>Ga0134125_10008149_pt1 | contig 11816 bp, 9 predicted proteins | sample KB31751_FD_96464 | JGI IMG/M metagenome (GOLD analysis project Ga0134125, IMG submission 96464) | Terrestrial soil microbial communities with excess Nitrogen fertilizer from Kellogg Biological Station, Michigan, USA - KB3-175-1 | ecosystem: Environmental > Terrestrial > Soil > Unclassified ... | reverse complement strand
GGATGCTGTATCTTTTTTAGGTATTGTATCATTGTTGGTTGCTGGTAGTAAGTGAGTTGGATTATTGGATTCTGCATTATTGGGTGCTGGTAGTAATCCCTGAGTTGTATTACCCGTGTTAGTATTAATTATAGCGTTATTATTATTGTCATTATCAAATCTAGGACTAGTAAAATTAAATGACTTTTCTTCTGTATGGAATCTTTGCAATTCTAGTTCAAATCTTGTCATATACTCCATTTCTGTTTCTTGAGGATAAGCTGGAAATCCACGAAATACCTGAAATGTTGGATTTGCTTGAGCTTTCAGTCTAGCATCATAATTAGCTGGTTTAACCTTTTCTTCTACCTCTACTTGTTTTATAATATCTTCTAAATTATCTAAAGAAGCTCTGCTTGTTGTATTATACGAATAAGTTGATGTTGTTGTAGGTAAACTGGTTATTTCATCTCTAGAAGGATAATTTATTAATGTAGCAGTTTTCGGCACATCGGGTAATTTAATTTCTGATCCAGATCTTACTGCCCAATCATCCAGTTGATTTGCTAAATCATTGGCTGGTGATTGTGGAAGAGGAGGTGCAGAAGGTACTGAAGATTCTTCAAGGGCAAGTTGTGTTAAAGGTCTTACGGGTAAATTCTTATCTGGACCGTATACTGTTACGGTTGGACGTGCAAGTGCGGGAACTAATCCTATTTTATGCTTAGCGCTTGCTTTCATCAAATCCCAACTTATTTTTTTAGGTAAATCTACTTCAAAATTATTAAAATATTGATCAAATACAACATAATGTGGAAATCTTCTATTGGCATATTTAATTAGTGTTATAGCTCCGGTGTCTTTGTGTTTAAATGGAATATATACGTCCATAATATCATTATTAACATCCGTAGGATAAGCTATTGCTGTTGGTTTAATTACAGCAGCCAGTTTTTCATCATACATTTTCAAAAATCCTGCAATATAACTTTCAGGAATTTTAAATGGCGTAAATATATCACTATTAAATTTAAACTGGGGTGCCTCTGTTGGAGCATATTGTGCTAATCTTTGTAAGTTTAAGTAATAATAATATTGTGCTAATCTTGCAGGGTTTGTCAAATATAATTGCTGTTTGTCTACATCATTTAATACACGATATTTTAAGAATTTCGGCTCAAAGCCTTTTTTATCTTGAATATAGACAACAGGTTCAGGGAAACCTGGATCTATATAATAATTAAACCGATAATCGGAGTCTATAATTCCGTCCCCTGGGTTATCCCATTGATTAAGAACTACACCTTTATAGGTATACCCATAAACAATACCACGAAAGAACTCAGGATCACTAATAGCTTTCTCTGCTGCCACCCTGCCAAATTTGTACCATATCTCATTTATTTTTTCCAGATCATTCCCAGCCGAAAGTAGTTCTGCAAGAGTTTGTCTAAAAAAAGAAGCTTGACTTAATTTCTCTGGAGAATCTTTAGCAGGATGTTTTGAAGCTTCTTCATATTTTTCCATAGTTTTTTGGCCTGCCTTGTCCCCAAGATTGACTCCTACTTTATCACCTGTAGGTGCACATTCTATATTTATTGTTTTGAGTTGTGAAAATAAAAATATTTGAGAACCAATTAAAACCGAGATTTTTATAAAGTTTTTCATAATAATATATTTAATCTTATTAATTCATCTACTAATTGTACACAGATATGGCCCCACATATTTACAGTTTCGGGATCTACAGCATCACTAAATTGTTTTAAAGCACTTTTTAATTCTATGACAAGCGGACTCATAGAATTTAATTCTGTTGCAGTTTCAGGATTTTTAAAAAACCCAAATAAACGGTAACCATTTTCCGAAAATGCTGATGTAGTTTGTTTTATTCCGGTTGATAAAACTTGACCAACTTGAATAAAAAAATTATCTGCAGCAGTATCTATTTTAGATTTATTCTGAGTGTCTAAGAATTCTATCAAGCTTTGTATAGGTTTTTGTGTTGTACCTATAGTTTCGGCTAATTTAGTATCTAAGTGTACTATACGTTCAGCAACTTTCAGTAAAGCTTCTTGTTGAGAAAACAATGTGTAAATACTACCAAGAACAAAAATACCTATTGCTCCCTGTAATATTGAAGTTATTGGTATTCCATTTGTTGCAACAAAATCTGTAAATACATTTTTTGTTAAAATATTACTTATATAATTAGGCCAATTATTAGGAACTTCCCGTAATTGTTCCATAGAGTGATATAAATTATGTTTTTCTGTTGATATAGAATTACTAAGCATAGTTAATTTTTCATAAAAGGAATTAGAGTTATTAGCAATATCCTCTTTTGCAGCTATTTCTTGTGTTTTAGGATTTAATGTACTCATAAATTCATTAAACTTGTTATAATATTTTCTAATAGAAAAATTATTATTTTCTATAATTGTATCGCTTTTGTAATTATCTGAAAGGAAAAAATTACTAAAACAAATAAATAACCAAACACTTGAAATAAATATTAAATTACCAATTATTGCAAATATAAACATATTTTTGGTATCTAAGGAATATTTTTTCGATAACTCATTTAAATAGTATAAGCAAAGTCTTGGTAAAACTAATACTGCGATTAATAATGAAAATAAAATTAACCAAAATGCAAATGTTCCCCAATAATTATATATACCACGAACATATACCGCTAAGCTACCGGAATAGAGCTCTTGACCTATTGTAAAAAGTGAAAAAAATACAGTTAATGTACTTAGAAATCTAAATATTTGTAAACTCTTATAAAAGTTATATAAAAAAATTAACATTATTTTTTATCTCTATTCGATATAACTTTCTCATAAGAAAAAACACTTTCACAAATATTTGTAAAATCCTGTAACCATCCTGAGTAGTATTGTAAATCAGGTATGGTTAAAACATTTAACTTCCAAGTATTACAAGTATATAACTTTTGTGTTTGAAACCACATTTTGATAAATGGATTTATATATTGATCTTTTACTAATTTTGTATTAGTTGCTGTAGGATCTAATATCATTTTATAAACATAATTTTGATATGCAAAAAAGTTTTCTTTTTTTAATAAATAACTTATAGGATCTCTTAAAGGTATATTTGTAATTAAAGAAAACCATAAAACATATTCTTTAAATAATGTCTTCATAAATGTTTCTTTACTGGTATATAATATCTTTCTTTGTTTACGAAAATTATATTCTTCATCTAAACCATCATAAAATAGAGATATCATGTCAGGATCTACTGGTAAAACAAAAACATAAAATGAATTTTTATCTATTGGTGTAGGTAAACATTCACTTCTTGCTTGAATTGGTTTTCTATAATAAGTTAAACATTCACATGAATAAGGTTTACTCAAATTTTGGGGTATAATTATGTTATAAATAGATTTGGTTTTAAAAAGTGGAACTGTACTATTTTCAGGATATACTGATATTTCATTGCCTTTTCGGGTTAATGCAGAACTTAAATTTATTTTCGACCCTATAGATAAGGTATTATTATTTACAGGGAAATTATCGAAAGTAAATAAATTGCTTGTATTTTTTGTTTTTGCAAGAACATTAAAAATGTCTGTTGTATGGTTATTTAGCATTTGTTGTATTTCTTGGTTATTTTGTTTATTTTTTTCGATTATATTACGATATTTTGGGTTTTCTGCTTTAGTTCTTGTGTTAATTTTTTTTACTTTTGTTGTTTTAGATTTTTTTTGTTTATTCATAGGGGGATTAATTATAGGGATTTCATTCCTTGGTTTATTATTAGATATTTTTGGGGTTTTTTCCTTTTTGGGGGTAATTTTAGATGTACTAGTTTTTGTGCAAGTAAGCTTAATTTCGCTATTCTTTGCAACTTTAGATTTACTTAGTTTTTGTGGATTTTTTTTCTTCATTAATAACTTTCTTTATACTTCTTTTCTTTGGAGTAAACGCTTTGATTTCCATATTTTCGGGAGCCAAATTTTCTGCGCAAATATGTCTTATTGTATGGCCAATTATATTCTGATCAGAACCCCCAAAATAAGGTATGAAATATAAAACTTGGTTTTCCATAGATTCTGGTAAACATGCATCATTAATAATAGGATTATCTAAATCAAACATAATTAAAGGATTTGTTAATTTATCATCAAGTATACTATGTATTATTTCTTCAGAATATTTTGTATTGCTTTTATAAAAAGCACTTAAAATTTCCAGTATACGAGTATAGTCATTCATCATATATTTATTAGAACGTTTTTGTCTAAAATTAGCAAAAAGATAATACTCTATAGCAAGCTGTCTATAATATTCTAAAACATTATAACTATGCCCTGTAAGTTTATTATATTTCACGCGTAATTTTTGTATTTGGTCAATTAAATAATATTTGTGTGAATCTGTCATTTTTATTTCAATTATATTTAACTTTTTGTCATAGTGGTTAAATATAACACAACATGGTTCTTTTTTCATTAATTCCCAATTATCAGAAACATTTTGGTAATGTCTAGTACAAAAACATTTTTCTAATTTTATGGTATATTCCTTTTTTGTAGATGTTTTTGATTTATTTAATTCTTTTGATTGTTCTACTGGTGGGTTATTTGGTACTTTTGTTGATTTTTGCGTTACTGGTGTATTTGGTTTAGTAGATTTGGGTGTTATGGGTTTATTTTTATTCGCTGAGTTTACTGCTTTAGTTGTATAAGCATTAAAGACAAGAACTAAAAGAGGTCTTGTCGAAAATAATGAAAACTTGCAATATAAAAGCATTTTGTTAAAGTTTTTTATAAATTTGCACGGCAAAATATGCACACTATATTGATTAACATAGACCATAATTATTGTAATAATTATAGTTTCGCATATGCTCCTCAGTATGTTTTGTTAATATACACTGTATAAATTTGTGTTATTTTGTTTACGGTTATTAAGTAAATTTTGTAAAGTTTCTTTTACAATCCCAAAATCAATTTGAGATAATTGAGGAATGCAATAAAGTTCTTTACTTATTTCCTGACAATTTGCGATGTATTTACATTTAAACCAAAAATCAATTAATGGATTATTTGCAATGTCTTCCTCAGGAAGGGCCGGAAATGCATTCCGATAATTTTTTAATAACAACATAGTTGATTTTAATCCTTCAGTACCAGGTATATGACAATATCCATATAATTTTCTATTTTCGCTACTTAATGCAAAATTAACAAATTTAAATAAGTCTTTTGTTAATACCTGCCATAATTGTTGGCGTAAGTTTTTGTGATATAAGTTATTCGCAACATCAGCACTTTCTACGATATTTAAGTAATCGGCATATTGTTTTATTGTATTTTTATAATCTGTGTATACAATATCAAACTCTTCACTTATTTTTGCTAAAAGTAATTGGTCTACTGGGATTTCTGTGATTTTATTCGAAATTTTTAGATTACACATATTATCTGGAATATAATATGGATTGTCCCAATGACAGCTATTTTTCAAAGCATTCTGGATACATTCACACTTTTTCTGTAATAACATAATTTTTAACACTTAATTTTGCGCTATTTTCGTAATACACTATGATTTAAAGTTCATTTCTTTTTTATTTCTCTATTTTTCCTAATATTAATATACAAGGGTGTTATATTATTGTTAATTTTGAAAAAATTAACTTAAATCCAAAATCAGAAATTCAATTTCACATTTAATGGTGCCAATGTATACGTATTTTTATATACAACCACTTTGTGGTATTTTAGAAATAATGCCTTAATTCCCAAACTAAATAACACCAAATATAATTAGAATAATAGAATATAAAAATACATGCTATTATTCCTACAAAAAGTAAAATAGTTATTTTTGTGTACTTATTTGTTAAAATGTCTGGATTATTTGCTAAAAACATCATAATAGTATCGATATTTGCAATTAACCAAAACATAATAGTTGTTATTAGGGATAATACCAAAATAATTAAAAATAATGCGATTAAGATCCTATATGTTATAGATAATGTACGTATTTTTGTGATCATAGATATTATATATTATCACAGTTTTGCAACACACTATATGAAATAACTATCTCATATTATTAGAGTGTAAAAAGTTTAATCACTAACGTTAATTTATTGGGGAAATAAAATATGTGTTCCTTTTTTTTCGGTAAAATTTAATAGAACAAAGCTATTAGCATTTATGCTGAGTTTTGTGAAAGCATTTTTGGGGTTTTGGGTTTTTGTAAATATTTCAAGCATTTTGCAGCTCATCCCTTAACAAAGGATTTTAGGAAGTTCTAAAATTTAACGAAATTCGTATGAATAAGCTTCGCTAAGTCCTTTTTCTTTAAGGTTTTAGATTTTATGGATTCTATTTCCGGTGTACTGAATACATAACCCATATCAAATATTTCCAAATAACAATCTTTGAGGGTTGTTTTTAAATTTAAACAATATAATGGATTTGTAAAAAATCTATCATGAATAATGTTATGACTTATCCCTGTGTATGCAGCATTTTGCATCTTATGAGAAAATTTAAAAGCTAATGCAGCATCTATACTTTGAATAAAGTTAGCAGGAAAACTCCTATTAAGCTTCGCAAAATCTTTTTCATTAGTATTTTCCTTAAAAGTATAATGAAAATCATTTATAGAAATTCTTGTTGTGTTGACTTTAAATGGTTTAATGTGCCAATCAAAATAAGGTGTTCTTATCCAATGGTCATCGAAAGAACCATTTTTTGTTGCTTTCTTTAATGCTTCCGGAAAGGCAAACAATATGGGATATTGTTTACGTACAAATGCAGCTAATAATTTTTCTATATTGCTGGAAAATTTTGGTAATATTTCTTTTTGTTTTACGCTTAAGGGTTCATTTTCTTTAAAAGACCGCATTATAAAATATTCTTTAATTTTATCTGTACGACCAAAGGATGTTGAGCTATAAATTATCGTCATTATTACGTATTTAACACATTGTTTTTCTAAAGGTAAGTAATTGCTAAATTCCTTTATTTGAGAAATAAAATCTAAATATTGTTGTATATCTGGACTTGCTGTATTATTTTCCCCATTAGATGTAATTATTGCATTAAGTCCTAATTCTATACATAAATCTGAAAATTCTTTTTCATTAATATCTAAAATGTCAAAATTTATAAGATTATTTAGTAATGTATTTATAAAATTTAATGATTGTAAATAAAGGTCTAAACGATCATCTATTAAACTGACATTTTCCGCTAAACGTTTATCTTGAAATATTTCGGCATAAAATTGTCCCCCGCTAAAACTGCTATCAAAACTATAAAATGATTTAAATATATATTTGGAACCAAGTTGTTTACTTTGACTAAATTTAAGATAATCTTGTAATAATGCGAATACATAGAAAGCTTCTCCAAATTTCCAGGTTTTTTGTAAGGCTAACATATCGAATATTGTACTTTCAAGTGTCAATTGTTGGTAATTTGCTAAATAATGCGATAATTGTTTTTTTAGTTCTGCACAAATTAAAAAATAATTTTTTTCTTGTGCAAATCTTGGTGTAGATAAACATAAGGTATCATAAAAGCTAATTAAACCCCTTATGCGTGGGTAATAATGTGTTATCGAAGATCTAGGATACATACGTCCACGGCTGTCAAAAAAATAATCATATTGAAAAAAAAGAAAGCAATTCATGATCCTTAATTGGTTTAATTGTAATATAAATTCATATTTATAACTTTTAATATAACTATTAAAATTGTTATCAATACCACGTAAATTATTTGTAAGATTATCAAAAGACAATAAGTGCTCCATTAAGGGAATAAATAAGTCCTTTTCTTTACTGTATTTTTCTAGGTTTATGTCGTATAAATCCGCTAACACACGAATTTTAATAGTTTCATCAATAGTATAAACGTCTAGTAATTCTGGGGTAATTTCCTTTTTGTAAAATAAGGATAAAATTTTGAGTTTATCAGAAATATTGGTTATTTTATCAAAAAATAAACAACATAACGAAATTAAATAATTTCCAAATACAGTATCATTTAAGGTATATTTTTGATTAAATAATTTTTTTGTACAATTTAATGTTTTTTCTGTGGGAAATCCTCGAATATAATATTTTTGTTTTACTATGGGTCTATATTTTTTCATTGCTAATTTTGCGCCGTCAAATAATGTTCTATCAATAGCATTATAAAATACATTCTTGTAAGATTTTCGTATTCTCGGTAATTCTGTCTTATCAATGCCATAAAATTCATTGCAAGACCACTTAAGAACAATTGTTGTTGTTTTATGTATAGCATCCCAGCCACTATCTGCAATTAATAATTTACTTTGTATTAATTTATCTACTAAGGTTGCCGCATAATTAAATAATAATTTATTTAAACAACCAGAAAAAAAATCATACATTTTGTCATTGGTTTTCGTGTGATATTTTGGATTATTGTCTAAGGTATAGGAAATAACACCATAATTTAAAATGGAATTTAAAATTTCATTTCTATGGACTAACGGTAAATTTTTGTCAAATTGTTTCGTCTTATAGATAATGTCTAAATAATCGAGTATTTTTTCTCGCTTTTCTTTAGTTAAATGTTGTATAATTATTAACTCAGAAATTCCTTTTATTAATATTTTTATTAATTTGTAATTTGTCAACTTTTCCTGAGTAAAAACCATATGGGTTTGTGATTTATTTAAAGCCATTTTAAGTAAAGCCCGAATATTAATATCTGTTATTATAAGAAAATCCGGATTTTTATCGGAAAAAAGCATATCTGCCTGCTCTATGCAAAATTGGTTGATTTTTTCGTCAAATTCCTTATCATCTATATAAATCAATTGTGGGGGTTTTTGCCAGCTATCATTTCTATATAATGTAATTAAGTGCTGCTCAAAGGCATTCCAGTCATCTTTTGAAAGCGAAATTAGGTTTTCTGTAGAAAAATCTAAAAATAGTTGACCTTCTTTATCAGTTATTTTTTCAAATTTTGAATGAAATTCTTGCATTTGTTGAATGACATATTGTGAATGACCTAATTGGGGAATATGTTGTTGTAAAATATCAAAAAGAAATTCAAAGTTTTTTCTGGTTTGTAATAATTCTTTTGTGTTATGCATTTGTTGAATCTATAAACTGTTTAATAACTTCCACATTTTTGGGAACGATTGGTTTCTTACGTTTATCATTTAATTTTCGAACGTATTCTACAAAAGTATTATATAATCTTGTTTTCGCATTGAAATTAAATAAACTATTAAATAATTCTAAATCAGGCTTATAAACTTGTAAGTCATTCGTAAAAGTTGTTGCATATTTTAACTTTGGTAATTGAGTAGTTTGATGAAATGCATCTAGTATTTCGTTTAATTGTAAACCAATTCTACTCGCAAGGAACCCATTAAATAATTTACGTTGCATATTGAAAAATTCTAAACGACTACGTTGTTTATTTTTATGAATTTTGTTTTCTTTTGGATAAACAATATTTTCTAAATAAAAATAATCATATAAGAGTTTTTCGCATAATTTGCGTTTAAATTGTAAATATTTCTGTTTTTCTTTCAAAAAAGATATTTCAGCATCTGATAAAGCAATGCCAGATTTTTCTGCAAATTCTATTTTTTGGATTTGTTGTTCATCTTCGAATGTGAGGTATTTATTATTTTCTAAAAGTAATTCAAATATGGAATTAAAAGAACATTGGAAATATAAATATGCCGGTAAATCCGTATATGTAGGATTACTAATGACAGACGATGGATCCAAGCATATCAAATTGGGATATGTTGGATAAATAGTCACATCTGCCAATAAGTCTTGATATGGTTTTACAGGTAATTTTAAGCTGAGTGGAAAAAAAGTATTAGCAAATTGGGATTTATTATTTACATAATAAGAAAATGTACGTAACATATAAATATTTTATTATTGGTTCTGCGACTTTTAGGCACACTATACTTTACAGTGTATTTCTGTATGATTTTTGCCATATACACCTCCCCTTTAACCTTTTAAAAGGATCATAAGCGTTTCGTATATACTCTTCAGTATGGCTTTAACGATAAATATACCAAACTATAGCAAATATTATTATGCTATAAGGAATATATGTAGTACCATTTTCTTTGTGCTCTTTTTGTATTTTTAATAATTCTGAATGAGATTTTGTAAAACGATCATCATAACCGGTGTATGGATTCTGATTTTGTTTATATGCATTATATGCTTCTATTAAAGTTTGCTTTTTTTGTTCAACAATAGTCCCCATAATTGGAATATCTTCTATTGGATAATTATTTTCCGAAATTACATGATTTTGAACAGGAGTTATAGTGACGTTATCATAAGTCCCCACCCAATATTCTGGTTTATGGCAATATATTATGTTACCCATATTATAGGTTATGATAAAAAACAAAAAAATTAGTAAACAATAACACATTAAGATATTTCGATATTGTAAACTAAATAATAATATGTTGTTATATGCAACATTTATTAATAACCGCATTAAATTTTTTTTATAAAATTCCGATATAATTACACACTATAGTTTTATGTAAAAAACATATAAAAATAATTCGTTAACTTGAGGAAATTACGTAAAAAAGAAATACAATACACAGATGTTATTATAGATAAATAGATATATATAAACTTTTCTGTCTTATATTTTAGGATCTCATTCCACAATGCCCATAATAATCCCCCAAATACTAAAAAATATTCTAAGATACTCTCAGAATAATATAAAAATATAAAGTTTAATTTCATGGAGCTGAAATACATAAAAATTAAATAAGTTAAGTTAAATAAAAGAATTGAACAAACAATACTAAACCTTATTACACTAATTAGTTTTAATAACAATCTATATTTAATAATTAATTGAATTAACGTTATTAAAAACCCTTTGAATAAACCATAAAATAAGTTTATTCTAAATATATAAATAATTTTTATTAAACTTATTTTTAAATAGAAATAAATCTTTATTAAAATATTAAATAAGGATCTCATAACTAATTTCTAAATGGATGTTTTGCATGTTCTACAGGTGCGCTTAATTTGTATAGTGCTTTTAATGCTTTCTTTGAAGTAGCCTTTGTTATTGGCGAAGAAGCTGCACTTGTAAAATTATTTATTGCTTTATTTTGTAAACCACTATTTACAAAATAATTTATTGCTTTAGAAATTAAATTTAACTTTAAAACAGAATTTAAGACTACGACGGTTCCTAAAATTAATACAACACCAAAAATGTATTTTGAAGATAAATAATTAGAGAATCCTTTTTTTATTTCTATGAATTTTTCTACATTTGCTTCGGCTATTTGTGTTAATTTTATTTGTTGTTCCTGAGCTTGGGTAATTTGATATTGCATTTCTTTTATTTGCATTTCATCTCTTATTAAAGCTTTTAATTGTTCCCCATATGTTTTTATTTTTTCTATTTTCTTAGCTTGTTCAACGTAGTAAGGATGTGGCTCTTCTGGTAAAGGATTTACATATTTTTCAAAATTAGGTGGTCGTTTATCCATTACAAATCTCTCATGATAATATTCAACATCAGTTTTTAATTTTTTTTGATCTTCTGTCAATGTATCACGAGGAATTTTCCAAAATTTATACCAAGGAGATTTGTTTTGTGTATTATCCGAATTAGTGTCAAACATATTCCAGACAGCATCATTATCGGATGCTGTATCTTTTTTAGGTATTGTATCATTGTTGGTTGCTGGTAGTAAGTGAGTTGGATTATTGGATTCTGCATTATTGGGTGCTGGTAGTAATCCCTGAGTTGTATTACCCGTGTTAGT
>Ga0134125_10008146_pt1 | contig 11818 bp, 10 predicted proteins | sample KB31751_FD_96464 | JGI IMG/M metagenome (GOLD analysis project Ga0134125, IMG submission 96464) | Terrestrial soil microbial communities with excess Nitrogen fertilizer from Kellogg Biological Station, Michigan, USA - KB3-175-1 | ecosystem: Environmental > Terrestrial > Soil > Unclassified ... | reverse complement strand
TTCGTTAGCCTGGAAATTTCGGATCTGACGCGATGACCGCGGACGTCCGCGTCTATGTGGTCACCTATCGCCGGCCACATCTTCTGGAACGCGCGCTTGGCAGCCTGTTGGCCCAAACCCATTCGTCCTGGGTGGCGGAAGTGCTGAACGACGATCCCGACGATCCGCGTGTTGCCGCGCTGATCGGCCGGCTGGGTGACCCACGCATCACTCTTTCGTCACCCATGCGGCGCAGAGGCGGTACGGGGAATTTCAACCATGCCTTTCAGAGCGTCGGTGAACCCTTCGCGGCAATCCTGGAGGACGACAATTGGTGGGAGCCCGGATTCCTCACCGCCATGCTCGACGCGTTGGCGCGCAATCCGGACGTCGATCTCGCATGCGGCAATGAGCGTTTGTGGCGCGAGCAGATCGACGGTTCATGGCGGGATACGGGCAAAACGATCTGGTCTGCTGCCGATGGTGAGAGACGTTTCGGCTGGAATGTGCTGGACAAATGCGGGAGCGCCAAGCTCTGCAACAGCGCCATGGTATTCCGCACGGCCAGGTGCGAGGCATGGCGGACACCGGCAGCCATCCCGATAGACGTCACCGAGCATTTCCGTGAAAGAGCCGTTCCGCATCCAGTGCTGCTAGTGATGTCGCCGCTGGTCAACTACGGCGATACGCTGGTGACCCATCGCTCGAAGTCGCGCAGCGTGTGGGCGAGCTATCAACTGCTTCTGCTGGGAAGCGTTTTTGCATTGCTGGCGCCGGGGCGGCGAGAGACATTGGCCAGGAATTTGTGGCGCAAGGCGCGCGAGCAGACACCGCTTCTTTCCGCCACCTTGCTGGCGGCGGGCTTTTATATCCCGGAGGCCCGGGAATTGTGGCGCCAGGCCCGGTTTTTGGACCGCGTCATGTTCATTGTGCGCGCTTTGCGCCACCCGCTGATAGCGATGGCCCTGCGCGACGTCCGTGCCCGCCATCGCGAAGAATGGGATTGGCTGCAGCAGGGTGCCTTCGCCGACTTCTTGCGGCATGGGCCCGTATCGTGGGCCGCGCAGGCCGAGCCTAATTGATGGCCGTCTCCTCCAAGATAAAGGACGCCCTCAATTGGTGCCTTGCGCCCGCGAATCTTTCCCTGCAGACGCGCACGGCGGAAAGGCAGGAAGAGGCCCGGCTTCTCGCCCGCGCCGCGCGCGGCCAATTTGAAGACCGCGCATTTCCCATCCTGCCTCAATTCATCAACTGCGATCCCGCTCCGATCTTTGAAGCCATCAAGTTCTACCGGCCTGAGACGGAGCGGTTTTCGCGGCTGCCGGAGCAGGAAGGTTATTCGTTTCATAACAATTACTTTTTTCCACCCGACGCCCAAACCGCTTACGCGCTGCTCAGGATGCTGAAACCGGCGCGCATTGTGGAAGTGGGGTCGGGTAACAGCACATGGCTCTTCCGCCGGGCCATCGCCGATGGCGGTATTGAAACCGAATTATATTCCATCGATCCCCACCCACGCCGGTCCATCGAAGGGACGGCCAAGCTGAGGCAGGAAGCGGGTGAAAATATCCCGCCCAGTTTTTTCTTCGACACTTTGCGGGAAGGGGATTTCCTCTTCATCGACTCGAGTCACGAGATAAAAGTCGGAAACGACGTTCTTCATCTTTTGTTGAATATACTCCCCGGCCTTTCCCCGGGTGTGGTCGTGCATATTCACGACATCTTTCTTCCCTTCGATTACCCCAAGAGCTGGATCATCGACGATCGCCGCCATCGCTTCGGCGAGCAATACCTGGTCCAGGCAATGCTGTCCGGCTCGAATCGCTACGAAGTGATCTGGCCCGGGCGCTATCTTCAGCTCACTCGGGAAGATTTCGAGGCGAAGCTTTCTTCTCCTGTTCCCTTGCGGGAAGCGACGTCATTATGGCTGCGGGTCAAGGCGCCACAGTGAGCAATCTGCTCCAGGCCAGCGTGAACCTCCTGCCGCATGGACTGAGGCGGCATATCTGGCGGATACCGGGGATCGCGGCGTTTCAGCGCTGGCTGATCGGGCATTTTGCCTCGGGCGCGTCGTTTATCCACACCGTCCATGGCGGACCCGCATCCTCATTGCGGTTCGAACTGATCCTGCCGCAAGACAAGGCGATTTGGGCAGGGACATTCGAACATGAATTCGCCCGCGTTCTTCAAAGCGCGGTGCAGCCCGGAGACGTCTGTTATGATATCGGCGGCTATCGCGGTTATATGGCCGGTGTGATGGCCCTGGTAGGAGCGGCGGAAGTGGCCGTCTTCGAGCCCTTGACTGCCAACCATGCCGCTTTGGAGAAATTCTGCGCCCTCAATCCGGCACTTCCCATCCACTTGCACCATATCGCGGTGGGAGACAGAGATGGTACCGCGACATTCAAGACCATGCCCGACCGCAGCATGGGAAAGCTCTCCACCAGCGCGTTTCAACTGTCCGTGGCTGCAGCCGGCGAACAACAAGTCAGCATCCGCCGTCTGGATAGTTTGGTGGCGGAGGCTCAGATTCCGCCTCCCCATGTCCTGAAGATCGACGTCGAAGGGGCGGAGGATCAGGTCCTGGCAGGCGCGCAGGCCGTGCTGCAAAAATATCGTCCGCGCATCTATCTGGAAGCGCATTCTACCGCGCTTGAGGTGTTGTGCCGCGCCAACCTGGGGAGATTGGGATATACCACCACGGTTCTGGAAACCCCGCCCTTCCAGGATGAGCAGCCCCGCCATTTGATCTGCATTCCGAGATGAGCGGCATCCCCTGTGTTCTGGTCGGTCATACCAAGCTTTTCGGGGGGAGCGGCGGTGGCGTTCAGCACTGTACCCGCGAACATGTTGCCTTGCTGGAGGCAGGTGGTTTTGCCATCCGCAAGCTGGAATTCGAGTTCGATAATTCTCCTTTCGACCGCATCGCTCGCCGCTTCTCCTCCCCACGGGACAACCCCCCCACGGGGCTTCTTGGCAGGCTCGACCAAGCCTTGAGGTTGACCCAGGCAAGGCACGTTTTCTTCGCCCTCGATGCGTTCGAACACCTCTCCAGGTCGCTGCGGCGCGCTTTCCCGCACGTGACCCAGATTCTTCTTTCGCACGGGGTCGAAGCGGTGGATGTGCTGGTTGAGCAAAGATTGGGCGAAACCGTAAAGGGTGGGCGACCAGACGCGGCCTTGGCACGAAAGCTGGGTAGGGAGTTGGTCGTTTCCGCCGCGCGGCGGAAATGGCTGGCTGGCGTGGTCGTTTTGTCGCCGTTCGAAATCGAGATCGAAAAATGGCTGGGTACCAAGGCAAGTCTATGGGCGCCCGCGATCATCCTTGAAAAACCGCTTTCCATAAAGCCCATGGAAGGCAGGATCGGCTGCGTCACCACCCTTGACCATCCCCCCAACGCGGCCGGGCTGATCCAGCTTCTTGAAGCACTTCAGGCGCCGGAATTTTCCGGAGAATTCCGGCTGGTGGGCCAGCCCGGTGAAAGGGGCGCAAGCATCGCGGCCCAATTTCCATTCGTCCGCTATCTGGGCTCCCTTTCCGATGACGACCTTCGCCAGGAAGCATCGACCTGGTGTTCCTTCATCAATCCTATTTTCGTCTGCGCCAAGGGCCGCAGTACAAAAGTGGGGCAGGCGCTGGGCTGGTCCTTGCCGATTGCGACGACTGAGTTCGGCGTGCGGGGATATATCTGGGACCAGACCTTGCTGCCCACGCCGGCAACGCCGGCATCGCTTGCCCAACTGGTAATCGAGCAATCCCGGCTTTCCAATTTCGATCGCCATCGCAGGATGACCCAGGCGATCGCGGCGATCAGCCCCAGGGTGGACACGGTGGGGCAACAGGTGCGCACCTTTGTCCGCGCCGTCAGCGAAAATTGAATCTCGAGAGAAATCCAGGCACCGCTGCCACCAAGGCGCGCGTGGCCCTTGTGGTCGTCTATACGGGGCAATGGCCCCGCTGGTGCCAACTCTTCTTCGACAGCGTCGGCAGAAATCCTGTCATTGATCTGGTCCTGGTTTGCAGCGAAAGCCCGCCCTGTCCGCTGCGGGCGAATGTGCACGCGGTCCGGCTTACGGTTGATGAGTTGGCTGCGCGGTTCAGCGCCGCCACCGGTCTGAAGCTCAATTCGGTCACAGGTCATAAATTATGCGATTTCAGGCCATTCTTCGGACTGGCATTCGAGGATTTCCTGCGCGGCTATGATTTCTGGGGTTTTTGCGACGTCGATATGGTTTTCGGCGATCTGTCCAAACTGCTGACGCCGGATTTTCTTGACGAGGTGGACGTTTTTTCCGCCCATGACAGGCAGCTCGTGGGGCACTTCACCATCATCCGGAACAATGAGCGCATGAATCGCCTGGGATTCGAGATGGAAGGCTGGCAGGCGGCATGCCTTTCGCCCTCCAACGCCATGGTTGACGAGAAACATTTTTCCCGCGCCGTGGAAAAAGCCGCCGATATCGAATGGGTGAGGGCTCGCCCGCTGGCCGCGGAGCTCGATACGGGATTCTGCCGTTTCGGCATCACATTCGGGTTTCGCGGAGAGGTGGCCTGGCTTGATTCCGGCGAAGCAGGTTTGGCCGAAGTGCGGGAAAAGCAGGTGATCTACGCCGATGCGCGGCGCAGCGCCGAAATTTTGTATGTCCATTTCATGGGTCTCAAACATTGGTGGCATTGGTTGAGCTACCGGCCGGGCGGCAAAAACCCCCGCTTCTCCCGTATCGGTTATGGCGGCCCCAAAATGCCCCAGGCTTTGCTGCGTTTTCCTTGGCGCCAGATCTGGAGCTTCGAAATGCTGATGGTACGATCAAAATCGCGCTTTGGCGGATTGCTGCGGAAAATGTTGCCCATGGCTGCGTTTCTTTCGGTGCGGCGGCTGATCCTGGGGCGAAGCCGGTACTAGAAAGCGCAAAGCTGATTGTCAAAAAAACGTGCTCTCCTGGTCGCCAGCAGCTATCAACCGGCAATGCCGGCCAATATGCATCGCATGCGCATGATGGCCTGGCATTTGCGCGAGCTTGGCTGGGACTTCGATATTCTTTGTCCGTCGCGAACCTTCCAGAGACCGGAATGGCTCGACCCCGAATCCTCCCGGTTCTTTGCTCCCGACGCATCGGTTATGGATGTCGAACCTGTTCTGGATCAGCGCTGGCTTGGTGCTTTGGGCATCCGCAGTGCCAATTGGCAGGCCCTTCTTCCCATGTACCGGGCAGGCGCGGCCCTGTTGCGCCGAAAAAAATTCGATGTCGCCTTCATTTCCACCACCGCATTCAATTTCTTCTGCCTTGGCCGGCTGTGGCGCCGCGGTTTCGGCCTACCGTATATTCTGGATTTCCAGGACCCTTGGTTTCGTGAAAACGAAGGGCTGAAGACCACCCGGCATGTCTGGAAGGGCAGGATCGGCAATCGCCTGGCACGTCACATGGAGCGCTTCGCAGTCGAAAAGGCCGAGGGACTGGTATCGGTATCGCCAAATTACCTCGAAACCCTGAAGCGCCGCTATCCCAAAGCCCGGCCGTTCGGACGGGGCAATTTGGTCACCATCCCCTTTGGTGCGCGATCCGCCGACTTTCCCCCGTCTAAAAGCACCCCGGAACCGGCCAGCCGGGATCGCCGATTGACGATCTCCTATGTCGGCGTGGGCGGCGTCGTGATGGAAAAAAGCTTCCGCCATCTTGCGGCCGGGCTCGCTCGCCTGCGCCGGCAGCGTCCGGATCTTCTGCAGCGGTTCCAGATTTGCCTTTATGGCACTGATGGCGGTTGGCGCGAGGGTGAACGCAGGATCCTTCAGCATCAGGCCGACCTTGCCGGCATTGGCGATCTCGTCACCGAAGATCCCCGCATCGTTCCCTATTCCCAGGCAACGGTGATCACGAGTGCCGCCGACGGCCTCATGGTCTTGGGCGTAGATGATCCCGCCTATATGGCCTCGAAGCTTTTTTCCTACGCGCAACTCGGCAAGCCGCTGCTCGCGTGCCTGCACGCGGGGTCACAGATGAATGATTATTTCGAGAAATATCCCGAGCTGGGCACCGTCATTCACTTCGCAACCGACGAAGCCAAGACAAAACAGGAGGATGCCTGCCTCCTGGGATTTCTCGCCCAGCTTGCCGCGAGTGAAGCGATCGACCGGTCCCGCGTGGCGGCAGAGCATTCCTCGCTGGCCATGACTCAAAGGATCGTGGCGCTCTTTGCGGCGTGCGCAAGCCCCGCCTGATCTGATGACGGTTCTGTCTGGCCATCCTTCCGGCAATCCCAACTCCCATCATGCGGCGCTGGCGCATTTCGAAGCTGGCCAGCTCGAAGCCTTTTGCGTTCCATGGATGCCATCGCCAAGCACGGTGCGGACGATCGGGTCGCTCCCTGGACTGGGGACGATGGCACAGCGTTTGGCCAGACGGCATTTTTCTCCTCTTGCCGAGGCGCCGAAACACCAGGGCCGGCTGGGCGAGCTCCGCCGCCTGACGCTGCGTGCATTTGGACGGGGGAGCGAGCGGCTTTCCTATGAAGCCAATGATTGGCTCATGCGCACCATGGCGCGGGAAACGGCGCGCGATAGGGTGACTGCGGTCCATGCCTATGAAGATTGTTCCCTTTTGCAATTCGAGGAAGCCAGGCGCAGAGGCAAGGCTTGCATCTACGATATGCCGATCGGCTATTACCCGGCCTGGCAACGCACCGAAGCCGAGCTCGTCCGGAAATATGAGGCTTGGCTGCCGCCGGGCGGGCATCTTTCAAGCCGCTTTGCCCGTCCCGAACAGAAGAAAGCCGAGATGGCGTGCGCGGATCTTGTGCTGGCGCCAAGCGCCTTTGTCCAAAGGACGGTCCGCGAATACCACCCCGATAAGGTGATTGCCCAGGCGCCTTATGGCGTGGATTTGGATTTTTGGCGCCCCCAACAGAAGAGCGGCGCGGCGCGGCCTTTGACGTTTCTTTATGCCGGGCAAATTGGCCTTCGAAAGGGGATTCCGGACCTGCTGGAAGCCTGGCGTGCGGCAAATGTGGATGACGCCGAGCTTCTTTTAGTGGGGTCCTGGTTTCTTTCCGATGCGCGCCGCCACGATCTGCCGCCGCACGTCCACTGGCATCCGCCCTGCGCGCCCAGACAGTTGCGCGAATGGTTCCGGCAGGCTGACATGTTTGTGATGCCCTCCTACTTCGAAGGGCTGAGTTTGGCACTCCTCGAAGCAATGGCCTGCGGGCTGCCGGTCCTGGCTTCCGATGTGGCCGCGGTCGAGGCGATTGCTTCCGGCGCCGCGGGCCGCATGGTCAGGCCGGGCGACAAGGAAGAACTGGTCGAGGCATTGCGATGGGCGAGCGACAATCGCGATCTGCTTCCGGCGATGGGCAAGGCCGCCTTGATTCAGGCGGAAGCGTTTACTTGGACGGCCTATCGCCATCGCGTCCGGGAAGCCGTTGCGCCCTTTGTCTGATCAAGATACGGCCGAATTGCGTGCCGAAAAGGGTCGCCGCCTCCGGGTGGCATTTATCGTCTCACATCCCATCCAATATTATGCGCCGCTCTATCAGCGCTTGGCCGGGCGCCATGAGGTCCAGATCAAGGTCTTCTTCACATGGCATGCGGGAACGCATGCGGTGCATGACCATGGCTTCGGCATGCCGGTGGCGTGGGATATCCCGCTTGCAGGCGGTTACGACTTCGAAGCTGTCGAGAATGTCTCGCGGGATCCCGGCACCCATCGCTTCTGGGGATTGCGCAATCCCTCGCTCGTTTCCCGGATTCTCGATTGGCGGCCCGACGCGGTGCATGTCACCGGCTGGGCCTGGGCCTCTCACTTGAAAGCGCTCAAAGCGCTTCACGATCGCAAGGTTCCCTTGCTGTTTCGTGGGGATTCTCATCTGTTGGACGATCGCGGGGTGGGAATGCGGTGGTGGTTCAAGAAAATGATCTTACGGCATATTTACCGCTGGCCGGCTTTATTCCTGGTCACGGGCAAGGCGAACCGAGCCTATTATCAGGCCTTCGGTGTCGAAGGCAGCAAGCTGGTGAATTGTCCCCATTCGATTGATGTATCCCGGTTTGCGGCGTCAGCCGCCGTCTTTGAGGATGAGGCTCGGCGATGGCGCGAAGATTTGGGAATTTCCTCGCATCAGACCGTCTTGCTGTTCGCCGGGAAATTCGAACAGAGAAAACGGCCTCTCGAATTCATGAAGGCCGTTGAAGAACTGAAGAGAAAGGACGCCGTCGCCATCATGGTGGGGGGAGGCGAGTTGCAGGCCGAGATCGAGGCCGCCGCAAAAGCCCGTCCGGATTTGTTCAAGATATTACCGTTTCAGAATCAAAGCCGGATGCCGGTGGTCTACCGGCTGGCCGATCTTTTCGTTCTGCCTTCGGCCAATGGTGAAACTTGGGGCTTGGCGGTCAATGAGGCATTGGCGTGCGGGCGGCCGGTTCTGGTCAGCGACAAGGTCGGGTGCGCAGCCGATGTGGTGGACAAGTCTTGTGGGCGGGTTTTTTCGTGGGCCGAGAGCGGAGACTTGTCGAAGACGTTGAGCACGTTTTTGGACGATTTGGACTTATTGCGGGCGATGCGTGGCGCGGCATCGGCCCGGGCCTGGGATTTCGACCTGGAAAAAACCGAGGCGGCGCTCCTGCAGGGCCTCATGCGGCTGTCGCTCCATGGCTGACGCGCGCGCTCATCACGCCCGGAATGTCCGGCTGTTTCAGGTGCTCGCCTTGGGGATGATTCTCCTTGTCGGATACGGATATTTCAATTCCACCCGGTTCGAGGATTTTCTTGGTTATCTGATCAGCCTGGCCGCGGCAGTCGCGCCGGTGATCATATGGATTCAGTACGGCGCGCCAGGGATACCGGTCCTTCCCACCGGTGCAATTCTTTATTGGATCTACTATGGCGTTCCCGCGCTGCGGGGTGTTGCGGAAGCGCAAGGTTATTCCGCTGAAGACGTGGTCAACGCCAACCTCACCGTTGCGCTGTTTCTGGTGACGGCAACCATAGCCTGGGCTTGCTTCCTCCGCCGGGAAAAAATCTCGACCAGCAGGAAAGCCGAAGCGATGAACAACCGCGCGGTGCTTTATCTCGTCATGATTGGGCTCATTCTGGGCGTGATTTTTTATATCGCCATTTACGCCAATCTCGCGGAGATGGCAGGGAGCCTTTTCGGCATCCTGCGCGCGGTGACGGCCGCACCCATGCTCTTATCCTGTTATCTCATGGGATATGGCAAGGCGAAAAAAGCTTTTACCGACGTCCAGTGGGGGATCGCGCTGTTTCTTCTTGCGGTAACCGTGGTATTGCAAACCGCGAGCCTTCTCTTGATCGGGGGCGTCACCGAGATCGCCGCCCTTCTGGCCGGATACATATACACCGCCAAAAAGATACCCTGGATATCCGGACTGATCGTGCTTGCCTTCGTGTCGGTGCTGCAGGCGGGCAAGGCAGAGATGCGGGACCGTTATGCCGATATCACGGTCACCCCTCAGATCATGCCGACGCTTTTTGTGGAATGGTTCCAGATCGGCGTGAACAGTTTCAACGGCAACCAAACCGCGGCGGGCCATAGCGTCGCCGATCGCGCTTCTCTCATCAATCAGCTTATTCGCGTCGAGCAATGGACACCCGCGCGGGTGCCCTATCTCAATGGCGAAACCTATACCTATATGCCGAGCATGCTGGTCCCGCGCCTGATCAACCCCAGCAAATCACCTACCCAGGTCGTGATGAATTTGCTGGACGTCCGGTATGGCTTTCTGACGCTTCAGCAGACCAAACTGACCGCGGTCGGCGTGAATCTCGTTCCCGAAGCCTATGCGAATTTGGGTTATATCGGCGTCGCCCTGGTCGGGATGATTTTCGGCCTTCTCACGGGTTACTTCACCTCGCTCTCCATAGGCCGAAGTGCGACCGCCCTGCCTACCCTGCTGGCGATCGCCACCACGGTCGCCGTCATCAATATGGAAGCGGACTTGTCTTACCTGGCAAGCATCCTCTTCCAGTCTTACATCGCGATTGCCGCATTCTATTTCGGCGTCACGTTCGTCTTCAATCCGCGTCAAAAGCAGCTTGCCGGAAATGAAGGGCTCTATCTGAAGGACCCGCGCTGACGGCGCCGATGCGGATATTGCAGGTCATTCCAAGTTATTTTCCCGCCATTCGTTACGGGGGGCCTATCTTCGCGACTCACGCGCTGTCGAAGGCATTGGTGGCGCGCGGTCATGCGGTCGAAGTCTATACGACGGGCGCGACGGGAGAAAACGGCGCACCCACCCCGCCCGGCAGGCAAGAGATGGATGGCGTCGTCGTCCACTATTTTGGCACCGAATGGTTCAGGCGATTGGCCTGGGCGCCGTCCCTGGGCCGCGAGCTGGGAGGCGAGATCGGAAAATTCAATGTCGTTCATCTCCAATCGGTTTTCCTTTGGCCGACGTGGAAGGGTGCACGGCTCGCCCGGTCCGCGAACCGGCCCTACATCGTGTCGCCGCGCGGCATGTTGGTGAAGGATCTGATCCGCCGGCGAAATCGCGCGGTAAAATCGGCTTGGATTGCCCTTATCGAGAAAAGCAATCTTCAGCACGCCTCCGCCATCCATGCGACCTCCGAGCGCGAGGCGCAGGACCTCTTGCGCTTTGGCTGGACACTTCCTCCGATCGTCACCATCCCCAACGGGATCGAAGCCGAAACGCCCGCCGGTGCGGTTTCCTCCGATGTCTCCGCCGCCACGCGCGACCGGCCCTATGCACTGTTCCTCGGCCGGCTGAGCTGGAAAAAGGGCCTGGACAGGTTGATTCACGCTTTTTCCCGCGTCGGCGAGGGCTTTCTCGTCATCGCGGGAACGGACGACGAGGGCCTTTCCCGGCCGCTGCTGAAATTATCCGCGGATTTGGGCATCGCTGATCGAATCCACATTCTGGCCCGCACCGTTTCCGGCACCGACAAACAACACCTCTATCGATCGGCGCGCGTCTTCGCGTTGCCGTCCCACTCCGAGAATTTCGGCAATACCGTATTGGAAGCCATGCGGGTGGGCCTGCCGGTCGTCATCACGCCTGAAGTGGGCTCGGCGGAGATTGTGGCAAAGGCGGGAGGGGGCGCAGTTGTTGCCGCAGAACCGGCGCTATTCGCCGCCGCGCTCGATCGCTTTTTGAGAGACCACGAATTCGCGAAAGAAACCGGACACGCCGGCGAACGCTATGTCCGGCAAAATTGCAGTTGGGATGCGGTCGCCTCTGCCATGGAAATACTGTATCGAAAAGTTGTGTCCCGGCGCCGCGTATCCCCTGAAAGCATCGGTCAATGCTGAACGCGATCACGCCCGTTATTCTAACCTGGAACGAAGCCGCCAACATTGGCCGCACGCTTGCGTGTCTGGCCTGGGCCTCCGACATCGTCGTGGTCGATAGCGGCAGCAACGACGGCACGCAAGCGATATTGGCGGCGGACCCGCGGGTCCGCGTTTTCACGCGCAAGTTCGATACCCACCAGAAGCAATGGCAATTCGCGACCACGGAGACGGGAATCACGTCCCCCTGGCTGTTGCGCCTGGATGCCGATTACCTGCTGCCGCCGTCCCTTGTCGAGGAAATGAGCCGGCTCAATCCCGGTGCGCCTGCCAATGCCTATCGCATTGGATTCGACTATGCCGTTTATGGCCGGATGCTGATCGCCTCGCTGTATCCGGAAAACACTGTCCTGCTCCGCCGTGGGTCTTTCACCGTGCATGACGCAGGACATACCGAATCCTGGGAGGTCAGGGGGCAAATCGACAGCCTCAAGGCCCGCATCGTGCATGACGATTGGAAGTCCATGTCTCACTGGGTCTCCGCGCAGATGCGTTATATGTCGCGCGAGCTTCAGGC
>Ga0134125_10008145_pt1 | contig 11818 bp, 9 predicted proteins | sample KB31751_FD_96464 | JGI IMG/M metagenome (GOLD analysis project Ga0134125, IMG submission 96464) | Terrestrial soil microbial communities with excess Nitrogen fertilizer from Kellogg Biological Station, Michigan, USA - KB3-175-1 | ecosystem: Environmental > Terrestrial > Soil > Unclassified ... | reverse complement strand
TGAAGGTGGACCCCACGCCCTCCTTGCTCCAGACCGTCACCTTGCCCCCGTGCGCGGCCACCACATGCTTGACGATCGCCAGCCCCAGGCCCGTCCCGCCGGTGGCACGGGACCGGGCGGGATCCACCCGGTAGAAGCGCTCGAAGATCCGCTCCAGATCCCGCTCGGGGATGCCGATGCCCTGATCGGCCACGCTGATCTGGGCGGCGTTGATGCCATCGCGGGTCGCCGAGACCACCACCCGGGTCTTCTCCGGACTGTAGGCGACCGCGTTCTCCACCAGGTTCCGCAACGCCGTGACCAGCAGATCCTCGTCGCCGAGCACCTCGAGCTCCTCGTCGCAGCTCTCCGCGAGCTCGATGCCGCGGGCGCTGGCCTTCATCCGGCACCGGTCCAGGACCTCGGCCACCACCGCGCCGAGGTCGACCGGATTCGGGTCGGGGACGGGCTCGGCCGCCTGGATCCGGGACAAGGTGATCAGGTCCTGGACCAGGTAGGTGAGCCGGGACGCCTCCTGCCGCATCCGGCTGGCGAACCGGCGTACCGCCTCCGGGTCGTCGGCCGCCTCTTCCATCGTCTCGGCGAGCAGGGCGAGCGCGCCGACCGGCGTCTTGAGCTCATGGCTGATGTTGGCGACGAAGTCGCGCCGGACCTCCTCCACCCGGCGGCTCTCCGTCTGGTCCTCGGCGAGCAGCAGGATCAGGCCGCCGCCACCGACGCTGGCGCCCAGCGGGGCGACGCGCACCGCGAAGCTCGTCCGCCGGCCGCCGAACGCGCTCCCGGACACCTCGATCTCGCCCTCGCGGATCTCCCCGTCCCGGCGCACCTGCCGGGCGAGCGCCAGGAGCTCGCCCATCATGAGCTGGTCGCCCTTGACCAGGCCGAAGGCGCGGGCGGCCGCGCTGGCACTCAGCACGCGGTCGTGGTTGTCGAGCACCACGGCCGAGGAGGAGAGCACCGACAGCACCGACGCGATACCGGGCGGGAGACGGGTCGCCGCCGGCCGCGGCCCGGCACCGCTGAGATCGGCGTCAGGCAGCCCGCGGTTGATCACCGGCCGGCCCCCAGGGTCATGCACACGGGCGTGTGGCCGTGGCACCACGCGTCACCTGCATGCTCACGCTTCGATGGTATGCGCACTAAGCGCAGAACGCTCCTGGCCCAGCTTATGGGCGTCACGCTGTTCCTCACTTATTCATACACGTGTCGATAAACGGACTTACCTCATTACCCTGGCCGCCACCGGCCGTCGCATCGCCGGAGCCGTCAGCGCCCCTGCGCGCGGACGGCCTCCGCGGCCACGGCCGCCGCCTCGGGGTCGAGGTAACGGCCGCCGGCCAGCTTCGGCCGGAAGTCGGCGTCCAGCTCGTAGACGAGCGGGATGCCGGTCGGGATGTTGAGCTCGGCGATCTGCGCATCCCCGATCCCGTCCAGGTGCTTGACCAGCGCGCGCAGCGAGTTGCCGTGCGCGACGACCAGCGGCGTCCGCCCGGCCGCCAGGTCAGGCACCAGCGCGTCATACCAGTAGGGCAGCATCCGCTCCAGCACGTCCTTCAGGCACTCGGTGCGGGGCCGCAGCTCGTAAGGAAGATGGGCGTACCGGGGGTCGTGGGCCTGCGACAGCGGGTCATCGTCGGGGAGCGGCGGCGGCGGCACGTCGTAGGAACGCCGCCAGAGCATGAACTGCTCGTCCCCGAACTCCTGCCGGGTCTGGGCCTTGTTCTTGCCCTGGAGCGCGCCGTAGTGCCGCTCGTTGAGCCGCCATGACCTGGTGACCGGGAGCCAGAGCAGGCCCGCCGCCTCCAGCGAGAGGTGGGCGGTCTGGATGGCACGGGTCAGCACCGAGGTGTGCACGACGTCGGGCCGCAGGCCGGAGTCCCGCAGCAGCGCGCCACCCGCGACGGCCTCCGCGGCGCCCTGGCCGGACAGCCCCACGTCGACCCAGCCGGTGAACAGGCCCTCCGCGTTCCAGGTGCTCTCTCCGTGCCGCAGCAGGACCAGAGACGTCATGGCGCGAGCCTATCCACAGTGCCGCCGGCCAGCCCGCTCCGGGCCGGGGTGGCCGGCTGGGCCGGAGTGGCCGGCCGGACCGGGAACACGGCGCCGGCCGGGGTGGTTCCCTTACCGGAGGTGTATGCCCGTGCCGCGACGCTACCCCCGGCGGATCGCGACCATCAGCGTTCATACCTCGCCGCTCGAGCAGCCAGGCACCGGCGACGCCGGGGGCCTGAACGTGTATGTGGTCGAAGTCGCCAAGCGGATGGCGGCCCGCGGCGTCGAGGTGGACATCTTCACCCGCGCGGTGACGCGCGATGCGCCCCCCGTCGCCGAGCTCGTGCCCGGCGTGCTCGTCCGGCACGTGCCGGCCGGCCCGTTCGAGGACCTCGACAAGAGCGACCTGCCCGCCCAGCTGTGCCACTTCACCTTCGAGGTGCTGCGGACGGAGGCGGCCTACGCCCCCGGCCGGTACGACCTGGTGCACGGGCATTACTGGCTCTCCGGGCACGTCGGCGCGGTCGCCAAGGAGCGGTGGGGCGTGCCGCTGGTGCAGTCCATGCACACGCTGGGCAAGGTGAAGAACGCGGCGCTCGCGCGCGGCGACGCCGCGGAGCCGGCGAGAAGGCTGCGCGGCGAGGCCGACGTGGTGGCCGCCGCCGACCGGCTCGTCGCCAACACCGACGAGGAGGCCCGGCAGCTCGCCGGGCTCTACGGGGCCGACCCGGCCAAGATCTGGACCGTCAACCCCGGCGTCGACCTGTCGGTCTTCCGGCCGGGACCGGCCGGGCAGGCCCGGCGCCGGCTCGGCCTGCCCGCCGATGGTCACGTCATCGTGTTCGCGGGCCGGGTCCAGCCGCTCAAGGCGCCGGACGTGGCGCTGCGCGCCGCCGCCGTCCTGGTCCGCGACAACCCGGCCCTGGCCCGGTCCCTGACCGTCGCGTTCATCGGCGGGCCGAGCGGCGCCGGGCGGGCGGACCCCGACCAGCTGACCGAGCTCGCGAACGCGCTCGGCATCGCCGGCCTGGTGCGGCTGGAGCCCCCGTGCCCGCAGGCGGAACTGGCCGACTGGTACCGGGCCGCCACCGTCGTCATGGTGCCGTCCTATTCGGAGTCGTTCGGGCTGGTGGCCGTCGAGGCCCAGGCGTGCGGAACGCCGGTGATCGCCGCGTCCGTCGGCGGGCTGCGCACCGCCGTCCAGGATGGCGCGTCCGGGATCCTCGTGAACGGGCACGACCCGGCCAGCTACGCCCGGGCGCTCGGCGGGCTGTTCGCCTCCCCCGGCCTGCGGGACCGGCTGGCGCGCGGGGCGGTGGAGCACGCCTCCCGGTTCGGCTGGGGAGTCACCGTCGACCGGCTGCTCACGGTCTACGCCGGGGCGATCAGCACCTCCCTGGCCCCGGAGAGCTACACGCGGACGGCCTGACAGTATTGGTCGCCATGGATGGCATGGCCCCAGCGGCGGTCCGGTGACCGGGGCCCAGGCGCGGGCGGCCAGCGCGATCGAGTCGGCGCTGGCCGAGCTCGGGCTGGCCGCCGAGAGCCCGCAGCCGGGCAGCTACCTGGTGCGGCTGGAGGGCGAGCACAAGCTGGCCACGATGACCTGGCTGATCGTCGGCGCGCACAGCCTGCACGTGGAGGCGTTCTTCTGCCGGCAGCCGGACGAGGATCACGCCCGCTTCTACCGGTTCCTGCTGGAGCGCAACGGCCGGATGTACGGCGTTCATTTCGCGGTGGACACCCGCGGCGACGTCTACCTGGTCGGCCGGCTCCCCCTGTCGTCGGTGGCCCCCGATGAGATCGACCGGGTCCTCGGCTGCGTCCTGACCTACTCGGACGAGAACTTCGATCCCGCGCTGGCGATCGGCTTCGCCTCCTCGATCCGCAAGGAGTGGGCGTGGCGGGTCAAGCGCGGGGAGAGCCTGGCCAACCTGCGCGCGTTCGCGCGCTTCGCCGGCCCGGTGCCGGCTGAGGCCGGCCAGGGGACGTCAGGACCTCACCAGGCGTGAGATCGCCTCCGCCGCCTCGTGGACCGACGCCCGTCCCTCGTCGCCGCCCTGGCGCACCGCCTCCGACACACACGCGCCGAGGTGATCTTCGAGCAGCCCGAGCGCGACCGCCTGCAGCGCCCGGGTCACCGCGGAGACCTGGGTGAGCACGTCGATGCAGTAGACGTCCTCCTCCACCATCCGCTGCAATCCCCGGACCTGGCCCTCGATCCTGCGCAGACGCTTGAGATAGGCGTCCTTGTCCTGCGTGTAACCGCGCATGCTGCGACAATACGTGCTCGCGGGCACGGCTGCCGCATCAACCGACGGCGGCGGCCGGCCCGGCCGCGGTCACCGGCCGGGCGGGTGCTGACCGAGCCGGGCGGCGGGATGCCCGGCCCCGCGTGTGCTCGCGTCTACCATCTCCGCATAGGCGCCCGGCGTCCGGGCCGCCGCTGCCCGGAAGGGAGTCGCATGGGACCACTGGACGGGGTGCGGGTGATCGAGATCGCGAGCCTGGCGCCCGCGCCGTTCGGCTGCATGGTCCTGGCCGACCTGGGCGCCGACGTGCTGCGGGTGGACCGGCCCGACCGCTCGGGCCGGCAGACTCTCCCCCCGGTCGACCCGCTGTGCCGGAGCCGGCGTTCCATCCGGCTCAACCTCAAGGACCCGGCCGGGGTGGACGTCCTGCTCCGCCTGGCCGACGGGGCCGATGTGCTGGTCGAGGCGTTCCGGCCCGGCGTAGCCGAGCGGCTCGGCTTCGGCCCGGACGTGTGCGCGGAGCGCAACCCGCGGCTGGTCTACGCCCGGATGACCGGGTGGGGCCAGGACGGCCCGCTCGCGGACGCCGCCGGCCACGACATCGACTACATCGCCGTCTCCGGCAGCCTCGACCCGATCGGCCGGGCCGGCGACGCGCCCGTCCCGCCGCTGAACCTGGTCGGGGACTTCGGCGGCGGCGGGATGCTGCTCGCCGTCGGCGTGCTGGCCGCCCTGCTGGAGCGGGAGCGGTCCGGGCGGGGCCAGGTCGTGGACGCCGCCATGGTGGACGGCTCGGCGCTGCTCGCCTCGTTCCTGTACGGGCTGCGGGCGGCCGGGGCGTGGCAGGACGAGCGGGGCACGAACGTGCTCGACGGTGGGGCCCCGTTCTACGACACCTACGCCACCGCCGACGGCCGGTATATGGCGGTGGGCGCGCTGGAACCGAAGTTCTACGCCGAGCTGCTGGAACGGCTCGGCCTCGACGGGGCGGGCCTGCCCGCTCAGTACGACCGCTCCGGCTGGCCCGAGCTGCGGGCGCGGCTGACCGAGGCCTTCGCCGGGCGCAGGCAGGCGGAATGGGTGGAGGTGTTCGCGGGCTCGGACGCGTGCGTGGCCCCGGTGGTCAGCCCGCGGGATGCCCCCGATCATCCGCACAACGCCGCCCGCAAGACCTTCATCGACGTGGGCGGCGTGACCCAGCCGGCGCCCGCGCCCCGGTTCGGCCGCACCGCGTGCGCCCCGCCGTCGCCGCCGCCCCGCCCCGGCGCCGACACCAGCGACGTTCTCGCCGGGCTCGGTTTCAGCGCCATCGAGATCGCCCGGTTGCGCGACAACGGCGCCGCTACCTAACCGGCCGGCCGCTGAACGTGGGACGGCGGGATGATGAACGAATCCCGAACCGTTCGTGGGCAAGCGGGGGTGAGTCAATGCCAGGTTCCCCAGGGAGCCGCTGGCGGGGATGGCTGCGGGCGTTTCCGGTGATGCGGGGTGTGCTGCCGATCGAGCGATCGCGGGTGGCGACGGACGTGCTGGCCGGTGTCACGCTGGCCGCCCTGGGCATCCCGGAGGTGCTGGGGTACGCGAAGATCGCTGGGATGCCGGTGGTCACCGGCCTGTATACCTTGCTCCTGCCGATGGCGGTGTTCGCGATCCTGGGTTCGTCGCGTCACCTGGTGGTGGCGGCGGACTCGGCCACGGCCGCGATCCTGGCCGCCTCGCTGGCCGGGCTGGCGGTAGCCGGGTCGCCGCAGTACGTCCGGCTGGCCGGGCTGGCGGCGCTGCTGGCCGGGGGGCTGCTGCTGCTCGCCCGGGCCGCCCGGCTGGGGTTCCTGGCGAATTTCCTTTCCCGCTCCGTACTGGTCGGCTTCCTGACCGGGGTGGGCATCCAGGTGGCCATCGGGCAGCTCCCCAGCATGCTGGGGATACCGGCCGCGGGCCGGGCGACCGTGCCCCGGCTCTGGGATACGGTGCGGGCGCTCCCGGACGCGCATCTGGCCGACGTGGCGATAGCGGCCGGGGTCATCGTGATCGTGCTCGTGGCGCGCAGGATCACTCCCCGGATCCCGGGGGCGCTGATCGCGGTGATCATCGCCATCGGCGTGAGCCGGGCCGCGGATCTGGCCCGTCACGGCGTCGCCGTCGTCGGCCCGGTCCCGCGCGGGCTGCCGGGCCTGGTGCTGCCCGCCCTCGGCTGGCACGACGCCGTCACCCTGCTCGGCGCCGCGGCGTCGCTGTTTGTGGTCATCCTGGCCCAGAGCGCGGCCACCTCGCGCGCCTACGCCGTCAAGTACGAGGAGACGCTCAGCGAGAACACCGACCTGGTCGGCCTGGGTGCCGCCAACGTCGCCGCCGCGTTTACCGGCACGTTCGTGGTCAACGGCAGCCCGACCAAGACGCAGGTGGTCGACAACTCGGGTGGCCGCAGCCAGCTGGCCCAGCTCACCACCGCGGCCGTGGTTCTGGTCGTGCTGGTCCTGCTCACCGGGCCGCTGGCCTACCTGCCCGAGGCCGCCCTGGCGGCGGTGGTGTTCCTCATCGCGGCCCAGCTCATCGACGTCACCGGGATGCGGCGCATCCTGGCCACCCGCCGGCGAGAGTCGGTCGTCGCCCTGCTCACGGCGGCGGCGGTGGTGGTCCTGGGAGTCGAGTACGGGCTCGTCCTCGCCATCGTCGCCTCGATCGTCGACCATTTGCGCCACAGCTACAGCCCGCTCAACAGCGTCCTGGTCAAGTCACCGGCCGGGCACTGGCGGCCGATCCCGGTGGCGCCCGGCGCCCGGACCGAGGACGGGCTGGTGATCTACCGGTTCGGCACCAGCCTGTACTTCGCCAACGTCCCCAAGCTCGTCGACGACGTCATGACGCTGACCCGCCACGGCGGCCCGGTGCGCTGGCTGGTCATCGACTGCACGGCCATCGAAGACATCGACTACACCGCATCCGTCGCCCTCGCCCGGCTGGCCGGGCAGCTTCAGCGGCGGCACGTGCGGCTGGCCCTCAGCACGGTCCTCGGTCCGGTGCAAAAGCAGCTCGACCGTTACGGCATCGGCCCGGCTCTCGGCCCCGGCTGTTATTACGGCACCCCCACCGAGGCGCTCGAGGCCTTCCACGCCGCGGAAAAAGTGGCGGGCAGCTGACAACAGGCCACGGCAGAGACGGAAACTGACCCGGGTGTGCACGCGCCGGCACGATCCGTGCGCAGCGGCTGGACGCGGGACCCGGCCGCGGACCGCGGTATGTCAGACTCGTAGGCAGAAGCCTTCCGGCCACGGGCGGGATGCATGCCCGTATCACGCGCGTTGAGCCTGGATACCGCAGCCGACTGAAGGAGGTGTGGCCGTGCTCGGTGATCCCTGCAGTACCACCCCGGCGGGCGCGGCCATCACCATCGGCCGGGCCGCCGGATGCTGCCCGTTCCGATCCCTTCCACGCTTGCCGGCCGTCCCGGGGTAGAGCACCCGGCCTGGCCGGTGGACCAGGAGGTTGCTGTGTCCGACCGGCACTTCTTCAACGGCCGTCGGCCCGGTTCCCGCTCCCGTAACAGCGACGGCGCCGCCTCGCACCTTTTCCCCAACTATTCGCAGCGGCTGATGACCTCCCGCCAGGTCCGGCAGAACATCGTCTCGCTGGTCGGCCTGATCGGCGCGCCGGTGGTGAACCAGTCGGGTGAGGAGGTGGGCCGCCTCGTCGACATGGTCGCGCAGGTGCACGGCAACACCGATGCCTACCCGGCGTTGACCGGGATCGTGGTCCGGGTGGGGCGCCGCCGGGCCTTCCTCGACGCGTCCACCATCGACCGGGTCGAGCGCCGTTCGGTGATACTCCGTACGGCCCGGATGGACCTGCGCGAGTTCCACCGGCGCGAGGGTGAGGTGCTGCTGCATCGCGACATCCTCGATCACCAGCTGGTAGACACCGACGAGGTGCAGGTCATCCGGGCGGCCGATCTGTACCTCGACCAGGTCGGCGACCAGGTCCGGCTGGTGGGCGTGGACGTGAGCCTGCAGACGCTGCTGCGCAGGCTCGGCCCCAAGCGCTTCCGCTGGCATCCGACCCCCGACCGGGTCATCGACTGGGCCGCGATCGAGTCGTTCGGCGCCGACTCGCCGGAGGCGCCGGCCGCGATGAAGCTGCGCGAGCCGCACTCGGCGCTGCGCCGGCTGCGGCCCGCCGAGCTCGCGGACGTGCTGGAAGAGCTGGAGAGGCCGGGCCGCAGGGAGCTGCTGGCCAGCCTCGACCACGACCTCGCGGCCGATGTCCTGGAGGAGATGGAGCCCGACGAGCTGACCGCTCTGCTGCGCGAGGTGGAGCCCGCGCAGGCCGCCGAGCTGGTCGCGCGGATGGAGCCCGACGAGGCGGTCGACGCGCTGCGCGAGCTTCCCGCCAACGAGCAGGCACAGCTGCTGGCCCATATGCCAACGGCCACCGAGCGGGAACTCGCCCGCCTGCTCGGCTACCCCGAAGACGAGGCCGCGGGCGTCATGACCACGGTGCTGTGCACGGCGCATCCCGACGAGACGGTCTCCGGCGTGCGGAAACGGCTACGCAAGCTGGCGAAGCACCAGACCGATGTCGACTCCGTCGCGGTGGTCGATGACGACGACCGGGTCATCGGCGACGTCTCGGCGTTCGACCTGCTGGTCAACGACGGCGACAAGCCGCTGTCCGACCTGATTGATCTCGACGACCCCCCTGTCACCTTGCGGCCGGACGCCGACCTGGACACGGTCGCCAACGAGATAGTGGAATCCCGGCGTTCGTCGCTGCTCGTGGTCGATGAGAAGGGCAGACCGCTCGGCCGGATCCTTTCCGACGACATCCTGGATGCTCTGGTCCCCGGCCACGGGCGGCTGCACTTTCCCAGGCTCCTGCGGTGAGCAGCGCGCAAGAGGGCGCGCAGGAGACAGCCCGGGAGGCATTGCAGGCCGAGGAAGCACGGTCGGCGCGGGCCCGGGCGGGCCTCACCGGCCTGGTCAGGTTCCGGTCCGGCGGGCTGCGGATCATGCGGTCCCGCAAGAGCCGGATCTGGCTGGTGCTGGCCATCGCCGGTCCCGGAATCGTGGCCGCCAACGCCGGCAACGATGCGGCCGGCATCGCCACCTACGCCTCGGCCGGATCCCAGTTCGTCTACCGGACCCTGTTCTTCATGCTGCTGGTCACCATCGCGCTGGTCCTGGTGCAGGAGATGGCGGTGCGGCTGGGCACCTATACCGGCAAGGGCCTGGCCGCCCTCATCCGGGAGCAGTTCACCCTGCGGCAGACCGCGGTCGCGCTCAGCTGCGTGCTGCTGGCCAACACCGGGCTGGTGGTGTCGGAGTTCGCCGGCATCGGGGCCGCGTTCGGGCTGCTCGGGGTCAGCCGGTACATCATCATCCCGATCGCGGCCGTCGCCATCTGGGCGCTCGTCTCGTTCGGCTCCTACCGCTGGGCCGAGCGGATCTTCCTGATCATGTCGCTCGCGTTCCTGGCCTACCCGATCGCGGCCATCCTCGGCCATCCCAACTGGGGCGAGGTCGGCTCCAACCTGGTCATCCCGCACTTCGAGTTCAGCAAGGCCTTCCTGCTGCTGGGGGTGGCGCTGATCGGGACCACCGTCAGCCCCTACATGCAGCTGTACGCGGCGGCCGGGGTGGTCGACAAGGGCGCCGACCCGGCCGACTACCCGCGGGCGCGGATCGACGCCATCTCCGGGGCGGTGTTCGCGTGCATCGTCTCGATGACGATCATCATCGCCACGGCCACCGCCATCGGCGGGAAGGGCCCGCTGACCTCCGCGGCCGAGGCCGCCAGCGCGCTGAAGCCGGTGGCGGGCGCGGGCGCCGAGCTGCTGTTCGCGCTCGGGCTGATCGGCGCGTCCGCGCTGGCCGGAGCGGTGGTCCCGCTGTCCAGCGCGTACGCCATCAGCGAGGCGGTCGGGGTGGAGCGGTCGGTATCCCGCAAGTTCACCGAAGCCCGGCTGTTCCTCGGGCTGTTCGGCGTGCAGGTCCTCATCGGCGCGGCGCTGGCGCTCACCCACATCAACCTGATCACGCTGCTGATCGGCACTCAGGTGCTGCAGGGCATCGTCACCCCGGTCATCCTGGTCTTCATCCTGATCCTCACCAATCGCCGCAGCGTGCTGGGCAACGCGGCGAACAAGCCGGTGTTCAAGGTCGTGGCCACCGTGTGCGTGGCCGGCATCTCGGCGATGAGCCTGCTGCTCCTCGGCACCACCGTGCTCGGGTTCTTCGGCATCGGCTGACCCGGCAGCGGCGGGCGCCTCCCCGCCTGCCCGCAGGCCGCCGCGGCGTGCGCCGGCCGATCACACCCCGCGGTCAGGGATCGAAGCGGTAGCCCATCCCGGACTCGGTGAGCAGGTAACGCGGACGCGCTGGCTCCGGCTCGAGCTTGCGCCGCAGCTGGGCAACGTAGACGCGCAGGTAGTTGCTCTCGGTCTCATACGCCGGTCCCCAGACCTCCTGGAGGAGCTGGCGCTGGGTGACCAGGCGGCCGCGGTTGCGCACCAGGATCTCCAGCAGCTGCCACTCGGTGGGGGTCAGCCGGACATCGCTGCCGTCGGCGCGGGTGACCCGTTTGGCCGCGAGATCGACGGTGAAGTCCTCCGTCTTCACGACGGGCTCGTCCGGGGCCGGTGAGGCGCGGCGGATGGCGGCGCGGAGCCGGGCGAGCAGCTCGTCCATGCCGAACGGCTTGGTCACATAGTCATCGGCGCCCGCGTCGAGCGCCGCCACCTTCTGGCTCTCGTGCCCCCACACCGACAGCACGATGATCGGCGTCGAGGCCCAGCCCCGGACGCCGCGGATCACGTCGGTGCCGTCCATGTCGGGCAGCCCGAGATCGAGGATCATCACGTCGGGGCGCTCGCGGGCCATGGCCGCGAGCCCGGAGGCGCCATCGCTGGCCGTACTGACCTGGAAGTTCCGTGCCGTGAGGTTGATCCGCAGCGCGCGGAGGATCGATGGCTCGTCGTCGACGACCAGCACCCGGGTCAAGACTCGGCGCCCTGCATGGACTCGGCGCCCCTGCCCGCGACCGGCAGCGTGATCCTGACCGTGAGCCCGCCGCCCGGCGTGTCGGCCGCGACGATGCCGCCGCCCATCGCCTCGGTGAAGCCCTTGGCCACCGCGAGGCCGAGCCCCACCCCGACCTTGCGGTTGTCGAACCGCCGGAACGGCTCGAAGATCTGTGTCTTCAGCTTGTCCGGCACGCCCGGGCCGTGGTCGATGACCTCGAGCACGACGGTGCCGTTCACCCGCCGGGCCTGCAGGGCGGGTGGCTGCGTGAGCGGCGAATGGTGCAGCGCGTTGGAGAACAGGTTGGCCAGGACCCGCTCGAGCAGGCCCGGGTCGGCGAGCACCAGCGGCATGCCGTCGGGTACCTCGAGCCGCAGGCTCGCCGGTGCGTCGAGCCCGCGCAGCGCGATCGGCGCCACCTCGTCGATGGTGATGGGGCGGAGGAAGGGCTGCAGCGAACCGGTGTGGAGGCGGCTCATGTCGAGCAGGTTGCCGATAAGCCCGTCGAGCCGGTCCGCGTTCTCCTCGGTCGTGGCGAGCAGCGCCTCCTGGTCGGACTCG
>Ga0134125_10008143_pt1 | contig 11820 bp, 7 predicted proteins | sample KB31751_FD_96464 | JGI IMG/M metagenome (GOLD analysis project Ga0134125, IMG submission 96464) | Terrestrial soil microbial communities with excess Nitrogen fertilizer from Kellogg Biological Station, Michigan, USA - KB3-175-1 | ecosystem: Environmental > Terrestrial > Soil > Unclassified ... | reverse complement strand
GATGAGAGCGAGATCGGAACGGCTCTGGCTGCCCTGCTGCACGATCTTGTCGTATTTGCGGGCGGCGGCGACAATCTGCTTGGCTTCCCACATGTCGTGCGAGCACGGCTTTTCGACATAGACGTCTTTGCCGGCCTGCATTGCCCAGATGGCCTGCAGGGTGTGCTGGTGGTTGGGGGTAGCGATGGAAACTACGTCAATCGACTTGTCTTCAAGCAGCTTCCGCACGTCGACATAGGTGGCGGGCTTGGGAATTCCCATCTTCTCCATCTGCGCGACCCGTTCCCGCGTCACGTTCTCGTCGATATCGCAGACCGCGGCGATCTGGACGTTGTCCAGCTTCGAGTAATTATGGACGTGATCCATTCCGCGCCCGTGCAGGCCGCAGATCGCCACTCGCACGCGATCATTCGCGCCGAGCACGCTCTGGGGTCGCGCCAGCAAGCCGAGTCCGCCGAGCGCCGCCAGCCCGGCCGTGCTGCCTCCCAGGAAATCGCGGCGGTTCAGTTCTTTTGCCTTTGACATGGAAACCTCCTACTGTAGTGCTGCCAGAATCTCAATCATTTTTGCTCCGCGGCATAGCGCCGATACAGTTCAGCAATGCCGGCTTCGCGATAGTCACCATGGTGAATCACCACCCGATAGCGAAAGGTCAGCGTTTCTCCTTGCTGAATCGTCCAACTGCCGTCCTTTGCCGGGTCGTTGCTGAATTCCCGGATGGCGAACGGATTCGCGGCCGCAAGCCCGTACGTTCGCGCATGCCAGTACGTCGGGTGGCGAAAACTCTTCGGACTATCCATAATGGCGACACCCGCATTCTCCCCGTTTACATTGCCGTAGTAATCCACCCAATCCGCCCGTTGTCCCCAGACCTTCGCGTCCGTCGCGCCCGCGGAGTTCACGATGTGGCCCGGGGGAGAATTCAACTCCTGCGCGACTCGAACCGCAAAGGAGCCTTCCTTTGTGTCGCCCATGGTCACCGCGGAGCCCTGGTTCGCCTTAATCGTAAACTCGCAATCGATTGACCGCATCCGGCTATCTCCGCGAAAAGTATACGCCTGCTCCTGTTGCGCAATCACCCGGCCGCGAGGACCGACAAGGTCGAACGTCGCGCGCAGCACGCCTTCGTTGGCACCACCGCGAACTTCTTCAATCCTCTTGAGCACCGTGCGGCCGAAAACCGTATCGTCGCTCCATTTCGGAAATGCGGCCTCACCCCAAAAATCGATGCCATCCACATTGCCGTGGCCGAAGTACATGGGACGCTGGTGCGGTTCGAGATTTTTGTCCTTCTGATGCTCCGCGGGGACGGTATGGCCATTGGGGAAGTCCCGCGTGACAATCGTTCCCTGTGCGCTCCGCAGCGGCTGAAAATATGGCTTCGCAACACTCGCTTCGAAATGGTAGGTCGTGAAGAGCTTTCCGCCGATCAAGATGTCGATTTTATTGGCGCTTTGATGAAACTCCACCGGAGACAACTGGTCGCTTCCCTCGACAGCAGCCACCCCAAGCGCAACGATGACGGCGAGCCTTGCCGCCGCCCCAAGCTTTCGATTCATAGTCCTCTGCCACGTCCGGGATAATCCCGCAGCGCCATCCCGGGCTTTCATTTTAGATATTTCAAACTCTCTTCAACCAGGCGTGTGGTCCCTTCGAATGGATCGCCCGAACCCGTGTCGAACTCCATCGAAAAATAACCACGATAAGAACTGGCCTTGGCAATCGCAAACATTTTTGAGAGATCCACCGTGTACTCTTTGCCGTCGTGCGACCGCACTGCATCTTTCACGTGAGCCATCCCGTAGGCATGCCGAAACATGGCTTTTACGGCTTTCTGGTTATAGCCGTGATCGTGTCCCATCAGGGAATTGCCGAAATCCGGGAGTGCGCGCAAGTAGGGATTGTTCACCTTCTCGATGACGCTGACCAGGAAGAATGGATCTTCCGAAACAGGGCTGTCGTTCTCCAGGTTGACGATGATGTTGCGGGTTGCGCCGTATTCGGCCAATCGGCCAAGGCTCTCCGCGGCTAGATCCACGCTTTGCGGAGATCGGGCCGCACCCCTGACATGCTGCCGCACACTGGGAGACCCGATCGTTTTCGCGACGTCGATCCACTTGCGTCCATAGTCCACGCCGGCGGTTCGCTTCGCTTCCTCAGGCGAATAGAAATAGCCTCCCGAGAGGCCCAGGTCCACGACATGCGAGCCGGCCTTTTCGACGGCGGTACGAAACGCATCGAGATATGCGGGATCGGTGGAGGCAAAATGATCGCCCAACGGGTTTATGTTCGGAACGCCAAAGCGCCGCGACACCATCGCCGCGAACTCTTTGACATCCATGCCTCGCTTGGACTTGTCGCGGCCATGATTCGATGGCGCCTCGATGTAGGCGCGGAAGGGATAGGAAGTGACCGCGAGGCGTTCACGCGGGCTTACCGGGAAGTGAATATCGGGACTCCCAGTTTGGGCAAATAGTGGAACCGCAACGGCGGCTGCCGGCAGGCTCTTCAAAAGTTCACGACGGGATATAGTCATTGGCGCCTTGAATGGGATAGCTCCCACAGTGTATACGGCGCGTGTGGATAATGCGGGCATCCGCGACTGTTTTCACATTGGGCCCTGCGCATGTGTAGCCTAGTCAATCACGCTCGTGCCAGCCCGGACGCACCCCTAACCCGGCAATGTGAGCGAGTTCGATGGGTCCAGCAACTCTGACATTCGTCCCAAACGTCGCTGTTCACCCAGCAAGGGATTAGGCAACGTGTACTCACTCGTTGAGTTCGCCTTTCGCTGCAATTGCGAAAAATCCGAATCCAGATTATACATTGAAGCTACTGGGATGGAGCGCTCATTCTACGGATTCCGTGGCCCGGCGTACTTCCGCGTGGGCGCGGGCGCCGCGCCGGCCGGCGTAACGATCTTCCGATCGCGGGTGCTCCTACAGGACTCTCGCCCGCCACCGCTCGTCGTATAATGCCTGCCAGCGGAGCGAATATTACTTGCGCCTATTTGCCTTATCGTTTCTCGTGGCATTCGCCGCAGCATTCACGATGCGTGCAGCGGAAGTGACCTTCAGTCACGATGTGGCCCCTATTCTGTACAAGCACTGCGTGAAGTGCCATCATCCGAATGACGTCGCTCCCATGTCGCTGCTGACCTATCGCGACGCGCGGCCCTGGGCGGCGGCGATGAAAGAAGCTGTCGCGACGGGCAAGATGCCGCCGTGGAAGGCCGATCCGCGTTACGGCAAATGGTCCAACGATCCCCGGCTCACGCCGGCGGAAATTGCGACCATTCGTGCATGGGCGGACGGCGACAAGGCGGAGGGCGATCCGAAGGAACTGCCTTCGCAACCCACGTTTACCGAGGGATGGAAGATCGGCAAGCCGGATCTTGTCATTTCCATCCCGGAGCACGATCTCGCTGCGACCGGTCCCGACGAATACACATACGTGACGGTGCCCACCGGTTTGACCGAAGACAAGTGGGTTGTTGCCGCTGAACTGCGTCCGGGCAATCGCAAGGTGGTTCATCACGCTCACGTATTCGTCGTTGAGCCGCCGGATAAAAAGAAGCCTGATACTCCAGCTGCCGCCTATACCCGCTGGCTGATGGTGAAACAGGGAACTCTCGAATTCATCCGGCCCGATGCGCCCGTCATCGACGACGGTTGCCTGAGAGATGACAACGGAGCCTTCCCCGGAAGCAAACAGAATCCATTAGGCAGTTTGATCGGCTCGTATCTGCCGGGCCGCGGGCCGGACGTGTATCCGGAAGGAACGGCTCGAAAGATTCCTGCCGGCGCAAAGGTCAGCTTCCAGATCCATTATTCACGGACGACCGGCAAGCCGGAAACGGACGCGACTAGCGTGGGATTGATTTTCGCGAAAAAGCCGCCGAAGCAAATTGCCAGGCGCATCGATCTTTCGAACCACATGTTTCTGATTCCGGCGGGTGATCCGAATCGAGAAGTGACGGAGTGCCATACGTTCGACCAGGACATGTACATTACGAGCCTGACACCCCACATGCACCTGCGTGGAAAGTCGATGAAATTCACCGTAACCTATCCGGACGGGCGATCGGAGACTCTGCTCGATGTGCCGAAATATGACTTCAACTGGCAGATCACGTATCGCGAGGCTCAACCGCTCTTCATACCGAAAGGCACGCGGCTGAAGATCGACGCGTATTTCGATAATTCGAATAACAACCCCGTGAACCCGGATTCGAGCAAGGTGGTGCGCTGGGGCGCCGCCAGCGAGACGGAAATGATGGACGGCTGGATCGAGTATGTGGATACGCCGCCAGGGCAGAGCGCCATCGCCACCGCATCGGCGGCGCGATGAACGAACAGAAGCCGCGACCAGAGAGTTACCCTGATTCCGAACCTAGCGCGGCGGCGCCGTTTGCAGGCAAACTGAAGCTGAGTGGTTTACCTAATTTTCCGGCGGCGACTGCAGATCGGATGCTGTTCCGAGGCCGGCCGCAATTTCCGGCAGGATGCCCAGTTCGATATAGACGGGCCGCAGAAGTGCGCGTATGCCCTTAAGCTGGCTATGAAACCAAGCGGCTCCGAGAACGCAAAAAGACCCGCCCAACACGACGGTCGCCGGGGCGCCCAGATAATGCGCCGCGCTGCCAGCCAGCAGACTGCCGAACGGCGCCATCCCCGTGAAGGCCATTACGTAATAGCTCATCACCCTGCCGCGCTTTTCGCCGGAGACTACGGTCTGGACGATGGTGTTGCTTGCGGCCATCTGCTGCATTACTCCGAAGCCGGCGGCAAACAGCAGCAAAAGCGATAGCCAGAGAACGTGCGAAAACGCGAACGCGATCAGCCCCAGCCCGAAAATTGCGGCGGAGGCGACCACCACGCGCCCGAGTCCCAGAACCGATTTTCGCGTGGCAAGACGCAATGCCGCGGCGAGGGCGCCCGTTCCTACTGCGGCCATGAGAAAGCCCAGCGTGTGCGCGCCGCCGCCGAGCACCTTTACCGCAAACACCGGCATCAGGATCGTGTAAGGCATACCAACCAGGCTTATCAGCGCAAGCAAAAGCAGAATGGAGCGGATCGGTGCGAATCTAGTGACGTACTGCCATCCGTCTCGTAATTCGGTAAGCATGGGTCTGGTTGCGCGCTTCTCCGTCGAGGGTTTCAGGCGCATGGCCAGCAGTGAGGCAATCACGGCGATGTAACTGAGACCGTCGATCAGAAAGCAATATCCCTCGCCCACCGCGGCGATGATGATGCCCGCGAGCGACGGCCCCAGCAGCCGCGCCATGTTCACCATGGATGAGTTCAGGGCAATGGCGTTGCCGAGATCCGCTCGGTCCTCCACCATCTCAATAAGGAACGTTTGGCGGCCCGGCATATCGAATGCGTTGATCAGACCCTGAAATACGCTGAGCGCGAGAATTTCAGGGATCGTGATGATGCCGGCAAGAGCTAAAGCCGCGAGCGCCAGTGACTGAACCATGGCGAGGATTTGAGTCGCAATTAAAAGACGATGCCGGTTCCAGCGATCGACCCAGACTCCCGCGAACGGCGCAAGCAGAAACGTCGGAAGCTGGCCCGCAAATCCGACCAGCCCGAGCATCAGCGTAGATCCGCTTAGCCGGTAGACGAGCCAACTCGTGGCGATACGAGTCATCCAACTGCCGATCAGGGAAACGCTCTGGCCGGTGAAGTAGAGACGGTAATTGTGGTGATGCAGCGCCCGAATAGCCGCCCCTAGTGCTCCGGCGCTTGTGCTCGACGGACGAGAATGATGTTGTCCCGCCGCGCGCTCGTGGAAAGGTCGTGGAGTTTCTTGCAACCTACTTTCGAGATTAGATTACGCGCGTGCGGGTTTCGGTTTGTCCGCAGAACAGCCCTGAGGCATGTCTCGCCTTACAACAGACGACGAATTTCATGTAGGGCCGCACAGGGCTGGCCCGAGCGCGGCTTAAGTAAACGACATTGGAATGGCGCCCGCTACGCTGTCACTGCTTCGCGTGCCGGATGCGCCGTCTGCTCTTTGGTGGAGGCAGGGAATTCCAGCCGGAAGCGCGTTCCGGCGCCGGGGCGGCTCTCTACTTCGATGATGCCGTTATGCTCCTGGACGATTCCATAAGTTACCGACAGTCCAAGACCAGTGCCTTTGCGTATGCCCTTGGTCGTAAAGAATGGATCGTAGATCCGCGCGATGTGATCCGCCGGTATGCCCTGACCTGTATCGGCTACTTCGGCATGCACGAAACCCGCTTCCGACCATGTCCGCACGGTCAACCGGCCGCCCTCGGCCATTGCATCGCGCGCGTTGAGTACAAGGTTCAAAAACACCTGCTGCAGTTTCCCGGAATTGCCGCGGATTTTCGGCAGGGTGCTCGAGACTCTCAACAGTAGTTCGATGCCGGATTTGCTGAGCTGGTGTTCAACCAGCGAAACAGTCTCCTCGATGATTCGATTCAAGTCGAGATCGATGAAATCAGTAGTAGACGTCCGCGAGAAATTGAGCAGCGAATTGACGATCTCGCTCGCCCGGAACGTCTGCTTCGCAATCTTCTCCAGCAGCCGCGCTTTCTGGTCGTCGCCCGAGATCTGCTTCGCCAGCATTTGCGAATACGTAGAAATAACGGCGAGGGGCGTGTTCACCTCGTGCGCCACGCCGGCGGCCAACAGGCCAATCGAGGTGAGTTTGTCCGCCTGCACCAAGCGGCGCTCGAGCTCGTCGCGATCGGTCACGTCATCGAAAATGATCAGGCGTCCGATCTGCTCCATGTCTTTCGAGACAAGCGGCGCGATCGCGAGGTACGATGGATTCGCGGACGGCGCCATTCCGGCCGGAGTGTCCGTTTCCATTTTCACCGGTGCCATTTCCGTCCGCGTGAACGTGCGGCCTCAGGACAAATTTATATACGTTGTGAATGCCGGTGCGGGCCCGGACTTCGTCGAACTTGCGGCAGAGTTCTTCGGGGAACAATTCACCGAGACGGTGTCCCAGAGCGCGCTCGCGCGGAATGCCCGTCAGCTTTTCGATCTGCGGGTTCCAGCTCTCCACCCGATCGTCCAGTCCCGCGGCGAGGATGCCAACGCTGATCGATTCAACGATGTTTTCGCTGAATTCTTTCAATCGTTCGTATTCATCGGCTTTCTTCTGGAGCGAATGGTAGAGCCTGGAATTCTCCACCGCGATCGCCACGTAGCCGGAAAGCGTCACCAGCAGTTCGACATCGTCGCTCGACAGGAAATCGCCTTCCGTCGTGCGACTGACGCCCAAATAGGCGATGGTCCGGCCGCGCGAGCGGCACGCCACGTAGTAAGTAAGATCGAGTTCCGCAATGGTATGGCGCACCGCCTGCGGCCATCGCTGCGACACGATGTCGTGCAAATGGCGGGGCCGTTCGAAGAACAGGTACGGCCGGTCGCCCGCAGTCTCGAGGAAACTCAGATCGGCGGAAGCAAGCGGCGTTCGCGGCACGAGCTTCGGCTGCTGGGTAGCTGAATGCAGATAGAAACTGGAATCGCTCTCGCTCACCAGGAAGAAGGCAATTCGTTCAATGGACAGCGTTCGCAGCAGCCGGTCGGACACCGAAGCCAACATGCGGTCCATGTTGGTCTCCGAACTCAGGTCGCGCGCGAACTCGATCAATGTCAGGCGGTAATCGTAGCGGTCGCGATAAAACACGTAACGGTCGAGTTGTTCCTCCACCCATCGACGGATCGGCTGAAACACGAACGTGGCAAACAGTATGAGAACGACGAATGCCGGCGCCGTGATCGTGTTGATATTGCCGATATAGAAAATCAGCGCATAGAAAATGCCGATTACCAGGAGCGTGGCGAGTGTGTAGACATACCCCTGTTGGAAGATGATATCCACGTCCATCAGCCGGTAGCGCGTGATCGCGTAAGACCAGGAGATGGGAATGATGGCGAGCGAAACCACACTGAGCGCCAGAATATGCCCAGGTACGGCGCCGAACACATACGGGATCGCGTAGCAAATGGCGAACGGCAGAATGCCGGCAAGCGCTCCATTGCGCAGATACTTCAATTGGCGGCGGAGCACCGGATCTTCGGCGCGGCTGTAATCCCGCATTAGGGCGAGCGCGCCGAGAAGATACATGCCGACAAAGAAGCCGAGCATCAGGCGGTCAAGCATCCACCGCACTTCAATAAGCGGTGTCCCAAAACGCAGCAGGCCCGAAGCCGATCCCGTCACGAGCGCCAGCAGAACCAGCGCCGGAGCGTAAAGGACGAGCCAGCGGCCGCGGCCTACAAGAATCCTGGGTTTTTCGGGAAAGCTGACGCAAAAGTGCAAGAAAATGGAAGGTGCCAGCAAACTGGCTACAATGTTGCCCCAGTAAATCACCTGATCGAAGCTATTGAGCTTGCCGCTGTAATGGAAACAAGACGCGATGAACGAGACCAGGCAGAGCAGGAAAAAGTGCAGGGCCTTGGGAGAACTGGTGCGCCGGTAATAAACGAAAAGCCCGATAAAGAGCCAAAAAACGCCAACGCCGTACTGATAATAAACCGCGGAATCGCGGGCGGCCGCTTCGATAAAGACGTTCTGCTTTTCGAAATCGATCCCATGCCGGCGCAAAGAATAGGTCGTTTTACTGAATACCGGTAGGCCGGCCAGTATTCTGGTGGCATCGAGAGCGTTTTGAACCGGCGTTCCGGCTATCCGTGTCACCTCATCGCCAACGTGAATTTCAGCGCGATCTCCGGAAGAGTCGGCCTTCACGTAGGCGGCGATGACGTGGTTGGATCCATCTGCCCCGGTGCGGTCGATCCAGGTGACGCCGTCGTCGGGAAGAAGAAATTTGTTGAGCTGTTGAAAATTAATGACAGCCGCGAGGACAGCCGCTGCCGCCAGGATTAGCAGCAACGCGCCCGCGAACTGACTTTTTAGCTCTCGCACTCACTTCCACCGCGCGGTGACACTACTGCCGCCGGTGTCCTCCCTAACAAGACAAATCTCCGATAGCACGCTGGCTACCATTTGCCGAAGTTCCCCTAGTAGACTGAGAATACAGCAATTTAGTACCAAATCCAAGGGTTTCCTCTTGCGGTAAATTTGTCTTTTGGAAGCGACGGTTCCCGGATTCGGAAATGAGGACGGGCGAACAGCGGCATTTGCCGAGGTCTTTTTGCCGCCCGCATTTGTCCTGGAGCCGCGCGATAGCGTCCCAACGCGGAACCTGCCGCGCCCCCGGTGCGTCCTTCGGCTCATTGACGGGTATGTAAAACATCCTTAGACTGGAGTTTAGCCCGCAACAGTTTCATCCATGGTCAGGTCTATGAAGTTTTCTTCCCTCTCCCAGGCCCTCGCCCGCTCCTCGGTGGTATTAGGCGTCGCGGCGGCGACACTGATCGTTCCGTTGATCCTAGGGCAATCCAGTTCGAGCGACTCGGACACCACAGTATCGAAGCCGCTTTCCAAAAAGGAACAGAAGCGGAGAGAGAAGCAACTCCGGAAGGAGCTTGAGGGCCCATGGAAGAAATGGCTGAACGAAGACGTTACCTACATCATCACCGATGAGGAGCGCCAGGCTTTCAAGCATCTGCAGACCGACGAAGAACGCGAACAGTTCGTTGAGAACTTCTGGAAGCGCCGCGATCCGACACCCGACACGGAAGAAAACGAGTACAAAGAGGAAATCTACCGCCGTATCGCTTACGCGAACGACCATTATGCTTCCGGTATTCCCGGCTGGAAAACCGACCGCGGAATGATTTATATCAAGTACGGCGCGCCGGATGAGGTCGATTCGCATCCGTCGGGTGGCAGCTATGAGCGTCCGATGGAAGAAGGCGGCGGCGAAACCTCGACCTATCCCTTCGAGGACTGGCGGTACCGCTACCTTGAGGGCATCGGCAGCAACATCGAGATTGAATTTGTCGATCCGACCATGACGGGCGAGTATCACATGACCATGGACCCGTCGGAGAAAGACGCACTGCTGTACGTTCCGGGCGCTGGTCTGACGATGTACGAGCAGATGGGCATGTCGAGCAAAACCGATCGATTTAACCGGACCGACGGCACGCACTTGGGCACCGGCAACATGCCGCTTTCTGAGAGTCAGAATGAGTTTAGCCGGCTCGAGCAATTCGCGAAGCTCCAAAGGGCGCCGGTCATCAAGTTTAAGGATCTGCAAGCAGTCGTCGATTCGACCATTAAATACAACACCCTGCCGATGCAGGTGCGCGCCGACTACATAAAAGTGACGGACGCGACCGTGTTGACGAATTTGACTGTAGCCTTTAACCGGAACGACCTGCAATACCAGACCAAGAACAGCAACGCAACCGCTACGGTGAACCTGTACGGCCGTATCACGACGCTCTCGCGGCGTTCCGTGAACTGGTTTGAGGACACGGTGCAGGTAGGCCCGATACCCGCGGAAATGCTGCAAAAGGCGATGAACGGGCAGAGCATCTATTTCAAGTCCATTCCGCTTCAACCGGGGACCTATCGCCTGAACATCGTGGCGAAGGACACCGTCGCCGGAACGATGAACAATTTTGAGATGCCGCTTCACGTTCCCGAATATCAGGAAGACGCGATCGGCTCGAGCAGTTTGATCCTGGCCGACCAGATTGAGCGGCTGCCCACAACCAGCGTCGGCGCTGGACCGTTTGTCATCCGCAGTTCCAAGGTCAGGCCGCGCGTGGGCGATACGTTCAAACAAAGCGAGAAGATGGGTATCTATACCGAGTTTTACAACCTCGGGATGGATCAAAAGACGCGCAAGCCGGAAGGCAGCGTCGATTACGAAGTGGTCAGCGATGCCACGAAACAGACCGTGATTGATTTTTCAGAGGACATTTCGCACATGCCGAATGCCTCGTCATCGCTGGTGACGGTTGAGAAGATGTTGCCGCTGAATAAGCTTTCGCCTGGGAAGTACACGCTGAAAATCAACCTGAACGACAAGCTGAAGAATCAGACGATCAAACAGAGCGCTGCATTTACGGTAACATCGTAGTAGCACTATTTTGAGCAGGGACAAGGCCTTGCAGAGAGCATTCGGACGGCTCGGAATCGCCTCCATCGCCGTGGCGGGTTTGTTGGCCGCTGCGCCTGCCACTAGTGCGGCCGATTTGCCTTCCCCGTTTTCCGGAAATCTCTTTGGCATTGTCGTAGATGCTCTGGGGACGCCGCAGATAGGCGCCCCCGTCCAGCTTTACGACCGTTACCACCACGCGCTTCGCAAGACATTCACGTCCTCGAACGGGCGATTTGGGTTCGGAGGACTGAGCCCAAGCCATTATTCGATCCGTGTTTCGGTTACGTCGTTCCTTCCCGCAACGCGGGACGATATCGCAATCCGTGCGGGCCTCAGCAGCGTATTGGAGGTCCGTCTGGCATCGGTTTTCAGCAGCATCCAACTGCAGTACACTGCCCCAACCAGCATCATGAGCGACGACTGGAAATGGGTGCTGCGAGCTTCTTCGGCCACTCGCGCGATTACCCGGGCGATGCCGCAGCTTTCAAAGGGCACGTCGAGCAGCCCCGAGAACCCCGAAAAGATTTTTTCCGGAACCCGCGCCCAGGTTTCGCTATCTGCCGGAGATGCGGGATCGCTACTCTCGGATGTTGGAATTGCCGATTTTGGCACTTCGTTCGCTTTGGAGACCAGCGTCTATGGCGCCAACCAGTTGACGTTCAGCGGCGCTTTCGGAGAGAGCCTAAGCAGCCAATTGCCCACCATGGCTTTTCGTGGCACCTATGCCCGGAACAACGGCGACGGCTATGCGGCGATGCCGGAGATGACACTGACGGCCTTGCAGGTTTCGCTGCCGAACCGGTCTGCTTATGGGG
>Ga0134125_10008141_pt1 | contig 11822 bp, 15 predicted proteins | sample KB31751_FD_96464 | JGI IMG/M metagenome (GOLD analysis project Ga0134125, IMG submission 96464) | Terrestrial soil microbial communities with excess Nitrogen fertilizer from Kellogg Biological Station, Michigan, USA - KB3-175-1 | ecosystem: Environmental > Terrestrial > Soil > Unclassified ... | reverse complement strand
TTTGCAAAATATCAAAGTTCTTTTGCCAAAAGAAGGAACGTTGCAAAAATTAGTTACTTTTTCGCCGGTAAAAAATGCAGAAGAAGTCAGGTCAGCCTTATTCAAGGCAGGTGCAGGAGCCATTGGAAAATATGATGAATGCAGTTTTAATGTTGAGGGAACCGGTACTTTCAAAGCCGGTGAAGGAAGCCATCCTTTTGTCGGTGAAGTTGGCACGCGCCATCAGGAAAATGAAGTAAGAATTGAAGTGATTTTTCCTTCATTTCTTCAAAAGAAAATTTTAAAGTCTTTAAAAGAATCGCATCCATATGAGGAAGTGGCTTATTATATTCATGCTTTAGAAAATGTACAGGAAAATGTCGGCAGCGGATTGATCGGCGAATTGCGGCAACCGCTTTCTGAAAAGGAATTATTGCAGACTTTGAAGAAAGAGTTCAAACTTTCAGTAGTAAAACATACCGGTTATCGTAACGAGCCTATTAGAAAAATAGCCACTTGTGGCGGTGCTGGTATTTTCCTGTTACCCAATGCCGTCGCTGCAGGAGCGGACGCTTACATCACTTCTGACATAAAATATCACGAATTTTTTGATGCTGACAATCGTATTTTTTTAACCGACATCGGACATTATGAAAGTGAACAGTTTACGGTAGAATTATTAACTGAACTTTTACAGGGAAAATTTAGTAACTTTGCCGTCCTAAAAACCGAAATAAATACGAATCCGGTAAAATATTTTATTTAAAGGAGCGTATAAAAGACCGGTAAAATTTTAAAAAATCATCAAATAAAATATGGCACAGGTAAAAGATTATTCTGTAGAAGAAAAATTAACATCGCTTATTAATCTTCAGAAGGTTGACAGCAAACTAGATGGCATTGAAATTTTAAAAGGCGAATTACCAATTGAAGTTAGTGATTTAGAGGATGAAATTGCCGGCTTAAATGCACGTCAAAACCGCATTGAAGAAGAAATGAACGGTATTCAACAATTTATCGAAGAGAAAAAGACCGCCATTAAAGAATCACAGGAGCTGATAAAAAAATATGAAAAGCAAAGTGATAATGTAAAAAACAACCGTGAGTTTGAAGCGATCAATAAGGAAATGGAAATGCAGACGCTGGAAGTAAAACTTGCAGAAAAACATATTAAAGACGCCACAGAAGATCTTGCGGAAAAAGGCAAACAACTGGAACTTGCCAAGAAAGCGGTTTCTGTAAAAGAAGGAAATCTGAAAGGAAAGAAAAGTGAATTGGAAAAGATCATTGAAGAAACTGATAAAGAAGAAAAGCATTACAGAAAACTTGAAGAAGCGGCAAGAAGCGCTGTAGATCCAAGGTTATTAACCAGCTACGACCGGATTCGTAACAATTACCGAAACGGTTTGGCGGTGGTACCTGTTGAAAGAGATTCATGCGGTGGCTGTTTCAATGCGATTCCTCCTCAGAAACAAAGTGAGATCAAACAAAGGAAAAAAATTATTGTTTGTGAAAACTGTGGACGGATATTAGTGGATGATGATTTGGAAAGTACCGTAGAAGTTAAATAAAGTAGCATTTATACAGATAATTTTGAGGGCACTTTTCAGTGCCCTTTTTTGCTACTTTTTTAAATTTCAAATATTGAATAAATATATCGGCATATACTTATGCCATGCTATTAAAAAACGCGCTTATACATAAATAGAACGAAGCGATTATGAAGATTTTTTAATATTTTAGCAAGAGAAATAAAAATTATGAAAGTATTACTTGACATAGAAGATAAGAAAGCGCCTGCCTTAATGAAGGTACTAAAAGACCTGAATTATGTAAAAGCCATACCAATTAAAAAAACAAAAAAAGAAGCATTTTTGCTGGGATTAAAAGAGGCTGTCAATGAAGTTAAACTTGCAAAACAAGGTAAGATAAAGTTGAAATCTGCTAAAGAGCTGCTTAATGAATTATAATGTTATTGCCACTGTCAGATTTGAAAAGGAAATCAAGAAGTTAATTAAAAAGTATCCTTCGTTAAAAAATGAATATTCATTATTAATTGAGTTACTACAGAGAAACCCAAGCGAAGGGATTGGCATTGGTCACAGTTGCTACAAAATAAGAGTCGCTATTTCATCAAAAGGAAAAGGAAAAAGCGGTGGTGCAAGAGTAATTACATTCAGTTATATCGTGAAGAGAACTGTTTATCTCCTTACTATCTATGACAAATCTGATATCGATACTATTTCAGATCAGGAATTGCTAAATATTTTAAAAGAAATATAACGCTGACAATATTTTCACTTATTTATAAATAATAATCTTTTAATAAAAATTGAAACTGTTCTGAATAGTTTGCTTTTTCGTCTTTTATAACCAATTCTTTTGAAATAACCGACGCCGGTTTTGTTTCAAAAAATAATATTGCCCTGAAATATTGGTGTTTTGGCGTTTGTTTTATCAGCTTTTCTTCTTTTAAATAAAAATTATTTTCTGCAGCGGTTCTTTTAAAATATGCCGTTCTGCGAAAAGGAAGAAGCACTGCGAAAGTTCCATTGCTTTCCAGATGGTTTTGGATGGATTGAACCAGTTCTTGCAATGTCAGTCCATCACGATGTTTGGCAACGTTTTTATTTTTATGTTCCGACTTTAAATCATTTTCAAAAAAGGGAGGATTGGAAATGATGAGATCGTATTTCAGGGAAGCATCGAAATTTTTTATATCATCGTGAAATGCCTGCAGATGGTGATTCCAATGACTTTCATAGAAATTTTCTTTTGTTTGCTGATATGACTTTTCATCAATTTCTACAGAATCGATTATTGCATTCGATTTTTGGGCAATCATCAAACTTAATAATCCTGTTCCTGAGCCGATATCCAAAATCCTTTTTGGCTCAATAATTTTTTGTTCAATTTTATGTGCAACATAAGCACCAAACAAACAGGAATCTGTGCACACTTTCATGCTGCTTTTTTCCTGGTTTATTTTGAATTTTTTGAACTGGAAGTAGTTGTTCGGCACCTTGAATATTGATTATTGAACTTTGAACATTGAATATGTTATCGAATTATTGGAGGCAACAAATAAAGAAATAATCCCGATCCTTATTTTCTTATTTTAAGCGGTTCTCGCAGAAGGCACAACAGATAAATTTTCAAACTCGTCGTTCATGTATTTGTAATACGCAGTGATCGCAATCATGGCCGCATTATCCGTACAATATTCAAATTTTGGAATGTATGTATTCCAGCCTTCTTCCTTTCCCAACTGTTCAAAAGCAGTGCGTAAACCGCTATTGGCGCTTACTCCACCGGCAATGCACACTTCTTTTATTCCTGTTTCGCGCGCTGCTTTTTTTAATTTATTTAATAAAATAGAAACAATCCTCGATTGAATAGAAGCGCAAATATCAGCAAGGTTTTCTTGCACAAAATTTTCATTCCTGATCTTTTCATCGCGGATAAAATACAAAAAAGCCGTTTTTAATCCACTGAAGCTAAAATTTAAATCATCAATTTTTGGTTGCGGAAATTTATATTTTTCAGGATTCCCTTCCCGCGCATATTTGTCAATTAACGGGCCACCCGGGTAAGGGAATCCTAAAATTTTTGCAGATTTATCAAATGCTTCGCCGGCGGCATCATCAAGGGTTTGGCCGATTACTTTTTGATTTAAGGGGGATTCACATAAAACGATTTGCGTATGTCCGCCGCTCACAGTAAGGCACAAAAAAGGAAAGGAAGGAATTTTATTTTCGCTGTTTATCGGCTGTATCAAATTAGCCAAAACGTGCGCCTGCATGTGATGAACCGCGATGAGAGGTTTATTAAAAGCCAAAGCAAGCGATTTGGTAAATTCTGTACCCACCAGCAAGGCACCAATCAATCCGGGCGATTGTGTAAAAGCAAAAGCGTCTACTTCTTCTAATTCTACTTGCGCAATTTTTAACGCTTGCTCCACTACAGGTACAATCGCTTGTAAATGCGCTCGTGAAGCAAGTTCCGGCACTACACCACCATATTTTTCATGAATTTTCTGACTTGATATTGCGTTGCTCAAAATAATTTGATCCCGGCAAACTGATGCAGCCGTTTCATCGCATGAAGATTCTATCGCCAGTATTGTAATCATAGTTTTGCAAAGTTAGGTCAATTGGTTTTTTAGAAAAAAGTGCTCTTTTTTCGATATACACTGTTAAATTTTACAGCCGTCTCAAAATTTTAATTTCTTATTTTTGCTGAAATAAAAATTCATAACGATGAAAATCACGAAACAACTTGCCGGCAGTTTTATTTTATTAATTGTAATTGCCTCTTTATATAGGATCATGCCCGGACGGCCTTATGGTTTTGCTCCGCAAATTGCTATGGCTATTTTTGGTGGGGCTATTATTAAAGATAAAAAATTTGCTTTCCTGCTTCCGCTTTTGGCAATGTTTGTTTCAGACTGTTTGTATCAATTGTTATATATTAACGGGGTAGGAACCATGTATGGTTTTTATGAAGGCCAGGCATTGAATTATGTATTATTTGGCGGCCTTACCATATTTGGATTTTTCATCAAAAATTTAAATGTAAAAAAGATTGCGCTCGCTTCCATTGCAGCGCCAACAGCTTATTTCCTGGCTTCTAACTTTTTTGTTTGGGCCAGTTCTTCTCCATTGGCCGGCTTGGGAAGACCAAAAACTTTTGCAGGATTAATGATGTGCTATTCAGACGGTTTACCATTTTATCCGTGGAGTGTTGCATCTACTTTTGTATTCTCTGCAATTTTATTTGGAAGTTATTACCTTATGACAAAAAAATCTACAAGCCTTATTGCTGTTGAAAAATAAATGTTCACATCTCATCTCTTTGCATGGCACATCACAACAACACAGGTTTGCTTGGAGAAAATATGGCCAAAGAATACCTTTTGAAAAAAGGGTTTTCGATTCTTCACCAAAACTGGCGGCATGGACATTGGGAAGTAGATGTGATTGCATCTTTAAATAATACCTTGCATTTTATTGAAGTAAAAACACGGAGAACACAAAAATTTGGCTATCCGGAAAATGACGTCTCAAAAAAGAAAATAGAAAATCTGATTCATGCAGCCGAAGAATTTCTTTTATTAAATCCAAAATGGAAACTGATCCAGTTTGATGTGCTGTCTATTACTGTTCTTAAAAATAAACCCGTCGAATTTTTCTTTATAGAGGATGTTTATGTTACATGAAGATATCTGTTCAATAATAAAATCGTTCTCTGTTAAAAATAAGTGGCACAAAACTCAATCATAATATATACAGACGGTTCTTCACGTGGAAACCCGGGCCGTGGCGGGTATGGAGCCATTTTGTTTTGGGGAAACATCAGTAAAGAGTTATCCCAGGGTTATCGCCTTACTACAAACAATCGCATGGAGTTGATGGCCGTTATTGCCGGACTTGAAGCTCTAAAAAAAACGGATCTCGATATTGTTATTTATTCTGATAGCAGCTATGTGGTGAAGGCTGTAATGGAAGGTTGGCTCAATAAATGGATCAGAACCAATTTTAAAGGCGGCATAAAAAACAAGGATCTATGGCTGCGTTATTATCAACTTTCACGCAAACATAAAATTCATTTTAAATGGGTAAAAGGCCATGCGGAAAATAAATTCAATAACCGCTGCGATTTTCTTGCTACCGAAGCAGCTGACGGAAAAAATTTATTAATAGATGAAGGATACGAAAATAAAGACGCATCGCTTTATGAATAGAAAAAGAATTGACGTCTCTTTCTTTATTATTTGCAAATAACAGAATCAAAATCCGCTTTATTTGTTGCTTGGTTGAAGAAGATTCAATTCCCTTACCACTCTGCTTACCGGTAATCCCATTACATTATAAAAATCACCTTTTATTGATTTGATTCCGACTGCTCCAATCCACTCCTGGATGGCATAAGCGCCGGCTTTATCATAAGGCTTGTAATGGTCGATATAATATTCAATTTGCGAAGCAGAGAGCCGGTAAAATTCTACGTCTGTTTCTTCTGAAAAAAGTATTTTATTTTCTTTGGTTAAAATGCAAACGCCTGTAATTACCTGGTGCATTTTCCCTGAAAGATCCGAAAGAATTGCAAGCGCATCTTCCCGGTTTTTTGGCTTGCCTATAATTTTATTTTCCAAAACCACAACTGTATCTGCCGCAATAATCGTTTGTGCCTCACCGTTATCTTTTACTTGCAATTTATTCTGAACTGCGATTGCTTTATTTTCGGCAATATGCATGGCGATTTCAGAAGAAGATAATTCGGAAGGATAAGTTTCATCTGTGTAAGCGACAATAACTTCAAAAGGAATTTCGGCAAGTTCAAGTAATTGTTTTCGGCGGGGAGAACCAGAAGCTAAAATTATTTTTTTCATTTTTTATTAAAGAAATTAAAAGAAAATCATTGAAAGAATGCCTGCAAGCATGATCAGTTTTACCGCTGAGCTTAACTGATGAAACTGTTGGGAAGTAGTTGCTTTGTACAATTTGCGCAATACCCAAATGAGTGGAATGATGATAGCAATGAAAGAATACAATGCGGAAAGCCACCAGCCAAACTGCACCACATAAATTTGAATTGCCACCAAAACTCCTGCCAATACTACAATCCACACGCCCGTAAAAACTTTTGAAACCGGCAATCCCCACACAATCGGCATTGTTTTACATCCATATTTCATGTCACCTTCCATATCTTCCATATCTTTTATCACTTCCCTAATCAAGGAAATGATAAAAGCAAAACCAGCATAGATAAAGGAAACTTTTAAAAGCCTTTGCCATACAATATCATGAGGGGAAATTCTAAAACGATACTCCGATAAAGTGAGTACAAAGATGACCCAGGCAGTGAGTAATGAGATGAGAATGTTGCCGATGAGAATCTTCTTTTTAAAAGTGCTTGAATAAAACCACAGAATCACAATCGAGAAAAAATTAAAAAAAGGAATCAGAATATTATGGATTTTATAGCCGATATAAATGCTTAAAACCAGTCCGGCAAAGGAAAGCAGTGCATGAAGTAAAATTGCGGTTCTTCGCTTTATATATTTTCCAATAATTACTTTGGAAGATTTATTTACCTGATCAATATTTACATCAAAATAATCATTGATGATATAACCGGCGCCGGCAATGCAAACCGAGGCGAGTACCAACAAATAAAATAATCCTTCAGATAGTTTGATACTTTCATAGCCCGGATGGCCCACGAGGTAAACGAACGGTAAAATAAAATACCTGAAAAGCATTTGTGTAAGCACAATAAAAAGAAGATTGGTCCATCGGATTAGTTTGAAAAATGCGACAAGAATCTTCATACGGAATAATAAAATTAGCAGATCAGGTTGATGGGATATTATTATTTAGCGTCCATTTGTGATTCAATTTTAAAACTTTCTCTATTACGTCTCTTACGCAGCCATGGCCTCCTGCATAAGGAGAGATATAAGATGCAATCTCTTTAATTTCAAATGCAGCATCTGCAGGACAAGCAGCGACACCAGCGATTTTCATACAAAAATAATCAGGAATATCATCACCCATATATAATAATTCCGTTAAGGAAATTCTTCTTTCTGCAGCAATATTTTTCAAAAAATCTTCTTTGTTTTTTACATTCATATACACATCCTTTATACCCAGCTTGTTCAAACGGTCATGCACAAACGAAGAACTGCTTCCTGAAATTACCATTACTTCGAAACCGGAATTAGCAGCAAGTTGCAGCGCGTAGCCATCACGGATATTCATTTGCCTCAACCAATTGTCATTGCTGTCCACCAAAACATTTCCGTCTGTAAGAACTCCGTCCATATCGAATGCAAAACTTTTTATGGACTTAAAACGGGAAAGAATTTGCATTTTTATTACTGATAATTGTGAGGGAAACCGGTTTAAAAAACAGTGATATTTTAAAAAAAAAATTTTTTCAAATATAGTTATAGCAAATTGAAATACCGAAATTTGACCCCATAGATGTTTTGACAAATGATTTAAACTATTGTTCTTTGTTTAAGCATTAAGATTCCTTTTTACTCAGCATTCAAAGCCTTTAGTAATAGGTAATAAAGTGAGCATGTGACAACCTTAGGATGTAAATAATTCAGTAATTAATAAGATCGAATAATGCACCACCACAATCACGAAGAAAAACATTTGGAAAGTTCTGAATTTTTGCGCGATGTTGTAATCGGAATGAGTGATGGACTTACTGTTCCCTTTGCATTGGCCGCAGGACTTACCGGTGCAGTTGAAAATAGCTCTATCGTAGTGATAGCAGGGATTGCCGAGATTGTTGCGGGAAGTATCGCCATGGGTTTGGGCGGTTATCTTGCAGGTAAAACAGAGCAGGATCATTACAACAGCGAGTTGAAGCGGGAATATGATGAGGTGGACAAAGTTCCGGATATGGAGAAAAAAGAAGTGCAGGATTTTTTTGAAAATCTTGGACTGAGTAAAGAGATACAATTAAAAGCAACAGAAGAAATTGCAAAAGATAAAAAGCAATGGGTTGATTTTATGATGAAGTTTGAACTGGGACTTGAAACTCCTGATCCTCAAAGAGCAAAGAAAAGCGCTTTGAATATTGGATTGTCTTATGCTGTTGGCGGAATTATTCCGTTAGGTCCTTATTTTTTTATTGCCGACTCCAGGGAGGCATTAAAATTTTCAATTATCGCTACACTCATTTGTTTATTTGTGTTTGGATATTTTAAAAGTAAGATTACCGGAGTTCCTGTTTTATCAGGTGCTTTAAAAGTTATGCTTATTGGAGCGCTTGCAGCAGCAGCAGCTTTTGGAGTGGCTTTACTTTTTAAATAGAAATAGTTCGTTTTTTTCAAAGCATATCTTCGTAGATTTTCTGCGCTTTTTACTACAACAAAGCACTTTTACTCTATTTTTCTGCTAAATAAAATATTTTAGAAGTAACATCGTTTTTATACTGCTAAACGTTGCTAACCTATATTTTATAACACCCCAAAATACCATATTCTATCTGAAAATTCCATGTCCCACTTACGATGAATTATATTTTAAACCTTTGATCAAAGACCGTTAATAGTTATTGCACTATTAATAATTTGTTTGAATAAAAATCTTAATGGATAATCAGTTTTTGAATTTTGGAGTCCCTTCATTTCTATGAAGGGTTTTTTTTTGCTCAGTTTTCAGCTATTGATATCGTGTTTTGAATCTTTAGAAATATTCTCCATTGTCCAGGTAATTCTTTTTTCAAAATCATGCTGCCGTACCATACAATTTTGTTTGGTACATATTTTACACGAAAAATCGCGGCAGCCATCCGAGTGGACAAACAGCTCTACCGCTTTTCCAAATTCATTTTTGATCAATGCGCCGAGAGCCTCAACTTCAGCATGCGCTTCGTTCACATTCAAATACCAGGGCACAGTAAGATGGCAATCGCAATGCAAGGTGCTTCCATATTTTATGATACGCATGTTGTGAAGATCGATCCAGTTCTCCTGCCGGTTTTTATTGAGAAGCACTACAATATCTTTTAATAATTTTTCATCGGCCTCATCCATAATTCCTGCAATGGAAACACGCACAATTTTATAACCGGTATAAATGATGACAACCGCTACTACACATGCGATGAGACTATCAATAACAATATAACCGGTAAAATAAATGACCACCAATCCAGCCAAAATTGCGGAAGTAGAATAAGTATCTGTTACCAGGTGTTTACCTCCTGCAATCAATTGTAACGAACGGTTTTTTTTTCCTGTTACAATGCAAATTTTTCCAAAAATAAAATTGACGATGGCTGTCATTGCAATCAGAATAATTCCAAAGTCAAGTTTGGCGATTTCATGAGGATAAAAAAAACTTTGAACAGATTTATAAATGATAAAAAACCCCGCAATGATTACCATACTTCCTTCCACGCCTGCAGAAAGGAACTCTACTTTTCCATGTCCATACGGATGATCCGCATCCTTTGGTTTTGCTGCTAAATTCAAACTATACAGTCCTAAAAAACCTGCAACGATATTTACAATGCTTTCCAATGCATCCGTCAAAATGGCCAACGAACTGGTGAGAAACCACGCAATTATTTTTACAATAAATAAAATTATTGCCACAAGAATAATGATTCTCTGAAGCCGGAGATTTTCTTTTGCGGACGTCAATAGATAAAATTTTTAAAAGGTGCAAATTACAGAATTCAAATTTGTACTTTTCACACAATTGTTTTGCCAGAAAGGTTACCGACCTTCACAACCGGTAGTTTAAATCATGCAATTATTTTGCCTTTCAAAATATTTTTATTTGCGTGAATTGGGTAAACATTAAATTTGTCTTTATGCGCAAAACCCTTAATATTCTGGCGAGCTCTTTTCGACTTACCATGCAGGAACTGATGGTAAATAAATTGCGCACTTCCTTATCGCTCATCGGGATTTCGTTTGGTATATTTTGCATCATTGGAGTTTTGGCTACCGTCAATAGCCTTGAAATGAATATTCAAAATCAATTAAAAAGCCTTGGAACCAATACGATTTTTATAGATAAATGGCAGTATTCCGGCGGCCCGGACTACCCGTGGTGGAAATTTGTAAACCGGCCGGTTCCAAAATATGATGAGATAAAACTGATTAAAGAACGAAGTCACCTTGTGAGTAATATCGCTTTTGACATTGATGCAAGGGTAGATGTCGAGTACAAGAATTTTGCTTTACAGGGAGTTTCGATGAGTGGCGTTTCAGAAGAAGAAATCAGTATCCAGCCACTTACGATGGCTTACGGAAGGTACATTTCAGACAACGAATTTTCCAATGGAAGCGCGGTAGCTGTTATTGGCTACACGAATGCAGAAAATCTATTTGAATCCGCATCATTGGCTATTGGCAAAGAAGTCAAAATAAAAAACAACAAAGCAACCATTATTGGCGTAATCAAAAAAATGGGACAAAATATGATAGGCCAGGATTATGATCAGTCTATCATACTTCCATATAAGTTTGCCCGGCAAATTGTAAACGAAAATAACAGCAGTCCGAAAATAATTGTAAAAGGAAAGGCGAATGTCAGCTCTGCAGAACTTTCGAATGAACTGGAAGGCATTATGCGTTCTATCAGAAAACTAAGTCCTACACAGGAAGATAATTTTACACTCAATCAGATCAGCAGTTTGAGCGACAGGGTAAGCTCCATGTTTGGAAGCATTAATCTCGGAGGATGGGCGATAGGTATTTTAAGCCTGGTAGTAGGTGCTTTCGGAATTGCGAACATCATGTTTGTAACTGTAAAAGAGCGTACGCCTATCATTGGGTTGAAAAAGGCAATCGGCGCAAAAAAACGAAGTATTCTTTCTGAATTCCTTTTGGAATCCGCGATCATTTGCATTCTTGGAGGCCTTATCGGCTTGATTCTTGTCTATGTACTCACGATCATCCTTAGCGGGCTTTTTAATTTCCCTGTTTATATTTCAGTTGGAATTCTGGCGCTTGCCATCTCTATTTGTATTATTATTGGAATTTTATCGGGCATCATTCCGGCATTGACCGCCTCAAAGCTGGATCCTGTAGTGGCAATCAGATCAAAATAATATTAGCAACTACCCGGCTATTTGACTTTCAATTGTTTCCTTCAATTCTAAAATATCAAATGGCTTTTTCAGAAACCCATTGGCGTTGATTCTTTTACTCACTTTTTCTATCTCATCATTTGCCGAAAAAAGAATAACAGGAATCTTCTTTATTTCGTCATGCTCCTGCATTAATTTGATCGCATTTTCTCCACCTATTTTTGGAATCCAAAGATCCATCAGAATAATATCCGGCTTTACAGTATTGA
>Ga0134125_10008140_pt1 | contig 11822 bp, 10 predicted proteins | sample KB31751_FD_96464 | JGI IMG/M metagenome (GOLD analysis project Ga0134125, IMG submission 96464) | Terrestrial soil microbial communities with excess Nitrogen fertilizer from Kellogg Biological Station, Michigan, USA - KB3-175-1 | ecosystem: Environmental > Terrestrial > Soil > Unclassified ... | reverse complement strand
TGCGGCGCCACAAGGACGACCTCGGCACCCTGGTCTCGCTCGAGAACGGCAAGATCCTCGCCGAGGGCCTGGGCGAGGTGCAGGAAATGATCGACATCGCCGACTTCGCCGTCGGCCAGTCGCGCATGCTGTACGGCCTCACCATGCACTCCGAGCGGCCGCAGCATCGCATGAGCGAGCAGTGGCATCCGCTCGGCGTGGTCGGCATCATCTCGGCGTTCAACTTCCCGGTGGCGGTGTGGTCGTGGAACGCCTTCCTCGGCACGATCTGCGGCAACGCCTGCGTGTGGAAGCCCTCGCCCAAGACTCCCCTCACCGCGCTCGCCGTGCAGCACCTGTGCAACAAGGTGCTGGAGAGCCAGAAGCTGCCGGCCGTGTTCCAGCTGTTCATCGACGGCGGCACGGAGCTCGCCACGCGTTTCGTCGATGACCGGCGCGTGGCGCTGGTGTCGTTCACCGGCTCGACCGAGGTCGGCCGCCGCGTCGGGGAGCGTGTCGCCGCACGCCTCGGCAAGAGCCTGCTCGAGCTCGGTGGCAACAACGCCGTGATCGTCGATGAGACCGCCAACCTCGACCTGGCCGTACCGGCCATCGTGTTCGGGGCGGTCGGCACCGCGGGGCAGCGCTGCACGAGCACGCGGCGCGTGTTCGCCCACCAGGCAATCGCGGCCGAGCTCGAGAAGCGCCTGGTACACGCCTACGGGCAGGTGCGCATCGGCGACCCGCTCGCGAACGGCACCCTCATGGGTCCGCTGATCGATCCCCAGGCGGTCGGGCGCTACGAGGCGGCCGTCGGCAAGGCGCGCGAGGCGGGCGGCGAGATCCTCTACGGCGGCCACGTGCTCAAGCAGCCGGGCAACTTCGTCGAGCCGACCATCGTGCGCGCGGACAACGACTGGCCGATCGTGCAGACCGAGACCTTCGCGCCGATCCTGTATCTGATCCCCGTCGCCTCACTCGGCGCGGCGATCGCGGCACAGAACGCCTCCGCGCACGGTCTGTCCTCGGCGCTGTTCACCGACCGGCTGCAGAACGCCGAGGCCTTCCTGTCGGCCGCCGGCAGTGACTGCGGCATCGCCAACATCAATCTCGGCACCTCGGGCGCGGAGATCGGCGGTGCGTTTGGCGGCGAGAAGGACACCGGCGGCGGACGCGAATCCGGCTCGGATGCCTGGAAGGCCTACATGCGCCGCCAGACCAACACGGTCAACTGGAGCCGCGCGCTGCCACTCGCACAGGGCATCGAGTTCAAGGTCTAGAGGCCGGGCAGGCGCAGCGAGAAGCGCGCCCCGCCCATCGCCGAGGTGTCGATGGCGAGGCGGCCGCCGTACAGGTCGACGGTGTCGTGCACCATGGCGAGCCCGAGCCCGTGGCCGGGCACGCTCTCGTCGGCCCGCTCCCCGCGTCGCAGCACGCGGGCGCGATCCTCGGCCGAGATGCCCGGGCCGTCGTCCTCGATCACGAGGCTCAGCCGCTCGCGCGGCCCGGCGGCAGCGTCGGCGACGGCGCTGAGCCGCACGCGGCTGCGGCACCACTTGCAGGCGTTATCGAGCAGGTTGCCGAGCAGCTCCACGAGATCGCCCCGATCGCCGACGAACTGCGCCGTCGGAGCCACCGCCAGCTCGATGGCGAGGTCCTTGTCGGCGTAGACGCGCAGCAGCGCGCCGCGCAGATCGGCGGCCACCTGCGCCACCTCCACCGGCGCCTGGCCGAGCAGCGCCCCGCCCGAGGCGGCGGCGCGCTTGAGCTGGTGCTCGATGATGTCGCGCATGCGGTCGATCTCGGCACCGAGCGGCGCGTCGGCGCCGCCACCGGGCAGGCTCGAGCGCATGACCGCGAGCGGCGTCTTCAGGCTATGGGCGAGATTGCCGAGCGTGTCGCGGTAGCGCGTGACACGCTTGCGCTCCCCGACCAGCAGCGCGTTGAGGTTGGTCGCCACGCCCGACAGCTCGCGCGGGTAGCCGCGGCTCAGGGAGTCGTTGCGACCCTCCTCCACGGCACGGATCTCGCGCTCCATGCGCCGCAGCGGCGCCAGCACCCAGCGCAGCAGCGCGGCCAGCGTCAGCAGTAGCAGCACCATGAGACCGACGAACCAGCCGAACAGCTGCTGGCGGAAGTCCCACAGCTGCTCCTCGTAGGGAGAGAGGTTGACTGCCACGCTGAACGTCAGGGCGTTGGCGCCGCTCGGATCGTCGTCGAACTGGATGGCGCGGTTCTCGATCGCCACGCCCTCGTGGCCGAAGGTCGCGTACACCAGGTTGCGCTCACCGTGCGTCAGCAGCGCGCCGAAGTCCGCCTTGAGACCAACCGTGGACGGCGAGCGCCACAGGTGCTGCTGCGAGCGGATCTCGGCGTAGAAGCCCGAGCGCGGGGTGGCCAGCCGCGGATCGAGGGTCTGCGGGGTCGGCGCATAGCTGCCGTCGGGTTGTGGCTCCGCCGAGGCGATCAGCGACACCATCTGCGAGTCGAGCAGCTCCTGCAGCGAACGCTCGGACAGCGCGCGAAAACCCGAGTCGAGCACCCACATCATGACGCCGAAGAACAGCGCCAGGGGTACGGACACCGAGACCAGCAGGCGCCGACTAAGCGAATGCACGGCGGCGGTGCTGCCGCTCAGGAAGACGCGTCGTCGCGGGGGAGTGCGAAGCGGTAGCCGCGGCCGCGCAGAGTCTCGATGGGATGCAGCTGATCCTGCGGATCGAGCTTGCGTCGCAGCCGGCCGACCAGCACTTCGATGACATTGCTGTCGCGCTCGAAGTCCTGGTCATAGAGGCGCTCGGTGAGCTCGGTCTTGGAGATGACGTCACCCGCGCGCAGCATCAGGTGCTCGAGGATGCGGTACTCGAAAGTGGTGAGCTCTACCGGCGCGCCCTGCACCTGGATGGTCTGGGCACGTGTGTCGAGCACGATCGGCCCGCACTTCAGCTGCGGCGTGGCCCAACCGCCGGCGCGGCGCAGCAGCGCCTGCAGGCGCGCCAGCACCTCCTCGAAATGAAACGGCTTCGCCACGTAGTCGTCGGCGCCGGCCTGCAGGCCCTCGACCTTGTCCTGCCAGTTGTCGCGTGCGGTGAGAATCAATATGGGAAACGTCTTGTGGGCGGCGCGCAGGCGACGGATCACCTCCAGGCCCGACAGTATCGGCAGCCCGAGGTCGATGATGGCCACGTCGAGCGGGTATTCCTGGCCGGCAAACAATCCCTCATTGCCGTCACGCGCCACATCGACGGTAAATCCGGCGTCGGCGAGGCGGGTGCGCAGGGTATCGCGCAGTGTCGCCTCGTCTTCCACCACCAGAACGCGCATGCCTGACCTCCCCCGCGCGTACTTCAGCTGATCGCGCCGCTCGCCGCATCGACCCGCACCGTCCAGACACGCCCCGACTCGTTGAGGAGCCGCAGCACGTACACGGTACGCGCGCCGTCGCGCTGGGATTCAGCCTTGACCACTCGCGCCCGGAAACGCTGCTCGACCATCTTCACGGCCTGATCCATGGACACCGAGGTCTGCGCCATCGATGCCTGCGCCGGCGCGGCGGGCACGGGCAGTGTCGTGCCGCACAGCGACAGGCATAAGATAAGGAGAGAGCTGAGCCGCATGTACACAGCCTAACGCATTCGCGTGTTGACTCGCGAGTTTCAGCTGGCGTTCAGTTTGGCCTCGCACCACAGCGCATCCCACTCCGCCGCCGACAGCTTCTCGAGCGCGAGCGCACGTTCAGCGGCGAGCGCCTCCATGCGCGCGAAGCGTCGCTCGAACTTGCCATTGGCCGCGCGCAGCGCCTCCTCCGCATCAACACCGAGATGGCGCGACCAGTTGACCACGGCGAACAGCAGATCGCCGAGCTCCTCGGCCACCGCGCCCGGCGCGGCGGCCGAATTGCCCGCATCGGCCTGCGCCGCGTCGACCTCGTGCAGCTCCTCGAGCACCTTGGCGCGTACCTCGGCGGCCTCCGGCCAGTCGAAGCCGACCCGCGCCGCGCGCCGGCCGAGCTTCGCGGCCCGCGTCAGGGCCGGCAGCGCCCTGGGGACCCCGGCCAGCACGCGCACCGCACCGTGCGGCACCGGCCCGGCGGCGGCGCGCTCCTGCGCCTTCTGCTCCTCCCACACGCGCACCAGATCCTCGGGCGCGAGTGCCACGCCGGCGAACACGTGCGGGTGGCGGCGCACCAGCTTGTCGTGAATGGCGCGCGCCACGGCGGCGAAATCGAACCAGCCGCGCTCCTCGGCCATGCGCGCATGAAACACCACCTGGAACAGCAGGTCGCCGAGCTCGTCGCGCAGCTGCCCGGCATCGCCGTGCTCGACGGCGTCGGCGACCTCGTAGGCTTCCTCGATCGTGTACGGCGCGATGGTTGCGAAGGTCTGCGCGCGGTCCCAGGGACAGCCACGCTGCGGGTCGCGCAGCCGTGCCATGAGGGCGATGAGCGCGGCGAGCGCCTGCTCGGCCTCAGTCATGCGGCAGCGGGCCGACGCAGATGCGGTACAGCGTCATGAGCATGCCGGCCGTGGCGCCCCAGATGTCGCGCCCGGCGAAGGGGATGTCGTAGAAGTCGACTTCCTCACCGGTGAAGCCCGAGCGGCGGCGCCGCACGCGGTAGTTCGACAGGTCGAATAGGTAGCTCACCGGCACCTCGAAGGTGTCCTGGACCTCGCGCGTGTCGGGCGTGAGGCTGAAGCCGGGTCGCACGAACGCCACGACCGGCGTGACGCGAAAGCCGGTCATGACGATGTGGTCGGGCAGATAGCCGCTCACCGTCACGAAGCCCGGGTCGAGGCCGATTTCCTCACGCGCCTCGCGCAGCGCCGCGGCGTCCGGACCGGCATCCGTCGGCTCGATGCGCCCGCCCGGGAAGCTGATCTGGCCGGCGTGGCTGCGCAGACGCGTGGCACGCTGGGTCAGCAGCACCGTCAGCTGCGCGCCCTCGACGAGCGGCACCAGCACCGCCGCGGGCACCGGGTTCTTGGGAAAGTAGCTGCGATAGGCCGCGGTGGCGGCGGCCGACAGCCCGGGTGCGAGCCACTCCTCGACGTGGTGGCGCGGCTGTGAGCCGGCCAGCCGGGCGCGGATCAGCGCCGCCCAGTCGCGTGCGCCCACTTCCGTGTCGTGTGTGGTCCCCGCGTCCGTACGGATCAGCCCCCGCCGCTGCTGCCGCCCTTGATGCCACCGGTGGTGAGCTCGGCCGGATCGAGAAGCTTGGCGAGCTGCTCTTTCGGCAGGTCGGTCATCTGGGCGGCCACCTCGCGGATCGGCCTTCCCTCCGCGTAGGCCTTCTTGGCGATCGCCGCGCCCTTCTCGTAGCCGATCACCGGGTTGAGCGCCGTGACCAGAATGGGGTTGCGCGCGAGCGCCTCGGCGAGCCGCGCCTCGTTGACCTTGAAGCCGGCGATGGCGCTGTCGGCGAGCGCGCGCGCGGCGTTGGCCAGCAGCCGGATGCTCTCCAGCAGGTTGCGCGCGACCAGTGGCAGCATGACGTTGAGCTGGAAGTTGCCGGACTGCCCGGCGATGGTGATGGCGGCGTCGTTGCCGATGACCTGCGCGGCCACCATGGCGGCGGCTTCCGGGATCACCGGATTCACCTTGCCGGGCATGATGCTGCTGCCCGGCTGCAGGGCCGGCAGCGCGATCTCCGCCAGTCCCGCCAGCGGGCCGCTGTTCATCCAGCGCAGATCATTGGCGATCTTCATGAGGCCGACGGCGATCACCTTGAGCTGTCCCGACAGCTCCACGGCGGTGTCCTGCGCCGACATGGCTTCGAAATAATTGCGGGCCGGCACGAACGGCGCCCCGCTCAGCGCGCTGAGCTCCTGGCAGAAGCGCGCGCCAAAGCCGGCCTGGGCGTTGATGCCGGTGCCGACCGCGGTACCGCCCTGTGCCAGCGCCAGCAGCCGCGGCTCGGTTGCCTCGAGCCGCTGCAGGCCGTTCTCGATCTGCGTGCGCCAGCCGGACAGCTCCTGTGCCAGCGTCACCGGCATGGCGTCCATGAGATGCGTGCGGCCGGTCTTGACGACGCCGGCGACGGCGCGCTCCTTGGTCGCGAGCACGTCGCGCAGGTGCTCGAGCGCCGGCCGCAGCGTGTCCCGCACCGCCAGCGCGGCGCTCACGTGGATGGTGGTCGGAATCACGTCGTTACTGCTCTGCTGCATGTTGACGTGGTCGTTCGGGTGCACCGCTGCGCCGAGGCGCCGCGTGGCCAGCGCGGCGATGACCTCGTTGGCGTTCATGTTGGTGCTGGTGCCGGAACCGGTCTGGAACACGTCGAGTGGGAACTGCGCATCGTGCGCACCGGCGGCGACCTCGCCCGCCGCCGCCTCCACTGCCTGCGCCACCTTGTCGTCCAGCAGCTTCAGTCCGCGGTTGGCGCGCGCCGCGGCCTGCTTAACCAGTCCGAGCGCGGCGATGAATTCGCTCGGCAGCGGCATGCCGCTGATCGGAAAGTTCTCCACCGCCCGCTGTGTCTGCGCGCCCCACAGCGCATCAGCGGGCACCTTGATCTCACCCATGCTGTCGTGCTCCACCCGGAAGGAACTCGTCATGCGTGCTGCTCCGCGGAACTTCGCCTCAAACCGGCCAGCCGTTTATCATAGCAGCGCATGTCCGCGAGCCGCACCGACTCCTTGTCCGCCGTCGACGCCTTGTCGCCGCTTGACGGGCGTTACCGCGCAGCCACCGCACCGTTGCGCGCCCTGCTCTCCGAGGGCGGCCTGATCCGCGAGCGCATCCGCGTGGAGGCGCAGTGGCTGCTGCATCTGGCTGCGGCGCTGCCGCAGCTGTCCGGAGCGCAGCTGCCGGCGGCGGTGCGCGAGCGCGCCCGGCAGCTGGCCGAGTCGCCGGCGGCGGACGCGCCGGCCGCCGTCAAGGCGATCGAGGCGCGCATCAACCACGACGTCAAGGCGGTCGAGTACTACGTGCGCGAGCAGCTCGCCGCCGCCGGTGCGCCGGCCGCCACACTCGAGCTGGTGCACTTCGGCTGCACCTCGGAGGACATCAACAACATCAGCTACGCGCGCCTGCTGCAGGCCGCCCGCGCGACACTGCTCGAGGCGCTCGACGCACGTACACGCGAGCTGACCGGGCTCGCGCACGCCCTGGCCGATACTGCGATGCCGGCGCGCACCCACGGCCAGCCCGCCAGCCCGACCACCCTCGGCAAGGAAATCGCCAATTTCGCCGCCCGCCTGGCGCGCGGCCGGCGCCGCTGGGCGGCGGTCAGCATCCTCGGCAAGTGGAACGGCGCGGTCGGCAACTTCAACGCCCACGTCGCCGCCGTGCCGGCGGCGGACTGGCCGGCGCTGGCGCAGTCGTTCGTCAGCTCGCTGGCGCTCGAGTACAACCCGTGGACCACGCAGATCGAGCCGCATGACTGGATTGCCGAGTACTGCGACGCGGCTGCCGCCCTCAACGTCATCGTCGTGGATCTGTGCCGCGATGTCTGGGGCTACATCTCGCTCGGCTACCTGCGCCAGCGCGCCGTGGCCGGCGAGGTCGGCTCCTCGACCATGCCGCACAAGGTGAACCCGATCGATTTCGAGAACGCCGAAGGCAACTGCGGCATTGCCAATGCGCTGCTGCGCCACTTCTCCGACAAGCTGCCGGTGTCACGCTGGCAGCGCGACCTCACCGACTCGACCGTGCTGCGCAACCTCGGGGTCGCGCTCGGCCACACGCTGATCGCCTGGAGCGCGCTCGGCCGTGGCCTCACCAAAATCGAGGCGGACGCAGCCCGCATGCGTGCCGACCTCGACGGCTCATGGGAAGTGCTGGGCGAGGCGGTGCAGACGGTGCTGCGGGCCGCGGGCGTACCGGACGGCTACGAGCGGCTCAAGGAGTTCACGCGCGGCCGGGCGATCGATGGCGGCATGCTCGGCGCGTTCATCGACAGCCTGCCGCTCGCCGATGCCGAGAAGCGTCGCCTGCGCGCGCTCACCCCCGAGGGGTACACGGGGCTCGCGGCGCAGCTGGCGCGCCAGATTTGAAGTGTCGGGGCTAAGCCATTGATCGGCAGACGCGGCGCCAGCCCCCCGTTTTTGTCGGCTCCGCGCGACAGGACGCCCAAAAAGTGCGAACCACCCCTCGTTTTTGACTTACTGTGGCCACCAAGCGGATAGAAACCGTGACCGGTTCGGCAAGGAAATCGTTGTTCTGGTTACTAAGATTCCCGGTAGCCCATCGATCATAAAGGCTTTCCGGGGCTTCATCTGTGACCATAAGTGGGGAAATCGACGTTAACGGCGCCTTGGCGCAGCTGGCCAATGCCCGTTACGCACCCGAATCGATCAACGGTTCGGGCAATCCCACGACGCTGCGTCAGGGCGCCGAGACTCTCACGGTCCTCACCTCGCTCGCCGAAGTGCGCGCCGCGGTCAACGAGATCGCCGCCACCGCCCAGCGACTCATTTCCATTTACACGCCCGATCTCGAGCCGGACCTGTACGACCAGAGCGCTTTCCTCGAGGTCATCAAGCATTTCGTTCTGACGCGCAGCTTCTCGAAGGTGCGCGTGCTGCTCGCCGAGCCCACCCGGGTGCTGCGCGACAGCAACCGCTTCGTCGCCATGGGCCGGCGCCTGTCGAGCTGCATCGACATCCGCTACGTGGCGGCCCAATCCCCGCAGCGCGCCTCGACCTATCTGATCGCCGACGACCGCGCCATCGTCTACCGCATGCGCGCCGACACCTGGGACGGCGTGGCCGACATCAACAATCCGGCGGTCGCGCGGGTTTACCTGCAGGAATTCGACCAGGTTTGGAACGCCAGCGCCGCCGAGCACGGCCTGCGTTCAGCCCGCCGCGGCTGAGCCTTCCTTCCCCTTCCCAAGTCTCCGAGCGCCGCGCGGCGCGCGCGTACACTCCGTCCATGCCCCGCACGCCGGAAGTGACCGTGGCGGCGGTCACCGAGACCGCAGGCCGATTCCTCATCGTGGAGGAGCGTGTCAACCGGCGGCTCCTCTTTAACCAGCCGGCCGGCCACGTCGAGCCCGGCGAGTCGCTGCTCGCGGCGGTGGTGCGCGAGGCGCGCGAGGAAACCGCCTGGCGCTTCGAACCGGCCGCCCTGCTCGGCGTCTACCAGTGGCGCAATCCACGCCGCGGCACCACCATACTGCGCTTCGCCTTCACCGGCACGGTCGCCGACCACGACGCCGCGCAGCCGCTCGATCGCGGCATCGTGCGCACGCACTGGCTCTCGGCCGCCGACCTCGAGGCGCGCGCGGCCCAGCTGCGCAGCCCGCTGGTCCTGCGCTGCGTGCACGACTACCTCAGCGGCAGACAGGCAGCCCTCGCCAGCGTTGCGCATCTGGATCGGACGAGCGCGGCCTGCGCCCCGGGCGTGACGGTCACCACCCTGTGAGCGGCTCGGCCGGCCGCGCCCGCCGGCTGCGCTAGACTGCCCGCATGACGGCCCTCGTCCCTGCTCCCCCCGGTGCCGCGGCCCGCGTGCTCGTCGGGCTCTCCGGCGGCGTCGACTCCGCGGTCGCCGCGCTGCTGCTGCGCCAGGCGGGCTGGGACGCGCAGGGACTGTTCCTCAGCAACTGGGACGAGGACGACGACGGCTACTGCACCGCCGCCCAGGACTTCCAGGACGCGCGCGCCGTGGCCGCTGAGCTCGCCATCCCGCTGCACCGTGCCAGTTTCGCCGGCGAATACCGGCAGCGGGTGTTCGAGCATTTCCTGCGCGAACATCGCGCCGGACGCACCCCGAACCCCGACGTGCTCTGCAACCGCGAGATCAAGTTCGGCGTGGCACTCGAGTGGGCGCGCCGGCTCGGCGCCACCCACTTCGCGACCGGACACTACGCGCGCCTCGCCGCCGCCGCCGATGGACCGGGCCTGTTCAAGGCGGCGGACGCCGCCAAGGACCAGAGCTATTTCCTCCACGCCGTACCTCGCGCGGAGCTCGCGGACACGCTGATGCCGCTCGGCGCGCTCGACAAGCCGAGCGTGCGCGAGTGCGCCCGCCGGGCGGGCCTGCCGGTGTTCGACAAGCCCGACAGCACCGGCATCTGCTTCATCGGCGAGCGCCCATTCCGCCAGTTCCTGGCCCGCTTCCTCGCCAAGAGCCCGGGCCCCATCGAGTCCATTGACGGCCAGGCCCTCGGTACCCACGAGGGACTGGCCTTCTACACCCTCGGCCAGCGCGGCGGCCTGCAGATCGGCGGACGCGCCGGCCATGCCGAGCAGCCGTGGTACGTTGCTGCCAAGGACACCGCGCGCAACGCCCTGATCGTCGTGCAGGGGCACGATCACCCGCGGCTCGCCAGCGGCGCCCTCCTCACCGAAGGCTGGCACTGGCTGACTGCGGCGCGCGGCGCGCCGTTCCGCTGCGCGGTCAAGATACGTTACCGGCAGGCCGAGCAGCCGGCGCTGCTGGCGCCGCGCGCCGACGGCACCGTGCACATCAGCTTCGACCAGCCGCAGCGCGCCGTGACGCCCGGGCAGTACGCAGTCGCGTATGAGGGTGACCGCTGCCTCGGCGGTGCGGTCATCGCCGCCACCGAGCCGGCCACGCGACACAGCGCCGCCGCCTGAGGGCAGCGCGCCGCGGCAGCGCCCGATATAATCGCGTGCTGTCACGCGGAGATCCACATGACCAACAGCTTCCGGGCGCGCTCCACACTCAAGGTCGGGGATCGCTCGTATGAGATCTGGAGTCTGGCGGCGTTGCCGCAGGACAAGCTCGCCCGGTTGCCCTACTCGCTCAAGGTCCTGCTGGAGAATCTGCTGCGCTTCGAAGACGGCGTGAGTGTCACGCGCGCCGATATCGAGGCCCTGCTCGAGTGGGACCCGGCCGCGACACCCTCGCACGAGATCGCCTTCACGCCCGCGCGCGTGATCCTGCAGGACTTCACCGGCGTACCGTGCGTCGTGGATCTCGCGGCCATGCGCGATGCCATCGTGCGCCTCGGCGGCAACCCCGAGCGCGTCAACCCGCTGAATCCCGCCGAGCTGGTGATCGACCATTCGGTGCAGGTCGACGAGTACGGCACGCCCGGCGCGCTGGCGGCAAATACCGCCATTGAGTTCACGCGTAACCGCGAGCGCTACGCATTCCTGCGCTGGGGCCAGACCGCGTTCCGCAATTTCTCCGTGGTCCCGCCCAACACCGGCATCGTGCACCAGGTGAACCTCGAGTACCTCGGCCGCGTGATCTTCGATGCCGAGGCGGGCGGCGCGCGGCGCGCCTACCCGGACACCCTGGTCGGCACCGACTCGCACACCACCATGATCAACGGCCTCGGCGTGCTCGGCTGGGGCGTGGGCGGCATCGAGGCCGAGGCGGCCATGCTCGGCCAGCCGGTCACCATGCTCATCCCGCAGGTGGTGGGCTTCCGTCTCGATGGCAAGCTGCAGCCCGGCGCGACCGCGACCGACCTGGTGCTCACCGTGACCGAGATGCTGCGCAAGACGGGCGTGGTGGACAAGTTCGTGGAGTTCTTCGGCGACGGGCTGGCGAACCTGCCGCTCGCCGACCGCGCCACCATCGCCAACATGGCGCCAGAGTACGGCAGCACCTGCGGCATCTTCCCGATCGATGCGGAGACCGTGCGCTATCTGGAGCTCTCCGGCCGTCCGCGTGAGCGCATCGAGCTGGTCAGCGCCTACGCCAAGGCCCAGGGCCTGTGGCGCAACCAGGGCGCCACGGCGGCCCGTTACACGAACGTACTCGAGCTCGACCTCGGGAAGGTGGAACCGAGCCTTGCGGGCCCGCGCCGCCCGCAGGACCGGGTGCCGCTGAAGTCCGCCCGGCAGGTATACCAGAGCAACGCCAAGAAGACGGCCGATGAGCGCACGGCGCGCAACCCGCAGGCGCACGGCGTTGCCACCGCC
>Ga0134125_10008139_pt1 | contig 11822 bp, 11 predicted proteins | sample KB31751_FD_96464 | JGI IMG/M metagenome (GOLD analysis project Ga0134125, IMG submission 96464) | Terrestrial soil microbial communities with excess Nitrogen fertilizer from Kellogg Biological Station, Michigan, USA - KB3-175-1 | ecosystem: Environmental > Terrestrial > Soil > Unclassified ... | reverse complement strand
GTGGCGATGGGCGCCAGGATTTCCGGCATCGGCACGCGCACGCTGACCATCGAGGGCGTCACGTCCCTGCATGGCGCGACCGTGGAGGTGATCCCCGACCGCATCGAGACCGGCACCTTTGCCATGGCGGCGGCGATGGCCGGTGGCGACGTGCTGCTGCGCGGCGCGCGCGCCGAACACCTGCAATCGGCGCTCGACGTGCTCGAGCAGGCCGGCGTGCACGTCAGCAGCGAAGCGGCCGGGCTGCGCATCAAGCGCAACGGCAACGGCATCCAGGCGGCCGACGTCGAGACCGATCCGTTCCCCGGCTTCGCGACCGACCTCCAGGCGCAGTTCATGGCGCTGATGACGATGTCGAACGGCGTCTCGCACATCCGCGAGACGATCTTCGAGAACCGCTTCATGCACGTCGCCGAGCTCGCCCGCTTCGGCGCCGACATAAGGGTCGAGGGACAGACCGCGACGGTCACCGGCGTGCCCGCGCTCAAGGGCGCACAGGTGATGGCGACCGACCTTCGCGCCTCGGTGTCGCTGGTGATCGCGGGGCTCGCTGCCAAGGGCGAGACCATGGTCAACCGCATCTATCATCTCGACCGCGGCTTCGAGCGGCTCGAGGAAAAGCTCAGCCGCTGCGGCGCCGAAATCTCGCGGGTCACCGGCTGATCGCCGTCGGGTTAGTGCCCGAGCACCCAGAGCCAGAAGGTGATGGTCGCGATTGACGCGACCGTCGAGATCAGGACGACATTGGCCGCGACGTTGACCGCGCGGTCGTAGTAGGTCGCGAACACGTAGACATTGATACCGGCCGGCATCGCCGCCAGCAGCACCGCATAGCGCACGAACTCCATCGGCGCGTGCAGCACTTGCGTTGCGAGCACGTAGACGATCGTCGGATGTACGACGAGCTTGAAGACGCTGTTGATGCTGGCCTGCATCCAACTGTCGCTGATCCGGTATTCATTGAGTGCGCCGCCCAGGCCGAAGAGCGAAGCCGGCAGCACCGCCGCCGACATCATCGACAGGAACGCCATTCCGGCTTCCGGCACCTTGATGTTGAGACGGTTGCCCACGGCGCCCACCACCACGCCCCAGAGCAGCGGGTTCTTGACGATACGCTGCAGCGCCACCACCAGCGTCTTGCCGAGCGGCGCCCCATCGCGCCGCATCAGCTCCATGATCAGCATGCCGAGCGTAATCAGCGTCGGCGCATGGAAGGCGATGATGGAAAACACCGTCGGCAACGCCGCGGGGCCGTAGGCGCGCTGGATCACCGGAATGCCCACCAGCACGGTATTGGTAAACATCGCCGAAAACCCCGATGAGACGCTTTCGCCGGGATGTTGCTTGAAGATGTTGCGCGCGATCAGCACGCCGCAGAGCAGCGAGAAGAGCGCGCCGGCATAGAACGGCACGATGACATTGGGGTTGAAGGTGCGGTTGAAATCGGAGGTCAGCATCGCCTGGCAGAGCAGGCACGGTGTCGCAAAGTTGTTGACGAAGGCGACCAGCGCCTTGGTCCCCTCGGCCGGAAACAGCCGCAGCCGGACGGCGAGATACCCCACGCCGATGATGGCGAAAACAGGTATGATGACATTGAAGATGTCGAGCATGGCGCTCTACAAGGCGGGAACAGGTCCGGCTTTGGTGGCGCGCGTTCATCGGACGGTCAAGCGCCGAAACGCATAAATATGGCACCCGCCAGTTGCGCAGCATCTTCGCGGACGATAACGAATTTGTCTGGGGAACGGCCGGCCATATGCCTAAACGCGACAATATCACCGACGTCTTCGTCATCGGCGGTGGCGTCAACGGCTGCGGCATCGCGCGCGACGCGATCGGCCGCGGCTATTCGGTATTTCTGGCCGAGATGGGCGACCTGGCCTCGGGCACGTCCTCAGCCGCGACCAAGCTGATCCATGGCGGCCTGCGCTACCTCGAATATTACGAGTTCCGGCTGGTGCACGAAGCGCTCGCCGAGCGCGAAATCCTGTGGGCCATGGCGCCGCACATCATCTGGCCGATGCGCTTCGTGCTGCCGCACCACAAGGGCCTGCGGCCCGCCTGGTTCCTGCGGCTCGGGCTGTTCGTCTACGATCACCTCGGCGCCCGCAAGCTGCTGCCGCCGACCCGCACGATCGACCTGCGCTCCGATCCGATCGGCCGGCCGCTCAAGGCGGGCTACAGCAAGGCCTTCGAATACTCCGATTGCTGGGTCGACGATGCCCGGCTGGTGGCGCTCACCGCCCGCGACGCGGCCGACCGTGGCGCCATCATCCAGACCCGCACCAAGGTGATCGGGGCGACGCGCGAGAACGGCATCTGGACGATCAAGCTGCAGAACCTCGACACCAACCTCAAGGGCAGCGTGAAGGCGCGGCTGCTGGTCAACGCTGCCGGTCCGTGGGTGGACGACGTGATTCGCCAGGCGTTGGGGCAGAACGAGGCCCACCACGTCCGGCTGGTCAAGGGCAGCCATATCGTCGTGCGCAAGCTCTACGAGCACGACCGCGCCTATTTCTTCCAGAACAAGGACGGGCGGATCATCTTCGCCATTCCCTATGAGCGCGACTTCACGCTGATCGGGACCACGGACCAGGACTTCACCGGCGACCCGCACGGGATTCGCATCTCCGACGAAGAGCAGGCCTATCTGCTCGCTGCCGCCAGCGAGTATTTCGAAAAGCCCGTGACCGTTGCCGATATCGTCTGGAGCTATGCCGGCGTGCGTCCGCTCTACGACGATCATGCCAGCAAGGCGCAGGAGGCGACACGCGACTACGTCATCCGGACCGAGGGCGATCCGACGTCCGGCGCCGTGATCAACGTCTTTGGCGGCAAGCTCACCACGCATCGGCGGCTGAGCGAGGAAGTGCTCGGCCACATCGAAAAGCTGCTTGGCGCCCGCGGCAAGCCGTGGACCAAGGGCAGCAAGCTGCCCGGCGGCGAGTTCGGCCCGCGGGAGTTCGACGTGCAGGTCGACCGCCTGAACGAGCTCTATCCGAGCCTGCCCGACCGGCTGCTGCGCCGCCTCGCCCGGCAGTTCGGTACGCGGGCGGCGACGCTGCTCGGTGCGGCACGCCGCATGGAGGATCTCGGCGAAGTCTTCGGCGCCGATCTGACCCGCCGCGAGGTCGACTATCTGGTCGAGAACGAATGGGCGCGCACCGCCGAGGACATCCTGTGGCGCCGGACCAAGCTGGGCCTGCGCGTCGGGCTCAACGACAAGGCGCGGCTCGAGACCTATCTCGCCTCGCGCTCCAGCAAGGGAAAGAAATGAGCGGTTACGTCCTCGCCATCGACCAGGGCACCACGTCTTCCCGTGCCATCGTCTTCAACGACCTGCAGCAGATCGTCGGCATGGGGAAGATGGAGTTCACCCAGCACTTTCCGGCGCAGGGCTGGGTCGAGCACGTCCCCGAGGAGATCTGGGCGACCTGCCTGTGGTCGATGAAGACCGCGCTCAAGAAGGCCGGCGTTACCGCCGCCGAGATCGCGGCCATCGGCATCACCAACCAGCGCGAGACCACCATCATCTGGGACCGCGCCACCGGCAAGCCGATCCATAACGCCATCGTCTGGCAGGACCGCCGCACCGCCAAGCAGTGCGAGCGGCTGAAGCGCGCCGGCGCCGAAAAGCTGGTGACCCGCAAGACCGGGCTGCTGCTCGACCCGTATTTCTCCGGCACCAAGATCGGCTGGCTGCTCGATAACGTCGAGGGCGCCCGCAAGCGAGCCGAACGCGGCGAGCTCGCCTTCGGCACCATCGAAACCTACCTCATCTGGCGCCTGACCGGCGGCAATGTGCATGCGACCGATGCCAGCAATGCCTGTCGAACGCTGCTCTATAATCTGCAGACCGGCGACTGGGACGATGAGCTGCTGCGGCTGTTCCGGGTGCCGCGAGCGCTGCTGCCCGAGATCAAGGACAACGCCGACGATTTCGGCACCTCGGACAAGGCCGTGCTCGGCGCCGCCATCCCGATCCGGGGCGCCGCCGGCGACCAGCAGGCGGCGACCATCGGGCAGGCCTGCTTCGCGCCCGGCATGATGAAATCGACCTACGGCACCGGCTGCTTCGCGCTGCTCAACACCGGCTCGGACATGGTGCGCAGCCACAACCGGCTGCTGACGACGCTCGCCTACCGTATCGACGGCAGGCCGACCTATGCGCTCGAGGGCGCCATCTTCATGGCCGGCGCCTCGGTGCAGTGGCTGCGCGACAAGCTGCGCCTGTTCAAGGATACCGCCGAGACCGGCGCGCTGGCCAAGGCCTCCGACCCCGAGGCCGCGGTCTATCTCGTGCCGGCCTTCGTCGGCCTGGGCGCCCCGTGGTGGGACAGCGACGCGCGTGGGGCGATCTACGGCTTGACCCGCAGCACCAGCGCCGCGGACCTGGCGCGTGCGGCGCTCGAATCGGTCGCCTACCAGACGCAGGACTTGCTGATGGCAATGCGCAAGGACTGGAAAGGGGCCAGCGATACCGTGCTCCGCGTCGATGGCGGCATGGTCGCCTCCGACTGGACCATGCAGTTTCTGAGCGACATCCTCGATGTGCCGGTGGACCGTCCAACCATCCTCGAGACCACGGCGCTCGGTGCCGCGTGGCTCGCCGGCTGGAAGGCCGGCGTGTGGCCCGACATGAAGGGCTTCGCCAGGCACTGGGCGCTGGACCGTCAGTTCAATCCGTCGATGGATCCGGCCGTTCGCAAGCAAAAGCTCAAGGGCTGGAACCAGGCGGTGCGGCGGACCCTCAGCCGCTGAGGCCGGCGCCACCGGTGATCGACAGTGAATCGTGCTTCTGCCCGTCCTCAGGGGAGCCGCCGATGTCCTGCATCGTCCCGGTCGGGAACCACGCCGCGACCGGCCCGCCGGCGATGAAGCACCAGTAGATGCCGTAGCGCGACGTGCTGCCGGCAGGGACGTGGGCTACGGCGAGGCCGAATTCGACGAACTTGTCGCTCAAGAGCGTGGCCCGATGGCCGGGCGAATTGAGCCAGCCTTCGATCGCCTGCTGCAGGGTCTGCTGGCCGCCGGCGATGTTCTCGCCGACCGCGCCATGGTAGCCGGCGGCATCGGTGCGCTGGCGCAGCGTCAGCCCCACATCGTGCGCGAGCGTGTCCTTTTGCGCCATGAGGTTGGCCTGCGTCCGCGCGGCGGCCTCAAGTGCCGTGTTGTAGGCCAGCGGCTTGTGGTTGCCGTTGATCCGACGCGCTTCGTTGATGGCGGCAACGATCGCCGCCTGCGTCAACTCCTGTGGCGTCGTGTTGCCGGCCGGCACGTTGCTGGAAATGCCGATCGAGGCACAGGCACTGAGCGAGGCGCCGGCACCGAGGATGACGAAGGCACGGCGGGTCAGGGACATGACGTGGAACCGGTTGAAATTGGGCGGACCATAACCGCGCGTTCTGGCCGGGAAAATGGCCGCGGTGTCGTGTTTGATGTTAATTAACGGCAAATCCAGGCTGCGCTGGCGCGCTGCCGCCGATCGGGCACACTCACCCTCAGAGGGAGTGCGTTCCGATGGCCCATTTGGACCTTGCCCACGCCGACATGAAGCCTGCGCCGATCGTGCGCTACGAAATCGCGCAGGAGTACAGCCGCGCCAAGACGCTGCTCGTCGGCTCGGTCATTGCCGCTGCGATGATCGTGGTGATGGCGGCGATGTTCCTGACGGCGGTGCACTGAGCTTCAGCGCGGCCTCACCTCGCCGGCGAGCCGCCGTCCGAACAACTGGTCGCGGTCAGCGCAGCGATGCTTGCGGCCTGGCTTGTCCCCGATGTCAGGCCGTCGGGGGATGGACCAAGGTTCATGCAGTGAGCTGGACCAGCCCGGTCAAATGGCCGCCTCGGGCTCCGCGGCGGCGGCCATGCAGTTCTGTATGGCAGGACCACATATTCTGCGGATTTTCCGACGCGCGGCCGGCGGCCATGTTGAGGCCATCGCCACCGCCCGCCAATGGAGCCGCACATGTCCACCCTCGTCGAGACCTCGAACCGCTCAGCCGCCGGCGCCCCGCGCCCGGCCGGTCTCCTGCTCCGGGCCGAAGGCCTGCTCGTCGGCGTCGCGGCGATTGCCGTCTACACCTGGCTCGGCGCCTCGTGGTGGCTGTTTGCGGCGTTGATCCTCGCGCCCGACCTTTCGGCGTTCGGCTACATGCGCGGGCCACGGACCGGAGCGGCCTGGTACAACGCCGCGCATACTTATGTTGCCCCGGCTGTGGTCGGGCTCGCCGGTACCTTCGGCCATCTGCCGCTGCTGCCCGCCGTCGCGCTGATCTGGACCGCCCATATCGGCCTCGACCGCGCCATGGGCTACGGCCAAAAGCTGCCGGGCGGCTTCAAGGTAACGCATCTTGGCTGAGGCTCAGGGCTGGTGCCCGGGGGCGGAATTGAACCACCGACACGCGGATTTTCAATCCGCTGCTCTACCAACTGAGCTACCCGGGCCCTTCGCTTTTGGCCCGTCGGGACCTTCGAAAGCCCGAGGCTTATAGGGGCTAGATCAGAGGCACGCAAGCCTCGATCGGCCGCCTCCGTTCAGTCCTCATCGTCGTCCTTTTCAGCCTCTTTCGGCGCCTCGTTGGTGGGGATGCGATAGCTGTCCGAGAGCCAGCGGTTGAGGTCGATATCCTGGCAGCGCGGCGAGCAGAACGGATAGTTCGCCTGCGTCGCCGGCTTGCCGCAGATCGGGCATTTTCGCGCAGGCTTGAGCCGGACCACTTCCGCCATGGACGCGCTCCTAGACCGCCGTCAGCGTCGACTGGTTGAGCCAGTTGAAATGCACCGGGTAGCCTTCGCCGGCAAGGAGCCCGACCGTTTCGTTGAGCGGCAGGCCGACCACGGCCGAATAGGAGCCGATGAGCTTGACCACGAAGGCGCCAGCGATGCCCTGGATGGCGTAGCCGCCGGCCTTGTCGCGCCACTCGGCGCTGGCGAGATAGGATTCGATTTCGCGGTTGGAGAGCCGCTTGAATCGCAGCCGCGTTTCGACCAGCCGCCGCCGCGTCGCGCCCCCGGGCGTAAGCATGGAAATGGCGGTAAAGACGCGGTGGTTGCGGCCCGAGAGGAGGCGCAGGCAGACATTGGCCTCTTCCATCGTCTCGGCCTTGGGCAGGATGCGGCGGCCGACCGCGACGACGGTGTCGCCGGCCAGCACCAGCGCGTTGTCTGCGATGCCGCTGGCCTTGGCCTTCTGCTGCGCCGCGAGCGCCTTCTGGTCGGCGAGGCGCTGCGCGAGCTTGCGCGGCAGCTCGTTCTTTTCCGGCGTCTCGTCGATATGCGCCGGCACCAGATGCTCGGGCTCGATGCCGATCTGGTTGAGCAGCGCCAGGCGCCGCGGGGAGGCGGAAGCGAGGATGAGTTCGGGACGTGTCGCCATGGCTATCGCTGTACCGGAACGGCGGCGGCTTGTGAACCGGCCGCAACGAGCGGCGCCAGCCGTTGGCGCACCCGGGTCTGCAGGCTGTCGCGCAGGGTGCGGTAGGCGCTGAGCACGACCTCGCGGTTGCCTTCGGTCTCGGTTGGGTCCGGCATCGGCCAGTGCTCGATGGCTCCCATCTCGAGGCCACGCTTTTCAACCGCCGCCGGGGCATCGGTCGAAAGGGTGACGACGAGGTCGAAATAGTTGGCGACGAGCTCGTCCATGGTGTGCGGCGTGTGCACCGACATGTCGACGCCGATCTCCTCCATCACTTCATGGACGAACGCGTCGGCCTTCCCGGAACGGACGCCCGCCGAACGGGCGAGCACGCGGCCGGGAAAGAATTTGCGGGCCAGCGCCGCGGCGATCGGCGAGCGCACCGAGTTCATCGAACAGACGAAGAGCACCGTGGGCAAATTGCTCTCACGCTCGTCGATGCGGCTCGCATAGGGCTGCACCGCGCAGATCAGGGTGAACAGGCGGCGCGCGGTATTGATGTCGATCTCGAGCTTGTTGTCGAGGCGGGTGCGCAGCAGCTCGGCAGCTTCGTTGTGGAGGCCGCGGCGGGCCATGTCGACGGTTTCGATCTGGTAGGTCGAGGCGGTCTTGATCGCGTCGTAGTAGCTGTCGCGGATGCGGAAATAGTCACGGATGAGCCGCCGGAACGGCGTGAGCGAGAGATAGTGCGCCGCGATCGGCTCGTAGGTTTCGGGGTTGCGCACGTCGAGCACGATGTAGTTGGCGACGATCGACACGTGGAGCGCATATGGGCCGACGGATTTCACCCGCGCCGGGTGGAACCGGTTGTTCTCGACGAGGTCGTAGATGGCGATCCGCCACTCGTGCACCTCGTCGGGATCGATCGAGGTGATGGTGTTGGGGTCGAGCGTCACGGCGACGATCCGGTCGGTCTTCGGGTCGAAGACGTGCGGGGTCAGCGCCATTTTCTACCGGTTGAGCCGGATGGAGACGGAGTGGGCGTGCGCGCTGAGCCCTTCGGTCTCGGCGAGGGTGACGGCGGCGGGCGCGAGCTCGGCCAGCGAGGAGGGATCGCAGCCCAGGAGCGAGGTGCGTTTCATGAAATCGAGGACGCCCAGGCCCGAAGCGTAGCGCGCCGAGCGGGCCGTCGGCAGAACGTGGTTCGAGCCGCCGACATAGTCGCCGATCGCCTCGGGTGTGTGGTGGCCGAGGAAGATTGCACCGGCATTGCGGATCTTCGGCTGCAGGCTCAGCGGCTCGTCGAGCATCAGCTCGACATGCTCGGAGGCGATGCGGTTGGCGAGCTCGACGGCTTCGCCGAGCGACTGCACGAGGATGATGGCGCCAAAGGTCCGCCAGCCGTCGCGGGTGATGTCGGCGCGTGGCAGCAGCGCCATCTGCCGCTCGACTTCGATCGCAACCGAGTCCGCGAGCGCCGCATCGGTGGTGACGAGGATCGACTGCGCCCCGCCGCCGTGCTCCGCCTGCGCCAAGAGATCGGCCGCGACCCACGAGGGATTGGCGGACTTGTCGGCGATGATCAGCACCTCCGACGGGCCGGCGATGGAGTCGATGCCGACGGTGCCGAAGACCTGCCGCTTGGCCGCCGCGACATAGGCGTTGCCCGGCCCGATGATCTTGTTGACCGGGCGGATGGTTTCGGTGCCGTAGGCGAGGGCGGCGATCGCCTGCGCCCCGCCGATGCGGTAGATCTCGGCGACGCCCGCAAGCTTCGCCGCCGCGAGGACCGCGGGGCTGACGACGCCCCCAGGCGTCGGCACGGTCAGTGCGATGCGGTTGACGCCGGCGATGCGAGCCGGGATGGCACCCATCAGGACGCTCGAGGGATAGCTGGCCGTGCCGCCGGGAACGTAGATGCCGACGGCTTCCATCGGGGTCCACACGGTGCCGAGCGTCACGCCGAGCGGATCCTGATAGATGTGATCGAGCGGCTTCTGCTTTTCGTGATGTGCGGTGATGCGATCGTGCGCGAACTGGAGCGCTGCTCTGACCTCGCCGGAGATGGCCGCATCGGCGGCTTCGATCTCCTCGGTGGAAAAGGCGAGCGTCGCAGCCGTCAAGGGCAGCTTGTCGAAGCGGTCGGTATAGGCGAGCACGGCCTCGTCGCCGCGCGTCCGCACGTCTTGAAGGATGGCGGCGACGGCGGCGCTGACCTCCTCCGAGACCTCGCGCTTGCTGCCCAGCAGCGTCTCGAAGTCCTCGGCAAAGGCGGCGTGGCGCGAGTCGAGCCGGAACGGCATCAGGCAGTGTGCTCCGGGGTGGCGCGGGCGGCCCAGGCGGCACCGAGATCCTGCATGCGCGCTTCGAGACATTCGACGGTCAAGCGGATGGTGCCGCCGCCGGCAAAATCGAGATCGACATGGCCGGCGGGGTCGTCGGTGACGGTGAAGCGGATAGCGAGGAGCTCGAGCACGCCCTCGATCGAATTGGTATCGATGCCCGAGACTTTCACGTCGTTGACGCGGTCGAAATGCAGGGCGGCGCGCCTGCGCTGCCGGGTCTTGCCGCCTTCTTCCCAGGCGAAGCGGTTCATCAGGAGAGCGAAGCGGCGGTCGCCTTTGGCAAACCCCATATCGCCGACGCGCACCACGGCGTCCTGCGTGGTGGCGGAAATCACATCGAGGTCTTCGCTGTCGAGCGCCAGCAATTTGAGGTCGGGCATTTTGGTGTCCGGAACTGAGGATGTTGGCGCTCAGATGGGCGCTGGCGGCTCGATCTACAAGCATTCCGGCTCCTGACGCAATGGGTGGGCGAAAATGCTGCCGTCGGCCTGTGAGCCCTCAGTTCCGCCGGAATCTCCATGGCTTTTGGCCGGCCTCCCGGTGCACACCGGCGCCGGGCGGCAGGGGCCGACAATGGGCGGCGTCAGCCGCCTATGGCGATTTCGCCGGAAGCCGCCTCGCCGTCCTTCGGCGTCACCCGGAAGCTCAGCGATTTGGCCTGGCCGAGGATCTCGGGGGAGAGCGTCACGCCGCTCATGCCGAACTGCGTCGGCTGGGCGTCCAGGTTCACCTCGGTCCCGCCGTCGAGGCTGTAGGCGAACCCGAATGGGCCGGCAAACTCGAAGCGCAGTGCGCGCCCCGCCGGAGCCGCATGGAATGGGCTGTTCGGACGCCAGAACCAGATGGCGGCTTTCGGTGGCTGGCGGTTCCACCGGTCCAGCACGGCGTCAAACATCTCGGCCGGCCGGCCGTTCGATTTGGCGGCAAGAAGCTTGAGGTACTCGGCGTGCGCCCAGACCAGCGGCATGGCGCTGCCGGACGGCTTGCCGGGATGGAGCATGCGCTCGGGGATCGGGTCGGTGTCCCAGATCTGCTCGGGGATCAGCCCGCCCCTACCGGTCATCCGGGTCATCGCGTCCAGATAGGGCTGCGGATCCTCGCCGGCGAGGAGTGCGTAGTGACCGCGCTCGCCGGTGAGCAGCGGCCAGAGCCGGCCGATGCCGGTGCCGTCGTAGGGGCGGCCGTCTTCGTGCTCGCCATAGCCGTCGCCGTTATAGCGGTAATAGGCAGGCCCCGAAGGTGTCTCGACGCGCAGCAGCTGATCGACAAGCTTGACGGTGGCGGCGATGCGCGGATCGTCGGGCCGCCTGAGGCCGGCGCGGGCGTAGCAGAGGAATTCGAGCCCGACCAGCGAGGTCGCGCGGGTCGTCCCGTCGACCCGGTTGCGGACATCGACGAAACCGAAGCCGCCGTCGTTCGACCGGATCGGCCCGAGGCGGACGTAGTAGCCGGGGAGATGGTGGCTGGCGCAGTATTCGCCCTCGGTTGTGTAGGTCCACGCTTCGATCCGCTCGTTCCAACAGTCGGCGAGGCTGAGGAGATAGTCGCGCTCGTCGGCCTGGAAGAAATCGGCGAGCGTCACCATCGCTGCCAGGGTGACGCCGAGGGTGAACGGACTGGCGCCGGCGTTTTCCTCCCAGCGGTCCTGGTCGGTCATCGGTCCATGGCGCACGACATAGGCGATGGCGCGATGCACCATGTCCTCGACCGGCCGTGCGATGATGAGCTCGCCGGTGGCGCGGAGCTTTGCCGCGAGCAGCAGCGGCATCACCACCTCGTCGAGCTGGTTGCCGGTCCAGTAGCCGCGGCCCGAGGGAAAGTAGTTCTGCGCCCAGCTTCCGTCGGCGGCCTGGGTGGCGATGAGATAGGCGAGAACCCGTACCGCGTCGTCGCTCTTGCCGATGACCACCAGCGCCAGCGCCGCTTCGACGGCATCCCGCGTCCATACGAGATGGTAGCCGCCGAGATCGTCGCGGCTCTGTCCCCACGGGACGGACAGGCTCGCGACGATAGCGCCATTATAGGTGCGGTCTTCGTGGATCTTGAGGACCACGGCGGAGAGCTCGGCTTCGCGCTGCAGCTCAGGCGACGTGTACGGCAGGACCAGCGTGCGCGACCAGT
>Ga0134125_10008138_pt1 | contig 11822 bp, 10 predicted proteins | sample KB31751_FD_96464 | JGI IMG/M metagenome (GOLD analysis project Ga0134125, IMG submission 96464) | Terrestrial soil microbial communities with excess Nitrogen fertilizer from Kellogg Biological Station, Michigan, USA - KB3-175-1 | ecosystem: Environmental > Terrestrial > Soil > Unclassified ... | reverse complement strand
CGAGCGGCGGTCCGCGCGGAGTCGCGACGTCGCGCCGCCAGTGGATCACGCCCGCCGTGCCGCCGGGCTGCAGTACCCGGCGCGCCTCGCGCAGCAGTCGCAGCGGATCCTCCAGGTGCAGGATGTTGAGGAGCAGCGCGCAGCGCACCGACCCGGCCGGCCGCCCCGAGCCCGCGGTGACAAAGTCCCGCTGCAGGGCGCTCACGTTCGTCAGTCCCGCGCCGGCTGCACGTGCCGCGGTCGCCGCCACCATGAGCGGATCGATGTCGAGTGCGAAGACGGTGCCGGACGTGCGCCGCGCGGCGGGGATGGCGAAGGTGCCGTAGCCGCAGCCGAACTCCACCACGTCACCCGTCAGTGCATAGCAGCCCAGGGCGTCAAGGATGGCGCCCGCATCGAAGAAGCTCTCCCACAGCTCCTGCCCGGGCACCCCGCTGTCGCGGATTTTGGCCATGCGCCCTCCCCTCGCCCGCCCCTCACGGGTAGGGCGCGCCCGCGTCGGCGGCGGCGAGCGCGCCAGCGGCCGACCAGTCGAGGTGCCCGCGGCCGTGCGCCACCAGCGACAGCAAGCGGTCGCGCAGCAGCGCCGCCACGGGCAGCGGCACGGACAGATCCTGCCCGGCTCGCAGCGCCAGCTGGATGTCCTTCAGGCCCAGCGGCACCGTGAAGCCCGCCGGCTCGAACTTGCGCGCCGCGATCAGGGCGCCGTAGGTGCGCACCACCGGTGCGCCAAACAGCGTCGCAGTCAGGATCTCGAGGTACGCGTGCCCGTCGATGCCCGCCTTGCCGGTGAGCGCCATGGCTTCCCCCAGGATCTCGATCACGGCGCCGATCAGGAAGTTGCCGCTCAGCTTGACGAGATTGGCGAGCGGCGGCTGGTCGGCGACCACGAAGGTGCGCTGCCCGATGGCGGAAAACAGCGGACCCAGGCGCTCGAGCGCCGCGCGCTCGCCGGCGGCGACCACGAACAGCTTGCCGGCGGCAGCCGCTTCGGGCCGCCCGAACACTGGGGCCGCGACGAAAATGCCACCGCTCTCGGCGTGCGCCCGCGCCAGGCGCTCCGCGAGCTCGACGCTGATGGTGCTCGAGGACACGTGTATGCAGTTGCGTGCCAGCGATGCGAGCACCCCGCCGGGGCCGAAGCTCGTGCTCTCGAGCGCCAGGTCGTCCGCCAGCATGGTGAAGACGGCATCGCCGCGGCAGGCTTCCGCGACGCTGCCCGCAACCCGCGCGCCCTGCGCGATGAGCGGCTGCGCCCTGGCCGCCGTACGGTTATGGACCGTGACCCGGTGCCCGCCGCGCAGCAGGCAGGCGGCCATGGCCGCGCCCATCTGTCCGAGACCGATGAAACCGACGTCCATATGCCATTCCCCGCCAATGCCGAGTGAGCTGCCATTCTAGGCCAGGGCGCTGAGCCCGCGAGCGCCCTCGGCCTCGGCCGTCCCCACGTGGACAGCGCGCCGCGACGCTGTGATCATCGCCGCGCGCCGCCGGCCACCGCGCGGTGCCGGTGCAAGCCTGCGGAGAATGAAATGAGACGGATGAACTGCCTCGTGAGCCTGCTGGCGCTGGTGCCGGCCGCCGTCCTGGCGGCGCCGCCGCTCAACCAGCAGGTGCGTGCCTACCGCGTCCAGCACGAGAAGCAGATCGTCGGTGACTTCGTGACGCTGTTGTCGATGCCCAATGTCGCGACCACGGTCACGGACGTGGAAAAGAACGCCGCCTACATTGAGGCGCAGCTCAAGGCACGCGGCTTCACCACCCGGATCCTCGCGGCGGCGCCCGATACGCCCCCGGCGGTGTTCGCCGAGCTGCGCACCCCCGGTGCCCGCCGCACCGTCGAGTTCTACGCTCACTACGACGGCCAGCCCGTAGGCCAGAAGGGCTGGATCATCTCCCCGTTCACGCCCTCGATGCGCAGCGCGCTGCCGGAGGCGGTGCCGGTCGACTGGCGCGCGGCCCCGGGCCCGCTGGATCCAGACTGGCGCCTCTACGCCCGCTCCGCCGGTGACGACAAGGGCTCCATCCAGGCGCTGCTGTCCGCCTTCGACGCGCTGAAGGCGTTCGGGCGCAAGCCCTCGGTCAACATCAAGCTGCTCTACGAAGGCGAGGAGGAACAGGGCTCGCCGCACTTCGCGAAGATCGTGGCCGACAACCAGGCGCTGCTGAAGTGCGACGTCCTGATCATGGGCGACGGCCCCATGCACCAGAGCGGCAAGCAGATGGTCAACTTCGGCAACCGCGGCATCACGAGCCTCACCCTCACCGTCTACGGCCCCATGAAGCCGCTGCATGACGGGCACTACGGCAGCTGGGCGCCGAGTCCGTCGGTCATGATCGCCGACCTCGTCATGAGCCTGCGCGACGACGACGGCCACATCCGCATCCCGCACTTCTACGACGACGTGACGCCGCCGAGCGCGGCCGACCAGGCGGCCATTGCCGCCATGCCGCCGGTCGAGGCGGACCTCAAGCAGGCACTCGGCCTGGGCCGCAACGTGGGTCCGCCGCGCCTGGCGGAGGGCTATCTGCAGCCGACGCTCAACGTGCGCGCCATCCACGCCGGCGACGAGGGCGCCAACGCGGCCAATGCCATCGCCACCGAGGGCCATGCGTCCCTCGACGTGCGCCTCGCCCCGGGCGAGACGCCCGCCCACGTGCGCGAGCTCCTCGAGGGGTATCTCACGCAGCAGGGCTGGTTCATCGTGCGCGACACCCCGGACCGGGCCACGCGCCTGGCGCATCCCAGAGTCGTGCGCGTGGTCTGGGACGAAGGCGGCGCGATCGCCACGCAGACCGCGCTCGACCTGCCGGTGTCCAAGGCGGTGGTCGCCACCATCGGCCGCACCGTCGGCTACCCGGTCATCAAGCTGCCGATCGTGGGAGCGAGCTCCGGAATGGCGGACATCGTCAACCAGCTGCACACCCCGATGGTGGGTGTGAGCATCGCCAATTACGACGACAACCAGCACGCGCAGAACGAGAACCTGCGGCTCGGCAACCTCTGGGACGGCATCGAGGTCTACGCCGGACTGCTCGCGGACCTCAACTGGTGAGGAACCGAGCGCGGCGGCAGCGGTCGTAGGGAGTCGGGAAACAAGAACGAGCCGCATCCCGTCGCATGTCGCCCCGTCAGCAGCGTTGTGCCGTTGCCGCGGCGATCGTCGCAGCGCACGCGATGGCGGTGCTGCTGCTGTGCTACGGCCGGCAGCTGTGGCTCGTGACCGGACAGTCGGCCGACGAGTCGCTGCTGTACGTCATCCCATTCCCGGGCACGCCGCCGCACCCGGCGCAGGGTACGCTGCACGCGCCGCCCGCGGCTGCAGCTGCGAGCGGCCCGCCGGCGCCGGGCGCGCTGTCCGCCGCGCCGGCGATGCTTGCTCCGCGCGAGCAGGCGCACATCGACTGGGACCTCGAGGCGGAAGTGGCCGCGGACGAGTGGGTGGGCGAGCTGGCGCGCCACGAGACGCGCAAGTGCGACGACTCGGACAAACCCGGCTCGTGGCTCCCCAAGTGCCGCAAGCACCGGTCGGGCTTCGAGTGGAACGCCGAACCGCAGCGCGCCGGGTTCGAGAACGGCCTGCCGTACGTGCGGCTCGGCAAGCGCTGCGTCCTGATCCTGGGGCTCGTGGGCTGTGCGCTCGGCGCCGCACCCGCCGCCAACGGTCACCTGTTCGACGACCTGCAGGATCCGGACCGCGAGCGCAGCTCGGTGCCGGACATTGCCGCCATCAATGAACCGGTGAGCACCGCGCCGCGCTACCCAAGCATGATCGTGGGGCCGGCAGCGCGCTGAGCGCGCCTGGCGATCGTTCAGGTTGCTCGCAGGGCCGTCGTGACCGGGACCCGTCCGGCGCGCAGCGCGGGCAGAAGTCCGCCGACGAAGCCCATGGCGAGCGCCCAGACCACCCCGATCACGGCGAGGTCCGGCGTCACGGCAAGATTGAAGCTGAAGCCGAAGGGACTCGCCGCCAGGCCATTGAATAGTATCCAGGCCAGCGCGCCACCCAGGAGCGCGCCGGGCAGCGCGAGCAGAATCGACTCGCAGAGCACGGAGGCGATGATCGGGGCGGCGCGAAAGCCGATGGCGCGCAGCGTCGCCAGCTCGCGGCGCCGGGCATCGACGATGGCGTAGAGCGAGTTCACCGCCCCGAGTGTCGCCCCGATGGCCATGATGCTGCCGACGAAGTAGCTGATGAAGTTCAGCAGTGCATTCAGCGGCTTGAAGTCCTGCTCGACCGCTTCGCGCTCGCGCTGCACGTCCAGGTGCAGCGAGGGGTTGGACTGGACCGCCGCGCGCAGCGCCTCGAAGGAGCCGGGCGACTCCAGCATGGCGCCGAGGCGCGTGTAAGCGTTGCTGCCGAACGTCGACATGAGGACGTCGGCGTCGGTGTACACCACGCACTGCTGCCCCTGCCCCTGATCGAACAGGCCGACGATCGGCCAGTCGACGCCGTGCACCGGCCGTCCGGCGCCGAGCTCGAAGCCGCTGAACTGGCGGACACAGGTGTTGCTGGCGATGAGCTCATGCAGCCCGCGTCGAAACATGCGCCCCTCGGTCAGGCGGAACTCAGGCACCAGCGCCGGCAGGTCCCCGCTGACCCCGATCAGCGGAAAGAAGATCCGCTTGTCGGTCACACGCCGACGGGCTTCGAACGGCACCAGGGTGTTGAAGACCACGATCGGCTCACCCTTGGCGTTCTTGCGTATGCCGGGCATGTCGCGCAGCGTGGTGGCCTCGTCCTTGGGGATGCTGCCCTGAAAACGCGCACCGCTGTGGGTGACGATCACGCGATCGTCGCGCGCGTCGGCCAGCTCCTGGCGACGCGCGCCGGTGCCGATGGCGAGCATGGAAACCAGTACGCCGACCGCGCAGGTCACGCCGACCACGATGGTCAGGACCGCGCCGAGCCGCTGCCCCACGCCCGCGAGATTTACCGCCAGAATGCCCAGGAACTGTCGCAAGCGGCGGCCCCTAGCGCCCGGCAAGTGCGGCGGCGACCTGCACCCGCGCGGCGAGCATCGCCGGCACCGCCGCGCTGACCAGTGCAATGATCGCGCCGAGCGTGAGACCGGCGACGACGACGATCACCGGCATGGAGAGTCCGACCACGAAGCGCGCGGCGAACGGAAACGTCACGTCCGCCAGCGCCAGCCCGAACGCCGCCGCGGCCACACACACTGCAACGGCCTCCGCGAGCACCAGGCAGAACACCCTGCGGTTGGTGAAGCCGACCGTCTTGAGCACCGCCAGCTCCGGGGTGCGCTCGCGGATCGACTGCATCATCATGGTCGTCGTGGCGAACAGCAGCGCCACCAGCACCGCCGCCACGACGGCGCGGATCAGGAAGTTGAGGTCACCGATCGACTGCTCCTCCTGCTGCGCCAGCTCCAGCAGCGACTCGGTGCGCGTCTGGTTGGAGGAGTTGGCGAAGCGCCGGTCAATCTCGTCGGCCACCGAGGTGGCGCGCTCGGGATCGGTAACCGCGACGTTGAAGTGATTCACGGTGTCCTTGTTGCTGACCCGCGCCTCGTTGTAATAGTCGTAGTTGACGATGACCTTGTCGCCCTGTCCGCCGATGTCGCTGTCGGTGAAGTCACCTACGTCGTCGAAGGCCCAGTTGCTGGTACCGTCCCGCTGCGGCACCAGGCTCATGAGCGGCACCTTGTCGCCGACCTTCCAGCCGAACTTCTGGACCACCGCGCGCAGCGCCAGCATCCCGGTCCGCTGCTTGCGGAAGGCGGCGTCGTGGGCGGGCGACACCGTGAATGTAAACGCATCGAGCCATCCGGCATCCGGGCGGACCGCCACGACCACCATTTTCTGGTCCGGCTTCTGGTACATGGCGCCGGTCAGGTCGACGGCGATTGCCACCTTGACGCCGGGCACCGACCGGATCTGCTCGAGCTGGCCGAGCGGCAGGGGCGAAAAGCCACTCTCGCGACTGTGGACGATGAGCAGGTCGGCGCGTGCCGCGGCGACGGCATGTTCCACCCCGGTCTTCATGCCCTGCAAGACGCCGAACAGCGCGATCGCCACGCCCACCTGCAGAAAGATGAGGATGGTGCGCCCGGGCTTGCGCCAGATACCGGTCCAGATGAGCGGCAGATATTTCATGCGGCCGTCCGGCGGTCGAGTCTATCGCATCCCGCGGGCGCGACTTAGACTTCCGCAGCCCGGCCTACGTTACAATCTGCAAAGGACCCGGATGAAGCGCATCGTACCGCTGCTCATCGCAGCCACGGCACTCTCGGTCGCAGCGCAGGCCGCCACCCTCGGCGTCTCGATGGCGCAGTTCGATGACAACTTCCTGACCGCGGTGCGTGGCAGCATGCAGGCGCGTGCCCAGGAGCTGAAGGCCCAGATCCAGTTCGAGGATGCCCAGAGCGATGTCGGCCGGCAGCTGAACCAGATCCAGAACTTCATCGCGCAGCGGGTGGATGCCATCATCATCAACCCGGTCGACGCCGATGCCACGCCACGCATGACGCGTCTGGTGACCCGCGCCGGCATCGCGCTCGTGTACGTCAACCGCATGCCGGGCGACAAGCAGCTGCCGGCCAAGGTCGCGTTCGTCGGCTCCGACGAACGGCAGTCGGGCACGCTGCAGATGACCGAGGTCTGCCGCCTCCTGCACGGCAAGGGCGACGTTGTGGTCATGATCGGCGAGCTGTCGAACCAGTCCTCCCGCCAGCGCACCCAGGATGTCTACGACGTCATCGCGCGCCCCGAATGCCACGGCATCCGCGTGCTGGACAAGCAGGCGGCCAACTGGCGGCGCACCGAGGCGGCCGATCTCATGACCAACTGGCTGAGCGCGGGTCTGCGGCCGCAGGCGGTGGTGGCCAACGACGACGAGATGGCGATCGGGGCCATCCAGTCCCTCAGGCAGGCGAAGCTCCTGGCGCAGACCGTGGTGGCGGGCATCGACGCCACACCCGACGGCCTGGCCGCCATGAAGGCCGGCGAGCTCAAGGTCACCGTCTTCCAGAATGCGCCCGGTCAGGGCCGGGGCGCGGTCGATACCGCACTCAAGCTCGCCCGCGGCGAGACCGTGCCCGGCTTCAACTGGGTGCCGTTCGAGCTCGTGACCCCGGCCAACCTGGCGAGTTACCAGGGGCGGCGCTAGGCGCCCATGGCAGTTCCGGCGCACGACGCCCGGCAGGAGTGGCTGCTCGAGGCACGCGGCGTCAGCAAGTCATTCCCCGGCGTCGTGGCTCTCGATGACGTGTCACTCGGCGTCGCGACCGGCAGCGTGCACGCGCTGGTGGGCGAGAACGGTGCGGGCAAGTCCACGCTCATGAAGATCATCGCCGGCCTCTGCACACCGGACAGCGGCGAGCTGCGCCTGCACGGCCGGGCGGTACAGCTCGACACGCCGCGCCGCGCGCTGCAGGCCGGCATCGCCATGATCCATCAGGAACTCAACCTGATGCCGTCCATGACCGTGGCGGAGAACATCTGGATCGGGCGCGAGCCGGTGAGCCGGCTCGGCATCGTCCGGCACCGCGAGCTGCGGCACCGCACCCGCACGCTGCTCGAGCGCCTGCGCATCGGGGTTGACCCGGACACCGCGGTCGGCGAGCTGCCGATCGCCGCCCGCCAGCTCGTCGAGATCGCCAAGGCGCTGTCGCACGAGTCGCGGCTCATCATCATGGACGAGCCGACCTCGGCGCTCACCGAGCGCGACGCCGAGCAGCTGTTCACCGTCATCGGCGAGCTGCGCGCCGCCGGCCGGGCCGTGCTCTACATCACCCACCGCCTGGACGAGGTGTTCGCCATTGCCGACCAGGTCTCGGTACTGCGCGACGGGCGGCACGTCGGCAGCGACCGCCCGGCGAACCTGAGCCGCGATGACCTGATCCGCATGATGGTGGGGCGCGAGCTGGCACGCATCTACCCCGGCGCCCCCGGCGTACCCGGTGCGGTGGTGCTGGCCGCGCACGCCCTGACCGGCGCGCGCTTCCGCGACGTCAGCTTCGAGCTGCGCGCGGGCGAGATTCTCGGCCTCGCGGGACTCATGGGCGCCGGCCGCAGCGAGCTGGCGGCGGCGCTGTTCGGACTGAACCCGGCGCGCACCGGGCACCTCAGCCTGGACGGGGTCCGGGTGCGCATCGACTCGCCGCGCACCGCCCTCGCCCACGGCATCGCGCTCCTTACCGAGGATCGCAAGGAATCGGGCTGCTTCCTCATGCTCAGCATCCTCGAGAACCTGGAGATCGCGGCGCTGGGGCGCGAGTTCGTGCGCGCCGGCGTGGTACGCGGCCGTGCGGTGCGGGAGGCCTGCGGCGCCATGAGCCGGCAGCTGCGCGTCAAGACACCCGGGCTCGATGAGTGCATCGGCAACCTCTCCGGCGGCAACCAGCAGAAGGTGCTGCTCGGGCGCTGCCTGCTGCTGCGCCCGAGGATCCTCATCCTCGATGAGCCGACCCGCGGCGTGGACGTCGGCGCCAAGTCCGAGATCCACGAGCTCATCGCCCGGCTGGCCGCGCAGGGTACGGCGGTGCTCATGATCTCCTCGGAGCTGCCGGAGATTCTTGGCATGAGCCACCGCATCATGGTGATGCACGAGGGCCGGGTGACCGGCACACTCGACCGCGACCAGGCGGACCAGGTGCAGATCATGCGGCTGGCCGCGCGCTAGCCTGCAGGAGGGCGCAGTGTCACAGGCGCGCACACTTGAGACCGCACCGGGTGCTGCCGGGCGGCGCACGCGCCGCTGGCCGCCCGAGGCGGGGATCCTGATGGTGCTCGTAGGACTGGCGCTCGCCTTCGAGGTGCTCGGCTGGATCTTCGTGCGGCAGAGCTTCCTGTTCAACGAGCAGCGCCTGGTGGTGATGATCCTGCAGGTCGCCGTGATCGGCATCATCGCCGTCGGGGTCACGCAGGTCATCATCACCGGCGGCATCGACCTGTCCTCGGGTTCGGTGGTGGCGCTCACCGCCATGGTGGCAGCGAGCCTCGCGCAATCGTCCGAGGCGGTGCGCGCCGTCTACCCGACACTCACCGACCTGCCGCTCATCGTGCCGCTCGCGACCGGGCTCGCAGTCGGCGCACTCGCCGGGCTGGTCAATGGCTCGCTCATCGCCTGGACCGGCATCCCGCCCTTCATCGCCACCCTCGGCGTCATGGTGACGGCGCGCGGCATCGCCAAGTGGTACACGCACGGCGAACCGGTGAGCCTGCTGACGGATGCCTATGCCGGCATCGGCAGCGGCGCGGTGCCGGTGGTGATCTTCCTCGCCACCGCGGCGCTGTTTCACCTCGCGCTGCGCTACACCCGCTACGGCAAGTTCACCTATGCCATCGGGGCCAACCCGCAGGCCGCGCGCGTCTCGGGGATCAACGTCGGCCGGCATCTGATCGTGGTCTACACCATTGCCGGGACGCTCTCCGGGCTGGCCGGCATCGTGACCTCCGCGCGCGCCGAGTCGGGGCAGTCAGGCATGGGGATGATGTACGAGCTCGATGCCATCGCGGCGGCGGTGATCGGCGGTGCGTCACTCTCGGGCGGGGTCGGACGCATCACCGGTACCGTGATCGGCACCCTCATCCTCGGCGTGGTGACCTCGGGGTTCACCTTCCTGCGCATCGATGCCTACTACCAGGAGATCGTCAAGGGCGCGATCATCGTCGTCGCGGTGGTGGCCGATCAGTACCGGCAGCGTGCCCGGCGCCGGGGCGCCTGAAGGCGCGGCTAGCCGCCGACGTCCACGGCGCGGCGCGTGAGCAGGCTCTCCTCTGCGGCCTCCGCCAGACGCAGTGCCGCGAGCCCGTCGCCGAAGTCGGGGGTCATGGGTCGCCCCTCCTCGAAGGCCGCCACGAACGCGTTGAGCTCGGACTCGTACGCCTGCCGGTAGCGTTCCAGGAAGAAGTCGAGCACCGGGTCGCGCGCCGCCGTGCGCTCGCTGCCCCAGTGCTCCACTGAAGTGGCGCGCAGGTTGCCCGCCTGCAGCATGCCCTGCGCGCCGAACACCTCGATGCGCTGGTCATAGCCGTACGCGCAGCGGCGGCTGTTGCTGATCTGCACCAGCGCGCCGGCGGCGGAGCGCAGCGCCACCGTGCAGGTGTCGATGTCGCCGAGCTTGCCGATGTCCGGGTCCACGAGGTTGGCGCCGAAGGCCTGCACCTCGGCGATGTCGCCGGCCAGGTAGCGCGCCATGTCGAAGTCGTGGATGGTCATGTCGCGCAGCAGGCCGCCGGAACCCTTGAGGTAGGCAGGCGGCGGCGGTGCCGGATCGCGGCTGGTAATCACCGCCAGCTCGAGCGTGCCGATCTCGCCGCGCTGCAGCCGCTCGCGCAGGGCGCGGAACGAGGGGTCGAAGCGGCGGTTGAAGCCGATCATCACGCTCGGCTTGCGGTGCGCGATCTCGGCCCAGCAGGCGCGGGCGCGCTTGATGTCGAGGTCCACCGGCTTCTCGCACAGCACCGCCTTGCCGGCCTTGACCGCCGCGGTGATGAGCGGCACGTGGGTATCGGTCGGGGTGGCGATCAGGACGGCCGCGACCTCGGCGTCGGCGAGGACCTCCTCGACGCTCCTGGCCGCGGGTACGCCGAGCTCAGCGGCCGTGGGCGCCGCCGCCTCGGCGCGCACGTCGAACACCGACACCAGGCGCGCACGCCGGTGGCGCGCGAGGTTGCGTGCGTGGATCTGTCCAATGCGGCCGCAGCCGAGCACTGCTACGCCAACCATCAGGGCCTCCGCGTCAGGAATTCGTAGCCGGGCGCGGTGGTGAACTGCCAGTTGCGCACCGGGCCCGCCATGACATTGAGATAGTACAGGTCAAAGCCGTGCGCCGCGCTCACCGGGTGGTAGCCGCGCGGCACCAGCACCACGTCGCGGTCCTCCACCGCCATGGTCTCATCGAGGCTGCGGTCGTCGGTGTAGACGCGCTGCAGCGCGAACCCGCCGGGGCGCGCCAGGCGGTGATAGTAGATCTCCTCGAGCTGCGTCTCGCCGTGCCGATCGCAGTCGTGCTTGTGCGGTGGATAGCTCGACCAGTGGCCGCCGGGGGTGAGCACCTCGACGAGCAGCAGGCTCTCGGCCGCGGCGCTCGCCGGCAGCACGTTGTAGATGTAGCGCGTGTTGGTGCCCGTGCCGCGCGTCTCCGTGCCGACCTCGTCGGGGCGAATCAGCCGTGGCGGCAGGCTACCTGCGGCCGGGGCCGAGCCGATCGCCACATCGCAGGCCGTCTCCGCCGTCATTACCAGCGCTGTGCGCGGCGGCACGTACACGGCATGGGGCTTGCCCTCGAACGGGGTGCGCCGCGCACCCACGGTGCCGAGGTGCTGACCGCCGGCGCTGATGCGCGCACGACCCGACAGCAATACCAGGCACTGCTCGCGATCGGCCCGCTCGCGCTCGAGGGTTGCCCCGGCTGCCAGGGCGAGCGCCTCGAACCCGACGTAGCGCCAGCCGGCGCGCTCGGGGCTGATGTCGTGCCAGCGCTCGCCGGCGGCGGGCTTGAGGAGCAGCGAGCCGCTCACGACAGCCGCCCCGCCAACAGCTGCCGCAGCGTGGCGTAGCCACGCGAGGCGTAGATCATCGGGTCGGCGCGCTTCGGGTCCTGCTCGGCCTCGAGCACCACCCAGCCCGAGTAGCGCGGCAGCGCGGCGAATACCCGGGCGAAGTCGACGCAACCGTCCCCGGGCACGGTGAACACACCCGCGAGCACCGCCTGCAGAAAGCTCCAGTCCTCGTGCAGCGCCTGCTCACACACCGCCCTGCGCACATCCTTGGCATGCACGTGCACGATGCGCGCCGCGTGGCGCTGCGCGAGCGTGACCGGATCAGCCCCGGCAAAGTGCGCGTGCCCGGTGT
>Ga0134125_10008137_pt1 | contig 11823 bp, 11 predicted proteins | sample KB31751_FD_96464 | JGI IMG/M metagenome (GOLD analysis project Ga0134125, IMG submission 96464) | Terrestrial soil microbial communities with excess Nitrogen fertilizer from Kellogg Biological Station, Michigan, USA - KB3-175-1 | ecosystem: Environmental > Terrestrial > Soil > Unclassified ... | reverse complement strand
TCGCTCTCCCCTTTTTCTTGTTGACCGCCCGCCACCGCGCGCGGCCCCCGTCCAACCCCGAAAAACGCCCGTCGCCGTTGACCGGCTTGTGAGGCGATCATGACCGATCAAACTTGAAGGGCGGCTTAAGCGTCGCGATGAACGCGATGTAAACGCGCTCGGCCAGGGCCGGCGCGCACAATCGGAAAAGTGCAGGTGCAAAAGGGATTTGTCGCGCCGCTTACCACGGCTTTACCGTGCGGCCTTGGCAAACCGATAACCATCGGCGCAATGGAACCGCAGCCGCGCGACGAGACGTTTGATGGGAAAACGATATCGAGAAAGGAGAAACGCCGGACGAGCCGCTCCGGCTGGAACGAGGGCGTCGGCGAACACGTCAGGACCAGATCCCACCAGCAAGAAGGCCGCTGGTGACATTGCGGAGCTCAAAGGATCCGCACCGAACGAAGAAAACCTGTTTCTTCTGCCGAACCGGCCTTGAGAGAAAGCGCGAGCGCTTTTCGAAGTTCGATCCAGCCGTTGACCTGATGTCTCGCCGACACCCTCTTTCGTCGCTTGGGGCCGTTCGGATTGATCAAGCCGATCGCACCGGGTCGCTCCAATGACGCGCCGGCTTCAAGCTGCCGGCATTTCGATCAGGCGAGACTTACTTCTTCTTGGCGACCCTGCGGGTCTTCTTCGCAGTCTTCTTCACTGCGCTCTTCGCCTTCTTTGCCTTCTTCGCTTTCTTAGCCATGTTGCCCTCCTAATGTAGTGAGATGGCTTAATCGCTGCGTGCATTCGGGAATCGAAGTGCACTTCTTTCCGAATACACCAACGCATCAAAAAAAACAGTGTCCCGCTTAAGGAAGTATTGACGCACCGCGACGAGCGGAAGCGCCGAGTGATTTGCGAGAAGAGCGCGGCGTGTCGAAGGCAGAATGCAAAAAACGCCCGCGCTGCCGACATCGGCGTTTGTCAAGTTCGCAGGAAACGCCTGTGCTGCAGCGCTTACTTGAATTCGCATTCGATGCGTGTGATGCGATCACGACAGGCCCGCGAGTCGGCGGAGCGTCCGTGACGGGTGCTGCGCGGACTCTGAGTCGCAAAGTTTGGCAATCAAAAAATTTTCATCGTTAACGGCGATCGATGCCGCCCTCGCTCGCCAACGGCGGCGCTCTTGCGAATCATCGCGGCGCGATTCGCAACACGCGCAGCGCCGGGTGGAGGCTCGAATGCGGCTTCGCCATGGCGTCGCGGCGACGCCGGCGCGATGCGAGCGATGCCTTCGAAGGTGTCGCGGCCTCCCGACCGGATGCGTTAGATGCCGAGCTTCGACTTCAGGAAGTCGTTGACCGCCTGCGGGTTGGCCTTGCCGCCGGAGGATTTCATCACCTGGCCGACGAACCAGCCGAGCGCCTGCGGCTTCGCCTTGGCCTGGGCGACCTTGTCGGGATTGGCGGCGATGATCTCGTCCACCACCTTCTCGATCGCCGACAGATCCGTAACCTGCTTCATGCCGCGTGCCTCGACGAGCTCGCGCGGGTCCCCGCCCTCCCGCCAGACGATCTCGAACAGGTCTTTGGCGATCTTGCCTGAGATGGTGCCCTCGCCGATCAGATCGATAATGGCCCCCAACTGGACGGCGGACACCGGCGAGTCCGCGATCGCGCGCCCTTCCTTGTTGAGGCGCCCGAACAGCTCGTTGATCACCCAATTGGCGGCCATTTTGCCGTCGCGTGTCGGCCTGGCGAGCTTGCCGAGCACGGTTTCATAGAAATCCGCGCTCTCGCGTTCGGCGACGAGCACGCCGGCGTCATAGGGCGACAGCGCGAGATCAGCGGTGAAGCGGGCACGCTTCTGGTCCGGCAGCTCCGGCAGGTGGGCTTTCAGTTCGTCGACGAAACCCTGGGTGAACTCCAGCGGCAACAGGTCGGGATCGGGGAAGTATCGGTAGTCGTGCGCATCTTCCTTGGAGCGCATCGAGCGCGTTTCGCCCTTGTTGGGGTCGTAGAGCCGGGTTTCCTGCTCGATCTGTCCGCCCTCTTCCAGGATCTCGATCTGGCGCCGCGCTTCATACTCGATCGCCTGACCGATGAAGTTGATCGAGTTCATGTTCTTGATCTCGCAGCGGGTGCCGAGCGGCGCACCCGGCTTGCGCACGGAGACGTTGACGTCGGCGCGCAGGTTGCCTTTCTCCATGTCGCCGTCGCAGGTGCCGAGATAACGCACGATCGAGCGCAGCTTTGTCACGTAGGCCTTGGCCTGCTCGGCATCGCGGATGTCCGGTTTCGAGACAATCTCCATCAGCGCGACGCCGGAACGGTTGAGATCGATAAAAGACATCGACGGCGACTGGTCGTGCAGCGACTTGCCCGCGTCCTGCTCGAGATGCAGCCGCTCGATGCCGATAGTGGCCGTCTTGCCGCCCTCGAGTTCCACCGTCACCTCGCCCTCGCCGACGATCGGCGACTTGTACTGGCTGATCTGGTAGCCCTGCGGCAGGTCCGGAAAGAAGTAGTTCTTGCGGTCGAACACCGAGCGCAGGTTGATCTTCGCATTCAGGCCAAGGCCGGTGCGCACGGCCTGCCGCACGCATTCCTCGTTGATCACGGGCAGCATGCCCGGCATCGCGGCATCGACCAGCGAGACGTGGCTATTCGGCTCGCCGCCAAACGCCGTCGAGGCGCCGGAGAACAGCTTTGCGTTCGAGGTGACCTGGGCATGGACCTCCATGCCGATCACGATCTCCCAGTCGCCGGTTGTACCCTTGATCAGCTTGCCGCTCGGTCCCGCCATGTCATTTAACCCCCGCCCAGCGCGGAGACGATCCGCTCCCATTCGGCGTCGAGTGAATCCTTGGCCACCGGCCGGCTGGCCTTGCGGTACCAATACTCGGCGTTGGGGAGATCGCCCTCGACGCGATGCAGATAGGCGTGGACCCAGGCCGAGCCGGCGTCGCTTTCGTTCATCACGATCTTGTGGGCGGCGTGCCAGTCGCCCTTCGCCGCCCACCACAAGGCCGCGAGCTGCGGCTTCAGGTCGGCGGCGGGCGCCGCATGCAAGAGAGAAGCTTTGAAGTCTATCATGCTCACCACCACCTTTCCGGCGTGAAGCGCCCGGCGGCCTGCTCGATCACCTCGCCGAGCGAGAACAGCGTCTCCTCATCGAAGGCGCGACCGATGAGCTGCAGCGCCAACGGCAAACCCTGCGCGTCCTTGCCGGCGGGAACCGCGATCCCCGGCAATCCGGCCATGTTCACGGTCACCGTGAAGATGTCGTTGAGATACATCTCCACGGGGTCGTCGCCCTTCTCGCCGATACCGAACGCGGCGGACGGCGTCGCCGGCGTGAGGATCGCGGTCACGCCCTTTGCAAAGCAGTCCTCGAAATCCTTCTTGATCAGCGTGCGCACCTTCTGCGCGCGCAGATAATAGGCGTCGTAGTAGCCGGCCGAGAGCACATAGGTGCCGATCATCACGCGGCGGCGCACCTCGGCGCCAAAGCCCTCGGCGCGGGTCGCCTCATACATGTCGCCGATCGAACGGCCGGGAACACGCAGGCCGTAGCGCACGCCGTCATAGCGCGCGAGGTTGGAGGATGCTTCCGCCGGCGCCACGATGTAATAGGCCGGCAACGCGTATTTGGTGTGCGGTAGCGACACATCGACGAGCTCGGCGCCCGCCGCTTTCATCCAGGCCTGCCCTTCACTCCAGAGCTTTTCGATCTCGGAAGGCATACCGTCGAGGCGATATTCCCTGGGGATGCCGATCTTCATGCCCTTCACGGACTTGCCGATCGCGGCTTCATAGTCCGGCACCGGACGATCGACCGAGGTGGTGTCCTTGGGATCGTGCCCTGCCATCGAGCCGAGCAGGATCGCGCAATCGCGCACGGTGCGGCCGATCGGGCCTGCCTGGTCGAGCGAGGAGCCAAACGCCACGACGCCCCAGCGCGAGCAGCGGCCATAGGTCGGCTTGATGCCCACCGTCGCGGTGAATGCCGCGGGCTGGCGGATCGAGCCGCCGGTGTCGGTCGCGGTCGCACCCATGCAGAGCATGGCCGCCACCGCCGACGCCGAGCCGCCGGACGAGCCGCCCGGCACCAGCGAGGTGTTGCTGCCCTTGCGCCGCCACGGGTTGGCGACGGGGCCGAAACATGACGTCTCGTTCGACGAGCCCATCGCGAACTCGTCATTGTTGAGCTTTCCGAGCATCACGGCACCGTCGCGCCAAAGCTGCGAGGTGATCGTCGATTCATACGTCGGCACGAAATTGCCGAGGATCTTCGAGCCGGCGGTGGTGCGCACGCCCTTGGTCGCAAACAGATCCTTGATGCCGAGCGGAATGCCGGCGAGCGGACCGCGATCGCCCTTGCCGATCCTGCCGTCGGCCTCCCGCGCCATGGCGCGGGCCCGCTCCGGGGTTTCCAGCACGTAGGCATTGAGCGAACGCGCCGCTTCCATCGCCTCCAGATGGGCATCGGTCAGCTCAAGCGAGGTGAAGGATTTTTTCGCGAGCCCCTCACGGGCCTCGGCGAGCGTCATCGATGTCAACAGTGTCATTTATTGATCGGGCTGCAGAAGAATGGAGACAGGGTTTTGTCGTTGGCCGGGTCGTCTTGCATGTTATTTTTGTTGGCGCGCGCGCGAGCCTCGTCCCGATCCTGCGCCTCGAGCTGGTCGAGCACGGCATCGATCGCCTTATCGGGATCGACGGCTTTGCCCTGCCGCGCCATCGCGTCCAGATAGTTCATATAGGCCTGATAGGCCTTTTCATCGTCGCAGAGCAGACACATCGCAAATCTCGGACTCTTGCATTTGACGCGTTTTCTTCACGCGAACCGGTGCCCACTTCGCTCGAAAACGCCATGTTATTCGATGACCTTCGGCACCAGAAAGAAGTGACCTTCCGTCGCCGGTGCGTTGGCCACGATATCGTCGGCGATCTCCCCGTCATCGACCACGTCCTGCCGCTTCTTCATCTGCATCGGCGTCACCGAGGTCATCGGCTCGACCCCCTCGATATTGACCTCCGACAATTGCTCGACGAAGGCCAGGATGGCGTTCAATTCGCCTTGCAGATGCGGAACTTCAGCGTCCGTGACCGCGATCCGCGCCAGATGCGCGATACGGCGGACAGTGGCGGCATCGACCGACATTATATATGGCCTCGAAATATATGGCCTCGAACCGGGATTTCACCCCGCTATAGCAGAGGCTGCTTTTGCACCGCAACCGTGCCCCGCTAGCCGGCGAGCTTGCTCATGCGCACCAGCGCGGCACCTGCCAGTGCCCGGGTGAGCTCTGCGGCCGGCATTTCCCGGCCCAATCGTACCGCTTGCCCGGCCCAAAGGCTCGTGAAATCGACCTTGCCGAGCTTTTCAGCAGCCAGCCTCAGGGGTCCAAGCGAGGTCGCCGAATGCGGAAAGGCGGGCGCCTCCGGTGCGATCGGCCCCACCTCGCGCAGGACGCGGTTGATGACGCCGCGCGCCGGACGCCCGGTCAGCACATTTGTGATCACGGTGGAATCATCCATGGCCCTGGCGAGTGCGGCGCGCGCCAGCGCGCTGATTTTCGATTCCGGACATCGGAGATAGGCGCTGCCGATCTGCACGCCGGCCGCCCCGAGCGCAAAGGCCGCCGCAATGCCGCGGCCATCGGCGATGCCGCCCGCGGCAATCACCGGCACTTTCACCGCGTCGACCACCTGTGGCACCAGGGCGAAGGTGCCGGGCTGTTCGGCGATGTCGTCGGTCAGGAACATGCCGCGATGGCCGCCCGCCTCGGCCCCTTGCGCGATGATGATGTCGGCGCCGTTCTCCTCGAGCCAGATCGCCTCGCGCACGATGGTCGCCGACGCCATCACGATTGCGCCGGTCGCCTTGACGCGCTCGAGCAGGCTCGTCTCCGGCAGGCCGAAATGGAAGCTGACGACTTCGGGCTTCAGCTCCTCCACGACCTCGCAAAATGCGGCATTGAACGGCGCGCGGTTGGCGGCGTTGATGGGCGCCGAAGGGTCCAGCCCGAGCTCGCGATAGTAAGGCGCGAGCCGCTGCCGCCAGGCCGCCTCGCGGGCGGGATCGGCGTCGACAGCCTTGTGGCAGAAGAAGTTCAGATTGATCGGCGCGGAGACGCGCTGGCGGACGATCTTGATCTGCTCGCGCGCCTTTTCCGGCGAGCTCGTCGCGCAGGGCACCGATGCCAACCCGCCGCCCTCTGCGACCGCAATGGCGATCTCTGCGTCGATCGCGCCTGCCATCGGCGCCAGCAGGATCGGAAACTCGATTTTGAAGAGATCGATGATACGACGATCCGGCCACATCGTTGCTTTCCTCTCGTTCGTTGATCAGCCTGCGGCGACCGCTCGCGACATCATCGCGGAATTGCGCTGGCCCTGAAGGATCTGCTCTGCCTCCAGCGCGATCCGCTCGACGATCTCACCGGCCTTCGGGATATCGTGGATCAGGCCGACGGCTTCGCCGGCAAATACGCCCGCGATATCGAAATCGCCAGCCGCCCGCGCCGCCGCATACTCCCCCGTGACCACTGCGATGTTGTGCATGAGCTCGACCTCGTGCCCGGTCCATCGGCGCGAGTGGTCGTTGACGAGGGATCGCAACGTGAAAGGCGCCGGCCAGAAGATGTTGCGCGACCAATCGAAGACGACGCCCCGCACCGTGCTTCCGCTCGACGCCGCGCAGATGCGCTTCTTGGCTTCTTCCTGCCCATCGCACTCGACGCTTGCATAGAAGCGGGTGCCGAGCAACACCCCGGCTGCACCGAGCATCATCATGGCCGCGAGCCCGCGTCCATCGCCGATGCCGCCGGCGGCAACGACCGGCACGCGGCCCGCCGCGAGATCGACCATCGCCGGCACGATGTCGAGCGTGGTGCGCGAGGCGCCATGGCCGCCCGCCTCGGTGCCTTGCGCGATCAGAATGTCGGCGCCCGCTTCGAGCGCCTCTCTCGCCATGCCCTCGTCCTGCACCTGGCAGATCAGCAACGCTCCCGCGGCCTTGATAGCCGGCGCAAACGGCCTGGGGTCGCCGAACGAGAGCATGATCGCACGCGGCCTGACGCCGAGTGCGACATCCAGGAGTTTCGGCTGCTTCGCCAGGCTCCAGGTGATGAAGCCGATGCCGAACGGCGCCCTGCAGGATTTCAGCTTGACGGTTTCCTGCTCGAGCCAGGCTTTGTCGCCATAGCCGCCGCCGAGGATGCCGAAGCCGCCGGCCTCGCCAACCGCCGTAACCAGGCGCGCGCCGGCAATCCTCGCCATCGGCGCCGAAAGGATCGGGTGCCGAGCACCCAGCCGCGCCGTCAATATCGTGTCGATCGCCATGTCCGTTTCAGGTCCCTTCAGTGAAGATAGGCCGCCGTTCCGCCGGCGAAAAATGAATAATCGAGAACGGTTCTGTCTCGTTCCCTGCACAAAGCACCATCGAGAACACCTTGGCAACCCGGGCTTTGCGCGACCGCAGAGCCGCGTGTTATGCGCTTTCACCATGTCCGCCCCCATCCTTCCCTTGACCGACGCTGCCACGCATTGGCCCGAACGCGGCGCGCTGGTCGGGCTTGACTTGGGCACCAGGACCATCGGGGTCGCCGCATCCGACCCGGACCGAAGGCTCGCCACCGCCGTCGAGACCATCCAGCGCAAGACGTTCAAGTCCGACGCGGCGCGGCTATTGGCCATCGCCGCCGAGCGCAAGGCGGTCGGCTTCGTGCTGGGTCTGCCGATCAACATGGACGGCAGCGAAGGCCCGCGCGCGCAATCGACCCGCGCCTTTGCCCGCAACCTCGCAGGGCTCACCGATCTCGCCATCGCGCTCTGGGACGAGCGCCTCTCCACATCCGCCGTCGAGCGCGAGCTGATCTCGATGGACGTCAGCCGCGCCAGACGCGCCGAGGTGATCGATCAGCATGCTGCGATCTTCATCCTGCAGGGCGCGCTCGACCGCCTCGCCAACATCAAGAAAAGCTAGACGATGGGAATTGTGATCGCGGCGCTGCTGCCGGTGTTCGTCCTGATCGTGCTGGGCGCGGTGCTGAAGCGGACTCTGATGCGGCTGGAGACACAATGGCACGGGCTGGAGCGGCTGACCTATTACGTGCTGTTTCCGATGCTCCTGATCCAGACGCTGGCGAAGGCCGACCTTTCGACCGTGCCGGTCGCCGGCGTCGGCGGCGCACTGATGCTCGCCACACTCACCGTGTCGCTGCTCTGCCTTGCGCTCTGGCCATTGTTCAAGCGCCTGAAGATCGACGGCCCGGCCTTCACCTCGATCTTCCAGGGCGCGGTCCGCTGGCAGACCTATGTGGCGCTCTCGGTCTCCCGCAATCTCTTTGGCGCCGCCGGGCTCGCGCTGGCATCGGTGGCGATGGTCGCGATCATCCCGATGGTCAACGTGTTCAGCGTCGCCGTGCTCGCGCATTATGCGTCGCCCGAGAAGCAGTCGGCCCGCGCGATCGTGATGACGGTGATCAGGAATCCGCTGATCTGGTCCTGCGCCATCGGCCTCTTCATCAACGTGACGCACCTGCCGCTGCCCAAGCTCTGGTATGATGTCGCCGACGCGCTGGGGGGCTCCTCGCTTGCGATCGGCCTGCTCGTGACCGGCGCGGGGCTGCATCTCGAAGGCCTGTGGCGCCCGAATCTTGCGGCCGCGGCCGGCGTCGCTTTCAAGCTGGTCCTGATGCCGGCGCTCGCCATCGCGCTCGCGCTGTGGTTCGGCCTGTCCGGGACCAATCTTGCGATCGTCGCGGCGTGCTCGGCGGTGCCCACTTCGCCCAGCGCCTATGTGATGGCGCGGCAGTTGGGGGGCGACGCGCCGCTGCTCGCCCAGATCATCACGCTGCAGACGATTCTGGCCGCGATCACCATGCCGATCGTGATTGCGCTGGTCTCCTGACTAACGACCAGCGCAACGTGCACTCCGGCAATAGTTGTTGGCAGCGTGCAGGATGATGGTGACCAAGTCGAGCCGCTGCGGTGTCGGGACGCGACGGGCAGGACGCCTCACCTTACCAGGACCGTGCGATCTAACTCAGGCCACTCGTTAGTCGGGCAAGCCTGCCCTGCGCAAGCCATCCTCCAGCCTTGCCAGGTCGGCAGGCCGGCGAAATGGTTGCCATTGCTTGACGTTGGAAACTCGCATCGTGGGGGCCAGTTCACGCAAGCGTGCCATTGCCGCTTTTGCCTCGCTATCGCGACCCGCGAGCGCCTTGGACGCCGCCAGTTCGCGTAGCGCGGGCAGATAATTTGACTTCTCCTGGAGGGCCCTTTCGGCCCAAATCGATGATTCGTCGTATCGACCGGCAACAAAATGGGCAAACGCAACTGCCGCTCTCGTTCGAAAACTCATGGGATCGAGTGGGCTCAGGCGCATCGCATCGTTTATATGCTTGATTGCCAGATCCGGCTCACCAAGAAAGGCTTTTGTCCATCCGTTGTTGATCAACGCGCCGGCCAGATTGGGACTGAGCGCGAGCGCTCGATCGAGGATGGCGGGCCCGTCGTCGAGGTCGTGGACAACAAAGACGAGCGCGTAACCTGCTCCCGCCAGGGCGGCCGCATCATCGGCGCCCAATTCCACCGCCCGCCGGGCGAGCCGTGCCGCTTCGGCCACCTCTTCAGTACGGTCGCTCATCCAGTCATTGCTCTTTCGCGGGACAAAGGACCAAGCGGCCATGCCGTAGGCCGACGCGAACCCAGGATCCAGCTCGATAGCTCTGTAGAAAAACCTCCGCGCTTCATCGCTGGATTCCCTGGTCCATTGATGAAGGCTGGCCATGCCGCGCAGAAAGTGATCGTATGCATCAAGACTTTCGGTCGGCTTGCGCGCGGCGCGTTCTATCTCGACCTGTTCCAGCTTCGGCGCGATGGCACCCACCACGCTTGTCGTCAGCTCGTCTTGCAGTTCGAAAATGTCCGCTAACTCGCCGTCATAGCGCTCGGCCCAAATATGATTGCCTGTCGCCGCGTCGATCAGCTGGGCAGTGACCCGCACGCGGCTACCACCCTTGCGCACACTGCCTTCCAGCACATAGCGAACGCCGAGGTCGCGCGCGACCCGCTTTATGTCGACGGCTTTGCCTTTGTAGACGAACGACGAATTACGCGCGACAACGAAGAGCCAACGCAGCTTCGATAGGGCCGTAATGATATCTTCTGTGATCCCATCGGCGAAATACTCCTGCTCGGCATCGCCGCTCATGTTGACGAACGGAAGCACGGCAACGGTCGGTCGATCTGAATGCATTCGTTCTATCTTGCCGACCGCCGCAGTTGGCTTATCTGCAGCGACCTGTTCGGCCAGGTGAATACGGTGAACGCCGACCGGGCGCGCGATGTTCTTGACCGTTTGTTCGCCCAGGCTCTCAAAGCCAAAGCTGAGCTTGTCGCGGACCTGATCGTGCACAACGCTCGAAACCATGATGCCGCCCGGATCGGCCAGCGCCTCCAGCCGCGCCGCTACATTGACGCCGTCTCCGAAAATGTCATCACCGTCGAAGATAATGTCGCCCACATTGATGCCGACACGGAATTCGATCCGCAAGTCAGCCGGCACGAGGACATTGCGTTCGGCCATGCCGCGCTGGATATCAACCGCGCAACGGACCGCATCAACCACGCTCACGAACTCCACGAGTATACCGTCGCCTGTCGTCTTGACGATCCTGCCGCGATGTTCAGTGATCTTGGGGTCGACGAGTTCCTTACGATGCGCCTTAAGCTGGCGGAGCGTGCCTTCGTCATCTATCCCCATCAGCCGGCTATAGCCTGCAACATCGCCTGCGAAAATCGCTGCCAGCCTGCGGTCCACTCGGTCTTCCGGCATTGTGTTCACCCCCGGAAACCTGCAATTGCGGGAAGCTAACATAGAAGCAGTGCGAAGGTTAGTGGGCTGTTCATATCACGAGTCTGCCGTGTCTCGCGAAGGTCAGCGTCCCGGAAGAGTTGATCCGGCGACAAGCCGCGGAAGATCCCTAGGGATCAAAGGGCGACCTCCAACGTGAGCATCATATGCCTGCTTCGCCTCCGGAGGTGGAAGGCGCGGAAATTCTTGGGTGGGTGCTTACCCCGCAAGCCACATGGTCTGCACCAGCGCGCCGAGATTGTTGAGGCCGTGGAGCAGGATGGTGAGCCAGAGCGAGTTGCTGCGATAGCGCATGTAGCCGAACCAGAGGCCGATGCAGAAGACTTCACCGAAGAAGAACCAGTCATATTGCAGATGCAGGCTGGTCCAGACGAGTGAGGACAGGACAATCGCGCCGGGCACCCGCAGGAAAGACTCCGACCAGCCGCGATAGAGAAAGCCGCGCGCGAACAGCTCCTCGGAGATGGGAGCCGCGACACAGATCGCGACGCCGAGCAACCACACCGAGCTGTCCCCGCGCGCCGATTTCAGCACATCGATCATGAAGTCGGGCGTCACGTCCTGCCCTGTCGCACGCGCCAGGAGGTCCCAGCCTTCGACGAGCACCACGAGGCCCACGACGCCAAGGACGAGATTGCGCCAGTTGGTCCAGCGCAGCGCGAGGTAGTCGGCCATACCCATACCGGTCCGGCGGATCGCAAGCCACAACGCCGCGGCGACCGCCGGCAGCCCGGCGATGACCGAGAGCGAGATCGCCAGCCCGCTGGAGGCGACGACCCTGACCGCCTGCTCGAAATTCGCCAATCCGCCGCCCTTGAACACGAAGAAGATCACAACCGCGATCTGGCCAATGAACAACGCCGCGAACACGGCGAGGCCCCAGAGCGCGGTGCCCCAGAATTTCCAGACAAACGGCGCGCGCTCGTCCGGCAAGAGCGGCGGGATTTCGGAATTGAGGGATTC
>Ga0134125_10008134_pt1 | contig 11824 bp, 13 predicted proteins | sample KB31751_FD_96464 | JGI IMG/M metagenome (GOLD analysis project Ga0134125, IMG submission 96464) | Terrestrial soil microbial communities with excess Nitrogen fertilizer from Kellogg Biological Station, Michigan, USA - KB3-175-1 | ecosystem: Environmental > Terrestrial > Soil > Unclassified ... | reverse complement strand
GCAAGTAGCGAAGCCCGACGCCCCTGAACAGCAGCTCTTCGGCGCAGACCATCGCGCCAACGAGAGGCAGCGCCGACAGCGCGGCGCGAATGCCCGCCAGCCCCTCGAACTGCCAGTCCGCGCCGACGATCGCACTCTGTACCCCGCCGACACCGGCAAACATCACCGCCGTCACCGCGAAGCCGGCCGACAGTTCACGCCACCGGCGCCGGCTGCCCGGCAGCCCGAGGGCGACAAGCCGAACGCCCTCGTGCCGGAGCATCGCGGCACTCAGCACGAGCAGCAGCCCGCACATCAGCGCACTCACGAGCGCCGCGGCGGGTTGCGGCGCCAACCCGCCGGAAAGTCCGACGACTATGCCGGCGGTCGCGATCGCGACCGCCACCGCCGCCGTGGCGCCGAGCACGAACCCGCCGAGGCGTCGCACGTCCGTCGTCATCCCAGCCAAGCTTAACCCACCGTGAGCGGCGACTGCTCCCAGGCGCAGTGATCAACGACCGCCTCCGCCCTGTGCTGCCTCGTCGAAGCCCGGGCGGCGGAACTCCATGGCGTGCGGGAATTCCACGCTCATCTGCTGACCGAGTGCGGCGAGGCTGGCCGCCAGGACGCCGGCCGCCTCGTTGCCGGTCGCCGCGGCGACGGCGCGCCACGCGCGCTCGCTGCGAGCGATGGAGATGGCCGCGACCTTCGCCGATCCGTTCCAGTCACTTTGCATCGGATCGTCGTTCCGGTCGCCGTCGCGACATTCGTCGCGTCCATCCAGCGCGCGCATGATCTTGACGTGGATCAGGACCTGATCCCAGGCGACGACCTCTAGCGCCTCGTGCACGCCGGCATCGCTCGCGCCGCACGCGTCGCGGTGCTGCCGCAGCCACCGGTGCGCGGCGATCGCATAGTCGTGCGACGCTTCCGCAACCGCGAGCGTCTCAATGCGGGCGCGGCGCGCGTCCATCTCGCGGCCGACCTCCTCGAGCTCCTTCTCGGTTGGCTCGAACCCCTCGAGGGCCTCGGCCATCCGCTCGTACAGCGGCCGCTGCGGCTGCCCTCCGGGCACTCGCGGCGGACCGATGGCCAGTTCGATCGCGGCCTCGAAGTCGCCGTCGCACATCGCCAGCGCGGAGCTGACCGCAAAATTCGAACACCGCGCGGTGAACGCGCAGCGTTCGCACCAGCGGTCGCAGTAGGCGGAAATGAAGTCGATGTACGGCCCCGGCATGGCTACCAGCGCTGGTCCGCGCACGCGGTCCAGATGCGTCCGCCGGTGTCGTGCGCGAACACCCCGCGGAAGAACGCCTGCTGCAGCGCCTCGACGTCGTGCCCTTCGGGGGCCGAGACGATGAACTTCGGCCGATGGACGGCGAAGCCCGCCGGATCGTGGTGCGGCCGGTAGGGCACCGCCATGCGCATCTGGCGGACGCGATCCCGGTACGACCGCAGATCCAGGATGACCGCATCCTTCCGTCCCGCCGGCGTCGTCACGAAGCCGTCGAAGGCGATGACCGCTTCGTCCGCGCCGGTGTGATTGGCGTCGAGCCACGTTTGTCCCTGGATCGCGATCGCGTCTGGCGTCCGCGCGGTGAGCACGCTGAGCGTCGGCGCCTGCGACGCGCATCGCGCGAACGCCAGCGGCAGCAGCGGCTGGCGATCGAACAGACAGCACACGGCCTGCGCCGCGGCAAAGCCGGCGAGCTCGATGCATTGGTACATGCCGCGCCACCTAGCAGCTTTCACGCCATGCCGCGCGAAAGCTTTTTTCAAGGAGTTACGGCATGCTCGCGACTGCGCGGTGAGTTGCTCCGGGAACGCGATGCACGCTGCCGGGTATGGCCTGCTCGCGCTCATCGACGGGCGTTAGCGATCGTCGGTCAGCCTCGGGACGAAGGCGGCGAAGTCCTGGCGGCCTGATGGATCGACCGACTTCACGAAGGAGTACTGCGTCTTGATGTGCGAGTAGCCGAGATGCTCGTAGAAATGATGCGCTTCTGTTCGCACGTTGCTGGACCACAGGCGAACGATCGAGCAGCCCTTCTCGACGGCCCACGCTTCCGCGCGCGACATGAGCAGGCGGCCGACGCCTTGTCTCCGCAACGATCGATCGACGACGAGGCCGGCGATGACGACGAAGGCGCCGGTCTCGATGAAGTCGAAGACCACCGCGTGCAGCCAGCCGGCCGGACGCGCGCCGGCCTCCGCGATCAGGAACCGGTGATCCGGCCGGTCGAGGATCCGCGACAGGCGTGCCGCCACTGTGCGCGGCGCAGACTCGTAGCCCAGTTGGACCATGAGTTGCGCGATCGCGTCGGCGTCGCCGGGCTGCGCCGTCCGCACGTCGATGCCGTCTCTCATCAGGCTACAGTAGTCCGAGTCGTCCGCGCCCGGACGTTCGATATGATCCGAGCGTGTCCCTCGTGCGTTCTCAGCCTGACGGCGACGACATAGACCGGTTGCGCGCGCGGCTGACCGAGCTCGAAGCCGCGCTCGCCGAACGCGCCGCCGAAATCACCCGGGCGAGAGCGGACCTCGCCGCCTTCAGGATCCGCTACCGCAAGGAAGTCGGACGGCTCCACGAGGAGCTGGACGACCTGGAGCGCGCGATCGCGGAAGCGGAGCTCGGCGAAATCGGCAAGCGCCTCGAAGGCGAACCCGAGGCCGCCGAGCCGCAGTCGGCCTCGTCGCGATCCGGGGCGGCGCCGCGATTCACGTCCGACGCCGTGCGCCGGCTCTTTCGCGACGTCGCCAGGACGGTTCATCCCGACCTGGCACGCGACGAGCAGGCGCGAGATCGCCGTCATGCGCTCATGGTCGAGGCCAACCGCGCCTACGCCCTGGGGGACGAGGAACGGCTCCGCACCATCCTGGACGCGTGGGCGAGCAGCCCGGAGGCCGTGCTCGGCAGCGACCTCGACGCCACGCGAGAGCGGCTGCTCCGCCGGGTCGCGCAGATCGAGGAACAGCTCGTCGTCTACGCCGCCGATCTCGACGCGCTGCGCCACTCCCCGCTGTGGCAGTTGAAGGCGATGGTGGACGCCGCCGCCGCGCGCGGCAAGGACCTGGTCGCCGACATGATCCGCCGCCTCGAGCGGGACATCATGGCCGCCACGAATCGTCTCGACGCGATGCAGTGGAACCCGTGACCTCGCCGGAACGTCCGCGCTCGCGCCGCTGCCGCAGGACCTCGTAGAGCGCGATCCCGACGCTCGTCGACAGGTTCAGCGATCGCACGCGCGACGAACGGATCGGCATCGACACGAACCGCTCACGATAGCGCTCGTGGATCTCCGGCGCCAGGCCGCCCGTCTCCCGGCCGAACACCAGCACCACATCGTCGGCGGCCCCGAGCGGTGCGTCCCAGAACAGCCGCTCGGCTTTCGTCGAGAAGAAGAACGGCTCGCCGAGCGACGCCATCGCCGCCTCGAACGCCGTCCATCCCGGCCAGACGCGCAGGTCGACGTGCTCCCAGTAGTCGAGACCGGCGCGGCGCACCTGTCGTTCGTCGAGCGAGAAGCCGAGCGGCTCGACCAGGTGCAGCGTCGCCGCAAGCGCCAGGCAGGTACGGCCGGCATTGCCCGTGTTCCAGTGAATCTCGGGCTGGACGAGGACGACGTGGATGGCCACGGTACTTACGCGTCGAGGGTATCTACTGCTTCAACCGCGACAGGGCGTCCTCGAACAGCGTCCTGACATCGGCGAGCGTCGTCCTCGGGTCGTTGTTGTAGTCGCGCAGGCGATGCTCGTAATTACGGCCGGCGGAACGCCGATCCACCACCTCCCGGACCACTTCCATCGCCGGCCGGCGGTGATGAATACCGCCGGTTACTTCACGCGTGGCCCGGAGCATCGCGCAGTAGATGCTCCAGGTCTTGTCCTCGTCGCCGCATTGCCGGTCGTCGGCCCGATCCCAGACGGTGGCGGAGCTGAGGATGGCCGCGGCGCGGACGATGATTGCCCGATCCAGATCGGAGGGAGGAACCGTCTTGCCGGCTGCGATGTCGAAGGTCAGCGTGTCGGGACTCGTGGAGACGTGGTCGACGACGAGCCATCTCACGCCTTCAGGCCTGAGGATTCCCGATCCGCCGCGGTAGACCTCGAGCTCGACGGAGACTGAGGCGTTCGGGCCGCGCATGTCGCCGGCATAAATGGCGTCAGGGTCCGCATCCGCTCGATAGCGACCGCTCTTCACTGACTTGGCCGGTGACAGGGTCAGGGCAGGTGTTCCCCCAAGGAGTCCCGGGCACGTGCCCTGCCACGTCTGGTCTTTTCGGTGCAACTCGCAGTGGGTGGTGGCCGCCGGCGCTGGCTGTGTCAGGGCGCCGAGAAGGAGGAAGCCGGCGAGGCTCATACGGATGAACATTACCATCTGGGAGCCTTCCAACTGCGCCCAGGCGCAGTCGCGGGCTCTCTCCGATGACACGCTTGTTAGGAATCGCCCGTCACGACAGACTACCTGCTCTGTGACGGCCGAACTCGACGACAAGGGTCAATTCGCTGACCTGATGGCGGCGTATGCGGCCCCGATTCGACGGTTGTGTGCCACGTATGCCGAGAGTCCGGCGGACCGGGAGGACCTGTTCCAGGACATCTTTCTCGCCGTCTGGCGTGCCCTGCCAGGGTTCCGTCGCCAGGCGAGCGTGCGCACCTGGCTGTACCGGATTGCGCACAACGTCGCCCTGACGCGGCGAACTCGGGACCGGCACCGGCAGTCTCGAGAGAGTCCGCTGGATCAAGAGACGGCTGCGCCCACGGAAATGGATTTCCGGCGCCTCGCGCTGAAACGGGCGATCGCGGCCATGGCCCCGGGAGATCGCACGCTGACGCTGTTGTGGCTCGAGGGCCTCTCGGCAACCGAAATCGAGGATGTCACGGGCATAAGGGCGGCAACGGTCGCGGTTCGTCTGAGTCGAATTCGTAAGCGCCTCCACCCGATCGAGGTGTCGAGATGAGTGATGATGCACGCTGGTTGTCGGCTGTCTGGATGTCGGACGATCCCGCCGAAAAGGCGGACGTTACGCAAGCCATCGACGCCGTGCTCGACAGGGACCGCGCCGAAGCCGACCGTGAGCGCCGCACCCGCATCAGGTCCCTGGTCGCGTTGGCGTTGCTCCTCCCGGTGGTGCTCTGGGCTGCCGCGCACGGCGTCACGCCGCTCGTGCGCGGCGCGTACGCGTTGATGGCGGTTGGCGTGGCAGTCATCGGGACCGCCGAGTGGCTCTATCTCGAATGGTCGAAGCAGGCGCTGCCGGGACCGGTCGATGCCCGCTCGCAGCTGCAGAAGACCGCATTCATGCTGACGAGACAGGCCAGGCTCGTGACGACGTCAGCGATCTGGGCCTCACCCGCCTTCATTGGCGCCGCACTCATCGGTGCCTGGCTGTACCGCGAGCGCACGCACGCCGAAGCGATCGCGGTATGGACCATCACGGCCGCCGGCTGGCTGGCGATGGGGCTGGGCACGATGGCGGTGGGTGCGAGACTCACCCGGCGAAGAGAACAGCTCGAGCAACTGCTGGCCGAATTGGAGTAGATCTCTGCGGCTCGTCACCAGGATTGCCGATTGCGGCTCGGCCTGGCAAAGACCGCCAGCGTACTGCCGACGGCGCGTCCATTGGGATTGTCCGAGGACGTATTGACCAGCGCGGCCTTGCCGGTCGCCGGATCGGCGAGGACGAGCGACGTCGAGCCGCCGCCATCGACGTTCAGGGCATTCCACACCGCGAACTTGTCGATCAACCACGCGGCCACCTCGCCGACCGACATCCCGTCGCTGCCGCCGCGCGCGTCGACCGTGAAGAGCGTCAGCGTGCGACCGTCCCTCGACAGCCCGATCGCCGAGCGCGCCGTGACGACGTCGTACCACGAGTGGCCGTCGGCGTAGTCGCGCGGACCACCCGGCGTGAGCAGCGCCTCTGGATGCGCGGCATCGCGATAGCGCGGAATCGTCACGACCCCGCCGGTCACGATCTCGGCCGAACCGGCAACCGTCGTCCACAGCTCGACGGCTTCCCTCACGTGGCGGCCGTCCGGCTGAGCGGGATCGCGATGCACGATCGAGGCGTGGTTGCGGCGATCGATGTTGATCGCCGGCGCGTCGGCGACCAACGCGTACGCCTGCTCGGGAGTCTCGAAGGCGGAGAACACCCGTCCCTCGGAGGCGGCGAGACCGATCAGCCACGCCGAGGTATCGGTTGACGGGAACGGCAGAAAAAAGTGGCCGTTGATCCCGGCCTGCGCGTGAACCTCGCTGACGAACGCCGCGCTGCTCTGGCGGATGGTTTCCCGCGGCCCCGCCGGCGGCGTCAGCGTCAGCCGAATGCCTGACGCTCGCAGGTCGACCTGAATGACGTGCGTCCGGATCGGCCGCGGCGTCGTGGTCGACGCTTCGGTGTAGGTCAGGCCCGCATAGGGGTGCGTGGTCGTGCGCGGCGCCGCGGCCGGACCGCGTACCACCGCCGCGAAGGCGAGGGCGACGAGGAGAGACGAGACCGATGTCCTCAAGGCGAGAGAACCATGGCAACTGCGCTTGGGCGCAGTTGCGCGACGCCGCCGTCGTTACTCGGTCAGAACCGCCGTGCCGCTGGCCGAGACCATCAGCATCCCGTTGTTCGCGCCGAGGACCTCGTAGTCGAGATCGACGCCGACGACGGCGTTGGCGCCGAGCGATTGCGCGTTCGTCTCGAGCTCGGTGATGGCGAGATCACGCGCCCGTTTCAGCTCCCTCTCGTAGGTGGCCGAGCGGCCGCCGACGATGTCGCGGATGCCGGCGAAGACGTCCTTGAAGACGTTCGCACCGAGAATCGCCTCGCCGGTGACGATACCGAGGTATTTCGTAATGCGCTTTCCCTCGACGTTGGGCGTGGTGGTGACCAGCATGATGTCGCGTCCTTTCGTTACTGGCGGCTCGTCAACGACACGGCCAGGGCGATCAGCGATTTCACGCCCGGGACGATGCTGTCCGCTTCGGCGTACTCCTCCAGGCGGTGCGGCGTATGCTCCAGCGTCGCGCCGATCGCGACGGCGGGAATGCCCATGGCGACGGCGTTGTTGGCGTCGGTGGACCCGACGTCGGCGGGGACGATCGCGGGCGTCCCCGGCCGGCGGAAGTGGTTGCTGACGGCGAGTGCGGTCTGCACCAGCGGATCGTTGAGCCGCTGCTCTTTCGTCCGGGCGCTCGAGTAATCTCCCAGCGTCGTCTTCTCCGTGCGGAAACCGACGCCTTCCTGGTCGGCGGCGCGCCGCGCCGCGCCTTCCACCGCCCCCTCCAGCCTGGCCTGGGTCGCGGTGTCGAGCGAACGCAGATCGACGGTGAACCAGGCCTCGCGCGGCACCGCGTTGACGACCGTGCCTCCGCCGAGCATCCCGACGTTGGCGACCGGCAGCTTGAACGTATCGAGACCCTCGGCAATGGGCGGCAGCGGGAGGTCGTAGACGGCGGCGATGGCCCTGGCGACGGCCTTCGCCGGACTCGGGCCGCCGCGGCTCTCCATCGTGTGCGCGCCAGGCGAGGTGTAGAGGAACTTGAACTGCGTGATGCGCAGCGCGCCGTACCATACCTGGTTGGACCCGACGTCGACCGCGGCGAACATGTCCGGCTTGTAGCCGCTCGTCTCGAGCCAGTGCTTCGCCCCGAGCAGGCCGACCTCCTCCTGCACGCTGGCGAGAAACACCAGGTCGCCCTTCGTCCTGACGCCGCCGCGAGCCAGCGCGCGGAACATCTCGAGCACCGCCATCAGGTTCGACGTGTCGTCGCCGATGCCCGGCGCGCGCAGAATGTTGCCTTCGCGCTTCACCGACAGGTCGGTGCCTTCGGGGAAGACCGTGTCCATGTGCGCGCAGAACACGACGGTCTGGCCGCCGCCAGAACCCTTGCGGACCCCGCTGACGTTCGAGATGTCGTCGACGCGGATGTCCGTCAGCCCGATCTTCTCCATCTCGCCACGGATGTACTGCGCGCGCGCCTGTTCCTTCCGCGACGGCGCCGGGATCTCGACGAGGTGGATCCATTCGTCGACGATGGCGGTGGCGCGATCGTCGACCGACTGCAGCGCCTTCTTGACGTCCGGCCGTTCGAGCAGCGCCGGATCGAACCAGCCGGTCTGGGCGACGGCCGGGGGCATGATGGTGAGGAGAAGGACCGCGGCAACGATCGTCTCGCGCATGGCCCCAAGCATACGCGAGACGCACGTCACTCCGCGTCTCCGGTGTCGGCTACTCGTCCCGCAGCGCTACGACCGGATCGACGCACGTGGCGCGCCGCGCGGGGATGTAGCTTGCGAGCATCGCCGTGGCGACCAGGACGACAGGCACAGCGGCAAAGGTCACGGCGTCGGTGGTGCTGACGCCGAACAGGAGGCTCGCCATCACGCGCGTCAGCGCCACTGCGCCGATGAGACCGAGCACGCTGCCGGCGACGGTCAACTCGAGCCCCTGGCGCATGACCATGCGCAGGATGCGCGAGCGCTCGGCGCCGAGCGCCATGCGCACGCCGATGTCGTGTGCCCCCTGCGCCACCAGATGCGACATCACGCCGTAGACGCCGACGACCGCCAGGATCAGCGCAAACAACGCGAAGGATCCGAGCATCAGCGTCGAGAAGCGCTGCCGCGCCATCGACGCCGACATTCTCGCGGACATGGTCTGCACGTCGAAGACGGTGATCGTCGGATCGATCTCGTGGATCTTGCGGATCATGTCGCGGGCGACGGCGGCGGGATCCGGCGACGCGGTGCGCGCCACCTGGTAGCTGGCCCACGGCCCGGGCCGATACACCACGAGGCGCCCGTCCACGTCGAGGCCGTACTGTTTCACCGTGCCGACCACGCCGACGATGGTCAGCTTGCGGGCGGGATCGCCCCACACGTGCTTGCCGATCGCGTCGCCCGACGGCCAGAACCGCTGCGCGAATTTCTCGTCGATAATCGCCACCGGCTGGGCGGTTGCCGGCCAGTCGGCCTCGGTGAAGAACCGTCCCTGGACGAGAGGAATCCTCATCGTCTTGAAGTAGTCGGGCGTGGCGCCGCGTTGATCGACCTGCAGTTCCTGTCCCGGCTGCGGCGTCCATCCCTCGACGTTGATGCTGCCCCACCCGACCGAGGAGGTGAACGGCAGCGCCGACACCGCCCCTCGCGAGACCACGCCCGGCACCGAGGCGAGCGCCTCGCCGGCAGCGCGGTAGAACTCGAGCGAGGCGTCGCGGTTGGCGAACTGCCGCGCGCTCGAGCCGACGCGCATGGAGATCACCCCGTCGGGATCGAAGCCGGGCGAGACCTGCTGGAGCCGGACGAAGCTGCGCACGAGCAGCCCGGCGGCGACGAGCAGCATCAGCGAAATCGCCACTTCCGCAACCACCAGCACGCTGCGCAGCCGCCGCCGGCTGCTGCCGAAGCCCCCTTCGCCCTGCGCGTTCCTGCCGCCGGCCTTCAGCGACGAATTCAGATCGACGCGCGCGGCGCGCACCGCCGGCGCCAGGCCGAACAGGATGCCGGTCCCGATCGACACCAGGAAGGTAAAGGCCAGCACCGTGGCGTCGAGCGAGATCGCCTCGAGCCGCGGGATGTTGCCGGGATTGATCGCGCGCACGATCTGCAGCGCGATCCTCGCGATCGCCAGACCGGCGATGCCGCCGAACAGGCCGAGCAGTACGCTTTCGGTCAGCAGCTGCCGGACCAGCCGCTTCCAGCTCGCGCCGAGCGCCGTCCTGACCGCGAGGTCCTTCTGCCGGCTGCTGGCCCGGGTCAGCAGCAGGTTGGCCACGTTGGCGCAGGCAATCAGCAGCACCAGCGCGACCGATCCGAGCACCACCAGCACCGCGACGCGGACGTTGCCGACGACCGACTCGACCAGGGGCACGACGTCGATCGTGAACGTGCGGTCGCGCTTGTCCTTGTCACGGATCCGCGCCGCGATCGCCGCGACGTCGTCACGCGCCTGCGTCATGCTCACGCCCGGCTTGAGCCGCGCCATCAGGTTGTAGTTCTCGTCGCCCCGCCGGGTGACGGCGTCGGCGCCGAGCGGCAGCGGCAGGAAGACGTCCATCTGCCGGATGCTCGCCACGGTCGGCATGATCTCGTCATTCAAGAGGAAGTCGGGCCGCAGCACGCCGGCGATCTCGAACTGGTTCTTGGCGTCGCCGCCGCCCTGCCCGAAGCCGTTCAGTGCGATTGACGTGCCGACGACACTGGGATCGGCGTTGAACGCGCGCTTCCAGAAGCCGTAGCTCAGGATGACGACCGCCGGCTTGCCCGGCACGTCCTCGTCGGGACGGAGTAACCGTCCATGCAGCGGCTGCGCGCCCAGCAGCCGGAACAGGCTGGACGAGGTCACGATTCCCTCGACCCGCTGCGCCTCTTCTCGGGTCAGCAGCGTCCCCGCGCGTCCGAGCGAGATCGACATCTCGTCGAACGATCGGTTCTCGGTCCGGACGTCCACGAACTGCCCGGGCGACGGCCAGTCCTGCGGAATGTTGATGCCCGGCGATCGCAGCCACAGCACCGCCAGCCGGCCGGGATCGGGGTACGGCAGCGGCTTGAGCAGCAGCGCGTTGACGACGCTGAAGATCGCGGTGTTGGCGCCGATGCCGATGGCGAGCGAGGCGATGATCACCGTCGACAGCGCGGCGCTGCGCCGCAGCGTGCGAAAGGCGTAGCGAAGGTCCTGCAGGAAAGCACTCATGGCGGGTCAGATGATGGCACATTCTCCAGCCGTCCCTGCCGGTCCACGCGCGAACCGTGGACGCCGACGACAAGAAGCGCGGCGAGGACCACGAGCGGAATGACGGCGTTCCCGACCTGCCCGAATCGCGCGATCCAGATGGCCGCCGCTCCGGCCATGGTCAATGCGAGAAGCCCGATCCCTGCCAGGAACGTGCGCGGAACGAGAACCAGCACGGCGCCGGCGATCTGAAGGATGCCGGTGAGATATCGGAACCACTGGCCGACGCCGATCTGGTCGAAGAGTTTGACCCACATCGACGTCGCGTCGAACTTGCTGCTGCCGACGGAGAAGAACACGACCGCAACCGCGACGCGCAGGATCCACGTAATCAGGACATCCTGGCGGCTGCGCGTCTCCTCGGGGACGAGCTGGAAGCTGTCCTTCACGATCATGACGACCGTGGCGGTGGCACGAATCGACGGGACTGGCGCTCGTAGGCATGCGCGAGCGCCAGCACGTGCGCGTCCTCGCCGGGCAGACCCGCCACCGACAGGCTCAGCGCGGGCAGGCCGTCGGCGCCGAGACCCGCCGGCACCGAGACCTCCGGCAACCCGAGCCAGTTGCCGTAGCCGAGCGCGGTGCGAATGTCCGGCCATCCGTCCTTCAGCCCGAACGCGTTGAACGGCATCGTCGGATACACCATCGCGGCAATGCCGGCGGCGCGCATCGATCGCTCGAGAGAGGACACGACGTCGGCGCGGCTGCGCGCGAACGACTGCCCCGCCGGGTCGCTCTCCATCGGCTGGCGGAGCAACGGCACGCAGTCCTCGAATTTCTCGGGCAGCACGTCGTAGAACGATCGGTACGCCGCGTAGCCCCGCCTGACCGCGTCGACGGGTCCGTCGGTGCGCCCGGCGAAGTAGCGATAGAGCGCGTTGGCGGTCGCCGCCGGCGAGCGCGAATTGCCGGCCATGTCGCCGCGCGCCTTGTCCGCGTCGGCAAACGCCAGGCGATAGTCGGTCAGCGTGACCGACGGGGCGAATGTTTCGACGCTGGCGCCGGCGCTGCGCAAATCGGCGAGCGCGCGATCCCACACCGCCAGCGCTTCCGCGATCATCTTGTCGCGGGGTACGTGGGCTTCGACGAGCCCCAGGCGCACGCCTTTCAGCGAGTCGTC
>Ga0134125_10008133_pt1 | contig 11825 bp, 14 predicted proteins | sample KB31751_FD_96464 | JGI IMG/M metagenome (GOLD analysis project Ga0134125, IMG submission 96464) | Terrestrial soil microbial communities with excess Nitrogen fertilizer from Kellogg Biological Station, Michigan, USA - KB3-175-1 | ecosystem: Environmental > Terrestrial > Soil > Unclassified ... | reverse complement strand
TATGACTCTGTAACTAATATTCGGCAAATTAGTACGAATGTGATAGATGAAAGTTCTCCATCTGCCACAATGTCGACAGTGACAAAGTTTGAAGTACATAATAATAGAGGATCTCAAAAGGTTGATTATGATTCTACATCGAGGACCTATAGTTTTGTTGAGACAGACTACTTTTCAGGAAATGTCGGTCAAATAAAAACAGGGTTTCCTGTTCAAGTAAACATATCAGACCCGTATGATATTCTCACTCGCAAGATTACTGTACCTTCCGATGATGTTGCCCATGATGGCTCGTTTAATTTTACTTGTACATTTCATGGAAAATTTGGACAGGATGTATACACTTTGAATTTCATATATGGCAATCAAACATATGCGCTGGAATATACTCCAGTTCCTCCCATTCAAAGGTGATGCGATGAATACCTTACATTATTTCATAATTACAATTGCAGGAATTTTATCGATATCTATTGTAATCACATTTGTCTTGTCTGTACAGATTAAAATTGTGCAAGAACAGAAAAAAGTCCTTGACGAAACCAATCAAAAACTAGCTGCAAATCTGACTACTTACCAAGACTTGTTTGGTACTATGCCAAAGAATTACACTTTCATGCCTTTTGCAGTACAAACTAATGTGTATGTGGCAGGGCCGCTTGGAACTAATCCAATTACAACAGTCAGAGTAAATCAGCCTTATCAGGTCATAGCTAATATCACAAAGATGGAAAATATGCAACCTCTCATCTATTACTATTGTATTGTACAAGTATCAAATTCAACAGGTTTGGGGTATCATATTGGATGGGGACAAGGAATATTCATTCCAAAACAATCTTTCTCACAATGTGCAGTTAGCTGGACGCCAACAGTTCCTGGAAATTACACTCTTACTGCATTTGCATGGAGATCATTGTTTGGCTCACCTCTTGCAAATGCATCTACAAAATACGTTGAGGTTGTGCCATAGCGATGAAAACTCTATTTTATGCCAGAAATCTAGGCACGATGGAACGCAAAAATGCACTGTACAGTAGTGTGTCCGGCCCGATCCATGTTTTTTAAACCATGAATCCGTACAGTTAGAAAATGAAAATTCCATATCTTTCAATGGTAAATCATGTGCAAACGAATCTTATAAAAGATTAAACCAATTTACTCGGATACTTACCAGATGATCGCTTGGTCATCCAAAGCGTGCCGATGGTAGTTACTATGTTTGTCAATATGATGACGTAAACTGTAAGATTCAAGAAAGTGTTTGCTAAAGGAATGCCTTCATTTAAGGCAACAATTGAAAGTGTTGCCGGAACAATACCTTGAGCACATATGACGAAGATGATTTTTTTATCTTTACTTAGTTCTGAATTACGAGTGGATATTTTTGTTGCTATGTATCTGAAGAGTAACAATATTCCAAGAAAAACTAATGATAGTATTATGTTGGAGAATATTTCTTCAGGATTTATTAAGAAAGTCAAGCCAAGAAATACAAAGAAAAATGTCTCCATCAAAAAAGACATCTCACTTTGAAACTTGTTGAAATGTTCACGCATCTCACCAATTGTAAGTTTTTTATGGAAAAATGAGAAAACAGATCTTTCATTTCCAATTAATAATCCAAATATGAGAACTGCTATCAGACCACTTCCACCTAAGATTTGTGTAACTGAATATGTGACAAAGAGTAATCCTAATGTGAATACGTATGTGTATTTGAAATTTTGAAGGAATTTAAGAACAAATAACCACAATATTGAAAGTACCAAGCCCAATACAATACCGACAAAAAAATTCAATCCTATCGTCTCAAGTGGAATTATCCAACTAGCGGTTCCCGTCTTGTACAAGTTTAAAAATGCGGCAAACATGACAATTGATAAAATTGAATTCACCAATGATTCTAATGTGAGAAATGTTACAGTTTTTTCTTGAAGTTTCAGACTGCGTGCTAATGGAATCACCACGGCAGCTGTAGTTTCACCACCTATCATGGAACCAAAAATTAATGACTGGACAAGATCCCACTTAAAAATAAGATGGCCAAAAATTCCTATGGCAAATATACTTGATATGACATAGATTACAACTTGGACTAGTGTTCTACTGCTTCCTTTTATTACTTCACGTATCTTCATATCCATTCCGCTGTAAAATAATATCATGATCAAGGTAAATGAAGAAAATATACCGAGTACTGGAATCATGGAATCCCTTGGGAATACATGAAAGATTGGTCCTAACATTATTCCTACAAAAATTAAAAAAAGATAATACGATATACCGGTTTTTTTAAAGAAGATCTCGCCACCAAATCCAAGGACTATGATGACTGCAATGGCCACAAATACCGTTATTTCATTAATCATTACGTGCTACACTTACTATTCAGTGTTAAATCTTATTCCATCTTCATTGAAAGGAGATTTTTTACTTATTGTTGACATGTGTATGTTGGTAGAGATCTGTACGTTGATGGAACGCAAAAATGCACAGTTAGTAGTATGTGACAGATTTTTCCCTTTGAATTAGAAGAATTCTACACTAGTTTTTTATGATATATGAGTCCAGTACATATAAGAAATGAAAATTTTCCATTTTGGAATGATTATGATATGTGTAATTGGATTATCCTTGACGACAAATCATATCTATGCATCATGCGCAACATCAGATGCACCATGTAATGATACGGTGTCAAATCCTATGACAAATGAGACAAACCAGACACAATGGCATACGTTTCTTGCAGTGGGTCACTATCAAAACACAAACCACCCTTCAAAATCGGACAAACTATTCAAGACACAATATAGTATCATAAATGGAACTGTAGATTCAATTGAAAATCAGTACAATTCATTTACCTTTAATATTTCTTCAATCGATTCCGGATTGTTTAAAATAAAAATTCCAAGAAACTACCCATATAACAATTCTCCATCTGAGAACTCTGCGCCACAAAATTTCTTGGTAATGATCAATCATAATCAGGTGCTCAAAAGTGAAAGGACATCTGACTGTTTTTTTGAATACTCCATTCCGTTTTCTGGAACAAGTAAAATTGAGATCATGGCAACCTATATTCTAATCAGTACGCCATATCATGGCGACCATGTAATTGACAAATGTTTGCCTCAAACCATGATTCTTGATTCTCCGTTAAAACAACTCAAGACTGGAACATCCGCAACAAACATTCTCTGTAATGAAGGGTTGCAGCTTGTAGTCAAACAAGAAAAATATCCTGCATGTGTAAATTCTGAACATGTAACTAGACTAGTTCAACATGGTTGGACAAGGTACCTTCCATCGTATTTTCTTGATTCTAATAATCCAAATGATAATCTGACAAACCATTTTCCAAACGTATCTGACCGAAGCATACACATGAAAATAGGCAGTACACCTCACACTCCTCCATTTTATCTTCCAGTAACAGTTAGTGACCGAATGTCATTAGAAGAACCGTCTGATGTTGTAGTCTTGCAAAATCTATATCCTGAATGGGGAAATGTGGCTTTACAAGATAAAGTGTTTACAGTACAAAACAAAGATGGTAATGACGTCAAAGCATCATTTTTCCGTCTTGATTGTTTAGGCATGTTGCTTGTGAGCCCATCAAAGGAAATCCAATTCACCAACCCGTTTCATATGCCAATTAGGATCTCAAGTGATATTGTAATAATCAATTACACAATGCCAGACATTGGACCTATCAATGATGCATATGATCTAAAGTTTGCCTCATTTTATCCGGTTCGAATAACACTTCCACAAAACTCTACTATGATATCGAATGATACTAAAACATACACACAATTCTGGCATGTACAAGATAATGGTCGAGTTATTTCGTCATTTAATACAACAATTCCGTTTGATGATTCTAGGATACCAATCAATAGTGTAATAGAATATGATGTTACTTTCAAGTTGGGAAATAGGAATTGAAACTCTACCTCTTTTGATAATTCCAGGATTGCGTGTTGTAACATTGCAAGCATTTGCTATTGATCAAGAATTTAGTTCAGCTCCTGAAAATGTAGGTAATGGTCCTTATCATTATACGGATAACACACTACAAACACAATTCACTATTCCGGTGGTCGTGGCAATCGTATCGATAGTTGTAGGAATTGCAATCTATTATGGTGCAAGATCTAAATGAAGAAACTACATGAAATTTTTTCGCCCAAATCGTACCATTTATTTCCAATTATTAGGCACAAAAAACAGATAAAATATCTTCAAACTAGAAGAGTTTTGCACCAATTTTTTAAACAATGAAACGCATTTTAAATTCATGGATGCAATTCTTGCATTTCTAAATAACATTTTTCTCCAACTTCCAAGTTTTGGTCAAACTCCGATGGGAAGCCAAACTCCTTGGATACAAGGAATGATTGCTTCAACATTTGGCATTGTTGGAATCGCAATTCTGTTAAACTTGTTTACTGCAATAATCCGACGCAAAATGGTAGACCAAGACAAGCTCAAAAGAATAATGAAGGAAGTAAAATTGTGGCAAAAAGAAAGGATGGCTGCATTCAAAGCAAAGGATCAGCAAAAAATTGACGAGGCCAATAAAAAATCAGCATACATGAACAAGATGAACATGGAACTAATGCAGATGAATATGAGACCTATGATGATAACTTTTGTACCATTTTTACTTATTTTTTATTTATTGCTACCACACCTGTTTGCACCAGTAGTAGCACTGTCTCCTATACCTCTTGATATTGTTCCGGGAAACTTTTTCCACCTTACTTGTACACAGGCAGATCTGACGAAAACGCCTCCTGTGTGCAACCATGTCAATGAATTGTACCTCTGGTCGTGGTATTTTCTCTCATCTGTTGCAATGAGCGGGATAATAATGAGAATCACCAAGACTTCGATGACTGTAGACTGAATGTACAGGTATCAAAATAAACATGTGACGCATTTCAATCAGAAATTATTGGCTGAAATCAAAAATACCCCGTCTGAACAACTCTGTAAACCACAAGGAATATCCATAATACATACCACTTTCTGACTCTACCTGTTGAACAAGTACTTCATAATTCCAATAGTTGCAGTCATTGCTATTGCCGCATTCATGATTGGACAAAATGTTGGCAATTCATCAGCTTCTCAACCAATTACATCCGATATGTCATGGCCAAATATTCATCAAAACGTTCAGACTGATTTTAACGACAAAATAAGCTCACCTCAGATTGAAAATGATTCTTTTATACATCCGTTTGCGGTTGTAATTGGTGACTGTCACATTGGTAAAATGGTCCTGATGGCACCAACTTCAGTATGTCGAGGTGATGAAGGCACACCAATATTCATTGGTGATTATTCTAATGTTCAAGATGGCGTAATTTTGCATGCACTAGAAACTACCATAGACGGACAAAATATCGATAACCGAAGATTCTCTGCAAGCGGAGACAGTCTGCTTGCAAATGATTCAAGATTTGATGGAGGGTACGCCATATTTGTTGGCTCTAAGGTCAGTCTTGCACATGACTCCATGGTACACGGACCTGCATGGGTAGGCAATAACACGTTTGTTGGCATGAAGAGTTTGATATTCAACGCCAAGGTAGGAAACAATGTTGCAATTGGCGTATCAAGTACAATAACAAACGGCGTGGTAATTGCTGACAACAAATTTGTCGCGCCTGGAAGTGTAATTGTAACACAAGAACAAGCAGATGCGTTGCCATCTCGCATAGGTAGTGCATATGAGAACATCAACAAGGATGTAATCCATGTCAACGAAAACTTGGCAGACGCATACAACCACCAAGATATAGAAAAAATAAAGCATTACCGTGAAATCCTAATGGAAGAAGAAGGTATGATCACCACAAAACCCTCGCCTTGATCTCTTTCTAATGTAGCACAAGAAACTAGATATTCTTATCTTCAAAGGTTGTTGTCTTTTTTTGATAGCTCATGCAACTCTTTGATTAATTTCTGTTGTTCCAAAACCATATTATGTACATCATCGTCTATCTTCTTTTCTGCCTCTAGCATTTCGTGAATCTTTGAGATTACCTCACGATGCTCTGTTGTGATATAATCATGAAGGTCTTCTATCATCTTGTGGACCCGCTTGTCTGCCCTTCGGTGCAGTATCATTATGAAAATTCCAAGGGAGGTGGCAATCAGTATGTCTATTGTCTTGTCCATTAGAAAATCCAATTCAACCATTTATGAAAAACCATAAATTCTACATATTAAGATTCTTTGGATTTTTTCTAGTTGCCAGGTTTTCATGTAAAACCGATACGCCTATACGTAAAACCTTGGAGAAAAAATGCCGGGGACAAATTGACCGAGAATTCATCACATATTGATCAAAAGATAGAGATTGTATCTACTGTCATGCTTGCAGTAATCATAGTTGCCATAGCATGGTGTGCATACCAGTCCACATTGTGGAATGGCATTCAGACATTCAAGTTGCATGAAGTAAATACAAATGATCTACAGTTTGTCTTGAAAAATATCCAACAAGAGCAGTATTCAACGCTTGATGCAATGACATTCATAGAATATGTCAACGCATTACATGATAAAAATCAAAAACTAGCTGACTTTTATTTTGAAAGATTCAGTCCCGAAATGAAGACAACAGTTCAGGCTTGGATGGAAACAGATCCACTAAACAATCCAAACGCACCACTCCATCCTTTTGACATGGCCCAGTACAACAGGACATTCATGTTGGAGGCACAAGAATTTGATAAAAAATCCAAGTTGCAATTAGATCAAGCTCAGCAAGCCAACAAAAATTCAGACAATTATATTTTATTGACAGTGATTTATTCTGGCGTGTTGTTCATAGGTGGCATACTGGGCAGGATATTTTCAAGACCAGTACGCTTGATTCTTCTCATCACAGGTCTAGGGATAACAACATTGGCTACGGGTATAGTATTTTTTATGCCAATTGCAAGCCAATCACTTTTTTGACAGCATCATGAATTTGAAAGAAATTATTTCTTCTACAAGTTTATAATCTTAAATTAGATATCAAAAACATGGGAACCAAAGTTTTCGTAAATCTACCAGTCAAAGACCTCGACAAATCTAAAGAGTTTTTTTCCAAACTTGGATTTACCTTTAACGCTCAATTCACTAACAAGGATGCAGCATGCATGGTAATCAGCGAAGATAATTATGCAATGCTTTTGACAGAACCTTTCTTTAAGACATTCACAAAAAAAGAAATCATCAATGCCAAAAAGAGCACCGAAGTTCTAATTGCATTATCTTCTGCAAGTAAAGAAGACGTCAATAAAATGCTCACTAGTGCCTTGACTGCGGGTGCAAAGGAAGCAAATGAACCACAAGACCATGGTTTTATGTTTGGTCGAAGTTTTGAAGATCTAGATGGCCACATCTGGGAAGTATTTTGGATGGACCCAAAGATGGTACAAAAATCATAATTGCGATTACGGATTTAGATTGAAAAAATATTCTGGTTTTATCACTAGATACATCACACTGCCTTCATTCTCTTAAACGAGAATGTACCTATGGCTCCTAGTATACAGCTGTATAATGCCAGAACAATCAAGTCAAGACCTAGCGAATGGCTTCCTATCCCCAATATGATATTTCTAAGAGCATCAACTGCATATGTTACAGGATCAACAGTTGTCAATATTGATAGCCATTGCGGAAGTTTGTCAATTGGAAACAATGCACCGCTAAGAAAGAACAAAGGAAAGACTACAAAGCTCATTATCATCTGAAAACCCTCCAGGCTTGTCATGTAACTTCCAAACGTTAAACCAAGAGACGTGAGGGCAAACGAGAGAAGCAAAACAATCACGACAGTCTCTACTAAGGATACAGGACTGAACTGTACTCCTATGATTAGACCAACCACTAGTAGTATAGATACCTGAATCAAAGAATTTGTCATGCCTCCAAATGTCTTGCCAGCAAAAATGGTAGACCGTGATACTGGTGCCACCATGACGCTTTTTAGAAAATCAAACTTTCTATCCCAGATGATATACGAGCCAAAAAATACTGCTGAAAAGACAACAGACATGCAGATTATTCCTGGAAAGATGAATTTCTGGTAATCTATTGGGTGTACTGCAACAGTAGTTGATGAACTAAACCCGCTGCCTATTACAAACAACCATAGTAACGGCGTAAAAGTTGATGCGACAAGCCTACTTTTTTCCCTAAAGAATACCTTGACTTCCCTTAACCATAGGGCATACACCTTGTCCCCGTACACCCTAATTCTTGTTGTATTGTACATATCTCTCCATAAATCCGCCTTCGGCTTGTTCTTTGATGTTTCTTCCAGTCAACTTCAAAAAGACATCGCTTAGTGTAGGGCTAGATGATTCCACAGATTCTGCATCAACATATTTTAGAATCTCTGGAATGTTCTTTTTTGCATCATCCACACTTAATATGATATAACCATCAAGTGATTCTATCTTTTTTACACATGACAGATCTTTTAGGGTTGAAATGTCCGAGTCTTGTTTTTTTAGTTTAATCTTGACCAGATCTCCACCCAGCATTAATTTTAGATTAGTCGGTGTATCTAGTGCAATGATCTTTCCTCTATCCATTATTCCAATTCTGTTGCATAGCATGTCTGCCTCTTCCATGTAATGTGTTGTGAGAATGATTGTCAACTTTTCCTTTTTTACAAGTTGCTGTATGTACTCCCACATTGTTTCCCTGCTTGAAGGGTCTAGCCCAAGGGTTGGCTCGTCAAGAAACAATACTTTGGGGCTGTGAATTAATCCCCTGGCTATTTCTAATCTCCTGCGCATTCCGCCAGAATATTTTTTCACCTGATCATCTTTTCTTTCTGTAAGACCAACCAATTCCAATGCATCTTTGATGCGTTTTTCCCTGATACCCGGGTCTACACCATAAAGCATGGCATGAATCTGGAGATTTTCGTATCCGGTAAGAAGATCATCACTGCTTGGAACTTGAAAAACAATTCCTATGCTAGAGCGTACTTTTTCAGGCTCTCTTTGTGTATCAAAACCATTTACGGTAGCAGAACCTGATGTTGGTTTGAGCAGAGTGGATAGCATGTGGATTACTGTTGTCTTGCCTGCACCATTTGGACCTAATAATCCAAAAACTTCGCTTTGTTCGATATTTAGTGACAGATTATCAACGGCAATTAATTTTTCATAGCGTTTTGTCAGGTTATTGATTTGTATCAATTGATTCTAGGATACATTGACCCCATATTATGTTTAGATTTGAACCACGAAAAATAAAATGTGATAAAAATACGTTTTTTGATTTACCAGTAGATTCACTGATAAAACATTCTAGAACAATGCACTGTACTACAATACAGTCATTTTCATACTGTTTGAAACGAATAACAGTTAGTTGTACTGGATGGAGCAGAGGAATCATCACTCATCCAAGTATATTTACCCAGTGTTTTACATCATGATTCAGATAGCATTCCTATAGATATTGCAATGACACCTCATACACTTGCAGCCCGGATAATTGTGAGTGTCTTTTGTAATGTGCCACATAGTATGCATCATTTCATTTAACTATTGATTAACAATGTTTTGTAAACAAAAACACCAATCTGTGAAATATAAAAATTCTACACAAATCACACAATTGTGGATTCTCATATTTTCAACATTGGACAATAAGAGACGGATTTTTATTTCATGGAGCATTACAACATGAGTGGCGAAACAAGCATAATGGAAGGATGGATTTATCCCTTGATTCTTAGTTTGATTGGTGGTCCTGCCGCCATAATTTTTAGACGTTGGTATGGCAAAAAGGAAGGTACCACAAGTAAGTTCAAGGATGCTGGGACATATGTACGGGATGATTCTCTGTATTCTTATGATAAAAATGAAAAGGATTCGACAAAGCTTTGATGTAGATCAAATATCATACGATCTTTTTTTACAACATGTCATCTAAATTAACTGATATTGCCAGATTACACCACCATTTTTATAATTGTCAATTACAAAATTAATAATGTCTACCTCAGAATCAAACTCTATTGCTTGCTCTTTACTAATAGACTTGAAAGGATGTCAAGAACTAAAAAAACTCAAGACCGGAATCCAGTATATGATAGATCTGAGTAATGAGCCTAGCATAATATTCAAAGACTCGGTTGGAAACAAAAAAGAGATGAAATTCAAGCAAAACTGTACTGTTACAATAACTTCTGAAAAGATACTATACAACCGCGATGATGTCACAATAAAATCGGTATAACACTCATGAGAATACTTATGGATGCCTAAAAATCAAGTATTGTACACATGGAAAATCTACTTAACAACGAGGAGATAGATTGGCTAGTCAAGTTCTTGGCAGGCAAGGGCAGCAATGACGAGATAATTGAAAAAATAGTCCGAATAACTACCAAGCTTGAAAAAATGAAGCGTAGATAATGGCACCCAGCATCCTAGACCATTCAAGTTTTTTCAAATATTTTATACGGTAAACCAATCCGTCTTGGCATAAAGTTTAATTCAACAATTAAAACAAAAACAAAACATGCGAATATTGCAATTACACTGTGATTATGTAGAGTATACTCCGGTAAAAAAAGAAATAAAATCTGCCGAAGAACTAGAACCAGAATCAAAACGTTTTGAAGAGATCGTAGTTGCATTTGTGGCAGTAGAAGAGTCAGATAACGAAGACGTTGCAAAAAAAGCAATTAATGAAATTTCAGAATCAATGAAAAAAGTTGGCTGCGCCAAATTGTTGCTATACCCTTATGCCCACCTAAGCTCAAAACTAGCATCTCCAACTACAGCATTGTTATTATTGCAAGCAATGGAAAAAAATGCGCCAGGCCTTGAAGTATATCGTGCACCATTTGGTTGGACAAAATCATACAAACTCCAAGTCAAGGGTCACCCACTTGCTGAAAACTCTAAAACAATAACAGCTGGTGAAGAAAAAGAATCATCATCTAATGCACTAAAGGCAGAATCCAAGATCCAATCATATTGGCACATACTCACACCTGATGGAAAATTGCACGATATTGACAAGTTCAATTTTGCAAAATACCAAAATCTTGAGGTACTGGCAAAATACGAGGCTGCCAAAAAAAGAGCAGTCGACGAGCCTCCGCCACATGTAAAACTGATGAAAAAACTAGCCATTGCAGATTATGAACCAGCATCAGATGCCGGAAACATGAGATTCTATCCAAATGGCAGACTGATGAAGTCATTGATTGAAAGATATGTCACAGACAAGGTAATGGAGTATGGCGGTTTTGAAGTAGAGACACCAATCATGTATGATTCACATCATCCAAGCATGGAAAGTTACTTCCACAGATTTCCTGCACGACAGTACAGTATTGATTCTGAAGGAAAACATCTCTTTCTAAGATTTGCAGCATGTTTTGGCCAATTTTTGATGGCAAAAGATTTCCAGTTGTCATACAAGAATTTGCCGTTAAAACTGTACGAGCTTACAAGATATAGTTTCAGAAGAGAACAGTCAGGCGAACTCGTAGGCCTTAGGCGATTGCGCGCTTTTACAATGCCTGACTGCCACGCAATGTGCATGGACATGAACCAGGCAAAAGAAGAGTTCAGAAAAAGATTTGATTTATCACGAGATGTGATAAAAGGACTAGGTATTGATGATAAAGATTATGAAATGGCAATAAGATTTACTGAAGAATTTTACAATGAAAATAAATCATTGATTGAAGAGATTGTGGCAAAACTTGGAAAGCCAGTGCTTGTAGAAATGTGGAAAGAGCGATTCTTCTATTTTGTACTAAAATG
>Ga0134125_10008131_pt1 | contig 11828 bp, 12 predicted proteins | sample KB31751_FD_96464 | JGI IMG/M metagenome (GOLD analysis project Ga0134125, IMG submission 96464) | Terrestrial soil microbial communities with excess Nitrogen fertilizer from Kellogg Biological Station, Michigan, USA - KB3-175-1 | ecosystem: Environmental > Terrestrial > Soil > Unclassified ... | reverse complement strand
GATGCCGGAGTTGACGTCCCCGATGATCAAGCTCACCTGGTCGCGATCGATAAGCTTGCGCGCCTTCTGCACGCCGGTGCCGACGTCGTTGGCAGAATCCTCGACCAAGAGCTCGACCGGTCGACCGAGAATGCCGCCCTTCTTGTTGAGTTCGTCGGTCGCGTACTGGGCCCCTATTTTTTCATTCTCTGCAAAGGCTGCGTAGACGCCGGTGAACGGGTCGACCATGCCCATGCGTACCGGCGTCTCGCCGCGCGCCTGGATGATGAAAGGTGACGCAACCTGCAGCGCACCGATTGCAGCGCCTGCTTTAAGAATGGACCGGCGCCGGATCGACGCGGGCCACTGCCCGGAATTCATGAAAGAAACCTCCCTGTAGCGTTGTGTGTCCTCATTGCCTCATCGGACCTTTGACGGTCCTTGGTTCCGGAGTCTTCCGCGGACGCGGCTGTTTGTCGACGACAAAATTAGCAGCCGCACCGTTTGGGTGATATTAGCTGCCCACGCGAAACGTCCCGGCCAAGCCGCGCAGGCAGGCAATCACGCTAAGCGGCGTGAGGCGGCCGGTGCGCGGGTTCTCGGCCGATGGGATATTTTGAATGGTCATGGAAAAGCAGGCGCTGTCGGCTTCGACCTCGATCAAGTGCGTGTTGCGATCTAGCGTGGGGTCGGCCCAGATCGCAAGCCGCGTGCGCTCAGGCCCGATGCCGGCGAGCGCCAGCGCCGCCGCCACATTGACATTGTCGGGAAAGCCTCGCGCGCCGTCGCGCGCATTGCCCTCGAACACCTTGAGCGGGGTGGTGAGCCGATCGACCGCGATGCCCCGCTCTGTCAAGTACGGCGCGCCGGCGAGCCCGCGCGGCGGCTTGCGCGTCGTCATAGTGACACTCTGGATCTCGCCTTCCGCGGCGGCGCGGACGGCATCGAGGCCGAGAAGCGCGCCCGTCGGGACGACGATGCGGGCGCCGCTCTCGCGCGCCCGCTCGACGAGATCGAGATGCTGGAGCAGGGCGCCGGCGCTCAGCGGCACGAAGATGCGCCCGGCGGCAATGGCCGGCTCAGCGATGGCGCGGAACTGCGCCGCGGGCAGGCACTCGACGACGATGTCAGCGCGCTCAGCGAGCGCGGCCAACGGCACGACGGGAGCGGCGATGCCGGCGGCGGCGAGCCGCGTTTCGGCCCGCGCGGCGTCGCGCGCCGCGACGGCGGCCAGCCGGAGGCCGGGCATGCCATGGGCAAGCCGCCGCGCCACCGGGAAGCCAATGGCGCCCAGGCCGCCGATGGCAACAGAAAGGATCTTGTCCGCGGGTGACGCCATCGCCATAAGGTCCGAGCGAGTTGCTTGGTCGGTGAGCATCGCAGGCGAAAATAGCTTTGCCAAGCCAGGGCCGGGCGATTTCAATGGGGACGGGCGGGCAGTGGGCGCGACGCGATGAGCGAGACCGACGACTTTACCGGCACCATGCCGGTCACCGAGCGTAACCGCTTCGATACCGCGGCGCTCGCCCGCTGGATGCGCGCTGAGGTCGACGATTTCCGCGGCGAGCTCGACATCGAGCAGTTCCGCGGCGGCCAATCCAACCCGACCTTCCGGCTGACGGCAGGGGGCCGCCGCTATGTGCTGCGCCGCAAGCCGCCCGGCAAGCTGCTGCCCTCGGCGCACGCCGTCGACCGCGAGTACCGTGTCATCACGGCGCTGCGCGACACCGCTGTCCCGGTCGCCCGGAGCCACGCCCTTTGCCTCGACGAGGCCATCATCGGCACCGCCTTCTACATCATGGATTATGTCGAGGGCCGCATCTTCTGGGACCCGACCCTGCCCGAGCTCGCGCCGGCTGACCGCCGGCCTATCTACGAGGCGATGAACGGCATCATCGCCGCCCTCCATAAGGTCGACTACGCGGCGATCGGCCTGGGCGATTTCGGCCGGCCCGGCAATTATTTCAAACGCCAGATCGATCGCTGGACCAAGCAGTACCGCGCGTCCGAAACCGAGAAGATCGCGGCAATGGATCACCTCATCGAGTGGCTGCCGCAGCATCTACCGCCGGACGACGAGACCACCATCGTCCATGGCGACTACCGGCTCGACAACATGATCTTCCACCCAAGCGAGCCGCGCGTTCTGGCCGTGCTCGACTGGGAGCTCTCGACGCTGGGCAACCCACTCGGCGATTTCTCCTATCATATGATGACCTGGGAGCTCGGGCCCGAGGCTTACCGCGGCCTCGGCGGCAAGGACCTCGCCGCGCTCGGCATTCCGAGCAAAGAGGATTACCGCGCCCTCTATTGCCGGCGCACCGGGCGAGAAGCGATCGGGCATTGGGATTTCTACATGGCCTACAACATGTTCCGCCTTGCCGCCATTCTCCAAGGCATCATGGGCCGCGTGATGGAAGGCACGGCCGCGAACCTGCGCGCCCGGGAGTCGGGTGCGCGGGCGCGCGCGCTTGCCGAGGCGGGCTGGCGTCGCGCCACGCAGTGACGCCCGCCTGACGACCTTGCGTGACTTCCGAGCTGCAGGTTTGCTTGGGATATTTGTCGATCATGGCACATGCATCGCGGGCGCGGCCACGTATAAGCGACGCCGCGCGGCACAGGCCGTGCGTTGATTCCGAGCAGCACGACATGAAGCGCATCTGCAGAGTATTGGTGGTCGAGGACAATGACGGGATCCGGGATTTCCTGCACGCATTGTTCGCTGACGAGGGCTACCACATCACGGTTGTGGCCGGCGGCGAGGAGATGCGTGCTGCTTTGACGAAGGACCGCTTCGATGTAGCGCTGATCGACGTGACCTTGCCGGGCGCGGATGACGGCTTCGCTCTGGCAAAACTCGCCAGCGCCGCCGGCTGTGGCATCATCCTGGTGACCGGCAACGCCCGGCATTTCGAGGCGGTGAAGGCGAGCGGGCATCGCTATCTGCTGAAGCCGTTCCGGGTCGAGCGGCTGCTGGTGCTTGTAAACGAGCTGATCGCCGAGGCCAAGGACTGCGCGCCCATGACGCGCCTGCCGGCAGCTAGGTCGCCGCCGCTCAACCTTAGTTTGTCCGGAACGCTCTCTAGCTGTTAAGCTCGGCCTCGATGCGCCGACCGCTCGCCGTGCCTCATGACTTGCTTGTCGCCGGCGGCCGCGTGCTGTTTTGCGCTGCCGTCATCGCCATCGTCGTCGCGGTGCTTCCCGAAACGATGCGCCTCTCGATCCGCCTCGCTTGCGGCTGGGTCAGCGGCGCCGCGCTGTATCTCGGCGCCGTCCTGTTGATCGTCATCGGCGCGCCGCCCGAGCAGGTGCGCAAGCGGGCGAGACTGGTCGATCCGCGCCGCTGGGTCATTCTGGTGATCATCGTGGCCGCCGCCGCGGTGAGCCTGGTCGCGCTCGGCTTTACCCTCCAACCCGAGGCGCATGAGAGCGCAGCGGCGCTGGCGGCCCGCCTCACGCTCGCCGGCCTCACGGTGGTCGCTTCGTGGACGCTGACCCACACCGTGTTTGCGCTGCACTACGCCCATCATTACTACGGCGACGGACCCGCGCCGGGAGCCGACGACGACCGTGGCGGCCTTGCTTTCCCTGGCGATGCGCTGCCCGACTATTGGGATTTTCTCTATTTCTCCTTCGTGGTCGGCATGACCTGCCAGGTATCGGACGTCCAGGTCACCTCGCGGGCGATGCGGCGCATGACCCTGCTGCATGGCGTCCTGTCTTTCTTCTTCAACACCGTAATCCTGGCGCTGTCCGTCAATCTCCTCGCCGGCTCGCTTTAGCACGTCCAAGCCCATGCCGGGCCAATACCTCAACCACCAATTTCATTTTTCGTAAATAAATCCCGAGCATTCTACGGGCACAGCTGTTTCGGGGACGTAATTATGCTTCAGCTTCCACGCCTCCCCCAGCAACGGCAATGCTGGCAGCGGGCGGCGATCGGCACATCGGTCGCTCTCGTCGCGTCGCTATTTCTAGCGGCCTGCCAGGGGCCGGGGGCCGCCGACGTGCACGCACCGGGTCAGAGCGCGGCCGCGCTCATGCGCGTCGCTGACGAGACGCGCGCCGGCGGCGATCTGGCGACGGCAGCTGCACTCTATCGTCGTCTGCATGAGATGAGCCCGTCCGATCCGCAGCCTTTGGCGCGGCTCGGCTCGACCTTGACGCAGCTCAAATCCTACACCGAGGCGGCGCAGGCCTATCGCGCCGCGCTCGAGCTCACGCCCAATGATCCCGAGCTGCGCCGCGGCTTGGCGATCGTGCTGCTGTCGCTCGACCAGCCGGAGCCGGCGGTGATTCAACTCGAGAAGGCCATCGGCCGTGATCATGACGACCCGCGCCTCTATAGCGCTCTCGGGGTCGCGCATGACCTCATGGGCCGCCACGACCTTGCCCAAGCAGCCTATCTCGATGGCTTGCGCTTGGCGCCGAAGAGTCCCGGCTTGCGCAACAACTATGCGCTTTCCCTCGCGCTTTCCGGCGACTACGGCGCGGCCGAATCGACCATTTTGGAGATTGCCGGGGATGTCGGCGCACCGCCGCGCTATCGCCTCAACCTGGCCCTGATCTACGGCCTCGCCGGCGACGACAAGCGCGCCGCCGCGATCGCCCATACCTCGCTCGACGACGCCTCGGTGCGCAACAATCTCGCTTACTACTCCATGTTGCGCGGAATGAATGACAAGGCGCGCACGTCCGCCATCATCGGAGGCCAGATACACGGCTATCCGACGGAGCGCACGGCCGGAACGGAGAAGGCGCAGACGCCGGCTCCAGCGACGGCTGATGCCGCGCCGGCAGCCACGGTGGCAGCGACCACCGACAATACCGCGGCGCCCGCTGACAAGGCTGCGGCCGCAACCGGCGATAACAAGGATGGGACTCCGTCCACTGCCCAGACCATGGCGGACGACAAGGATACGCCGCCGCCCGCGCCAGTACCGGCGGATGGGACGCCGCCGGCCGATGCCGCCGCGAGCGACACGCCACTGCCCGACGCCTCCGCGCCACCGACCAAGCTCACCCGGCCTGACGCTCCCGACGCGCCGACGGATGCCGCGGCTCAACCCGCGCCCGCGGACGCAGGATCTGCCCCGGCGACCGCCAGTGACGCGCCGACCGCGGTCGCGCCGACGCCGACGACTGCCGGCGACGCTACCGCCACGCCGCCCAGCAATGCGGCGCAAGATCAGACGATGCCCGACGCTTCCGCCGACGCGCAACAGGCTGCGCCGGCGGCGCCTCCGGTTGCTCTCAAGGGCGCCAAGGCAGCGCCGGCGGCAGCTGCGCCAGCCCGTGGTTTCGTCCTCCAGTTCGGCGCGTTCTCGGTCGAGGCCAATGCCCACAAGCTGGCTGACCGCCTCAAGCAGAAAGGTCACGACGTCACCGTCGTGACGCAGGACTCGAACGGGCGGCAGCTCTTCGCCGTGCGCGGCGGCAGCTATGCCAGCGCCAGCCAAGCCGAAGCCGCGGCAAAGCGTATCCACGATGCCGAGCAATTGCCGATCGTCGTCGTGCGGCAGCACGCCCCAGGTCCAGCGTAGCCTGACCACGGGCGGGCCGGCTCGCCCCTGACCTAATCCGCGACAAACCACTTGTCTTGAGGCGGACCGAGGCTCACATTTAAGCCTACGGCTGGGGTGCCGGCTCATCGGCCGGCTGAGATCATACCCACGGAACCTGTCTGGGTCATGCCAGCGAAGGGAGCCCGCCATCCGCGCTCAATCATCGGCCGTTTCCACTTCTCGTCCGGCCGTCGCCATCATCGGCGCCGGCGCCATCGGCCTTGCCATCGGCTGGCGGCTGGCAGTGGCCGGCTGCGTGGTCGACATCTTCGAGCGTGGCGAGGCCGGCCACGGCGCGAGCTGGGCGGCGGCAGGCATGCTGGCGGCCGGAATCGAGGTCGAGCCCGGCGAAGTCGCGCTCTACGGGCTCAATCGCCGGAGCCAGGAGCTTTGGCCTGGCTTCGCCGCCGACCTCGAAGCCGCGTCCGGCGTTGCCGTCGGGTACCGCGACGAGGGCACGCTGGCAGTGGCGCTCACCCGCGACGATGCGGCGCGGCTGCGCTTCCACTACGATTTTCAACGTAAGCTGGGCGTCCCGCTCGAGTGGCTGAGCGGCGCCGAGGCGCGCCGTCGCGAGCCGCATCTGCACCCGGCGCTCGCCGCCGTCGTATCGAGCCCGCTCGACCACCAAGTCGACAACCGTGCCCTGGTCACGGTGCTCAGGCGCGCTTTCCTGGCGGCGGGCGGGCGACTCCACGAGCATAGCCCGGTGCGCGCCGTCGATAGCGCCGGCGGGCGCGTGATCGGCGTCCGCCTTGGCGAGCGCCGTCACGCCGCCGACCGGGTCGTGCTGGCGGCCGGCGCTTGGTCGACGGAGGTGGCCGGCATTCCGCCGCAGGCAAGACCACCGGTTCGGCCGGTGAAGGGTCAGATGTTGGCCCTGCGCATGTCAGCGAACGCGCCTTTGCTGCGGCACGTGCTGTGGACTCCCACGGTCTATCTGGTGCCGCGCCGCGACGGCCGCCTCATCGTTGGCGGCACCGTCGAGGAGCGCGGCTTCGATACCTCGTTGACCGCGGGCGGCGTGTTCTCGCTGCTCGATGGCGCGTGGCGCGCCATGCCTGGGGTCGAGGAGCTGCCGATCGACGAGATGTGGGTCGGATTCCGCCCCGGCTCGCGCGACGATGCGCCAGTACTCGGTCCGAGTGGCGTCGATGGCCTGGTCCTGGCGACCGGTCATCACCGGAACGGCATCCTCCTGACGCCGGTGACTGCGGATGCGGTGAGCCGTTTTATTCTGAGCGGCGAGGTCGACGAAGCCATCCGGCCCTTTGCTGTCGAGCGCTTCGCGGCACCTGCCCGGGAGGAAGCATGAGCGCGACCATTCGCGTCAATGGACGCGACGAGGAATTCGCAGCCGCAACCGTCGCCGAGCTGCTGCACCGACGCGGCATCGACGGCAGTCGCGGCGTTGCCGTCGCGGTCAACGGTATCGTGGCGCCGTCGCGCAGCTGGGGCTCGCATGCGCTCGCCGCCGGCGACGAGGTCGAGATCGTCCGCCCGTTTGGCGGCGGGTGAGGGCACCATGACACACATCGCTGCTGCCGATGCCACCGACGCGCTGGTCATTGCTGGCCGCCGCTTCGCCTCGCGCTTGCTGCTCGGCACCGGCGGCTATCCCAACCAGCAGGTCATGCTCGATTCGCTCGCCGCAGCGGGGCCGGCGATGGCGACGGTATCGATCCGTCGCATCAGCCTCGAGGGCTATGCCGAGAGCGTGGTCGATCTTCTCGGCGGGCGCTACCCGCTGCTGCCCAACACGGCAGGCTGCGCCACGGTGCGTGATGCTGTCATGACGGCGCAGCTGGCGCGCGAAGCGCTCGAGACCGATTGGGTCAAGCTCGAGCTCATCGGTGATCGCGAGACGCTCTATCCCGACGTCGAGCAGTTGCTGCGCGCGACCGAGGAGCTGGTCAAGGACGGCTTCACCGTGCTGCCCTACTGCAACGACGATCCGGTAAGTTGCCGTAAACTCGCCGACGCGGGCGCTGCGGCCGTCATGCCGTTGGGCTCGCCGATCGGCAGTGGGCTCGGCATCATCAACACGTACGCCATCGAGCGCATTTGTGCGACGAGTCCAGTGCCAGTGATCCTCGATGCCGGCATCGGCACCGCGTCCGACGCAGCGCAGGCGATGGAGCTGGGCTGCGACGGCGTGCTGCTCAACACAGCCGTCGCCAAGGCGCATGATCCGCGTCGCATGGCAGCAGCCATGCGCGCGGCGGTGATCGCCGGCCGTGATGCGCGACTCGCGGGTCGGATTCCCAAACGGACTCAGGCCGAGCCGTCGAGCCCGCAGCTCGGACTGATCGGCGGGTGAGTCTTCCCGACCCGCCGCTGCTCGTCATTACTGACCGACGCCAGGCGCGCGGGCCGATCGAGAGCGTGGCCGAGGCGGCATTCGCCGGCGGTTGCCGCTGGCTCAGCCTGCGCGAGAAGGATCTCGATGCACCCAGCAGGCGAGCGCTGTTGCGGCGCCTCGTTGCCATCGGGCGCCGTTTCGGCGCGACGGTGATGGTGCATGAGGATGTCGACGCCGCCATCGCGGCAGAGGCGGGCGGCGTTCATCTGCCAAGGGGCATATCGCCGGCCGAGGCGCGCCGCCGGCTTGGCGCATCGGCGCTGATCGGTTGCTCCACCCATGATGCGCGCGAGCTCACGGCGGCGGCGGGCGCCGACTATGTGACGCTGAGCCCGGTCTTTCCGAGCGCGAGCAAGCCCGGGTACGGCCCGGCGCTCGGCATTGACCGCTTCGCCGCGGCAGCGGCTGCCGCCCGCCTGCCGGTGATCGCGCTGGGCGGCGTCGATGCCGCCAACATCGCCTCGTGCATCAACGCCGGCGCCGCCGGCGTCGCCGTCATGGGTGGTGTGATGGCGGCAGCGGATGTGGCCACGGTCATGGCTGGGTTGATCAGGACGCTGGCCCCTGCGCTTGCCGCCCGTGGCAGCGACCGCCATAGTGGCGCGTCGTCGTGAACGGCAAGCCGATGGAGACGAGACGTGATCCAACTCTATTATTGGCCGACGCCAAACGGGCATAAGATCACCCTGTTCCTCGAGGAGGCAGGGCTGCCGTATCAAATACACGGCGTCAATATCGGCAAGGGCGAGCAGTTCAAGCCCGACTTCCTCAAGATCTCGCCGAACAACCGCATGCCGGCCATCGTCGATGACGAGCCGGCGGGCGGCGCACCGATCAGCGTCTTCGAATCCGGCGCCATCCTCGTCTATCTCGCCGAGAAGACCGGCAAGTTCCTGCCCAAGGATCTGCGCGGCCGTTTCGAGGTGCTGCAATGGCTGTTCTGGCAGATGGGTGGGCTCGGGCCTATGGCCGGGCAGAACCATCATTTCTCGCAATACGCGCCGGAGAAGCTGCCCTACGCCATCGACCGCTACGTCAAGGAGACGAGCCGGCTCTACGCCGTGCTCGACAAGCGACTCGCGGACCGCGAGTTCATCGCCGGCAGCTACTCGATCGCCGACATGGCGAGTTATCCCTGGATCGTTCCGTACGAGCGGCAGGGTCAGAAGCTTGAGGATTTCCCCAATCTGAAGCGCTGGTTCGAGGCCATCAAAGCGCGGCCGGCGACGGAGCGCGCCTATGCACGCGCCAAGGAGTTCCAGACAGTGTCGCCGGCCAGCGACGAGGCGCGCAAGGTGCTGTTCGGCCAGTCTGCGAGCACGGTGCGCGGCCGCTAGCTGCCGCTGAAATGCGCGATCACCTGGATGATGGCAGGACCGATCAGCACGACGAACAGCACCGGCAGAATGAACAGGATCATCGGCACGGTGAGCACGGCCGGGAGCTTGGCGGCTTTCTCCTCGGCCTTCAGCATGCGCTCGTCGCGGAACTCGGCCGACAGCACGCGCAGTGAATGGGCGAGCGGCGTGCCGTAGCGCTCGGTCTGGACCAGCGTGTTGACGACGCCACGGACGGCTGGCAGATCGGTGCGCTTGGCGAGGTTTTGCAGGGCTTGGCGACGGTTCGGCAGAAATCCGAGCTCGACCGAGGTGAGGCCGATCTCGTCGGCCAGGTGCGGCGAGGAGAAGCCCAGCTCGCGGGCGACACGGGCGAAGGCGGCGTCCATGCTGAGGCCGGATTCCGCGCAGATGACCAGGAGATCGAGCCCGTCCGGGATCTGCTTGCGCAGGAAGTTCTGCCGGCGCTTGATGGCGCGCTTGAGGCCGAAGACCGGGGCAAAGCCGAACACCAGCACGGCGCCGACCATGGCCAGCATCTTATGCATGCCGCTGGCCTCCGGCATCAGCAACCAGACAGCGATAAGGGAGCCGATCGCGCCGACGAACGGCGAGGCGAGCCTGATGCCGAGATAGATCGCCAGGGCGTCACGCGAGCGCCAGCCGGCTTGCGCCAACTGCTCGCTCGTCTTGCGCGCCTCGTCGCCGCGCAGCAGCTTCAGGCGATCGAGCACCTGCTTCAGCGAGGTGATCTGCGCGGCGCGGCGGGTGTCGGCGGCGGTATTGCCGAGTAATTCCTCGCGCAGGGCGTCGCGACGCTTCTTATGGCTGCGCAGACGCGCCGCCATCGGATCGCTCGGCATGAGCGCCTGGGCAAAGGCCACCAGCGTGATAAAGACGGCGATGCCGGCGATCACGGCGATGGTGGTCTCGTTGATCAATCCGCCCATGCTCAGATCTCGAACTTGACCATTTTGGCCATGACGAGGACGCCGGTGGTCATCATGCAGGCGCCGAACTCGAGAAAGTGGTGACCGCGCTCCGTGGTGAAGAGGATCGCGATGTAGCTATGGTTCACCACCGACAGCAGCGCCATCATGATGAAGGGTAGCGCGCCGATGATCATCGCGCTCGCCCGCGCCTCCGACGACATGGCCTTGATCTTGAGCTTCATCTGGCGGCGGCGGCGCAGAATATTGTCGAGATTCTCGAGGCTCTCGGCGAGGTTGCCGCCGGTCTCGCGCTGGATCGACAGGGTGACGGTGAGGAACTTGAGCTCAGGCACGCCGACGCGCTGCGCCGCGTCGAGCAGCGCCTGCTCGGGCGGATGGCCGAGGCGGATCTGGTCGGTGACCTGGCGGAACTCGATGCCGACCGGGTCGCCGATCTCGGCCGCCACGATCTGGAAGGTCTCGGTGATGGGCAGGCCCGATTTGAGACCGCGGACCATGAGGCCGACCGCCTCGGGGAAGAGTTGCATGAATTTTCCGGCGCGACGGCGGCCGAGATAGACGATCACCATGAACGGCAGCCACATCCCGGCCAACAGGCCCAGCGGCAAGGCGATCAGGAACGAGAAGCCTAGGATCAGGATCACGACGAAAGCGATGACGGCGACCACGCCGCAGGCGATGCCGAAGGCGCCCAGGCTGATCGAGCGGCCGGTGCGCTGCAGCCGCTGGCGCAGCATGTCGGGCTTGGGCACGAAGCGGCGCACCATCTGGTCGAGCTTCTTGCGGTCGCCGTCATCTTTGCGCAGCTTCAGCTCTTCGCCGCCGGGCGTCGTGTCCTGGCCGCGCGTGCGCAAGCGGTCGACACGCTTCGCCTGCTTCTTGTTGGTGCCGTCGCCGAAGGCGAAGAACAGGCAGAGCAGGACGACGAGCACGCCGCCCCCCATCATGAGTACGATCGGATCGGTCATCCCATCGCCTCCAGCAGCGCCTTGTCGAGGCCGTAATACTCGGCGCGCGGCGTGAAGTGCGGGCGGAGGCCGCTCGAGACGAACTTGCCCTTGAGCTTGCCGTCCGCCGTCTCGCCCTCGAACTGGTAGGTGAAGAGATCCTGCGTCGTGATGATCTCGCCTTCCATGCCGACCACTTCCGTGACGGCGATGATGCGGCGGCCGCCGTCGCGCATGCGGCTCACCTGGACGATCATGTGGACGGCGGCGGCGATCTGCTGGCGCACCGCCTTGGCGGGGAGGTTGACGCCGGACATGCCGACCATGTTCTCGAGACGGGTCAAGGCTTCGCGCGGCCGGTTGGCGTGGATGGTACAGAGCGAGCCGTCATGGCCGGTGTTCATCGCCTGCAGCACGTCCATCGCTTCGGCGCCGCGGATCTCACCGAGGATGATGCGGTCGGGTCGCATACGCAGCGTGTTCTTGACGAGATCGCGCATCGTGATCTCGCCCTTGCCTTCGAGGTTGGGCGGCCGTGTCTCCAGGCGCACCACATGCGGCTGCTGCAGCTGAAGCTCGGCCGCGTCCTCGATGGTACAAATGCGCTCGCCCTCGTCGATCATCTGCGACAGCGCGTTCAGCGTCGTCGTCTTACCCGAGCCGGTACCGCCGGAGATCACGATGTT
>Ga0134125_10008130_pt1 | contig 11829 bp, 8 predicted proteins | sample KB31751_FD_96464 | JGI IMG/M metagenome (GOLD analysis project Ga0134125, IMG submission 96464) | Terrestrial soil microbial communities with excess Nitrogen fertilizer from Kellogg Biological Station, Michigan, USA - KB3-175-1 | ecosystem: Environmental > Terrestrial > Soil > Unclassified ... | reverse complement strand
GTTGACAGTCCGAGCGAGCGCGCCACCAGGGGCAGCACGAAGATCATCACGATGGCCCAGAAGATCACCAGCGTGATGGCGATGGGCGCGTCCTGCTTGCGGGCACCGACCGCCCCTGCCACGGCGATCGCGCCGGAAACACCGCAGATCGCGCCGCCCGCCCCGAGCGTCGCCGCCAGACGCCGGTCCAGTCCGAGGCGCGTGGCGACGAAGTAGATGATCCCGAAAGTGGCCACCGACACGATCGAGGCCTGGAGGATGGCGACCGGCCCGGCCCACACGATCAGTGTGAAGGGCAGCGTCGCACCGAGCAGTACGATTCCCGTCTTGACGTAGTACTCGACGCGGAAGCCGGCATCCATCCATCTCGGCAGGACGTTCGTGTTGGAGATCAGCAGACCCAGCAGCAGCGCCACCAGCGGTGGCTCGAGGTTGTAATGGTCCGCCTGCTTCCACTGACCCAGAGCGAAGATCAGCACCGACACCCCGTAGACGAAGGCGAATGCAGGTAGAAACTGCCGCAGCCGCCACCCGAGCGCCCTGGCGCCGGCACCCAGCAGCAGCGCCCACAGGAGGAAGAGGGCCACGTAGCGCATCCAGCTCGCGCGGATATCGGCGATGGCATCGGGTACCGCAGACCACTTTGCGGGTACGACCGCGAGCCAGCGCAGGCTCGAGCCATTCAGGAACAAGCCGACCGCGATGAGTGTCAGACCCAGGCCGAGCCATACCGCCCACCAGTCTTCCTTGCTGAACAGCTCGTTCCGGTTGGAGGACCTTTGCAGGTCCCGGGGTAAGGCCTGGACGTGGGTAGACATGACTGAGGCTCGCCTTGAGAGGAGCCTCGAAGACTACGGCTGCCGGGGGTGCCCGCCAAAATAGCCTTGTTTCATCAGCTTATTCCCGGTGCATGCCGCAAACGCGGCCGCGCGCTGCGGCAGAATGGAACCCGTCAGGCTCCGGCCCGGTCGACTACAATTGGCGTCGGCACCCGCCCAGGAGATCCCACAATGCCCCTTCCCGTCCCGCGAACAGGCAATCCCGGACTCAACGAGAGGACTTTCGCGAGCCAGCCGCGCGCCGCCCTTGGCGAGCGCATGACCCTCCAGGGTGCCATCAACAAGTCGTTCCTCCTGCTGGTGGTGCTGCTGGCGGGTGCCCTATGGCCCTGGTCCCAGTACCTGTCCACCGGAGATGCCTCCGTGGTCTCCTCCGCCGTGTTGATCGGCGCGATCGGAGGACTCGTCCTGGCGGTGATCATCAGCTTCAAGGCTACGATGGCGCCCTACCTGGCGGTGCCGTACGCCGCGCTCGAGGGGCTCGCCGTCGGCGGCATTTCCGCGTTGCTCGAACGCCGTTATCCGGGAATTGCCATCCAGGCGGTCGGCCTGACCTTCGGCGTGCTCGCCGTACTGCTGGTCGCCTACCGGATGCGCCTCATCCGCGCGACCGAGCGATTCCGCGCGATCGTCATTGGTGCCACCGGCGCGATCGCACTCGTTTACATCCTCTCCATGATCCTTGGCTTTTTCCACGTCAACGTGCCGGTACTCAATGCCGCGACACCCCTCGGAATCGTCGTCTCTTTGGTCATCGTCGGCGTGGCTGCGCTGAACCTGGTGCTCGACTTCGACCTGATCGAATCGGGCGTCGCAGGCGGAGCCCCGCGCTACATGGAGTGGTACGCCGCCTTCGGCCTGTTGGTCACTCTCGTGTGGCTCTACATGGAGATCCTGCGGCTGCTGAGCAAAGTGAGGCGGCAGTAGCCCCTGGCGAGCGGCGTCAGTCCCGGCGCAAGCTCGCGTCGGGGGCGACACAGTCGGAGCGCCCCGAAAGCACGCAGTCCTGCACCCTAGCGGCCCTTCCCAGCAGGCGCGACAGAATCAGGCCGGCCAGGATGAGGACGACGATGAGCACCAGTCCCACGATGGCGCCGCGGCGCGGTGGGGGGCGCTTCGGGGCTTCCGGCTGGCTCATCGGGTTCTCGATCATGGGGCAGGCGCGCTCTGAGACTCTAACCGAACGAGCGCCGGGCTTCCGCTGCACAGCCGGTGCGTCCACCCCGCGGCGACGATCCAACTTTCCGCCCGCACGAGGAGGTCCCCGGGCGCTCCAACGCGCCGACGGCCTTCCGGGGGCATTGGCGATTCGCTAGACTTCCCACCAAATCATGAGCTTCTCACCGGGCGCAGCGGCGTGACCGATCGCTCGCCACCCTACGGAAGAGACATTGAGCCTGAAAAGATTCCCGCACGGCTCAACCGGACAGCATCTGGCTGCGTTTGGAGCCGCTCCGTCGCCTGACCTTCATTCAGGTCGTGAGGACGGCAGCGCCGGGGAGCGCATCTTCGCCGCGCCGGCCGTGCGGCCGACCGTCATTCTCTTCGGCCGCGTCGGGGACATGGTCATGGTGAGCGCTCTGCTGCGCTACCTGCACCAGCGCTACCATCAGCCCTGCTTTCTGCTGGGCGCGGGGCCGTGGAACTTGCCCATCTTCGCGGGGCATTCGGATGTGGCACGGGTCTGGTCATTCCCGCGCCACACACCCTTTTTCGTCAGCCGAGCCTGGTGGAGTGCGCTGTGGTCGCTCCATCGCAGCGACCCAGGACCGATCTATGTGTGCGAGCGGCAGCCTCGGCAACTCGCGCGGGTGCGCCGGCTGCTGACGCTCGGCGGGATCAATCCTGGCCGCTGCCTCTTCATCGCCGACGCCGGAGCCGACGGTGAGCAGCACTGGGTGGACAGGTTCCTGCGGTTCGGCGCGCACACGCCCCCGGCATTGCATGCGTCCGACTACCCGCTTCCGCCGGCCCAGCGGGTGCCAGGGCCTCATCTGCAGGTGCTGGACAGCGAGCGCGCGGAACGGAATGAGTGGCTTCGCGCGCAGGGCTGGAGCGGACGGCCGGTCATCCTGGTGCAGCCGGGCAACCGCCGCAGCATGAGCAAAAGCCGGGATCGCTGGCGCCTGCTCAACGCCGACGACAAGCTCTGGCCCACCGCCAACTGGGTTGGGTTGCTGCACCGGATTCATGCCCATCATCCCGAAGCGCTACTCGTGCTGTGCGGAGCACCTCAGGAAGGGGCCATGCTGCGGGAGATCCGCTCGGCGGCGGGGCTGCCTGCCCTCGTCGAAGCTGAGCTGCCTCTACGCCGGCTGCTCGCCCTGTGCGAGGCCGCCCACAGCATGGTGTCCGTTGATACCGGGCCAGCGCACGCTGCAGCCGCGCTGGGTCTGCCGCTGGTCGTCCTGTTTGGCGCCGAGTCCCAGGGCCGCTGGTTACCCCGTAGCCCCTGCGGCTCACCAGTGCTGGGAGTGGGTGGCCCACCCACATCCTCGCGCGTCGATCAGATATCCGTCGAGGACGTATTCAGCGCGTGGTGTGCGCTCCTGGCGCGAATGCGCCCGCGCTCCGCCGAACCAACCGCGTGCGAGGGCAATTGATCCAGCCGCCAGACGGCGCGGCCTCCCCTGCGCACCACATGAAATTCCACTTCAAGGAGACCACGGTGGCCTCAATCCTCCCGAAGCCCGGCTTTCCGGGCCTGTTGCTGTCGCTGCTCGCCTGTCTGCAGGCCCCGGCAGTCCTGGCCGCCGATGCCGAGCCCGTCCAGCACGAGTTCGTCATCAGAAACTTCAAGACCGAGGGCGGGACCATCCTCCCCGAGGCACGGATCGTCTACGGCACCTACGGGAAGTTGAATGCGGCGGGCGACAACGCAATCCTGCTGCCCTCGCATTACATGGCCGAGATGCACGGCTACGGGTGGCTGATCGGTCCAGGCAAGGCTCTGGATCCCACGCGACTGTTTCTCATCACCAGCGAGCTGTTCGGCAACGGGCGCTCCTCCTCGCCGAGCAATACTCCCGAGCCGCTGCACGGCCCGCGATTCCCCGTCATGACAATCCGCGACAACGTGCGCGCCGTTCATGAGCTGCTGACGGACTCTCTGCACGTACATCATCTGCGCGCCGTCATCGGCTTCTCCATGGGGGCGCAGCAGGCCTTTCAGTGGGCGGTCAGCTATCCCGACTACATGGATCGCATCGCCGCTACGGCGGGTACGGCGAAAACCTACGGCCACGGCATCGTGCGACTGGAGGGACAGATCGCCGCGCTCACGGCCGATGCGGCGTTCCAGGGAGGCAACTACACGAGTCCGCCGGAAAAGGGGCTGCAGGCCTTCGCGATGGTCTGGACCGGATGGCTGTTCTCACAGGAATGGTGGCGCCGCGAGCTGTGGCGTCAGGACAGCTCGCTCGGCAGCAATTTTCATGACGTCCTCGAGCACTTCCGCACGAATTTCATTCCGGGCGCGGATGCCAACGACCTGATCCTTCAGATGCGCACCTGGCAAAGCAATGACGTCGGCAACACACCGCCGTTCCACGGCGATGTCGAGGCTGCCCTGCGCTCGATCAAAGCTCGAGTGCTGTACATGCCATCGGAGACGGACCTGTACTTTCCGTTGACCGACGCGCGCTACGAGGCGGCGCTCATTCCGCACTGCGCGCTGGTGCCGATCCCCTCGTTATGGGGACACCCCGCAGGGGCGGGAGCTTCCAGGGAGGATGGCAGGTTCCTGAACGAGCACATCGGCGCCTTCCTGCAAGGCCAGGCCGCAAACTGAATCCAGGCACGGTGCCAAGATGAGAATTCCAACCCTGACGCTCACTGCCCTGTTCGCCACCCCGCTCGCGCTGGCGCAGACCTCGGGACCCGATTCCCGCCAGGTCACCGATCCGCACACGATCCAGTCCGAGTCGAGCGCGCAGGCGCACGCCGTTCCCATCGATGATCTGTATTTCACGCGCAGCATCGACGATGCCTCCTGGTCGCCCGACGGGCGGGAGATCCTGTTCACGACCAACATGTCGGGACGCTCGAATCTGTGGAAGGTCGAGGCCTCGGGCGGCTGGCCCGTGCAGCTCGTGCAATCCGACGAGCGCCAGCACGGCGGAACGTGGTCCCCGGATGGCAAGTGGATCGCTTATCAGCAGGACTACGGCGGCAACGAGCTTTGGGATGTCTTCATCGTACCCAGCGACGGCGGCGAGGCCGTCAACCTCACCAACACCCCGGACGCGCGCGAGGAGACTCCGCTCTGGTCGCCCGATGGCAGGACCATCGCCGTGGACCTCAAGCCGAAGGAAAGCAGCTCATACAACCTCGCCCTGCTGGACTGGTCGAGCCGCAAGGTCCGCTTGTTGACACACGAGTCCTCGCCCGAGCACTCATGGCGTCTCGTCGCGTGGAGTCCGGACGGGCGAACGCTGTATGCCAACCGAGTGGAAGCCGGGTTCCGGGACTCGGACGTGTATGCAGTCGACGTCGCCAGCGGCAAGACGACTGACCTGACCGCCCACAAAGGCAAGACCCTCACGCTGGCGAGCTCCCTGTCGCGCGACGCAAAAATGCTGCTGCTCACCTCCAACGAGCGTGGCGGATTCAACAACGTCGCGTTGCTGGAGCTCGCCACCGGCAAGCGGCGCTGGGCGACCGACACCAAATGGGAAGCGGCAGCGGGTGACTTCTCTCCGGACGGCAAGTCGTTCACCTATACCCTGAACGCGGACGGGTTGATGGACGCCTACCTGGTGGATGTCGCGAGCTTGCAGGCGAGCAGGATTCCCCTGCCCACCGGCCTCACGCGCCTTCCTGCATTTCCCAGCTCCTTCTCGCCATCGGGCGACCGACTGCTGCTGTCGCGCGAGAGCTCCGTGCAGCCGCGCGACTTCTGGGTCTACGATCTCGGCACACAGCATCTCACGCGCCTGACACGCTCGGCGGTCGCCAGCCTTGCCTCGGCCCCCATGCCGCAGTCGCAGATCGTTCACTACCGGAGCTTCGACGGCAGGATGATCAGCGCCCTGCTGTGGATCCCCTTCAATCTGAAGCGCGATGGCTCGAATCCCGCTCTGGTGTTGCCGCACGGTGGACCAACCGGCCAGACGCGCGATTTGTGGAGCCCGCGCATCGCAGCGCTGGTGTCGCGGGGCTACATCTGCATCGCGCCCAACGTGCGCGGCTCGACTGGCTACGGCACCGAGTTCCAGCGGGCCAACTACCAGGATCTCGGCGGTGGCGATCTGCAGGACGAGGTGTACGCGACGAAATTCCTCGAGGCGACCGGGTACGTCGATCCCCACAGGATCGGCATCACCGGCGGCTCGTACGGCGGTTTCATGACCCTGATGGCCATTGGGAGAACCCCTCAGGTGTGGGCGGCCGCCGTGGAGATGTATGGAATCATCGACTGGATGACCATGCTGAAGCATGAGGATGCGACCTTGCAGCAATATGAGAAGAGCCTGCTGGGCGATCCGCTGAAGGATCGCCGGGCTTACGATCAGGCCTCCCCGATCACCTACATCCATGACGCACGGGCGCCACTGTTGGTTCTGCAGGGAGACAATGATCCGCGAGTGCCGAAGGAGGAGGCTTTGCAAGTGGTCGATCTGCTGAGCAAGGACGGCAAGACGGTGGCGGCACATTACTACCCCGACGAGGGCCACGGCTTCGAGAAGCGCGACAATCAGATAGATTCGATCCGGCGCACGCTCGAGTGGTTCGACAAGTACCTCAAGTCGCCACGCTGAGCGTGGAAATCCCCCTATGCACCTACCCTACCCGTTGATGAACGCGACCCGGGCGCTGGCTCTCGCCAGCCTGATTGTCCTTCCCTGTTCCGTGCATGCACGCGGCGAGCGTGCCTTCACGGTCGCGGAAGCCCTCGACTATCCGTATGCCGGCGAACTGATATCCGCCGAGCACCAGGACGTCATCGCGTGGGTGCGCAATCTGCAAGGCGTGCGCAATGTCTGGATCGCCAGAGGCCCGGCCTATGTGCCCATGCAGATGACGCATTACACGGAAGACGACGGTCAGGAGATCACCCAGCTCACATTCACTGCCGACGCCGGTCACCTCTTGTATGTGCGCGGCGGCGACCACGATGCGAACTGGCCGGCCGAGGGCAATCTCGAGCCGGATCCGGCCTCATCGACCGAGAAGCCCGAGACCACCATCTGGGGTGTGGCCATCGCCGGCGGCGTACCCGTGAAGATCGCGGAGGGCGATGCCCCGGCCATCTCCTCGCGGGGCCAGCTCGCCTTCACCAAGGATGACCATGTCTGGACCGCCGCGCTCGATGGCCAGGGCAAGGCCGAGCGGCTGTTCTTCGACCGCGGCAAGGACAGCGAGCTGCACTGGTCCCCGGATGGATCCCGGCTTGCATTCGTATCGAATCGAGGGGATCACGCGTTCATCGGTATCTACACCTCGAGGGAGCGTCCGCTGAGTTATCTCGCCCCCTCCACGGGTCACGACAGCTCACCCCGCTGGTCCCCGGATGGCTCGCGCATCGCGTTCGTGCGGCAACCGGGCACCGGCGGCGCACCGGAGCCGCTGCTGAAGGACGTGCCACACCCCTGGTCGATCTGGGTGGCCAGCGTCGCCGATGGGATCGGACACTCGGTGTGGGACAGCCCGGACACGCTCGCGGGCTCGTTTCCTGAGGTCGCGGAAGGGGCGAATCTCACCTGGGCGGCCGGTGACCGGCTGGTGTTCATGGCTTATCTGGACGATTGGCCCCACCTTTACTCGATCGCGGCCTCGGGCGGCACGCCGCTGCTGCTCACTCCCGGTGCGTTCATGGTCGAGCATGTCACGCAGACCCGTGATCGGCGCTACATGGTCTTCGACGCCAACAGCGGCAAGACGCGCGACGATGGCGAGCGGCGCCACCTGTTCAAGGCGGCGGTGGATCAGCCCGGGGCTTCCGAGCTCACTTCCGGGGATTCCCTCGAATGGGCGCCGGTCAGTACGATCAGCGATCACGTCGCCTACATCTCCGCGGGTGCGCAACAGCCACCGGTCATCGGCGTACTGAGCCTGAGCGGAAAGCCGCGTCCAGCGCAAATCGGCAAGGACCTTCCTGCGGATTTTCCGCTCGCCGCTTTCGTCACTCCCCGCTCGGTCACGTTCAAGGCGGCCGATGGCCTGGTGGCGCACGGCCAGCTGTTCGAGCACACCGGCACAGCCGAGTCCAAGGCGCCGAAGCCCGGAATCATCTTCGTACACGGCGGTCCGCCACGGCAGATGCTGCTCGGCTGGCACTACATGGACTATTACAGCAACGCTTACGCGGTGAATCAGTATCTCGCCGCACACGGGTTCGTCGTGCTGTCGGTCAACTACCGTTTGGGGATTGGCTACGGCCGCACGTATCACTTTCCCGAGCATGCGGGCCCCCGGGGCGCCGCCGAATATCAGGATGTCGTGGCCGGCGCCCGCTACCTGCAATCCCTGTCAGGGGTCGATCCGGGGCGAATCGGGATCTGGGGGGGCTCGTACGGCGGATATCTGACGGCGCTGGCGCTGGCACGCAATTCAGACATCTTCAAGGCGGGTGTCGACCTGCACGGGGTGCACGACTGGTCCGCGCTGCCGGATGAGGACTTCAGCAAGGCACCGAGCCGCTACGAGAAGGGCGATCGCGACGAGGCGCTGCGAGTGGCCTGGGAGTCCTCGCCCGATGCCAGCCTGGATGGCTGGAAGGGTCATGTGCTGCTGATCCAGGGGGATGACGATCGCAACGTACCTTTCCAGCAGACAGTGGATCTCGCGAGGCGGCTGCAGGCGCACCGCATTCCATACGAGGAGCTGGTAATTCCCAACGAGATCCACGGATTTCTTCGGCACACCAGCTGGTTGCGCGCGGATGAGGCGACCGCGGAATTTCTGGCACGCAGCTTCGGCGTGCCTCCCTAGCCGACGGGAGAAACGGAGTACCCCCTGGGCGCCTCTGAGTCTGGCACACTCCCCCATGGGGGTGGACACAGACTGCTGGAAGTACCTTGAGCCTGCTCGTCCGGATCAATGTGGCGCTGGCCGCGACGTTCGTGATCGCCGCCGCGGCGCTCGGCTACGCGTGCTCGTCGATGCTGCAGGCCAATGCGAAGCGGGAAGTCCTGCAGCAGGCCGGACTGATGATCGACAGCGCCCTCGCGACACGCGACTACACGGCGGAGGAGATTCTTCCGTTGCTCAACGCGCAGATGCGCACTGAATTCCTGCCGCAGAGCGTGCCCTTCTACGCCGCCACACAGAACTTCCTGCGCCTGCGCGAGCGCCACCCGGAATACACGTACAAGGAGGCGACGCTCAATCCAACCAATCCCCGCGACCGGGCCACGGACTGGGAGGCCGATCTCATCCAGAAGTTCCGCAATGACTCACACACTCATGAAATCGTCGGCGACCGCGATACGCCCACCGGAAGCGCTCTGTACCTGGCAAGGCCGATACGCGTCGAGGGCGAATGCCTCGGCTGCCACAGTCTGCCGTCCAAGGCTCCATCCACGCTGCTGGCGCGGTACGGAAGCGACAATGGCTTCGGCTGGCAGGCCAACGAGATTGTCGGGGCGCAGATCGTGTCAGTGCCGCTGGCCAGCGCGGGGGCGAGCGCGGATCGGGTCTTCAGGCGAGTCATGAGCTCGATAGTGATCACGATGCTGGTCGCCTTGCTGATCGTGAACGCGATGCTTTACCTCCTGGTGGTGCGTCCCATACGCCGGATTGTGCACATAGCCGACGAGCTCAGCCTCGGCAATCCGGCGCCCGAGGACTTTCCCGTTCATGGCAGCGTGGAGGTCTCGGCTCTGGGGCGCTCGTTCAACCGCATGCGCATCAGCCTGGACAAGGCGTTGCAACTGCTGGAGTCCGGAAAGTAATGGCTCACGGCGTGTTCGTCAGCTATTCCGAGCCCGACCGCGAGTGCGCGCTCGAGCTGGTATCGCGCCTCGAGGCCAACTCAATCAGCGTCTGGGTCGCGCCCCGGGACGTCGCGCCCTCGGCGGACTGGGCATCCGAGATCATCGATGCGATCTCCGCTGCGCGCCTCATGGTGCTGGTCTTCTCAGCTCACAGCAACGCCTCGCCACAGGTGCGCCGCGAAGTCGAGCGCGCAATCCACAAGCAGGTCCCGGTGCTTCCCTTTCGGATCGAGAACGTTCTGCCCTCGAAGAGCCTCGAATACTTTCTGAGCACTCAGCATTGGCTCGACGCGTTTTCGCTGCCGCGCGAGCCGCACTACGCAAGGCTCTGTGCACACGTGCAGCAGCTGCTGAGGTCATCGGCTGCCGCCAAGACTGCGGCGCAATCGCTTGCTGCGCCCGGCGCCAGGCCGCCGCGACTGTCCGTGACCGTGACGGAGCTGCAGTTCCTGGAGCGCACGCTCGCCTTCCATGTTGGTCCGGTGGCGAGGGTGCTCATCAGGCGCGCGCTCGCCGATGCGGCCGACTGGGAGCAGCTCACTTCGCGGCTTGCGTCCGAGCTTGATTCCGATACCGCACGCCGCAGATTCGCCGATGCGTGCCGGTCAACGACGACATTGCGGCTGATCCCTTGAGCAGCGTGCGCGGGCAAGAGGCGATTGCGGCCGATTTCCTGGTCAGCGTCCAGGGGCAAACGGTGACGCGTCCGGATTCAACGGGATTGCTCCCGCTGGTGATCGGGGTCACAGGTCACCGCGACCTGGACCGGGCCGACTATCCCATCTACCGGGCGCGAGTCGCGGAGCTTCTCACGAGCCTGCGGCGGCAATACCCAGCGACTCCGCTGCGCATTCTCTCTTCGCTGGCCGAGGGGGCAGACCGCCTGGCCGCCGAAGTGGCGCTCGAGCACCAGTGCGAGCTGCTCGTGCCGCTGCCCTTGGAGCCTGCGGAATACGAGCGTGACTTTCCGGACTCCACGGAGGAATTCCGCTCTCTCCTCGGGCGCGTCCCTGCCGAACATGTGTTCGTCCTCGAGCACACCGCCGGTCATGCGCCGCCGCACTGGTCCGCTGCGGGACACCGCGACCTGAGTTACCGCGAGGCAGGCGCCTACATGGCCGCCCACAGCCATGTTCTGCTCGCTCTCTGGGACGGCCTGGACAATGATTCGATCGCCGGTACGGCGGCGGTCGTCCGCCTGAAGCTCGAAGGCCAATCGTTGTCTCACGCGCTCGACCCCCGCGCATTGGACTCCGACGATACCGGGCCCGTGTTTCATGTGCAGTCGCCGCGGATTGGCAGCGGGATCGGGGCTGATCAACGCGCTCGATGGCTGTTTCCGCGCGATTCAGACGCGAAGGCGTTTCACGCTGTGTGCCGGCACCTCGATCGATTCAACCGTGACGCCCGCGACGCGCAGGACGAGCCGGCCACCGCGGAAGCGGCTGCCTCGCTGCTTCCTGAGCTCGAGGCGCGCCCCGGCGGAGACCGGATGGTGGCTCGGACGTTTGCGCGCGCCGACCGCCTGGCGCGCCATCATCAGAGACTCACGCATGCGGTTCTGCGACTCATTCTCGGTCTGGCCGCCGCTCTGGCACTGACGTTCGAGGTGTACGCGGAAATACTCCCCCGCAGGGAGGTACCCGCGGTGTATCTGCTTCTTTTCAGCGCCGTCGCGGGTCTTTACCTGTGGCAGAGGCGGCGGGACGCGCAGGGGCGTTACCTCGATTACCGGGCGCTTGCCGAGGGACTGCGCGTGCAGTTCTACTGGCGCGTCGCCGGCCTGCGCGACAATGCCGCCTCGAATTACCTGCGCAAGCAGCTCGACGAACTGCGCTGGATCCGGGAAGCGCTTCGCGGCGCCAACGCGGTTCCGCCTTCACGACAACCCAGGCTCGACCTGGTGATGAACTGCTGGGTACAGGGGCAGGCGCGTTACTACCGCAACCGGGCGCGCACGCAGCGCAGCCGAATCAGCCGTGTCGAGCACCTCTCGTCGTTGTGTCTGGCCACCGGCCTCCTGGCCACCGCCGCACTGGTCATCTTCTGGAACC
>Ga0134125_10008129_pt1 | contig 11829 bp, 15 predicted proteins | sample KB31751_FD_96464 | JGI IMG/M metagenome (GOLD analysis project Ga0134125, IMG submission 96464) | Terrestrial soil microbial communities with excess Nitrogen fertilizer from Kellogg Biological Station, Michigan, USA - KB3-175-1 | ecosystem: Environmental > Terrestrial > Soil > Unclassified ... | reverse complement strand
CTTTTGGGGCCGCCGCGGCGGGTCCGCAAACATATTCCTCCTTAGCTCAGTTGGTTAGAGCATCTGACTGTTAATCAGAGGGTCGTTGGTTCAAGTCCAACAGGGGGAGCTAGATATCAATCGTTTAGAAGGCCGCTCACGCGGCCTTTTATCATTTTTGCCAGTAATTTGCCAGTAAATTTTTGGCGGCGAAGCAAAGAGCTGTTAACAGATTAAATTTACGAATTATTTCATCCTGTGCTTCATCATTCCCCCGATGTGATAAATTTCCCTTACGTCGATCAGATGAGCGGCTTCGATCAATTTTGTTAGATGCAAGTAAATTGAAAGGCAGTCAATATAAACCCCAGCTTCGAACAGGGTGTCCTTTCCCAATGCATAGCTGAGGATATCCTGCAAATCGCTCTTCCACTTCGGCAGCTCCTTGAACTTGAAAAACCGTTTAAAGACTGCATACGGGTTTTTATATTCTTTCAAGGACAAAGAATGTGGGATAAAATCCCAATCGCAAGTATCCTTACCCCAGCCCCGAAAAAGGTTCGGATTGAATAGTTCATAGTTGGGAATTTCAAGCGGGCTTTTCCTTTTCTCCTGGTTTATCAGGAAGGCCGCGTTAATTAGAGATTCGAATAATCGCATGTGAAAAAGCAAATCACCGGGGGTATCCTTGTTATACATCTTCGTCGAATTGGCGGCGAATAGGAGATTTCGTATGATCTTCCGGTTATCCGCAAGGCCCGCCGCTGAGAAAAATTCCGCAATGATCTGGTCAGGATCAGTTATTTCGTCTTTGTACCAGATGGAAGTTTCGATGTAATTATCTTCCTGTTTCATAAAAGGAGGTTTAAATTATGATTGGTTGCTTTCGTGAGTGAGTGTGAAATGGATGCCGGGAAAGGCAGTAGTAATCCGCCCGCCGGAATCCGTTAGGACAGTGATATAAGTAGTGGGCAGTTGGTCCCGGTCGAAACCGACGATTTTGCCCACATTGACGGTGCGCTTAAAGTCCAGGGACCCGGCCACCTGAGTTCCCGGTTCTTCCGATATGTCTCGGAGAAAGGAAAGTATTTCCGGAACGGGGATGGTAAATTTGCTGGTACCTGGGTGTCGGGGAATTTTGTAATGATGCCGTTCCAGGATATGCGCGAGGGAAGGAAGTGGCAGATAGTACGTTTTTCGCAAGAGACGTTTCCGGTTTTTCATCGGAACCTGCATGAGCGCCCCATTTGCCAGCTCGTTTAGCCAATCCTGGGTATCGCTGAGCAGGAAGATCAGTTTTATCCAGGCTTCTTCGTTGAAAGGCGGGATATTGGGCTTTTGTTCGGTTGGTTGGTCAGCGTGCTCCATATTTCAGTGTTTGGTGGAATTGAAAGATGGATGCAAATAACCTCACAAAGGCATCATATTCAAACGGTTGTTCGCATATTATAACGGGTGCGACAAATATTTTATCGCTATTTTATCATTGAAGAAAAGGGTTAAATTTGTCAAATGACAATGACTGACAACATGCCTAACAAAGTTCATGAGGGCCGAAATATTAAGCGGTTCCGGGAAATGCTTGGGATCAAACAGGAAACATTAGCCCAGGAACTGGGCGATGACTGGACCCAATCTAAAATTTCCCATTTGGAAACCAAGGAAACAGTCGATCCGGCGATCCTAGATCAGGTCGCCAAGGTCTTGAAGGTTCCAGCGGAGGCCATAAAGAATTTTGACGAGGAGGCGGCTATTGTCAATATCCAAAATAACTATGACGGCTCAACCTTGAACCATTCCGCGAATTACCAATATAACTATCAGCCGACCTTTAACCCGGTCGATAAAGTAGTAGAATTGTACGAGCGGCTTTTGAAAGAAAAGGATGCCGAAATCGAAACCTTGAAAAAACAGGCTGGAAAGAAAAAATAAAATTATGATTCGAACCATAATAACTCCCCAGCAGCGGACCGTTTCATTTACCATCCCTAACCACTATGTTGGAAAGGAACTTGAGGTAATTGCCTTTGCCAAAGACGAAGGGATCACCGAAGAACAACCTGCAAAGAAAATGGTGAGCTTTACCGTCTTATCAATAGACACGAAAGGGTATAAATTTAACCGCGACGAAGCCAATGAACGATAGCGCGGTTCTCAATGCAGCTACAACCGTCAGCTTTAGTGGTAACAGCAACTCGTTTATCTATTTTTCTTCGATGGCGGATAAAATAACGACGCAAAAGAGGAGCGAGGTAATGAGTAAAATTCGGTCTAAGAATACTAAGCCCGAACACCTTGTCAGGCGCTATTTATTTGGATTAGGACTTCGATTTCGCATCCATAAAAAAGATTTGCCGGGCAGACCGGATATTGCTTTGCCAAAGTTCAGGACAATTATCTTTATTAATGGCTGCTTCTGGCATGGCCATGTTAACTGCAAATACTTCAACATGCCCAAAACTCATAAAGAATACTGGGTGCCCAAAATTAAAAATAACATCTCAAAAGATATAATAGCTAAAAGGGAGTTAAGAAGATTAGGATGGAAAGTGTTTACGGTTTGGGAATGCCAGCTTAAAGGCAACAAAATGGATAAAACCCTAACCGCACTTGCTTCTAAAATATTGAACCAATCTACGGCGCGCTGACTAAGATTTTGCGTTTGCTGCATATGGTCCGAGGAATTTTCCGCCATTGAAATGCACTAAGTGGTCTGGATTATCCGCTGTCCACACTTCACTTTCCCAACCAATTTCCGCGACATTTTTTCTAAAATCCCGTTTTGAGGTAAAAGCAGTGACGAAAATAAGCTCGGCTTTGCAGTCAGTTAAAGATTTCTTCAATTCCAAAATCCTTTCTTCGCTCATTGGTCCTGAAGAATAGAATGCTTCTATCAGATACAGCCAATTTTTCTGTTCATTGTATGCTATAACATCCGGCAAAGAATCGTGTGCAAGCTCGAAAAAGCCAAGCTCACGAAGTTTATCGTCGTTTCGCAGCAAGTATCGATTTGTCGCATCCCCCACATATAGCACGGTACATCCGTCACCAAAACGAGGCAAGAACTCTTCGATTATTTCTCTTTGCAATTGGTTATGCGCGCCACTCGAGAAGTCCAAAATATGTCCGGATGGTAATGTCACTCTGACCTTAGGCAGCTCCCTTTTTCTTTGAAGTATTTCACTTAGCGGCAAGCGATTTTTGGTAAATAGCTTCAACTTAATATTCCATTCTTCAGTGCCGTAGAAATTAACGAGGCTCTTAAATTCGCTATCTAAAGTGTAACCACGAGTAGGATCGTTGGGTGCGGCGCTAGGATTGTCAGCACTATTTAGAACAAGATCCGCAAGGACGAGCAATTTAAGATGCTTCCGCCGCATATCATCATATGACCCAGGAGAGACATTCTCTTCATAACTTTCGTTGATGAATTTGATTATGTCTCTGGTCTTTAGGTGGCGATGCTCGTTTTGGCCTTTCGCTTCCTTCCAGGATTTCTTTACTCCGGCCACTGCTAAAAAAGCCATCGCCATATTTTCAAGCCCACGCTCTCGCTTGCCAGCAAAAGGCACCCCGACACTTGACAGTATATCAAGTGCTTCATTTATAAGCCTTTTTATGTTTTCGGATTTAGTAGATTTAGGCAAATAATCGGTCATTATTCGACGGTTCAAATTAATTCCAGTTGTTTTGGAAAGGTTCTGCGCTTATAATAACAATCTTTGATTGCCAACGCCATTTTATAAGCCAATAAAGGGGGGACGGCATTGCCAATTTGGTAGAATTGACTCGTCTCAGCTCCTTTAAATTCAAAACTGTCTGGAAAACTTTGCAACCTCGCTGCTTCTCTTATAAGTATGCGGCGACGCCTACCGTCTTGAAGCCTAACGCGCTGCATATCTCCGGTAGCTGCTGAGAGATTTCTGCATGTTAATGTACGGGCTGGTTTTGAAGGATATAAGTCTCTCGGATTAATGCAATTGGAAGCTCTCTCATAGTTAGCAATATATACGTCTTGAGCGGCCGTCAAAAATTTGCTTTCTGGCGGAGTTGTATGCATTATGTCCGAAATGGCATCGCCAACGGTAAATTTCTTCTTTTCAGGTTCTGGAAAAGTGAAGCTGGAATTATGACCTACCAAAAAAAGGCGCTCGCGATTTTGCGGCACTCCATAATTGACCGCATTCAGCAGTTGGCAGTTTGTTTTATAGCCTAGACCCTCCAATTCCTCGATGATCAATTGGAGGTACCATTTATTTGAATATAATAACCCTCGCACGTTCTCAAACATAAAGACTTTCGGCCTTATTTTTCTTACAGCGTCTATAAAAATAGGAAAGCCATTTCTTGAGTCATGTATGCCATTCTGATTGCCGCCGACACTAAACGGCTGACAAGGAGGGCCGCCAATTATAATTTGAGCATCCGGGTATTGAAAATCAAGGGATAATTTCTCAACAACGCAATTCCCTTTCAAATTCAGCATATAGGTAGCTGCCGCATCCGGATTCATTTCATACCCGCTGGTTTTAAAGCCAGCAGCCTCAAAACCAAGAGATAAACCCCCACATCCCGCAAACAGGTCGAGTACGAGGGCCTTTTCCGTGATTTTAGGTACTAAGAGATTATTTATCAGGGCGATATAGCTCATTTGATGGGTTGGTGCTTCAAATATAGCTAATTTTCTCGGTACGAAAAGACTAAATATGTTAGTAGAACAGGTGAGAGAAACGACAACAGTTTAATTGTCTTGGCCTGCGACGGCGCGTGAATAAGCGCTGTCCATAAGCCGTTTGCCAGCACTACCTTGATGGCGGTACAAATAGTACCATGCCTTTTTTATCCGGTCATTTTCCAATTCTTGCCGTTGGACTTCCTTCTGGTTGTCGCTCCAATGGATCGAGAAGTTGTACAGGTCGGTTGTCAAAAGCATCAGAACCAGGAAAAGGAACCAACGTCCGAAAACGATCTTATAGAATAATTTGGCGTCCTGCTCAGGGAAAAGGAGAATTTGGAATTTCTTGATAACCGGAACGGGCTTGGTGCCGACAATGAATTTCATATCGGTAACTCCTTTTTTCACAATTTCCTGAACGGGTCGAGTATCGGCTGACACAATTGTTGGTTTCGGTTTGTCGAGCTTTGCGTCCAAGTCATTAACCCGTCCGGTTAAGGTGTTGACGGCGGCAACCAGGTCATTTACGGCTTTCGTGTTGTTCGCCTGTTCCTGGGTATGTTCTTCTAAAACCAATTGGATGGTCTGTTTTTCTACTTCATCCAGCTTTTTTGTGGTATCCATAAAATTCTATTTTATCAGGTTAATGAGAAATTTTGGGCTTTTTCCTTTTCCGCTTCAAATATTCCTCGGTCAGCTCATAAGGCACCCCGCCGCCCATTTCCTTTTCTGGTTCCAATAGCTTGGACAGGAGCGACACAATCATTGTTTCCGTCCGGATCTCCGGCGCGGCTTTCGGTTCCGACCTCTGGCCCGGATTGATGGGAAACTGATGATGGGAAGTTTTTACCCTCGCCCCGCTTTCCTGCGGCGACGCGGGGAATTTCTGCTTTTGCCTTGCCGCCAGTTCTTGTTTAAGGGCCAGTATTTTTTCAATTTTGGCTAAGGAAAAGCCGACTTCGCTTCCCTTTATCTTTACCTTCTTGTCGTCTATAAAGGAGATTCCGCGCCCTTTGATCACCTGGTATCCCAAGTCTTCCATTTTCTTATGAAACTCGGAAAACTGGTTTGCCTCCTCCAAGGTCTTCCGGATATTTTCTTTGAGTCTTTCCTTCCGTTGGTCGTGGCGGGGCAAGCGCCTTTCTTCCGGGGAAAGGAAAGCGCGGGGGCTGAGCACTTGCGTAAGGTTATACTGCTTTTCCAACCTCCGACAAAGGGCTGCCATTCTCTTATAGCTGTTGCTATCGCTGGCGACTTTTCCATCGAAGCCAACACGGTTGGCGGCAATATGAATATGCTGCTCCTTTGTGTCTTTGTGAAGCACACAGATATATTGGTGATCGGCAACACCAAATTCCTTGGCGGCTTCCCGACCAATTTCCAGCCATTGTTCGCGGGTAAGACTGTCACTTGGAGCCAGCCGAAGGGACAAGTGCATAACGGGTTTTTCAACATGCTTGCTGAGTTTCTCTACATCCCGGAATTGCTCGGCCAGCTCGTATTTATCACCAAAACATAAATTATATTCGAGGACCTCCGCCCGGTCTTTGTGCTGCAGGTGGTCCGCCTGGGCAAGCTGCTGTTTCATTTCTTCCGTCAGTTTTATTTTATCTTCCAGACAATAACTGATGCAATGGAAAAAAGAAGCGCCTTTAGAAACGTGGCCGATCATTGTAAATAGGATTTAACTTGGCAAGCCAGGGCCTTCAATTCCCCGGATTGTACTTTTAAGTTTGCTCGTTCCACAGCATTCAATTCTTCCCCGCTGTTTCGCTTTTTGGCGATCTGATTCAGGTTTGCTGCGATGTGATTTAAGGTTCCGCTCATGGCTAAAACTTCCTTCGGGAACACCTTTACCCGTCTGTCAATTTTTCCGGTCAGGGCCATTTCCCGGAGATATTCCGATACAGTGAGATTGACGCTCTTAGCTCTGGCTTCAATGGCTTTTCGTTCAAACAGGCTGCATTTGACGGCCAGAATCTGATCTCTCTTGACGGCCTTTTTAGGGCGTCCGCCCTTCTTCCTGGTGACTGCTCTTTGCTCCTTCATATCGTGCTCCTCTTATTTTTTGAATGCGATAGCATGAGAAAAAATGGGGTCCCCCGAATGCGTAGCATGAGGGGGCCAGCGTTTCGGTTATACCGAAACATAGCTGGCTACCCGAGCCTCAAAGACGCCTTCCTATCTTCTGGCTGACCTCTCGGCTCTGATCACGGTGGATCAGCCACTCGTTTAGGTCCTTGCGGCCCTGGTAAAAATCACTGCGGTCGATGTACCTGTCCCGGTCCCATTGCAGGGCTTTTGCAGCGTGGGTCCTGCCGGCAGCATCCCGGTCGAGAATTAGATGTACACGGTTATATCGCTCCATCAACGGACGGCTTCTTTCCAGAAAAGCCAGGGAGTTAAGTACAAGGCAATTTGTCAGGGGAGCTTGTTGATTCTTATTGATCGTTTGGAACGACAGGTAATTAAAGAATCCTTCAAAGACGACAATCTGTTCGGTGCGATTGTCGATAAAGGATATGTCTTTGGGGGCGCTGCTTCCTTTGAAGTGTTCGCTCCGCAGCTCATACCCGCCCGATTGATTAGGAAATCCGATGACGGTTTGCTGTTTGCCGTATAGTCGAAAATCAACCTCCCGGCAGGATCGTTGGGCAATGTCCAGCGGGATACCTCGCTTTTGCAGGTATTCTATTAGGACCCGATCCAGCAGGGGGCGGGCATCCAGTATCACAATTTTGCTGTCGGGGGAATCTTTCTTTTCACCCGCCCCCAAGGGCTGGGAAAGGGAAGGCTGCTGAAAAGAAGGAGGGATGCCGGGTTTGTATTTTGAAAGCCGGTCCAGCAGTTCCCCGACCGTACATTTATGGTAAAGGGTTCCGAAATCAACAAGGTCGCCGCCTTGGCCGGTGCCATGATCATACCACACCTTTAGCTCCCGGTTTACTTTAAAAGATGGGGTTTTCTCGTCCCTGAAAGGCGACTGATACCAATAATCGTGGTTCCCAATTTTTGTTGGTTCATATCCCAATGAGGCCAGATAATCGACCAAGTCCAGTTCCTTCGCTTGGGCGCACGATATCTTTTTCATACACTTAAAAATTGCTGGTGAAAGGAAAATAATACCTTGATAGCCGCCCGGTCAGGAGGCTTTCCGGCGGTGCTGTTTGACGTAGTCCATTACCTCGGACCGGATAAAATAGACCCGGCCCCGCTGCTTATGGCAGGGTAAACCTCGATTCATCCAGTCGTGTAGGGTAACCAGGGAAATGCGGAAAATGGCCGCAACCTCTTTGCGGCTTAATAGCGGCTCTTCTTCTGACGGCGGGGCGGATAGATTTTTTGCGTTTGTCTTCTCCAAACTCTCCTGCACCGCCTCCTTAATCCATCTCCGGAAGTCGTTTTCGTTAGGAATATACAAAGTGTCCATAAAAAAAATTTAGGGACACAAAATCGGATAAGCTAGCAAGTTTCACAATGACGGATGCCCCGTGTATTTTACAAGCCTGAATTGTAGGAGATTATCGTAGGTAAAGTGTGGGTAGTTCAGTAAAAAAACTGTTCAAGCGCATCGTTGAGCTTTTTTATCCTCGGCGAACCTTCTTTTATCCGTGAGCGTAGGCCGCCTATCTCCCGTTGTACAGTAGTGATCTTCTTACCTTTGAACGCCTTAAAATGCAAATGTAACATGGCGGCAAGATCGGTATCCGTACACCGTTTAAACAGCTGCTCCGTCTTCCCCGTTAGTTCCTGAAGTATCATAAAAACCTGCATCAATCTTCCTTCGTGGTTCTGGTTATTTAGTTCAATATCCCCCGTGACAAAGGAGCCGGTCAGACTCTTTATCCCCTGTTCCGTCTCGGAAGTAACCCGATCCATATTCTCCGTGAACTTTTGTACCAAAGCAGATACATAGTATTCAACGTCCTGCGGGGACGCCGTTGGCTGTTTATTAACAATTCCCTGGACCACCTGCTCAATATCCTGCCTGATCTGCTCCTGTTGGGATTTCTTTAGATCGTCGAGTTTTTCATTGACCCATGCCTGGGCGGATAGGAGCGCCCGGTCCTTGGGTTGGACCCTTAACCGCTCGCCTACCTCATATTTTAGGAATCGCAAAAAATCGCCAGTATCCGGGTAAGCGTCACAATGAAACTCCAAATACTGGATTATATCGTAGCCGGTATATTCATGAAGTTTGTTGAAAATCTCATTCTTGTACCTGAGCGCATACGGTTCTTTGGGAAAGTATAGATATTGATCCGATTGGTAAGGGCCGATCTTGTATTGGAAATAGGCGACAAACGATCCTGGGTCTTTTGTATATGCGGATCGATTGCCGAAGCTGGCAAGCATATTCCGCAGGAACATATTGGAAAACAGCTTTTGCTTTAAATTCATGGGATGGTTTTTTTGACTTCCTATTAGTAATTTACGGAATTCAGTTAAATTGTGAACCCTCGCAAGGGGTCACAATTTTTTGAGCAAAAAACACAAACCATGAATAATTATAGCCAAGTTGTTAAAATTTCAAAAGATTTGCTGGAAGAGTACGGAAATAAAATTACCCTGTTCGAATCTTTACAGATTGCCACGCAGATTCATTTGGCAGAATGTGTTACGGCTGGGTTGCAGCCCGGTATCTCTGACGAGCCCGCATCCTTGGAAGCAATTGCTATCTCCCTTGGCTTTAGCCCAAAAAAGGACAGGATGTTTTCCAGTACTGTTGCCGATTCATTAAAAATGCTCGTTGAAAAAGAATAGCATCTTCTTTAATATTTGTTTAAAATCCGATGGCTACGGAGTGTAGCCATCGGGATATTGTAATGGCGCAATGACTGGCTAATTAACTTTTGCGAGATCATAGGATTCTCGCGGCGGCTTCTTAAAAGGGATCAGCTTTGCCGCAAACTCCTTTTTGACCTCCTTCTCGAAACTGTCTAGGTAATTCTCCGTAGTCCGCTTGTCGGTGTGCCCTAACGCCTCCTGAATAAACTCGGTGCTGGCCCCGGAATTTTTCATAACCGTGGAAAAGGAGTGACGGCTTACGATGGTGGTCAGTTTCTTGTCAATTCCCAATTTCCCGCCGATTATCTCCATCCATTTGTTGATGGTGCCAATGAAATTCTGAACCAGGTCATACAGCCTCAAAGGAGTAATGCCTTCTTGCAAAATCGGGAAAATGAAATTTTCGGGATTCTTGTCTTTATTGCCAAATTCCTCAATGGTAGCCCACATATCCGGATTGATATAGATCGTAATGGGTTTCGGATCGGTTCGGGCCGTCCGTTCCGTCTTCGCCCGCTCAAAAATGAGGTATTCGCCGTGGATATTCTTGTATTTCAGAAGCGCAACGTCCTTCGGATTCATCCCGTTCCCAAAGTAACAAAACAACCAGAAAGACTTTGCCCGGCGCTCGCTTTCGCATTCCGGTTCATAGAAATAGATTTTTTCAATTTGGTCCAACTTCAGGGCCTTCTTAATATTTCTGCCGGTCGGGATCTGATATTTACGCCGCCCGAATGGATAGCACTTCTCTTTGGAAATAATGCCATCGGCAATGGCTTCATTGAAAATGGCCCTCAGATTTCGCAGGTAAATTCCCTGGGTGGCCTTGGCGATACCGCGTTCTTTCGTCCATTGTTCGTACTGATACAGGAAATTGACGGTGATATTGGTAAAGCGGATATTGCCCCGGAATGCCATCAGGGAGTTATAGCTACAATTATAGGAAATAGCCGTCCCTAACCTCCCCTGCTGGATTAGCTTCTTAATATAGGAGAGGTAGGTAAAACCAAATGTTCCGGGTTCTGCGAGGGGTGCGGTAAGAATGGGGAATTTTTTGAAATAGGGGCTATAGTCGAAATCCTCCGCCGTGGCGAATGATTTAACGACACGCGTTTTCAGTGGCTGGCGTTGCCGGAATAATGGGTTGTTGAGAATGAATAATTTTTCAAATTCCTCGAAAGTGAACGGATCAAGCGCCGCCACCGCGTCCTCCGCTTTGCGCCGGATCAGTTTCAGACTGTCCCGGATTTTCATGGCCGATTCCGATACGCGGGAAGCGGAAAGACTTTTGTACTCGGCTTCGCTCAGGTCATAAGTAGTTTGGTAACGTTGTGGTTTACCGTCATGGATAACCAACAATTTAACCGGGTATTTGCCGGTCTTTTGTTTCAGCCTGCGTGTGTCCAGGGTAATGCTAATTGATACTGACATGGAGTGCTTTTTATCTGATTCACAATTACTCTCGCTTCAAAATTTGCCAGTAATTTGCCAGTAAACGGCAGTTAATGGCCCTCCGACGGGTTTCCCCGAAGTTAGGCTAAAGTTTCTAAACAATTGATAATTAAATAGTTAAGTTAAACCAAGTTCGCCCCAATTTACCCCAATTAAGGTCCGGATGGGCCTGTTAATCAGAGGGTCGTTGGTTCAAGTCCAACAGGGGGAGCAAAGATCAGGCACTTACAAGGATTCATCCGGTAAGTGCTTTTTTATTTAATTTTTAGGATATTTACTTCCATGAGACCCGGAACCGAGAAAGAGCTCTATACAAAATTCTTGTCAAAGAAAGTAACGATCCATCACGTTTGTGAAGTAGGCGTATTCTTTCCGGTGATGTCGAATATCCTGGACTTTATCGTCAAAGACAGGTTGCGGACAACGCTGGTGGAGCCGGATGTCAGGAGCATTGCGGCCATCCGCGAATATTTCCGGGATTACAGGAATGTGACGTTGCATCCATTTGCGGTGTATGACCGTCATGGCGAGTTGGAGCTGGTAAATCGGGATGCTTCGACGTTCGTTTCTACGCTGCCTTACAGTCCTGCCCAGGTCAACGATAATTATTCCGTCAGCAAAGCGGACACTTTCACAGTAGCGTGCAGGGAATTCACCGAGCTTGATGACGGGACGATCGACCTCCTCAGTGTCGATACCGAAGGCAGCGAGTGGTATGTCATCCAAAACCTGGTCAGCCGTCCATTAATCATTTCGGTAGAGATGCAGGGGAAGAGTTATGTCAACCCTTTTTTCAAAGAAATCGCAGCGTGGATGGCAAGGGAAGGCTACGAAAAATGGTACATGAATAAGACGGATATCGTGTATTATAAGCGCGGAGCCTTCAGCATCACCGCCGGTGAAAAATTGCAGCTTTGGGCAATGGAGGCCTATGT
>Ga0134125_10008127_pt1 | contig 11830 bp, 10 predicted proteins | sample KB31751_FD_96464 | JGI IMG/M metagenome (GOLD analysis project Ga0134125, IMG submission 96464) | Terrestrial soil microbial communities with excess Nitrogen fertilizer from Kellogg Biological Station, Michigan, USA - KB3-175-1 | ecosystem: Environmental > Terrestrial > Soil > Unclassified ... | reverse complement strand
TGCTCGACCAGATTCTGGACTTGGACGACGTCGGATACGTCCGCTTCCACGGTTGTTCCCCGGCCTCCGGCAGCGACGATCTTCTGCAACGTTTCATCGGCAAGTTTGCCGTTGCCGACATAGTCTACGACCACAGCAGCCCCTTCGCTGGCAAGAGCCACGGCAATGGCCTGCCCAATGCCGGTTGCTGCGCCAGTCACAATCGCCACTCTGTCCTTAAGCCGCATCTTTTCTCCTTAGGCTCGTACTCCGTTCAAATTGTTGCGATTACTTAGAGTCGCCACGGCCGCGACAGGCTGTATCGCTACCTTCAGCCTTGTCTTGTCGAGGCAGGCAGAAGTTGAGGTGAAAATATTCCAGCCTCGCGGTCCCTTGGGATTAACGACCCGGCGAAACTACCAGAACATGAAAGGTACCCGGCACGATCTTTGGCCATGGCCGCGGATTCTCCACCGTAGGCGTGGGAGCAGGTCCAAACTGAGCTGATGAAAAGAAAAGATTGTGAGTCTTAACGTCGAGCGCCATGGTGCGCGCGCTTTTCTCGGTAGGAACCGTTTCCAGCACCGAGTACTTATCGGGTGAGTCCTCTCTAATCACCGTGAGCGTACCGTCGCGCCCGTTGGGCGAAAATACCAATTTCTTTTCTGCATCGAAACTCGCAGCATCCGCCCCGTTGCCTATGGGCACGATTGCCACTATTTTCCCGGAGTCTGCGTCCACTACCATCATCTTCTGGTTCCTGCATACGGAGAACAGCCTTCTGGAAGAGGCATCGATCGCCAAACCTGAGGGTCCTTCGCATGGAGCAAGAGGCCAACGGTTTTCCACGTTCAGCGTTGCGGGATTGATTTGCACGATCTCGTTTTTATCCGCGATGTTGGCGTAAATTTTGCCTTTCCCATCACTGACGGGAAATTCTGGTCTGCCGCCCAGGTCGGCTGTTCCCGCCACGTTGCCGGACGCAGCGTCAATTGCCGTCATATTCTCACTGCGGCCGTTGAAGGCAAACACTCGTTTGCTGGCCGGATCAAACACGATGCCGTCAGGATTCGTCCCAGCTTTCACTTTTCCCAGTACCGAATGGGATTTCAGATCAAAGATTACGACGGTGTTGTCCCCGCCGTCGCAGATGAACCCGCGATTCAAATCATCGGCCGCCGCAATCCCGTGAATGCGGTTCATGCCAGTAATCTTTCCGATGGGTTTTTGCGAATCGAGGTCAACAATTTCTACGTCGCCGCCATGGGAAACGTAAAGCTGGCGGTTTGCCGAATCGGCAAACATGTAGTCCCAACCAGTGTCGCCGGGAATTGGGATGCGGTTGGCGATCTTGTAAGACTGCGCGTTGAGAGCGATGGACCATCCAACCACAACTAGAGCTAGAGCCAAATTGAAACTACGCATATTTACGACTCCCGATTGCCGATAATAGAGCGTCCGCGGCCACATTGCTCGCGTATTGCTACCGCTGCTCCGCCTGCCAAGTAAATCGCCGAGAGCGGCGATTGTCAAACGGGCCGCAGCGCAATTTCCGGAATACTGAATTGCCGCAGAATGCCGCCTGGCATGACTCCCGTTCGGCGTCCAGTCGATCTGCATCCAAGTACCTATGAAACAGAGCAAGCCGTCTGGCGATGGTCAGCCCGCATGCTGTTTGATTTGGCCAAAACATTGATTGACAGTGTTTACAGGCACACTTTCGCGTGGAGGAAGGACTTGAAAAAATGGGAATTGCGCTTTCCGTTCACCGGCGGATTGGCATGAAAGGTATTACATGGCGTTACCTATAAGCAAAAAATACCGGCCCATGGAGGCGTTGCCAGCCACAGAATTGCCGGCTGGCGACAACTGGCAATATGAACCTAAATGGGATGGCTTTCGTTGTCTGGCATTTCGAGAGGGCAAAAATGTGTCTTTGCTGTCGAAGTCAGGGAAGCCTTTAACACGTTATTTCCCCGAGGTGGTGTCTGCTCTACTGAGGCTGTCCGCGAAAAGGTTTGTGTTCGACGGCGAAATCGTCATCCCGCTGGAGGACAGCCTGTCATTCGATCATTTGCTGATGAGGATCCATCCAGCCGCCAGCCGCATTCTGAAGTTGAGTAGGGAAACGCCAGCCCTGTTTCTCGTTTTCGATCTACTTGTGAATGAGCTTGGAAAGTCGCTGGCAGCTCAACCGCTTTCAGAACGCCGCAGGCGATTGGAAGCTTTCGCGCATCAATACATCAAACAGGATGGAACTCTTCGTCTCTCGCCGGCCACAACCGATCTGCGAATGGCAAGAAAATGGTTCCGCATGGATGTGGCGCTTGACGGCGTCATCGCCAAACAACGCGACTTGCCTTACCAGACCGGCAAGCGAGATGGTATGCAGAAGATAAAACGCCAGCGCACCGCCGACTGCGTGGTCGCAGGATTCCGCTATCTCGAGAAAAAGCCGGTGGTTGGGTCGCTGCTTTTGGGGCTGTACAACGATCACGGCGACCTGGACCATGTCGGTTTTACCTCTGCCATCACGAACGAAGAACGCCCGGCACTTACCAAAAAGCTGCGGCGGCTAGTTGGCGGACCCGGATTCACCGGGAAAGCGCCCGGAGGTCCAAGCCGTTGGAGCACCAAGCGCAGCATGGAGTGGGAACCTCTGCTGCCAAAGCTTGTAGCCGAAGTGCAGTTCGACCACTTTACCGAGGGCCGCTTTCGCCACGGCACGAAATTCCTTCGCTGGCGTCCCGACAAGGCGCCGCGAGAGTGCACCTTCAAACAGGTCAAGCGCGAGTCGCGATCTGCGCTGCAGTTGTTGTAAATAGTCGGCCAACCTAATATTCAATCGAAGGTTCGCTCATCTATATTCAACCCAGTGACAAGTTGCAATGAACGAGCCTTTACCAATCCGCCGGCGGGCGAACCAATTAGTCCGTCTTACTGGCAATGCATTGAAGAATTGGTTCATCGCCCAATGTGAAGACTCGCTCGCGGTCGGAATTTTATGGTTCGTCGGCCTGCATTTTCTGAGAGTCCCGTGGGCGCCGCTGTGGGCCGTCCTTGCCGCCGTACTTCAATTCATTCCGCATTTTGGTCCTGTTTTAAGTTTGCTTGGGCCTGTCCTCTCCGCTGCAATTTCCTGGCATGACTGGCAGCATCCGTTTTATGTCTTGCTGCTCTACGCCGGAATCGCCGTGGTGGACGGCTTTTTTCTCCAGCCCTATCTCATGAAGCGCACCGCCAAGGTGCCCATCTGGGCGTCGGTCATTGTGCCCATCGTTTTAGGCTTCGTGATTCCTTTCTGGGGAGTGCTGCTCGCACCGCCGCTGCTGGCGGTGATTTATGCCTACAAAGAGCGGTTTGCAGCGCGTAGTGATGCCGCATAAGCTGAAACAGCATCCCTAGTTCTTGTCATTCCGAGGGGCTAAAAACGACGAGGAATCTGCTTTTCTTCTTGCGGGAGCACGCAATTATTGTGATTCGTCGTTTCCGGTTATGTTTATGATTGTCCCGTGAGATTCTTGATTCTTTCTCTCTTGCTGTGTTTCTTCACGTTGGCTGAGATGGGATCGCCAGCCAATAAAGCTAATTATGCCCAGTCCGCCTACCATGAAATTCAATCCAATAACCTACAGTACAACTCTGAATCCAGAATGGGTCTCGAAATATTGGATAAAGCAGACATTCAGGAACAAAAGCCCGTAGCCGCAAATAAAAAGAAAGCATCCGCCGATGACACTGATTATGGATTGATCGTAAATATCATTTTGACTCTGGTTACCCTTGTCATTGCCGTCGCCGGATTGATTCAAGCCATCGCTGCTAAAAAAAGTGCCGACATAGCGATGAATTCCCAACGATCTTGGGTTATTAGCGAAAGCGTAGATAGTCCAGACTTTGCTGATCCTTGGATTCAAAGATTTGGATGTCATTTCAAAATTATTGGAAGTAGTCCAGTACGAGTTAAAGAAGCAAACTTTCGTGTTCGAGTGGTAGATGCCAGAGAACGTCCTGTGGAACACGGAGCAAAACCAAGACTTAAGAACAAAGAACCTAATTTGCCGGATACCCCTGATTACGGAAATCCGACTGTTACTCTTGCGCATCAACCAGAAATGGGAAGGGTGCGTCCACCCGGAGAAGATTTTGTCGTAGTTCCAACGCTGGATTCTTTGTTCTTGTTCGAGGCCGGGACGGGCGAAGTATCGGGAGCGAAGGATGCTAAAGCGATTAAGAATGGAGATAAGTTTCTTTGCGCCTATGGATTCATTCGCTATAGCGATGCTTTCTCCCAATCCAAAACGCGTGAGACCAGATTTTGTTATATCTACAACGTCAAAAACCCCGCCAACCCTGGCAGCCCAGACGTGTTTGAAATTGGAGGGCCACCAGCCTACAACGACGTTATGGAGTTTATCCATCCCGCCGTCTGGAAGAGAGTTATGAATAAGGCCATAAAATTCAATCGTAAAAATCAGACACACAGCAAAAAAGCAAATTAGGACACCACGGCATTTTTCCAATCCCTTCCCACCCTTTATAATTATTAGTTTTGACATTCAGTACTTTTCCCACTGATCACGGAGGATTGGAATGGCGGCTTCTTACAACGGTGTTGCGGTGCCTGCGAACGGCGCGGGGATTTCCTATGCGGACGGGCGCTATCAGGTACCCGACAATCCGATTATCCCTTTCATTGAAGGCGACGGCACGGGGCGCGACATCTGGAAGGCATCGGTGCGCGTCTTTGATGCGGCCGTCGAAAAGGCCTACAAGGGCAAGCGTCGCGTAGCCTGGTATGAAGTGTTCGCCGGAGAGAAAGCCAAAGCCAAGTTCAACAACTGGCTACCCGATGAAACCGTAACCGCAATACGCGACTTCCGCGTGGCCATCAAAGGCCCTCTCACCACGCCAGTCGGCGGCGGCATCCGCTCGCTCAACGTTGCGCTCCGTCAGATTCTCGATCTCTACTCCTGCATTCGCCCCGTGAAGTACTACAAAGGCACGCCTTCGCCTGTGAAGCATCCCGAGCGCATGAACCTGGTGATCTTTCGCGAAAACACCGAAGACGTGTACGCGGGCGTCGAATGGGAGCAGGGAACTGCAGAAGCAGCCAAGCTCATCGAGTTCCTTAACAAAGACATGCTGAAGGGCGGTAAAAAGCAGATCCGCCTCGACTCCGGCGTTGGTATCAAGCCTATTTCAATTACTGGCACGAAACGCCTGGTTCGTATGGCTATTCAGCACGCTCTTGAAAATGGACTGAAATCGGTGACGTTGGTGCACAAAGGCAACATCCAGAAGTTCACCGAAGGCGCATTCCGCAAGTGGGGATACGAAACCGCCACGCAGGAATTCCGCAACAATGTCGTCACCGAGCGCGAGAGCTGGATTCTCGACAATAAAGACAAGAACCCCAGTCTCACAGTTGAGCAAAATGCCGAGCTGATCGAGCCCGGCATGGAATTTGCTCCTCCGGAATTTCGCCAGTCAGTCAACAAAGAAGTTAAGAGCGTGCTCGACGCGATTTATTCCACCCACGGCAACGGCGCATGGAAGAAGAAGCTCATGATCAACGACCGCATTGCTGATTCTATTTTCCAGCAGATCGTGACCCGCGCCGATGAATATTCCGTGCTGGCCACGCCCAACCTGAATGGCGACTACATTTCTGACGCCGCCGCCGCGCAGGTCGGAGGCCTGGGCATCGCTCCCGGAGCGAACGTCGGCGATGGCTATGCGATCTTCGAAGCCACCCACGGCACCGCGCCAAAATATGCCGATAAAGACGTCATCAATCCCGGCTCGGTCATTCTTTCCGGCGTGATGATGTTCCGCTTCCTCGGCTGGAATGAAGCTGCCGATCTGATCGAGAAGGGAATGGAAAGCTCCATCGAGCAGAAGAAAGTCACGTACGACTTCGAGCGCCTCATGGAAGGTGCAACCAAGGTAAAGACCAGCGAATTCGCCAACACGATTATTGGAAATATGGATGCGGTGTTAGCGGCAGTTTAATTCCTCCGCGCTCTCTGTGTCCTCTGTGGTTAAAGATTTTTGCTTTTATAGAAAGGAATTTTCATTCATGCGTAAGAAAGTCAGCATTGTGGGTTCAGGCAACGTAGGCGCGACTGCCGCGCATTGGATCGCCTCCAAGGAGCTCGCCGACGTCGTCCTCATTGACATCGTTGAAGGCGTGCCGCAGGGCAAAGGACTCGATCTGCTCGAGGCCATGCCCATCGAAAAGCGCGACTCGCATATCATCGGCACGAATGACTATGCCGACACGGCGAACTCCGACATCGTCGTCATCACCGCCGGAATTCCGCGCAAGCCGGGCATGAGCCGCGACGATCTTCTTAACACCAACCACAAGATCATGAGCGACGTGGTCAGCAAAGTCGTCAAGCACTCGCCCAATTGCATCATCATCGTGGTGTCGAATCCGCTCGATGCCATGGCCCAGGCCGCCTACAGACTCAGCGGATTCCCGCGCGAGCGCGTCATCGGCATGGCCGGCGTGCTCGACTCCGCCCGCTTCCGCACCTTTATTGCCGAGGAACTGAACGTCAGCGTGGAGAACGTCAACGCCTTCGTCCTCGGAGGCCACGGAGACACGATGGTTCCGCTACCTCGCTATTCGACGGTTGCCGGAATTCCCATCACCGAGCTGATCGAAAAATCTCGCCTCGACGCCATCGTGCAACGCACGCGCGACGGCGGCGCCGAGATCGTGAAGTATCTCAAGACAGGCAGCGCCTACTACGCGCCTTCTTCCGCCACCACCGAGATGGTCGAAGCCATCCTCAAAGACAAAAAGAAGATCCTGCCCTGTGCGGTTTATCTGGAAGGCGAATACGGAATCAAGGGTCTCTTCGTCGGCGTGCCTGTAAAGCTGGGCGCGAAGGGCATGGAGCAGATCATCGAAATCAAGCTGACTCCCGAAGAAAAAGCTGGACTCGACAAGAGTGCCGCCGCGGTTAAGGAGTTGGTGGGAGTAATCGGGGTATAACTATTATTGAATCTCAAATTTAGACAGGCAAAGACTGTATTGACTGGGCTCCGAGACCTCTGTAACTTGAATTGGGCAATTGTAAGGTATAATTTCGTTGACAAGTGCGCATGCAATCACTTAACGAATATTATTCTTTTTGAGGAATGCACTTGGCTGATCGATCACATGATGTTGAAGAGCGCCTGACCGAACTGGCACGCCGTATATATCAACAGTACGGTACGAATTTGTCAGCTTATTTTGATGCTCTACGTCAAATTGAAGAGCAATCAAATAAAAGTCATGCGGATATTCTCGACATGTGTATGAAGAGGTGTGGACCTCGAAATGGCGAAGGCAAGTCCGGATTTTCGCGAGAACCCATCCCGATGCATTTACGTCAACGGTGAAATAGATCAATCGTTAATAGATAAACTTACTCCTCAAATAAACAATCTTCGACTAGCTAGTTCCGATCCAATATCCGTCTATATCGATAGTCCAGGCGGCAGTACTTTGAGCATGGATACACTGCTCGGTCTGCTTAAAACTCCCACCCAAGACGGATCGGTTTGCAGAATAATCACAGTGGTGACGGGAATGGCGGGCAGTGCAGCAGCCGACCTACTTGCTAGGGGCGATTATGCTATTGCCTATCCTCATGCACAAATACACTACCACGGCGTACGTAGCACTACAGGCCAATTGGTAACTACTGAATATGCTACAAATCTCGCCACATTCCTAAAAGCACGAAACGAAAGATTTGCTCTTGATCTTGCAGAACGCTCGTTACCTAGATTCTTTTTCCGCTACTTCAATGTGAAATCGGAATTTACGCAAGTAAGAGAACTTGCTGGAGACCCCAATTTGGCGGATGTGGAATGCATGGCTCAGGTGATGAAATGGAGATTGCCTCGTCATGACGATATTCCGGAAGAGGCACTCAGAAAACACCATCGCTTAAACGCACTTACCGAGTTCTATTCAAAGCGTTTGAAAACTACTAAGAAAAAATTTAAACGTTTGGCAGATCAAGAAGCTTTCTTGCTCAACTGTCTCGTTGAATATGAATTGAAACAGAATAGGAATGACGCATGGCGTTTTAGCGCCGGAGGGCTCTCGGAGATGCAAGAAGATTTCACCCTGCTTTCGGATTACGAAAGCGGTCGACACATGCAAAATTTAGAAACACAGGTTAAACGTTTCGGGTGGTCGTGTTTGTCCGATGAACAGAATAATACTTATTCTCAATTGACCGGAATAGATGCTGAAAAATGGTTGCTAGAAAATACGCGTGAGCATTTCCGTACGTTGTGGCATTTTCTTGTTTCAGTGTGCCGAGCCCTGCAAGAGGGCGAGCATCGATTAAGTGCTGTTGAAGCATATTGGTTCGGTTTAATTGATGAAATAACAGGTTCATCATTGCCGAATCTCAGGCATTTATTTGAAGTGGAAGAAGATAAACCAATGTCTACCTCACCAGAAAATAACCAAATACCGGAAACCCAAGCTATCGTAGTGACAGCGAATTAAACCCTCTCAATCACCACCGACTTCACCACCACATCTTTGGTCGGCTTGTCATTGCGGCCTTTGGGAACGTTCACAATCTTCTCGGCTACTTCGTAACCCTCCACCACTTCGCCAAAAATTGTGTGGTTGCCCGTTAGCCAGGTGGTTGGCGCAACGGTAATGAAGAACTGTGATCCGTTGGTGTTCGGCCCGGCGTTGGCCATGGCCAGCTTGCCCGGCTTGTCGAACTTGTGCGGAGAGCCCTTGGTCTCGTCCTCAAACTGATAGCCGGGGCCGCCAAAGCCCGATCCCGCCGGGTCGCCGCCCTGAATCATGAAATTCGGAATCACGCGATGGAAAATCGTGCCATCGTAAAGTTTGTCTGAGCTTTTCTTGCCGCTTACCGGATGCTTCCATTCGCGCTTGCCCTCGGCAAGGTCAGTAAAATTTTGTACGGTCTTCGGCGCTTCTTTTTCGAACAACCGACAAACAATGGTTCCTTCGGAGGTATTCAATACAGCATAAGTTCCAGCGGGACGGGTCATGATTTCCTTTCAGTAAATGAATATTCGGCAGAGCTGGTTTTATAAATCTCGTTCGATCAATCTTGTTCGATCAATTTGAGTGGGAAGTCCGATGCGCGCTCGCCGGTTTCGCGTTACTGGCGCCGCTCGCACCCTCAATGCTGATATGAATAATTTTTACCGGCTTGAACGGACGATCGTTGGAAGGATCGCGGTCCATGCGCGCGATCTGCTTCACAATGGCTACACTCGCGTCGTCGCATTGCCCAAAGATCGTGTAATGTCCGTTGAGCATGTCGCCCTGCTGGCCAAGCAGCGGCTGCTCGGTAATAAAAAATTGTGAGCCATTTGTGTCAGGCCCGGCGTTGGCGTAAGCAAGCCTTCCCGCGCGGTCGAATTTTACGCCGAGCGAGACCTCGTTCTTGAATTGGTATCCGGGATCGCCCTCGCCATTGCCCAGAGGGTCTCCTCCCTGAATCATGAATTCGGGAATCACGCGATGAAAAATCGTGCCGTCATAAAGGGGCACGCCGTGTTTTTTCTGGTGCGTCCGCGGGTCTGTCCAGTCCTTGGTGCCTTTCGCCAGGGCAATGAAATTCGCCACGCCGATCGGGGCCACTTTAGGGAACAAATGACATGTCAGGTTCCCCGCCGTCGTCTGAATAACGGCAGTGGGCGCCGCTCCGGGCGCGGCCATCTCCTGGGAAAAAAGGGCCGAGGGAAGTACGGCAACCAGCATCAGAATCAAATTTACTCTGCGCATGAAATCTCCTGGTCTAAAGTCGTAGGCATTTTCTCCGGCAGCAATCCCTGACGCCCGAATGATTTTACATCAGTGGATCGCCATCCAAAGCCACGACGCGCTTGGGCGTGGCGCAGCTTACTGAATCTGATACACGCCACTCTTGGAACCTATACAACATGTCATCCCGAGCCGTTTTTGCGAGGGATCTTAGGTTGGATCGAACTGCCTATGCTGCCATCGGGGCTAGTATCCCCGTCGATCGCAAAGAGGTGACTGGCCGTCGTAAGGCCCCTCGGCCTTCGCTTCGCGCAACGTCGGGATGACATGCTGGTTTGTGTAAATGCAGTTGAGCCAAAACCGCACCGCTACCAGCCTCACAGCGAGCTTAAAAATTTCACCACGTCGGGCGCGGTCCACTCCACATCACTCACAAACTTCCGCCGCAGCACGCCGTTGCGGTCAATGATGTAGGTCTCGGGAATCTTCACCGTCCCGTATAACTGCTCAATCCGTCCATCGGGATCACGCACTGTAGGGAAGGTGATACCGTACTGCTTGATGAAGCGGTGGTAGGCTTGCTCGTCTTCATCAATGCTCACGGCGACCACGACCACGCCCTTTGCCTTTAATTCCTGCTGCATGGCAACCAGCGAGGGAGTTTCCTCAATGCAGGGCGGGCACCAGCTGGCCCAGAAATTCAGCACCACCACCTGCCCGCGAAACTGGGCCAGCGCAATTTTTGCTCCGTCGTCCTGCACGGTGAAATCGGGCGCCTGCGCGCCAATCCGCGTAGGATGCGAACCCCGGTAGCATCCCGCCGAGAGCGCGACAAAAAGCATGATGAAGAGAGTGGCAAACCGCACATAGCTATAATACCGAAAGGCCTTGATGGATGGCGGGAACATAGATCATGGGAGTGGTGCAGTTTGAACAGCCCATCAACGCATGTCATCCCGACGTTGCGCGAAGCGAAGACGGAGGGACCTTACGACGGCCAGCCCACTTCTCAGAGATCGGCGGGAATATTACTCCCGATAGCAGCATAGGCAGTTCAATCCGACGTAAGATCCCTCGCAAATACTGCTCGGGATGAGATGTTTTCGGGATTGCATAAGTTAGATGGGTCAGTTTGGATAAACGGATACGCTACCGGATCAGCGCATCGCTAATCAAATTATGACGACCGCGTCAGAATCAAAATTCGGACCGCTGGTATCCGTCATTATTCCCGCGCGTAATGAAGAAGCAAGCCTCGGAGCTTGTCTCGAATCTCTGGTCAGGCAGAGCGGCGTCAGCTTTGAAATCCTCGTGGTAAACGACGCTTCGACCGACCGGACGGCGGAAATTGCGCACTCGTTTGCTACTGTGCGAGTAATGGACGCGCCGCCTTTGCCGCCGGGCTGGACAGGCAAGAACAACGCTGTAACCGCAGGAGCGAAAAACGCTGCGGGATCGTGGCTTTTGTTTACCGATGCCGATACCATGCACTTTCCCGGGTCGCTCGTGAAAGCGGTGACGGAAGCTAAGCAGCATGGCGCGGCATTGCTTTCCTATTCTCCCGCGCAAGAAGTGCACGGATTTTGGGAAAAATGCCTGATGCCGGTGATTTTTGCTGAACTGGCTTCGACCTTCCGCCCCAAAGATGTCAGCAACCCCGCGTCCCCGGCGGCTGCCGCCAACGGGCAATATTTGCTGATTACCCGCGAAGCCTATGACGCCGTCGGCGGCCACGCCGCAATTGCGGGAAGCATCTTAGAAGATGTGGCGCTGGCACGCGCTGTGAAGTCCTCAGGCCGAAAGATATTCTTCCGCTACGGAGGCGATGCCGTCCGCACGTGGATGTACCGCAGCTTCCAGCAAATGCGCGAAGGCTGGACCAAGAACCTGGCATTGCTTTTTCCGCACGCCGGCAGGCGTGCTGCGTTGCGGTTCACGGAATTTGTCGTGATCCTAGCTGGTGTAATCGGGGCCAGTATTCTCGGGGTGCGCGGATATCCGGCGGCGTCTACATTGATCGCCGCTTTTGCTTTTCTAATCTATGCGTCATTCCTTCTGCGGATACGGAAAGCACATTTC
>Ga0134125_10008125_pt1 | contig 11832 bp, 13 predicted proteins | sample KB31751_FD_96464 | JGI IMG/M metagenome (GOLD analysis project Ga0134125, IMG submission 96464) | Terrestrial soil microbial communities with excess Nitrogen fertilizer from Kellogg Biological Station, Michigan, USA - KB3-175-1 | ecosystem: Environmental > Terrestrial > Soil > Unclassified ... | reverse complement strand
GGTGGCGGCGATCGCGGCGGCGCGGGCGCGCCACCCATATTTGCAACTCGCGGGCAATGCGTATGAGGGGGTGGGCGTGCCCGATTGCATCGCCAGCGGGCGGCGGGCGGCGCAAGCCCTCGCCGGCGATAACGCCAACCGGGAAGCCGGCGCATGAGCGGGTCTTCCGCAGTGACGTTGCATGTCGGCGGGCCGCGGGACGAAGCGGATTTTGCGTCCGAGGCGGCGCGGGTCATGGGGGGGGCGCTGCTGCGGCTGCCGCCCGGAGGCGGCGGATGGGCGGCGTGGCAGCAGGCGCTGGAGGAGCACCAGCCGGAATCGGTGTTCGTGCACGACGTCGCGGACGCCGCGCCGGAGTGGATGCTCGGACTGCGCGAGCGCGGGATTCCCTACGTGGTGTTTCTGCACGACTACGGCGCGCTTTGCCCCACGACGCGACTGTGGCATGTGAGCCAGTCGCGCTGCGGCGGACCGGGGCGCACGGCGTGGAAGTGCGCCTGGTGCGCGGGCGGAGGCCGGCGGGGCGGGGCGGGCCTTCCCCGGCGTTTTTGGCGCTACCGCCATCGCCCCGGTTCGTGGCGAACCGCGCTGCTGCGCGCGGAGGCGCTGTTGGTGGATTCGCGCTTCGCGCGGGAGTTCTGGATCGAACAGGGCGCGCCGCCGGAACGCCTCGCGGTGATCGAGCCCTGGATAGCCGAGCGTACGCAGCCGTCCGTGCCAGTCGTGTCGAATCAGATTTTATATGCCGAGGGCCCGGACGAGGCCGCGGGCGCCGAGCTGCTGGGGGCGGCGCTGGATCTGGTGCGCCAGCCCTTACGGGTGGTGGCCGCGGGAAACTGGAGCGACGACGAAAAGGCGGGGATGCGCGCGGCGATCGCGCCGCGCCACGAACTTGGATTTCCGGGTGAGTTGGGCGAGGGGGCACTGGCCGCCCTGGCGGCGGGTAGTGCCGCGACCGTGGTCCCCATGCGGTGGGAGATTCCCTACAGCCGGAGGGTAAGCCTCGCGCAAGCGGCTGGGGGACGGGTGGTAGCGACGGCGGTGGGCGGCATCCCGGAACAGATCATTCACGGGGTAAACGGGTATTTGGCCGCGCCCGACGACCCCGGGGCGCTAGCGGAATCGCTCGCCGAAGCCTTGCGCCCGCCGGAGGTGGCCTGGGCCGGCGCCGATGCGCTGGCCGCCGCGCGCCGCGGCGCCGCGGCGCAGACGGCAGCGTGCCTGCGGCGCTTGCAGGAGCTGCTGCGCGCCGGAGCGGCCCAGGCGGCGGTGGAACTCGGGCACCGCGCCTGGCTCGATGCGGTGGGCCCATCCGACCAGGAACGCCAGCGCGGCATCGCCCAGTTGGTTGCCGCCATGCGTGACGGGGACGGCTACGACTCCTCTGCCGGTCGTGAAGTGGACCAAACCTCGCGCCATAGGCGAATTCAACTCAACCACGCGGTCGCATTTTTGCGGGCGTGCGGCTGCCGGCGAGTGGCACGACTGGGCAGCGGCGCGGATGCACCGGCGGAGGCCTGGTGCCGCACGTGGGGGCTGGAACCGGTAGCTGCGACCGAACTTCCGGACGCACTCCTAGTAGAAAATGATACGTCCCCGGATTGGGGACGGTTTCAACTCCTACGGCGGTTTCCGCAGGCGCGCGGGGCGGTGGTGCTGGGAGCTGAGGTGGAAACACTAGCGCTACATGACGAAAATGAATTAAGCCAACCTTAATTTTTTCTGAGGATGTAACTTCGCCGGAGGGCTCGCCGTTGTCAGGGGATAGGCGCAAGCATTGCGTCAGGGACAACGGCAATGGAACACAGCGAATACCGCGAGTTTTTCTCCACCTTAGCCAATTTTTCGCGGCTGGCGATCGTTCAACTGCTTCGCCGGCGCGGGGCTACTGTGACCCAGATCGCCGAAAGTCTGGGTTACGAACAGAGCCGCGTCTCGCACTCGCTGGCGCGGCTCCAGCGCGCCGGCATTGTATCGTGCCGCTGGGAAGACAAGCGCAAGATGTTCCACCTCGTGGAGGACGTCAGCCCGCTGCTGCGCGATATCGAGGTGTACCTGGAGCGCCGCCCCAAGGGGAAGCAGAGCAACTCGGAATCGGCGTGGGGCGTGAATAGCTGGGCGGTCGCCTCGTCCGAATAGGGACACGCGGCAGGCGGCGAGCCGATCTTGCGAGGGCGGCGTGGGGACTGCGGTGCCCCACGCCGCCTTTTCGTTTTTGCCTAGGCGGCTTTGGCGAAGAGGGGTTGGGAAATCTGGGTGAGGAGTTCGTCGGCTTGGACTTCTTCGGCTTGGTTGTCGGCCAATAAGCGGGCGACGCGGGGTTCGCCGATGCGATCGGCGAGGGTGCGCAGCGAGCCATAGCCGGAGATCTCGTAGTGCTCCACCTTTTGGGCGGCGATGATCAGCGACAGGTCCGCGGCGGCGGGATCAAGGTCCTTGCCTTCGTGGATGGTCTCCTCGCCTTCCTCCACCAAGCCCTGCATGCCCTTGCAAACTTTCGCCTTTGCTTTGGCGTTCAGTAGTTCAAAGGCCTGATGCAGGCGCTCGACGTGTCCGCGGGTCTGCTCCAGGTGGTCGGTGAAGGCTTGACGGAGCTGCGGCGACTGGGCGGCCTTGGCCATTTTCGGCAACGCTTTGACGAGCTGGTTCTCCGCGTGGAGGAGGTCTTCCATTTGGGAGAGCAGCACAGTTTTCAGTTCAGAAATGTTCTCACGAGGCATCGGGGTCTCCTTAAGCGGTAGCCTGGGGATGGATACCGGGTTCCGATGCCACGCTGCGACGAGGCTGTTGCACCAAACACGAAAAGCCGCGGGTGGGCAGGTTCTTACATTACCGATGTTCGCTGCCCAAGCGGATGCGGAGGAAGGCCGCCAGGCCTTGGGGATGCGTACCGTAGAAGACGCGCAGATTGGGTGGCGTGTCATAGAACGTCCACTGGGCGCCGAGCGCGGCGGAGAACCAAGGCGGCGAGGGCAGACCGCGGTCATAGCCCAGAGAGTAGGCCTGCACGCGGGCCAGGAAGCGCTCCGCGAACGTGGGCGGCTGGGGAGCGCCGGCGAGCAGCAGGTCGGTGGAGCGATCCACGTTCTCGATGCGTGTCCAAACGTGGTTGCGGTTCCAGCCGAGGCGCGACTCCAGCAAATAGCCGTTCATGACGTTGCCACCACCCACGGCACGGGTGCGGCCCCAGAGCACCGTGTTGGCCCAGTTCCCGGACGCAAGCCGGCGGTTGACCATCAAGCTGGCGGTGAGGCGGATCTGGTCTTCGCTCGGGTTGAGCACCTCGGGGCTGTGGATGTGCGCCCAGGATACCTGGCCGCTCCAATCCGGGGCGGGGCTGGCGGTAAGGCGCCACGAGTAGGAGTCCAGTTTGCCGGATTGGAGGTCCCAACGGAACTCGTTGGGTTCGCGGCCGTGAAATACCGATGCTTCGAGGCGGAGCGCGCGCTCCGTCAGGCCCAGGGTGAGGACGTCGGCAGCGATGTGGGTGGAGTCCTCGAGGTGGTGGCCGAGAGGAGCGAGAGGGTCTTCGGCGGCCGAGGCGCGGTGGGGGTAGGCGGCGGGGCCGATGGCGGGGTCGCCCATGGGGGCGGCATAGAGACTGAACAAGCCGTGTGAGCCCAAGCGCAGGTCATACAGCGCCGCGAGTTCCATGAAGAAGTTGTGGGGATGCTGTCCATCCACGATGGGCCGGCCGAAAGCGGTCTCGCCGGTCTGGAACAGCTCGGGGAAGAAGCGGCCGGTCACGGTAGCGGGTTCCAGGCTGAACATGGCCCGCAGGGTGAGGCGTCCCGGTCCCCAGGGGCGCTGGGCCATGCCCATCAGCCAGTTGGTGGAGAAGAGCTTGTCGTCGCCCCGGGGCCCGGTCTGTTGCTGGTCGGTGAGAAAACCCAGGCCGTGCAGCATCAGCATCCAGCCGTCGGCGCGGGTCATGAGCATGGGCGCGGGCGTGGACTCGGGCTCGGCGCTGGTGCCGGAATCGGCGTGTTGCAGCAGGGCGGCGATAAATGGATCGGAAGCCGGCTGCGTCGGGGATGCGGGCATGGGCATGGGCATAGCCTGCGCCCGCAACGGCGTGGCGGCGCAAATCAGCGTAACCGCGGCCACGCCAGCGAATAACGGATGAAATCGAAACACGGGGTCTCCTCCGAGGCGGCTAATACTAGAACGGGGATGCCGGGGCGGAGAGCGTTCTAGATACGGAGGAACGGTAGGCGGGAGTGAGGCGGGGCCGGCGAATGCCCACGGGACGGGTTGGCGGAAGGCGCGGGAAGCGAAAGCGGCGGCGGGGGGAACAGCCGTCCCACAGCGACGGGCGGAGGCGGCACAATCGATAGCGGCGGCAGCGCGGCGTGGAGCGCGGCCGAGCAGCAGGGCCGGGGGATGGAGCGGGGGGTGGAGGGCCGTGGCGACGGCATGCCGCATGGTCCCATGCTGCCGGCCTTGGCGGCGGGCGCGGCCATGGGAGCGGCCATGAGGCTCGGGCACACGCCCGCGGCCATGATCACCAGCGCGAGGACTTGCGCCAGCAGCCGGCGACTTCGCTGTCTATTCTGGAAAGGATGGTGCCGCAGAAGGGACTCGAACCCCCACTCCCTTGCGAGAACGTGGACCTGAACCACGCGCGTCTGCCAGTTCCGCCACTGCGGCACGTCAGGTAATTTTACACGAAGTGAGGCGGGGTGGCACGGCCACGATGCGATCTAAGCGGCATCGCGGCGCGGGGGCGCCTCCGCGACCGGAAGCTCCATGAGAAAGCGCGTGCCACGGCCCGGGGTGCTGACGAAACTGAGGGTGCCGTTGTGCGCCAACACGATCTTCTGCGCACCGAACAGTCCCAGCCCCATGCCCTGCGGCTTGGTGGTGAAGTAGGGCTGAAAGAGCCGGTGCTGCACATCCTCGGGGATGCCGGGGCCGGTATCCTCCACCCAGGCCAGGATGCGTTGGGAGTCGTTCCCCGCGAGACCGGTGTGGACGCGAATGGTTCCACCCCCTCCACCCAGCGCCTCTACGGCGTTGAAAATGAGGTTGACGAGTACGCGGCGCAGATCGTGGGCGCTGCCGGAGGAGCTGGGGACGGGGTGCAGGTCTTCGACCACCTCGATCTCGGTGTGGGTGCGCCAGAGGGGGCGGGTCAGCTCAATCGCCTCCCGCGCCAGTTGGGTGACGTCCACCGCCTCGGTGGGGCCGGCGCCGCCGACGAGGTAATCGCGCAGGCGGTGCACGATGGCGGCGCCGTCCTGGGCAGCGCGGTCGATCATATCGCGGAATTTGCGGCGCTCGGCGGTGGGCGCATCTTCCTGAATCTCGAGCACCGCCACGGCACGGCGGATGATGTCGAGCACGTGGTTGAAGTCGTGGGTCAGGCCCGAGACCATCTGCGCGATGGCCAAGTGGCGGGCGCTGTCGAGCGTGCGGAGCTGCAGTTCCTTCAGGGCGGTGACGTCGGTGATGAGCACCAGCGAGCCGATGATCTCGCGGCCGGCGTTGCGCAACGGGGTGGAGGAAACGAGCACATGGATGCGCCGGTTGCGTTCGACGTCAATGATGGTGCCCTCGTCGTGAGTGGAGACACCGGCCTGCGTGGTCTCTTCGAGCGTGGGGGTGCGCGTGGTCTTGCCACCCTCGTAGACAAAATGGAAGCGCTCGCGCAAACTGGCGGCGCTGAGTCCGAGCAGGGTCTCACCGGGACGGTCGAAGAGAGCATCGGCGGCCGGATTCAGCGAGTTCACCCGCATGTCCTTGCCGAAGATGATCACCGCATCGGCGACGTGCTCGAGCAGGGCGGCCATCTGGTGAGCGCCGACGGCGGCGCGCATGCCGCTGCGGCGGCGGAGTTCCATCAAGGCGACCACGAAGAGTCCGACGACGAGGAGGATGAACTCCTCTTCCCAGGTGGCGTAGAAGCCGACCGGCAGCTGGAGCGGGTTGGCGAGAAACCATATGCGGCAGGCGGCGCTGCCGGCCACGCTGAGCAGGACCGCGGCAATGCCGCCCCAAACCCCGAAAAGGGCATCCACTACGGTGATGCCGGGTAGATAAATCAGCAGGGTGATGGCGCGATCGGGACGGATCAGAACCAGGACTCCGGTGGCCGCGAGCGAGATCACCACGGCCGCCAGAACAAGCGAAAAGACCCGCAACCAGCCCCACCCCGGACGCAGCCGGACCCATCCCGCCCAGTTTGGCGCCATAAGCCGTTGGATGCGGCTTGTGACGGGTGGGGAGGTGGACCGGCACTACTGGATTAGGCGTCTTTAATTTCCAGATGGCGTTTGGCGTGCATTGGCTGGACCAGAGAGCTTTGCATGAGCGATCTTTCCCTCCTCACGCCCTCCCTGCTGCGGCGCTGCTTTCACCTGGACACGTTTGTGGAAACCGGCTGCTACCAGGGTGATTCCATGGCGCTGGCCTATGGCGCCGGCTTCGCCAAGGTCATCAGCTGCGACCTTGACTGGAATCGGGTGGAGGCGTGCCGGGAGCGATTTCCCGATGCGGCGGTACTGTATGCGGAGAGTACGGCGCTGCTGGGACCGCTGCTGCCGCACCTGCTCCCGGTCATGGGCAAGACGCTGTTCTGGCTGGATGCCCATTTCCCCGGCTACTTCGGATTGGCGGAGACGAAGCAGAACCGCTTTCCGTTGGCGGAGGAGCTGCGGCTGATCCGCGAGAACAAGCCCGGCTACGCCGACGACGTGATCGCCTTCGACGACCTGCGGGTGATTCGCGATCCGCTCAACCCGCGGTACCGCCAGGGCGAGCTACAGGGCGAGGAGAGCGCGCTGTATGTAGACGTGAGCCTGGAAGCCCTGTTGGGACCGTTTGCGGCGACGCATACCGCCGCATTTATCCACGCGCAGGAGGGTGCGGTGGCGCTGCTGCCAAAGTCGGTGACCGCTGATTAACAGGCGGGAAGGCCGCGGGCGGTGACGTTTTCGGCTTGTTCGTGGGCGTGATAGGAGCTGCGCACCAGGGGGCCGGCTTCGACGTGGCCGAAACCCATCGCCAGCGCGGCAATGCGCAGGGCGGCAAATTCTTGCGGGGTGTAGAGGCGCTTGACCGGCAGGTGCTCGCGCGAGGGGCGGAGGTACTGGCCGAGGGTGAGGATGTCGCAGCCGGTGGCGGCGAGCTGGCGGAGCGCATCGAGCAGTTGTGCTTCGCTCTCGCCCAAGCCGAGCATGAGGCCGGTCTTGGTGACCATGCCGGGGTCGAGGCGCTTGACGGCGCGCAGCAGCTCGAGCGAGCGGTCGAACTTGGCGCCCGGGCGGACAAAGCGGTAGAGCGCGGGAACGGTCTCGGTGTTGTGGTTGAGGATGTTGGGGCGGGCCTCGACCACGATGCGGAGGGCGGGCTCGCTGCCGCGGAAGTCGGGGATCAGAACCTCGACGCTGCAATCCGGGACGCGTTCGCGGACGGCGGCGATGGTTGCGGCAAAGATGCGAGCGCCGCCGAGGTTGTCGTCGTCGCGGTTGACCGAAGTGATGACGGCGTGCTTGAGTGCGAGGCGGGCGACGGCTTCGCCCACGCGGCGGGGTTCGTCCTGGTCAATGGGCAGCGGGCGTCCCTTGGGCACGGCGCAGAAGCCGCAGCGCCGGGTGCAGAGGTTGCCCAGGATCATGAAGGTGGCGGTGCCGTGGTTCCAGCACTCGCCGATGTTGGGGCAGCGCGCGGACTCGCAGACGGTATGCAGGTCGAGCTGCCGGGCCATCTGCTTGAGGTGATGATAGTTTTCGCCGCCCGGGACGCGTACGCGCAGCCAATCGGGCCGGGGTTGCGGCGGCGCGGCGGCGGCGGCGATCTGGACCAGTGTGGTCATCCTCATCCAGTTTATCCGAACCAAGCCGGCGGTCTCCGCGTCTATACTGCTGAAAGAGGGTGCAGTGACCGATCAGGCTTGCCGGGAACGGGTGCGGTGGATGGCCAGCCACGTGGGCTTGGAGGTGTTCTTCGTCTCGCCGGTGGAGCTGGACACGGAGTTGGAGACGGGGACGCTGGGGGCGGTGTTCATGCTCGCCGACCTGGACTCGGAGCTGGAGCAGTTCGCCCTGCCAACCGTCACCGACGACGAGATCCGCTCCGGCATCGAGCGCGCCCGGATCGGCTTGGCACAGCGCTGCGGCTGCGAGATCGTGCATGACGGCGCGGGCGTCTTCCGCTGCCTGCGGCACGAGGTGGAGTGCGACACCGGGGAGGAGCAGGACCCGGTGATTCGGCAAACCTTACGCTGGACCGCGGAATGCCCGGTGGGCGGGGTCAGCCAAGCGTTTTATCTGATGGGGCACAAGCCCCCCGAAAGCAAATAGGAGGGCAACGAACTCTATGGAAGTTTCGCATCGCTTTGCATTTCTCCGTCCCGTCACCGTGGCGGCGGGTGTGGCCGCCGTAGCCTTCGGCCTCGCGCCCCCGGCGCGGGCGCAGAAGGCGCTGGACCGGCTGCAGGACTCGGCCAGGGTGCTGCACGAGATCCTGGCGGCGCCCGACGGCGGCATCCCCGACGTGATCCTCAAGCACGCGCAGTGCGTGATGATCGTACCGGGATACAAGAAAGCCGGGCTGGGATTTGGCGGCGAGCTGGGCAAGGGCGTGGTCACCTGCCGCACCGGCGCCAATGGCGAAGGGGCCTGGTCGGCGCCGCTGTTCGTCAGCCTGGGCGGGGCCAGCTTTGGGCTGCAGATCGGGGCGCAGGAGAGCGACGTGGTGATGGTGATCATGAACCGCGAGGGGGAAGATCACTTGCTGAAGGACAAGATCTCGCTCGGCGGCGACATGGCGGCGACCGCCGGCCCGGTGGGGCGCGACGCCAACGCCCAAACCGATCTGAGCATGCACGCCAAGATGCTGGCCTATTCGCGCAGCCGCGGGCTGTTCGGCGGCCTCACCATCAAGGGCGGCGTGATCAAGCAGGACGGCGACAGCAATCAGTGGTTGTACAAGAACGCGTCGGCGCAACAGATCCTGAGCGGCAAGGTGGCGGTGCCGGCGCCGGCGGCCTCGTTGGTGAAGGCGTTGGACGCCCGCTCCAGGTAGCCGCGGCCGGTTAGACCGGGATCAGGTCGGCGAAGACGAAGCCGTCGCGGTGGACGATTTCGCCGGGCTGCACCGGAATCGGGGCGGCGAACATGGGGCCGGCGGTGACGACGGTGTGGAACTCGCCGTTTTCGCCGCAGGGGTCCACCGCAGCGGGGAGATCGGCCAGCAAACTCGGGTCGAAGCGGCGGCCGGCGAAGGCGGGGTCGAGCTTGCGGGGGTCGAGGCAGGCGAGGTGGGCTTCGAGACCGCCGGCGAGCATTTCCTGGGCAAGTTTGTGGGTGTCCTGGAGCCAGAGCGGAAAGAGCGGGGTCATGCCGGCCAGAACCATTTTCTCTTCGCGGTAAGCGCGGATGTCTTCCAAAAAAAGGTCCCCGAAGACCATGTGGGTCACGCCTTGGGCGCGGAGCTGGGCGGTGGCGGCGGCCATGCGGGCTTCGTACTCGGCGTTGGAGCAGGGCCAGGGCAGTGGCACCTTCATGCAAGGCAGGCCGAGGGCCTGGGCCTGGCGGTCCACTAGCTCCGCCCGGACGCCGTGCATGGCGACGCGGTTGAACTCCTGGTTGATGGTCGTAAGGATGCCAACGACGTCAGCAAGCCCGCGCAGGCGGGTCTGATGGAGCGACCAAGCGGCGTCTTTGCCGGAGGACCAGGAGACATAGGCCTTTTTGAGCGGGGGCGCGGTCACTCGACCTCGTCGTCGCGCTGAGGATCGAGGCAGTCCAGGCCTTCGGCCCGTGCGGCCAGGGCGAGAGCTTGGTCGCTGCAAACGAATCGGGTGTCCGGAAGCTGGCGACCGAGCACCAAGGCGCTGGCCAATTGCAGGGCGTCATAGGCCCGCAGGGCGTGCCGGTCGAGGAGGCGAAGGGCGGCTTCAATCACGGCATCGTTGACCGCGGTGCGCACGAAGCGCAAGCCTTGATGCTCGCGGAACTGGGCCAGCAGTTCGGTGACGTCGGCAGGGTGGACGCGTCCAGTGCGTTCGAGAACCCTAAGCGCCGCTGTAAATTCCACCACAGCCAAGGCGGAGAGATACAGCTCGCCGTGTTGGGCATGTGCGGCGAGCCGGAGCATAGCATCGGTGCCCGGCTCGCGCACATACAACTTCACTAGCGCGCTGGTATCCAAAAAAAACGGCATTGCCGCCTAGCGCCTGCCCGCCAGGACGGTTTCCGATAAGCTCACGCCGCCCAGAGTGCGCGGCGCAAAGCCGGCGGAGTTTGGCGGCGATGCCGCGGGCGGGGCCAGCAGGACGGCTTGCACCTCGGGATGGGCGCGGTTCAAATGCAGCGTGGCGGTCGGATAGGGCGAACGCGGATTGTTGAGCTTATTCACGCCAACCCAGCCGGCGGCAATCGCGGCCTCGAGCTCGCGCCTGGCCTCGGGCGGCGCCAGCCCCTCGGCTGGCAAGTCGACATCGCGGAACCGCTTCAGCCCGACGAAATTGCTGTACGGGTCGGACTCCGCCTTGTCGAGAGAGCGAAGCACGATTTGCGCAGCTCGCGGCAGCGCGGGCATGGACAGCGGCGCCGGGCGGGCCGCGGTCAGCGTGACCGACGCTCCGGTTGAGGGAACAAACCGCACTTCGATTTCGTCACCGCTTTCCGGGCGGAAATTGTCAATCGCCTCGGCGTCGCAACGGATCTTCCTTTTTCCGGGCGGCGCGCGGTGGAAGGTCACGGCAGGCTCCCAGCCGTTGGCGATCTCCGGCGGCAGGAGTTTCTTGATGGCGAGCGAAATATCCTTCGCAAGTATCTCCAGTTTCATTCTTTATCTCCTATATTTAACGGACGGGAACAATATAACATTACTGCCCCCGCTTCGGCAAGGAAGCGGGGGCAGTGGCCCGGCCACTCTTGCCTGGGTCGCTCCCGTTGGTCGCTCGGAGGCCGGGCTTCGCTTGCCGGCAGGGGATGCCCGCTTGGCTCAGGGCATCTACGAGCTGCGGCCAAATGGGAAGGAACAGGCGAGATTTAGGACTGGGTGCTGTCGGCGAGGACGGTGACGCGGTCGCCGAGGACTTCGAAGAAGCCGCCGCTGACGGCGACTTCGTGTTCGCCCGCGGCGGCGGCGTAGCGCACCGCGCCGGCGCCGAGCACGCCCAGGGTGGGGGCGTGCCGCGGGAGGGCGCGCATGGCGCCCGAGGCGGCGGGGATATCCACCCACTGCGCGTCGGTGTCGAGCACCTGGCGCTGGGGGGTGACCACCACCAACTTCAGGGTCGAGCTCACTGCTTCAGCTCCTCGGCCTTCTTGAGCACGTCGTCGAGCGTGCCCTGCATGTAGAAGGCCTGCTCGGGGATGTGGTCGAGCTCGCCCTCCACGATCTTCTTGAAGGCGCTGATGGTATCGGCCAGCTTGACGTACTTGCCTTCCATGCCGGTGAACTGCTCGGCGACGAAGAAGGGCTGGGAGAGGAACTGCTGCACCTTGCGGGCGCGGTTGACGGTGAGGCGATCCTCTTCGCTCAACTCCTCGATCCCGAGGATGGCGATGATGTCCTGGAGGTCCTTGTACTTCTGCAGCACGCGTTTCACGGTCTGGGCGACGGTGTAATGCTCGTGCCCGACGATGCGGGGGTCGAGAATGCGGGAGGAGGAGGCGAGCGGATCCACCGCGGGGTAGATGCCCATCTCGGAGATGGCGCGGGAGAGGTTGGTGGTGGCGTCGAGGTGGGCGAAGGTGGTGGCCGGCGCCGGGTCGGTGTAATCGTCGGCGGGCACGTAGATGGCCTGCACCGAGGTGATGGAGCCGTTCTTGGTGGAGGTGATGCGCTCCTCGAGCTCGCCCATTTCGGTAGCCAGGT
>Ga0134125_10008121_pt1 | contig 11836 bp, 8 predicted proteins | sample KB31751_FD_96464 | JGI IMG/M metagenome (GOLD analysis project Ga0134125, IMG submission 96464) | Terrestrial soil microbial communities with excess Nitrogen fertilizer from Kellogg Biological Station, Michigan, USA - KB3-175-1 | ecosystem: Environmental > Terrestrial > Soil > Unclassified ... | reverse complement strand
TCATGCCGGACGGCACACCAGGACAACAGGGATATGTCATCATAATCGCTCCCGAAGACGACCCGGCCGATACTCTCAAACCTCGCCTGGAAGCTGCAGGCGGTGACCCCGAGCAGGTACTACTGCTGCATACCGAAGAAAGTCTTAATAGCCATAAACTTGAGATTTTCGAGCGTCCTTTCTCCCTTTCAAAGGATCTTGATATCCTACAAAGCGCCATTATACTTACCGGGGCTACCCTGGTAATTTTAGATCCTCTTTCGGCTGTCCTAGACTCTGGCATTCATATGTCCCGCGATCAGGCTATCAGGGAAATCTTCAACCCTCTATCAAAGCTGGCCGAGCGTAACAATTGTGCCATTTTAATTGTACGCCACCTCAGTAAAATTAACCTCTCTAACCCCCTCTATCGCGGCGCAGGCTCCATTGGTATCATTGCCGCCGCCCGTACAGGCCTGATCGTTGCGCCACATCCCGAGCATCATCTTCAGCGCATCCTGTCTACAACAAAAAATAACCTGAGCAAACATGCCAGCGATCTCGCCTATCAGGTGGTAGAAAACACCCATGGTTTGCCCTACATCCAGTGGCTAGGAGAAAGTCACTTTGCATCCTCGGCCATCTTTAACACCGGCTCGCGCATGTCTACCGCTCGCCAAAACACCCTCAGAGTACTGAACGAAAGCAATATCCCTCTGGGTCCACTGGAAATTGCAAACCGCGCAGGACTTGACTACGCAAATGTGCGCAAGTTACTCTTCCGTATGTGCACCGAAGGTACAATTAAATCCACAGGCCGCGGCCTATATACCACTCCTCAACATCCCTGTCTTACTAATAGTCAGGCAGACAACGTTGTCACAAAGGAACAAGTGGAACAAACATCACAAATGTCACAAACGTCACAAACGTCACAAGTGGAACAAACATCACAAACATCACAAATATCACAAACGTCACAAGTGGGACAAACATCACTTTCGGAACAAGCGGAACAATCTGCGTGATCATCAGATCACATCCAGACAAATGGAAAGGCGACCGCAATGGTCGCCTTTCCATTTGTCTGGACGAAATTACATTGAAGCTTTTACTGCGCTCGCTCAGCCGCCTTCTGAATTGCCCGCCGCATCATCACCCTCGTCATATCGGCACGATACGCCTTGGAACCATGAATATCACTCACCAGTTCCAGACCATCGGCAGCATGACTTACAGCGTCAGCAACGACCGCATCATCCAGTTTTTTGCCAACCAGCGCGGATTCAGTCGCACTTGCATGGCTTGGTTTTACCGCGGCACCCGTGATTGTTAGGTTTGCTGCGGAAACCGTTCCGTCACCACCCAGTGTAATGACTGCTGCGCAGCCGACAACAGCGTAATGGGAAGCCTTGTTCTCAAGCTTCATATACGCAGTTCCAGTATGTGCGGGCGGTATGGCAAAACGCAGTTCCGTGACCATCTCACCGGGCTGCAAGGCAGTCGTGAAGATATCCACGAAGAAATCGTCAGCCTTGATAGTGCGCTCCCCATTGGGTCCTTTTACTGCGATATCGGCATTGAGTGCCATCACAATAGCCGTCATATCAGCCGCCGGATCGGCGTGCGAAACCGCTCCGCCGATAGTACCACGGTTACGCACCTGCGGGTCACCCAGCACCGACGCTGCATCAACCAGCAAGGCAAAGTGCTGTCGCAGTAGATCAGAACGTGCTATCGTGGCATAGGTCGTTAGCGCACCAACGGCAACCACTCCATTATCCTCGCGGATATAGGAAAGGCCGTTAATCCTGCCAATATCGATCAACACTGCGGGTTGCGCTAAACGCAGCTTCATCGTGGGCAACAGGCTATGCCCACCCGCCAGCAATTTGGCATCATCACCATATTGCTGTAAGAGCGAGATAGCTTCATCCACCGACGTAGCGGGATAGTAATCAAATGCTGCTGGAACAGACATACTCTTTTCTCCTTTTCACCTGTAGCGTGCAATAAATTGCGCCCCTACGACTGGTGGATGACTTTCCACAGATTCTCGGGCTTGAACGGCATATCGACATGTGCTACGCCAAGCGCATCCGCAATGGCATTGGCAACTGCCGGTGTCGAGCCAATTGTACCGGCCTCACCGACACCTTTCACTCCAAGGGGATTGACGGGGGTCAGCGTGACTGTATGATCCAGTTCAAAGCTGGGCAATTCTGAGGCAATCGGCATGGCATAGTCCAGCAGCGTTCCTGTCAGGAGCTGTCCATCCTCACCATACACGACACCTTCAAACATCGCCTGGCCAACTCCCTGGGCGATCCCGCCATGAACCTGGCCCTGGACAATCATCGGATTGAGTTGTCGTCCGCAGTCGTCAACCGCTATAAAGCGTGTGATCTCAGCTTCTCCAGTATCCTTGTCAACTTCGACCACGCAAATATGCGTCCCAAATGGGAAGACACATGCTTCCGGCTCCCAGAAAACCGTTGTCTCTAATCCAGGTTCGATACCTGCAGGCAGCGTATTGGAGAGGTTAGCAGCTAGAGCTATTTCGGCAAAGGAGACGGACTTCTGAGGTGAGCCTGCTACCGAGAATTTATCATCCTCCATCGTGACGTCGGAGGCGCTGGCCTCCAGCATATGCGCAGCAATCTGCTTCATCTTCTCTTTCAGCCTCTGGGCCGCGGTATAGACAGCAGAACCGCCAACCGCCGTGGTACGACTTCCGTATGTTCCACGACCCTCGGGGGTAGAATCGGTATCGCCATGCATAATCAGCACGTTTTCGATCGGAATGCCAAACTCCTCGGCAACGATCTGCGCAAAAGTGGTCTCTTCTCCCTGACCATGTGGCGAAGAACCCGTGTAGACCATTACCGTGCCGCTCTGCTCGATACGCATACGCGCGCTCTCATACAGACCAACCGGCGCCGTTCCTTTAGGACCAAAGCCGCATATCTCGATGTAAGAGGAGATACCAATGCCCATCAGCTTACCATCACCCGAGGCCCGCCTGTGTGCCTGCTCAGCACGTAGGCTCTTGTAATCCGCAATCTCAAGCGCCTTATCCAGCGCAGCCTCATAGTTGCCGGTATCATAGACTGCACCGGCAGCGGATTTGTAGGGGAACTGATCTGGCTGAATGAAGTTGAGCCTGCGTACCTCCGCCGGATCCTTACCCAGTTCACGCGCCACCAGGTCTATGGCTCGCTCAGCAATAAATGTGGCTTCCGGGCGACCCGCGCCACGATACGCGTCCGTTGGCACCTTATTCGTGAAGACAATATCGCCACTCAGGTAAATGTTCGGAATGTCATAGGCACCACAGGAAACCGGGAACCCGAAAGCAATCATGATCACATCGGTGAAGAGCTGTGAATATGCGCCAAGATCAGAAATGCCATGGATCTTCAGACCTGTTACCTTGCCATCTTTGGTAGCCGCCACCTCGATGTAGTCAACCTGGTCGCGCCCGTGGATGGTCGCCGCCAGATTCTCACTGCGATCCTCAATCCACTTGACAGGGTGCCCGGTCCTCATCGAAGCAAATGCCGCCACAATCTCTTCAGGGTACACATTCAGCTTGCAGCCGAAACCACCACCAACTTCGGGCACAATCACGCGTACCTGGTGCTGTGGTAGACCAACGGTAGCCGCCAGAATGTTACGCAGCAGGTGGGGTATCTGTGATGAACTCCAGATCGTCAGCGCCTTATGTGCCTTGTGATACTCCGCTACCACACCACGGGTCTCCATAGGCACAGGAGCCAGCCTCTGATTCACTATACGCTCCTTCACAACCACACCGCCATCAGCTTTTGTCTGCTCGAAAACTTTGTCAATGTCTTCTGTTGGTGGATGCATACTGAAAGCCACGTTCGTACCAAACTGTTCGTACAGCAATGGAGCGTCGGCCTGCATGGCCTTTTCAACGTCAATTGCGGCTGGCAGTGGCTCATAATCGACCTCGATCAGGTCGCGTGCATCCCGAGCCGTGTAGCGATCCTCCGCAATTACGACGGCAACGGGGTCGCCGAAGAAACGCACCTTGCCTTCGGCTAACGGCTTGCGAATGCCCATTCCCTCGGTCATCTGACCAAGAGGCACAGCTACCGCTATGTCGCCTACTGCGCCTTTGAGGTCTTCTGCCGTATAAACGGCCACAACGCCAGGCTGATTGCGGGCCGCCTCAGTATTGATGTTGTTGATGCGCGCATGACCATAGGGGCTGCGTAGTACCGCCATGTGAAGCATACCGGTAAGTTTAATATCATCAACATATTCCGCGTGTCCTGTGATCAGGCGCGGGTCTTCTCGCCTCTTGATTGGCGAGCCAAGCATAGCAGCAATACCCATACGTATGCCTATCCTTTCTCATCGCGAATAATACAAGCTTTAAAGTTTCACTTGTATATACTTTCTCGCGATTGCTACTCACCAATATTACTCGCCAGCTCCTACCGGCTCAGCAGCGCCTGTACGCATCTGTTCAGCTGCATATTGGACAGCACGAACAATGTTCTGATAACCTGTGCAACGGCAGATATTGCCCTCTAGCCCCTTGCGAATCTCTTCTTCAGTCGGATTGGGATTGTCCTTGAGCAATTGATACGAGGCCATGATCATACCCGGTGTGCAGAAGCCGCATTGCAGGCCGTGCTTCTCCCAGAAACCCTCCTGGATCGGGTGCAGACTTCCCTCGGGAGCCAGGCCCTCGATGGTAGTCACTTCGGAGCCGTCCGCCTGAACTGCCAGAACCGTACAGGACTTGACGGATTCGCCATTGAGCAGTACGGTGCAGGCTCCACATTGCGAGGTATCGCAGCCAATGTGCGTACCGGTGAGGTCGAGTACGTCTCGTAGATAATGAACTAGCAACAAACGGGGTTCAACAGATGAATGGTGTTGCTTGCCATTCACCGTGACGGTGATTTCACGCTTCATCGTCATCGATGGTTCTCCTTGTAATACAAATATGGGGTACAACAAACAAGGATGATCCTGATACCTGCCTCGGGTAGCTTCCCGATAAACAGTACTCCTTCTACTCATGAATACGCCTATCGGTTTCACATGGATATGTTTATCCACTTATGTGCCTGGCGAGACCCAAATCCCAACTCATCTGGCAGGTAACAACATAGAGCGTATCACACACGAGGTAACATGTCAATTGTTGCCGTTCTATCCTGTAACCGCTCCACAAGCCTGACTATGAACCTCATATCCACTTCTCAATGCCGGTAGAGGCAAGCATCGTTCCCCACATCCCCACTCCCGCACCCATCGAACCTCAGAATATTCACGAATGTGGTCAGATATGGTAAGATACACAGCAAGCACCTACCAAAGAAGATAGGCAGCAGCCGCTCGTCTGGCTGCAACTTCACTTGCCTGAAAGGCAGTTACAGAAATAACTATGAATCGTCGTGCGCCACAATTTCATCCAGCTTTAATGACAGATATGTACCATCCAGACTCAGCCTATGTTTCCTGGCGTACGGGTCTCAATGGGTTGACAACCTTTGATCTCTATACACGTACTGCCCCTTTCGGCGGAGCCTATTTGCTGGTCGCAGGCATAGAGTTCGCGCTTGAATTTGTACAGGCTTTTCACTATACACCTGATGAACTCCGTTTTCTTGCTCAAATCCGGGATTATGATTCAGCTTTTCTCGATGAACTGGCAAAACTGCGCTTTAGCGGAGAAATACTCGCCCTGCCAGAAGGCTCTATTGCTTTTCCTAATGAGCCTATCATACGCGTCACTGCTCCATTTCGTGAAGCGATACTCCTCGAGGCTGGGCTGGTACAGGCTATAAACCTGTCTACCCTGATTGCAACAAAGGCATCTCGCATCGTCTTCGCAGCTGGGCAGGGGCATCCTCGCCGGGTCGCAGAGTTCGCTTTCCGCCGCGCTCAAGAGCCGCTGACAGTCGCCCGCGCATCCTACATCGGCGGCTGCTCCAGTACTTCACTGCTGAATGCGGCCTATGAGTATCGCCTGCCTGCGACCGGCACTGTACCCCATGCTCTCATCGAACTATTTCCCTCCGAGGAAGAGGCTTTTGATGCTGTCGCAGAGGCTTACAACCGCTATACTTTATTGTTGGATACCTACGACCCTCGCCAGGCAATCCATACCGCCATCAGCGTTGCCCTCCGTTCACAAGAAACACTCGGCCATACCCTCGCCGCCGTCCGCCTCGATAGCGGCGATATTGTCGCCGATAGTAAATACATTCGCGAACAGCTCGACAAAGCTGGATTAGAAAGCGTACGCATCCTTGCGAGTGGAGACCTGGATGAATGGAAAATCAGTGAACTTCTGGCAGCAGGAGCTGTTATTGATTCATTCGGCGTAGGAACCTCCCTTGGTTTTGGTAGTGGCTCCGTCGAACGCGATATCTCCGGAGGATCACTGGGGGCCGTTTATAAAGAGGTATCCTACATGGACGAATCGGGTAATGAGATTCCTAAAGTGAAAATCGCAGGCCCCAAGTCTACCTGGCCCGGTAGAAAAGAAATCTATCGTCATCCCCAGTGGAAGGAAGATATACTGCAACTGGCCAGCGAACCGCGTCCCGATAATTACCATCGATTGCTTCGCCCCGTCATGCGCGGCGGTGAGATGATTCCCGGCAGCCTCCCTCCGCTCTCCGAAATACGCGAACTGGCTCAGCAAAATCTACAAATGCTTCCCTTACAGTATCGTCAACTGATAGTAGACCAACCCTACCCTGTACATTTCAGCGAAGGATTGCAGGCACTACGTAAACAGGCAGAGAATTCGCTAGGGAACCATATCCGGGAATAACTGCATTTGCTAACCTCTTCACTTTGAAAGGCCTAATATCCCCTTGAGGATTGCTATTTACAACCAATACTATCTACCTGGCAACCCTTATTTCTGCCGCATCCTTATCATCCTCTCTGAATTCCATCTCCACTATAAGAAGTTGAATAATATTTACCCCATGGAGCTATTCGTTACATCTTAGAATTAGCTTAAGAGAAGACTTAAAATTGACTTAGTCTTTCCATTGTTGACTTGTTATGTAACTCGTTTATAAAATATTCTTTCCTTAGCAACATCTTCAAGTTATTGTTTCGTTGCCATATGAGATACATGTTCGCAACAACATGAAAGGAGCCACAACATGGTTACTAATTGGGGGACGGCAATATTCAATGCCTTCAGCAATGCCGTGAACCTCATCCTGACCTTCATCCCTCGTATCATCGGTTTTCTAGTCATTCTGATCGTTGGCTGGATTGTTGCTACCCTCGTTTCGAAAGCAGTGACATTTCTACTGCGCAAGGTCGGCTTCGACCGCATGGCAAACCGCATCGGCCTCAATCGCTTTGAGCAGCGCATGGGCGTCTCCATGGACCCCGCCGGAATCCTTGGCAAGGTTGTTTTCTGGTTCCTGCTCTTGATTTTCCTGGTGCCTGCAACCGACGCTTTGGGTTTGCCTGCCGTCAGCAATATTCTGAACACCCTGGTAGCCTACATTCCAAACGTGTTTGTAGCTATTCTTGTGCTGTTCCTGGGTACGCTGGCCGCTACCTTCGTCTCCGACCTTGTACGTGGAGCAACTGCCACGGCGAACGTCGGCAATCCATCGATTTTCGCTGGTATAGCCCGCTGGGCCATTATCGGCTTCGCCGCTTTGGTCGCTCTTGAACAGTTAGAGATCGCGCCAACGCTTATCAATGAGTTGTTTGGAGCTATGGTATTAGCAGTGGCTATCGCTTTCGGTCTGGCGTTTGGCCTTGGTGGCCAGGATGCCGCACGGCGCTGGCTGGCACGCGGAGAAAATACTGTAAGCAGTGCAGCCTCTCAGATCAGCGCTCAGCAGAGTGCGAATCAAGCTAATGCCGCACAGATGCAGGCTCCTCAAAGTCCTGCCTATCAACAGCCTGTACCGGCGCAGCCTTACCAGCAGCCTGTACCAGCACAGCAACAACCATATGCACCTCAGCAGCCCTATCCAGCACAACAACCGTACGCACCTCAGCAACCGTATCCTCAGCAGTATGCGGATGATACGGATGCGGCACCACCCTACAATCGACCCAACCAACGCTAGAAATGTTGTTGTCTGTTGAGAAATTGCGCAATATTGTAGTTGGGGGGACAAAGAAATGGGGTGGCTGATAACGAATTGTTTACCAGCCACCCCATTTCTTTGTCCCCCCAACTACGAAATAGTGTTCCAGGACTATGTAATCCCCTGCTGCACTTTTGGTTTGCCGCACTGAGGACAAAATTTTCCTGCCGCACGATCAGAGGCAAAACCACATGAGCAAACGTAAGGCTGCACCGCTGGAGTACCGGCCGCATTCCCAGGCAATTGACGAGGATCGGGATTACTACTGCGAATAACCTGCGGCGCGGGCGCAGCCTGTTGCTGATAATTGCTGGCAACAAATGCGGGTGGAGGCGATTGCTGATAGTTGCCACCTGCAAATTGCGGCGCTGGCGCTGCTGGTTGCTGATAGTTGCCACCTGCAAATTGTGGCGCTGCTACCGGCTGCTGTTGAAAAGAATATCCAGGCTGTGGTTTCCTGGATATAAGCCACTGACCTCCTTGATAACGCCAGTTCAGGAAGAAAATGCGCATCGGACCCTGAAGAAGCACAAAAATGGTAAGCCAGATGAGTCCGTACTGTATAAGGAAAACCAGGAATGGGGGGACATTTGGGACGAAAGGCATCTTCCCCGTCAACAGCAGCAGAAACACCAGCGCCCCCTCCACTATCCCCGCGGCCACCTGAAAGCTGGTCGGCCAGTCCCGATCCCAGCGAAACGATGTGATCAACTGATACAACAAATCCCACAAAATTCCGAAAAGGAATACGTACAGCAGCACAAATAACGGCGTCCCGAAATCCTTCAAGATCAGGCCTACCGCCAGCGAAATGATCACGCCTACAGTGCCCAGCAAAAAGAGCCGTATTTGCCAGCGACCCAGTAATGTTGGTGTCATGCGTGTACTCCTTATCCTTTCAGATCACCTGAGTGCGAAGCACGCAGTCCTACCCGGGGGGTAGGCAACCGCGATCTAGCGGCGTTGGTGATCTGGATTAACGCCAAGTCCTTGCAAACCGCCTGCATACGCGGCCCCACTCGTGGATGTGCCACGGTCTGGCGGAACACAACGAACCCAGCGCATCCATTGAGAGAAAGAACGGAGCGGATTGAGCAGATGTAATCCCGGTGCATGCTGCCTTGTCAAATCCTCCACTGAACGGAGCGCCGCATATTGCAGCCCCAGAAAACTGTCAACAACAGCGTGGGGACCACCAAGCGTCATCACTCCACTGGCATAGACCCTCCCAGATCCAGTGCTCATACCGTCCACCTCAAAGTCATTGGTCACTCTCAGTCGGCCTTTGGGATTTAGCCTCAGATGATAACAATCCACCATATCCTTGAGCATGAAGTTTTTATCAATGGATGCCGTCAGTCCAGTACAATCAATGATATAGTCAGTTTTCAGCGATATCTCGGGCTGGTTCGGTTTCCCCGTTGAGATCTGGGTCAATACTTGCCCTCGATCTGTGCGCTCAAGGCGCTTTACCTCTCCAAAGTAGATCTGATACCAGCCCTCTCGCAGCCCACGTTCCGCGATCCGCTGCCAGTCTTTACGATCAGCCGTAGTCGTCCCTCCCCAGTCGTTGAGCAGTCGATCACGTTCCTGATCATCGGCCCTCTCCAGTCGAAGCCGCATCGAGCCTGTCCAGCAGCCCTTGGGCCAGTTGAACGGTTGTAATTCGACATGGTTAATGACCCGCCTACGGGCGTGTCCGTCTTGATGCCCCACCGGTACCGGTGAGCGGTGAACATGGATAATGACTACATTCTTATTCTGCTGGCGCACCTCATACAGCCGCTGGATTACCCTTGAGGCCACAATCCCTCGTCCACGAATCATCACTACCCCTCCATGCTTGAGCAAATACTCATAAACGTGATTGTGTTCTTCGTAGGCATTGACCGTGTGCTTAACGTCCTGTGTACACTTACGATACTCATCTATATCATCCAGAATTCTTATGGCAGGATAGCCCATCGCCAGGTGCACATAGCGTGCAACCGCGAATTGGTGAACTGTTTGCCCTCGCTCGTTGGTCTGGGCATATGCCACCACATAGCGTCCATCATCGGTTTTGCGAATCGCCAGCCCCCGGCCCTGCCGCCAGATATGATTCCATCCAATACGGAAGGCCTCACGGTCCACTGCCTTGAAGACATCCCCGGAGCGCGGGGTATAGGTATCCGTCAGAACGGGCTCACCAAAAACATGCTTTGCGACATGCATCGCGTTCCCAAAATCGCCCTGGCCAATGGAATGCCAGATCTCGCGCAATCCATAGGAAGGCCAGCCCCAGATATTATCTGGGCATGAATCGCTATTGGAGCGCAGTCGCTCGTGGAGTGGAATCTGTGAGTTGCCGCACAGACGCTGATAGCGCCCCATGGGGGCAGGCTCGGGCCCAATGGCAATGATTTGCTCCGCCGGTACCCCATAGATACGCAGGTGATCAGTCCAGGCGAAGCTGCCTATCCCCCCGCCGACAGCCAGGTACGTGGTCTCCAGTACCGGCAATCGACTGCGGTAAACCTCACTCAATGGGATAATCGGCTGGCGCATACCTCCCAGGGGTAAGGACGCCTCCTCCGGTTCCTTAGGGGCTACCGGCATGAGATTCCCTGACTCATGGCTGAATAAAAGAGTGGACTCGTTTAGTGGCGCACCCTCAAACCTGCGCAGCAAGCTTTGCGAATAAGCTTCGGTCCTGTCAAGTGGCTGGTCAGCCTGAGAAGGCGGTACAGAGGCCTGCTGCTGGGCTGGCACTACCGTCATAATGAAATGAAAAGGCCCAACCTGGAAGCCTGCACCAGAAGGCAGCGGTACACGGGTGATGCGATTCTCGTTCACGTAGGTGCCGTTGGTACTCTGCAAGTCCTCGAGCATCACCCCACCATCCTGAGCACGTAATACAGCGTGTCTGCGTGAAACCTTGTTACTATTGAGGGTAACTGTGCTATCACCGGCACGCCCGAACGTGACGGGCAGCGGAGCAATGAGTTCCATGCCTTCGCCGGTGACCACATCACTCCAGGTCAATCGTACATTGAGCGCTTGGGCATCTGACTGCATCGCCGAAGCCTCCTCTTACTACCAGGTAATCTTAAGCCGAAAAAACATAATTGCATTGCAGATTACTGTGAATGTGCAGGAAGCAAATTCTCTCCCAATTGGCTTCTCCTTGCACCTCACCTGAACGCTTCATCTCAGATGACGAAAAAAGTATACCTTCGTGCCCTTGAAAAAGCAAGAGTTTCAATTCATAAAAAATTTATGCAACAGAACACACTTTCTTTTGCAATAGTAAACAAGGATACACTATAGAATAACTTCGATCTGATAAATTTTCACATCGTCTACTCGTTCTAATCTAATAGGGTAACTGCCTAGGTCCGTTTGGGACTTGCCAAAGGCCGCAAAACGCAGTAAAGTACAGCTATGATCATGGAAGAAGAAAATCAGCGCCTGCGTGAACAAGTAGCCGAGCGTGATGCCCGCATCCAGCACCTGGAAAGGCAACTGGGGGAGCAGCATCGGCTGATCGAGCAGTTGCAAGAGCAGATGACGGGGTTGACCCAGCAAGTGAAAGCCCTGCAAGATCGGCTGGCAAAAACCAGCCGCAATAGCAGTTTGCCCCCCTCTTCGGATCGCTTTGTGCGGCAGCCAAAAAGCTTGCGAAAAAAGAGCGAGAAGAAACCCGGAGGACAAGCGGGACATCCGGGAACCACCTTGCGGTTTGTGGAGGTGCC
>Ga0134125_10008120_pt1 | contig 11837 bp, 10 predicted proteins | sample KB31751_FD_96464 | JGI IMG/M metagenome (GOLD analysis project Ga0134125, IMG submission 96464) | Terrestrial soil microbial communities with excess Nitrogen fertilizer from Kellogg Biological Station, Michigan, USA - KB3-175-1 | ecosystem: Environmental > Terrestrial > Soil > Unclassified ... | reverse complement strand
GGCCCCCGCGTCCTGTTGAGACGGCTTCGCGAAACCATGGCGGAGCAAGTCTCAGCCCAGGAGCGGCTGGACAAGATCGTGGTGCTGATCGCGGCCAACATGGTGGCCGAGGTCTGCTCCTGCTACGTGCTGCGCGTCGACAATACGCTCGAACTCTACGCCACCGAGGGCCTCAACCGCGACGCCGTGCACCATACCGTGCTGAGCGCGCATGAGGGCCTGGTCGGCCTGGTCGCCAGCGAGGCGACACCACTGAACCTCAGCGACGCGCAAAGCCACCCGGCCTTCTCGTTCCGTCCCGAGACCGGCGAAGAGATCTATCATTCTTTCCTCGGCGTGCCGATCCTGCGCGCCGGCAACACGCTCGGCGTGCTGGTGGTGCAGAACCGCGCCAAGCGCACCTATGTCGAGGAAGAGGTCGAGGCGCTGCAGACCACCGCCATGGTGCTGGCGGAAACCATCGCCTCGGGCGAACTGGCTTCGCTGGCCCAGCCCGGCGCCGAGCCCGCAGCCCGGCACTCCCTGCACAAGATGGGCGCGATCCTCTCCGAGGGCATCGCACTCGGCCATGTCGTGCTGCACGAGCCGCGCGTCGTCATCAACAATTACATCGCCGAGGACCTGCCGAAGGAGTTGAAGCGTCTCGATGCGGCGCTGGCCAAGCTGCGCTCCGACCTCGACCGCCTGCTCGAGCGCGGCGATGTCGCCGACGGCGGCGAGCACCGCGAGGTGTTGGAAGCCTACCGGATGTTCGCCAACGACCAGGGCTGGTCGCACAAGCTGCACGAGGCGGTCGCCACGGGCCTCACCGCGGAAGGCGCCGTCGAGCGCGTGCAATCGGACACGCGCGCACGCATGCTGCGTTCGACCGACCCCTATTTGCGCGACCGCCTGCACGACCTCGAGGACCTCGGCTTCCGCCTGCTGCGGCAACTGGTCGGGCAGGATCACGCGCCAGCCCGCGAGCACCTGCCGGACAACGCCATCCTGATCGCGCGCGCGATGGGCCCCGCCGCGCTGCTCGACTACGACCGCAAGCGCCTGCGCGGCCTGGTGCTGGAGGAAGGCACCGCCAACTCCCACGTCTCGATCGTGGCGCGCGCGCTCGGCATCCCCGCGGTCGGCGAAGTGCCGAACGCGCCCGGCATCGCCGACCCCGGCGACGCCATCATCGTCGACGGCACCTCCGGCGAGATCTACGTCCGGCCTTCGCAGGAGATCGAATCCGCCTATGCCGAGCGGGTGCGGTTTCGTGCCCGGCGGCAGGCCCAATATCTGGAGCTGCGTGAAAAGCCCTGCATCACGAGGGATGGCCAGAAGGTCGAGCTGATGATTAATGCGGGTCTCACCATCGACCTGCCGCATATCGACGACACCGGCAGCGCCGGCATCGGCCTGTTCCGCACCGAGCTGCAATTCATGGTCTCGCCGAGCCTGCCGCGCTCCTCCGACCAGCTCGCGCTCTATCGCACCGTGCTGGATGCCGCAGGCCACAAGCCCGTCACCTTTCGGACCCTCGACATCGGCGGCGACAAGGCGCTGCCCTATATGGAGACCGTGACGGAAGAAAATCCCGCGCTCGGCTGGCGCGCGATCCGGCTCGGGCTCGACCGGCCCGGCCTGTTGCGCGGCCAGATCCGCGCGCTGCTGCGGGCCGGCGGCGGCCGCGCGCTCCGCATCATGTTCCCGATGATCTCTGACGTCGCCGAATTCGACGCGGCCAAGGCCATTGTCGAGCGCGAGCTGACATATCTGCGCCAGCACGGGCATGCGCTGCCGGAGCGCATCGATGTCGGGACCATGGTCGAAGTGCCCGCCCTGCTCTACCAGATGGACGAGCTGTTGAAGAAGGTCGACTTCGTCTCGGTCGGATCGAACGATTTGTTCCAGTTCCTGTTCGCGGTCGACCGCGGCAACTCCAAGGTCTCGGACCGTTTCGATACGCTGTCGGCGCCGATCCTGCGCGCGCTGCGCGACATCGTGCGCAAGGCCGCTGCGGCGAAGAAGTCCGTCTCCCTCTGCGGCGAGATGGCGTCGAAACCGCTGGAAGCGCTGGCGCTGATCGCGCTCGGCTACCGCTCGCTGTCGCTGTCCGCGACCGGTCACGGCCCGGTGAAGGCGATGATCCTCGACCTCGACGCCAAAAAGGCCGAGGCCGTCATCATGCCCCTGCTGGACGCGCCGGCCGGCAGCGTGGCGATCCGCAAGAAACTGACCGAATTCGCGGAAGCCGAGGGACTGGCGTTGTAGCGAGGCTGTCGTCACGGTCCCGCCCGCTTCCCATTTCGCACTTTCGAGACTTGCCCGATGTCGATGCTACCCGAAGCCAAACTGGACGTACTCCTTGCCCATCACGCTTCCCTCGAAGCGCAGATCCTCGGCCAGCTCGCCTCCGACAAATATGTGCAGATCACCCGCGAGCTCGCCGAGCTCAATCCGCTGATCGACGCGGTGAAGGCCTATCGCAGCGCGGTGAAGGAATTGTCCGACACCGAAGCGCTGATCGCTGATGCCACGACCGACGCCGAGATGCGCGGCATGGCGGAAGCCGAACGCGACAGCCTGCAGGCGCGCCGCGGCGAGCTCGAGCAGGAGATCCGCGTTGCGCTGCTGCCCAAGGACGCCATGGACGACCGCAACGTGGTGCTGGAAATCCGCGCCGGCACCGGCGGCGACGAGGCTTCGCTGTTCGCCGGCGACCTGTTCCGCATGTATGAGCGCTTTGCCGCCCTGCAGGGCTGGAAGGTCGAGGTGATCTCGGCAAGCGAGGGCACGGTCGGCGGCTACAAGGAAATCATCGCGGAGGTGCAGGGCCGCGGCGCCTTCTCGAAACTCAAATTCGAATCCGGCGTGCACCGGGTGCAGCGCGTGCCCGACACCGAGACGCAGGGGCGCATCCACACTTCCGCCGCCACCGTCGCCGTGCTGCCCGAGGTCGAGGACGTCGACGTCGACATCAAGAACGACGATCTGAGGATCGAAACCATGCGCGCGCAGGGCGCGGGCGGCCAGCACGTCAACAAGACGGAATCGGCGATCCGCATCACCCACATCCCGACCGGCATCGTCGTGATGATGCAGGACAGCCGCTCGCAGCACAAAAACCGGGCATCGGCCATGAACATCCTGCGCTCGCGCATCTATGATGCCGAGCGCCAGCGCCAGGACGCGGCACGCTCGGCCGACCGCAAGGAGAAGGTCGGCTCCGGCGACCGGAGCGAGCGCATCCGCACCTATAATTTCCCGCAAGGCCGCGTCACCGACCATCGCATCAACCTGACCCTCTACAAGCTGCCGCAGGTGATCTCGGGCGAAAGCCTGAGCGAGCTGATCGACGCGCTCACCACCGAGCACCAGGCCGCGCAGCTCGCCGCGCAAGGTGCGGCGGCGTGAGCGCCACTTTGTCGTCCCGGCCAAGCGAGCGCTTGCGAGCGCGAGCCGGGACCCATAACCACAGGCGCGCGTTGTTGCGAAGGTGGGAGCTACAACCCGGCACACCCCCGACATCGGTGGTTATGGGTCCCCGCTTTCGCGGGGACGACAAATGAGAGAGACCGTCAACATTGCGCGGCGGGCGCTGACGGCGCGTTTCAAGTCTGCCGGGGTCGAATCCGCCGAACTCGACGCGCGATTGTTGGTCGGCGCCACATTGAAGCTCGACCTTACGGGTCTCGTCACGGCAGCGAGCCGGAAGCTGACGCCGGACGAATCGAACACCCTCGAAGCCTTCGCTGCCCGGCGCGTCAACGGCGAGCCTGTCGCGCGTATTCTCGGGCAGAAGGAATTCTGGAGCCTGACTTTGAAACTGTCTGCGGAGACGCTGGTGCCGCGGCCGGACACCGAGACGGTGGTGGAATTGGCGCTGGAGATCGTCCGCACCGCTCCACCTCGCCCGCTGCGCATCGTTGATCTCGGCACCGGCACCGGCGCGATCCTGCTCGCGCTGCTGCACGAACTGCCGGCTGCATTTGGCGTCGGAACCGATATCAGCCTCGACGCGCTCCGAACCGCACGGCGCAACGCAGCCGATCTCGGGCTTGCTTCGCGTGCGGCCTTCGTTGCCTGCAATTACGCCGCGACGCTTGCGGGCCCATTCGATCTCATTGTTTCGAACCCGCCGTATGTCCGCTCCGCCGACATCGACGGCCTTGGCCCCGAAGTCCGCGACCACGACCCGCTGACGGCGCTGGATGGCGGCGCCGACGGACTCGATGCCTACCGGGCGCTGGTTCCGCAGGCGGCGGAGCGTCTGGCGCCGGGTGGCGCCCTGGTGGTGGAGGGCGGAAAGGGCCAAAGCGGCCCCATTGAAACTTTGATGACGGCGGCGGGTTTAACTGTCCAAGACACCGTAAAAACCGACCTGGCGGGCATCTTTCGGGCCATTGCCGGCCTGAAAATGCCCCGATAAAGCCGAATTGGAACGGAAAAAAACCTCTTGGAATATTGGCCGGGAACGACTACGTTCCGCTCACAACATCGGCGCAGGCCCCGTAGACGCTACGGGTGAAAGCCTGAATTCTCAAAGCGAGAGCCGCGCCGGTTTAAAGGTTCCAAAACGCAGGTCCCTGAGTTGAGCGCGATAGCCACTATGAGCGCCGCGCCGCCAGTGATCGCAAAGCGAACGAAAGCCTGATTGCGCTTGAAGACTTACGCAAGAAAACCGGGCTTGTTTTGGCAGGCTGGATAAAGGGTTCGCCGGTCAAGAAGCCGGCGCTGGGGAACGCGTCTTTGCTGAACGCGCAGGTCGACACTATCGACACGAATTGGAACTGCATCGCAACGAGGTGCGCTGGGCGCGCGCGTCCGGTCGAGCGCGGCTAACGGCAGTTCGAAGCATTTAACTCAGGGCTGGAATAAAGGCAGGACATGAGAAACGGTCAAAACAACAAGCGGATGCGCAACCGGAACAACAATAATAACAACAATAACAACAACCGGCGCGGCCAAAATCCGATGACCCGGGTGTTCGAATCGAACGGGCCCGATATCAAGATCCGCGGCACCGCCTCCCACATCGCCGAGAAATATCTGCAACTCGCGCGCGATGCGCGGTCTTCCGGCGACCCCGTCGCCGCCGAAAACTACTATCAGCACGCCGAGCATTATTTCCGCCTGATCGCCGCCGCGCAGGAACAGTTCCGCCAGAACCAGCCGCAGCAGCAGCCGCGGACCGACGAAGTCGCGGTCAGTAGCGAGGATGGCGAGGACGACGGCGAGAACTATTCGAGCTTCGGCCAGGAGCCGGGCTTCGTGCCGCAGCCGCCCCAGCAGCAGCCTTATATGCGCGAGGGCGGCGGACGCGATCATCAGCGCGACCACCAGCAGCCCTATCAGCGTGACCAGCAGCCGCGCGAGCATCGTGGCGAGCGCGAGCATCGTCCGCAGCCGCAATATCAGCCGCAACCTCAGCCGGCGGTGGACACTGGCAGCGTCGATCGCCTGCCTTCCTTCATCACCGGACCGCAGCCGCAGATCAACGGTGCCCCCGGCGGCTATGAGGGCAATGGCGGCGGCGAACGCTTCCCGCGCCGGCGCCGTCGTCCGCATGGCGGCCCGCGTCCGGAAGGCATGGCGCAGCCCGCCGCGGCCGGTCCATCCGAAGATTTCAATTCGGGGAACGAGTAACGGCGCAATCAACGATCACAGATCGTGGGGCGGGCAACGCGATAGCGGGCTCGCCCTTTGCTTTTGCCATCATCCCCGCGTCGAGTTCGGTGCAAGCACCGGTTGTAATTCCGGAATTAATCGCGTACGTTCCCGCTTGGCAGGAATCGCGCGATAGACCTGCTTGGTCGCTTCGACGATGTGAACGCCGGCCACCGGCAGCGACAGCGCCGCGCCGACGCGCTCCCATGCCAGCGCCGAACGCAGGAACCAGCTGCTCGCAAATGGCGGCATGAACAGCGCCTCGCCCCATGCGGTCGGCGTGAACCAGGTCTGACGCAACAATTGCGTGATCTGCGAGCGCGAATAGGGCCGGCCGTGGCCGAACGGCGTATTGTCGGTGCGGGTCCACACCCCACGCCGGTTCGGGATGACCGCGATCACCCGTCCCGACGGCGCCAGCACCCGCCAGATCTCGCGCAAAAGCCCTTCGGGATCGTCGCACATTTCCAGCGCATGCACCAAAAGCACGCGGTCGACCGCGGCTTCCGGCAGCGGCATGGAGAACTCGTCAACGAGAGCGGCGAGCGCCGGCCGGGCGGTCGGCCATTTCAGGACGCCCTGGGCGGCCGGCATGAAGGCAATGCAACGCTCGGAGTCTTCACGAAAAAGTCCGAGATAGGGCGTCGGATAGCCGATGCCGAGCACACGCTGTCCCTCGGCGCTCGGCCAGCGCGCCCGGATGCCGCGGTTGATCAATTGCCGCGCCACGATGCCGAGGCGCTGCGAATAGAAGTCGCGGAGATCGATGACGTCGATGCCCATGGCAATAATCTAACACGTACATCTGAAGCGGGGCGCGTGGATTATTGCATTGCCCGATCACCGTTAACGCCATATCTCTCGACCAGAGGAAACGCGCCCGTTGGTTAAAATTGGAGACGTCATGGCCGCCGAGATCAGAACCTTCAATTGCCTGTCCGACAATTTCGGCTACCTGGTCCATGACCCCGCGACGAAGGCGACGGCCTCGATCGATGCACCTGAGGCGGGCCCGATCATCAAGGCGCTGGAGCGCGAGGGCTGGACGCTCACCGACATCCTGATCACCCATCACCATCACGACCATGTCGGCGGCGTCGCCGAGCTCAAGCAGAAATATGGCTGCCGGGTCGTCGCCCCGCACGACAAGAAGGCCGCCATCGCCGATGTCGATCTGCGCGTGGCCAACGGCACCGTGGTCAAGGTCGGCGATCTGCTGGCCCGCGTGGTGGAAACGCCGGGTCACACGCTCGACCATGTCTCCTACGTATTCGACAGCGAGAAGGCGCTGTTTGCCGCCGACACGCTGTTCTCGATCGGCTGCGGCCGGGTGTTCGAGGGTACCCACCCCATGATGTGGGACTCACTGTTGAAGCTGCGCGCGCTGCCGGACGATTTCAAACTCTACTGCGGCCACGAATATACAGCGTCCAACGTCAGGTTCGCGCTGACCGTCGATTCCGGCAATCCCGCGCTGAAGAAGCGCGCGGAGGAGGTGACGAAGCTGCGCGCCGAGAACAAGCCGACCATCCCGGTGTTGCTCGGCGAGGAGAAGAAGTCCAATGTGTTCCTCCGGGCCGACGATCCGGAGGTCGCCATCAAGCTGCACATGAAGGGCGCCAGCGCCGCCGACGTGTTCGGCGAATTGCGCGAACGCAAGAACAAATCCTGATGACGCTTACGGCTGCCGACATCATCGCACGGCTGGAGCTGCGGCCGCACCCCGAAGGCGGGTATTATCGCGAGACTTTTCGCGACAAGCGCGTCGACGAGAACGGCCGCGCGCATTCCACCGCGATCTACTTCCTGCTCGCGCGCGGCGACCGCTCGCACTGGCATCGTGTCGATGCGGTCGAGGTCTGGCACTATCATGCCGGCAGCCCCCTGATCCTGCAGATCGCGCATGAAGGCTGCCGGCGGCACGTCGTGACGCTGGGCGCCGATCTCGCCGCCGGCGAGCGGCCGCAGGCAATCGTGCCAGCGGATGCGTGGCAGTCGGCGGAGACCACCGGCGACTGGACGCTGGTCGGCTGTACCGTCGCGCCGGGGTTCGAGTTCGCCGGATTCGAGATGGCGAGGCCGGATTTCGAACCGGCGGGTTAGCGCTTCCACACCATGTCTTTTGCCGCGATCAGTCCGCCGCCCGCGATCAGGATCGCGGCGATGGCGATGTTGGTGCTGGCCTTGGCAAAGCCCGCCAAAATCAGGAACGCGGTGGATAGGAGTGGTGTCGCGTAGGACGCCGCACCCAGCACGCGGATGTCGCCGCGTTTCATGCCGATATCCCAGGTGTAGAACGCCGCACCCACCGGCCCTACGCCGAGCGCGATGACGGCGAGCCATTGCAACGCCGTCTCTGGCCAGACCGTGGTCTCGACGAACATGTGCACCAGCGCGGCGAGCAGCGCCGTCACCGCGCAAAATCCGGCGACTGCATCCGTCGGTACCGACTTCAACCGGCGCGACAGCACCGAATAGGTCGACCAGACAAAGGCGGCGATGAAGGCTGCGATCAGTCCCGGCACCTGGCCCGGGGCGAAGCTGCCGGTGTTGCCGGCGAACAGCAGCACGGTGCCGGCCAATCCCAATACCGCGCCGACGATATGATGCGGCGCCAGCCGCTCGCCCGGCAGCAGCGAGGAGAACAGCACGATCAACAGCGGCCAGAGATAGTTGAGCAGTCCGGCTTCGGCCGGCGGCGCAAACCGCAGCGCGAGGAAATACAGCGCGTGATAGCCGAACAGACCGCCAACGCCGACGATCCAGGCAACCGCCGGCTGCCGCAGCGCCTTGATCGCCTCGCCTCGCCCGATCCAGGTCAGTGCGCAGGTCGCAGCTCCGATCGCAAACGTCATCGCGGCGAGCTGGAACGCGGGGATCTTGCCGGTCGCCAGCGTCATGACCGCCAGCAGCGACCACATCAGGATCGCGGTCAGTCCGATCAGGGTCGCGGTGCGGGGGGTCATTCGCTTTTGTCATTCCGGGGCGTGAGCGCAGCGAGCGAACCCGGAATCTCGAGATTCCGGGTCCACGCGCAAGCGCGTGTCCCGGAATGACTACAACATTTTCGCATCAAGCGTGGTACTGCCCGCCATTCACGGTCAGCGTCGAGCCTGTGATGAAGCCGGCATCGTCGGCCGCCAGAAACACCACGGCGCGCGCGATCTCTTCGGGCTCGCCGAGACGGTTAACCGGAATCTGCGGGATCACGTTCTTCTCCAGCACGTCCTTCGGCACCGCCTGCACCATCTCGGTGTTGATGTAACCGGGGCAGATCACGTTGACCGTGATGCCGCCCTTGGCGTTCTCGAGCGCCAGCGCCTTGGTGAAGCCGATGTCGCCGGCCTTCGCCGCGGAATAGTTGACCTGGCCGAACTGGCCTTTCTGGCCGTTGATCGAAGAGATCGAAATGACGCGGCCGAATTTTCGCGCGCGCATGCCTTCGATCACCTGGCGCGTCATGTTGAACAGCGAGCCGAGATTGGTGTTGATCACGGCGTTCCACTGCTCGAGCGTCATCTTGTGGAAGGCGGTATCCTTGGTGATGCCTGCATTGTTGACCAGCACATCGACCGGCCCGAGATCGGCCTCAACCTTCTTGACGCCGGCGGCGCAGGCGTCAAACGAGGAAACGTCCCATTTGTAGACGGGAATGCCGCTCTCGGCCTTGAATTTCTCGGCCGCGACATCGTTGCCGGCGTAGCTCGCCGCGACCTTGTAGCCAGCGTCCTTCAGCGCCTTGCTGATCGCCGCGCCAATTCCTCGTGTACCGCCCGTCACCAATGCAACGCGTGCCATGTCGTTTCCTTCCTTGGCATTTGAACTCGGTAGTTTCTTCTTATAACTGCCGATTATGCGAGCGGTTTGAACAACATCAAGAAAAAACGCCCGGAAGGTTTTTCCGGGCGTTTTTGTATTACGTCAGGGCTGTGCGGTTGCGAAGAGAACTTCTTGTCGCAACGCGCCTACATTTTAATCGCGTGCAATGCACATTCTCAGTCACGTGCAATGCACATCGCGATACCCATGCCACCGCCGATGCAGAGTGTGGCGAGACCCTTCTTGGCATCGCGCTTCTGCATTTCATGCAGCAGCGTCACCAGCACGCGCGCGCCGGATGCGCCGATCGGATGACCGATCGCGATCGCGCCGCCATTGACGTTGACCTTGGTGGTATCCCAGCCCAGGTCCTTGTTGACCGCGCAGGCCTGCGCGGCAAAGGCTTCGTTGGCCTCGATCAGGTCGAGATCGCCGACGTTCCAGCCGGCCTTCTTCAGCGCCGCGCGCGAGGCCGGGATCGGGCCCGTGCCCATGATCTTCGGATCGACACCGGCCTGCCCCCAGGACACGATGCGCGCCAGCGGCTTCCTGCCTTCCTTGGCCGCCTGCTTGGCGGTCATCAGCACCACGGCGGCGGCGCCGTCATTGATACCGGACGCGCTGCCGGCAGTGACCGTGCCGTCCTTCTCGAAGGCGGGCTTCAGCTTGGCCATCGCATCGAGCGTAGCGCCATGGCGCGGATACTCGTCATCGGCCACGACGATGTCGCCCTTGCGGGTCTTGATGGTGACCGGAACGATCTCATCCTTGAACTTGCCGGCTTTCTGCGCAGCCTCGGCCTTCTGCTGGGAAGCTACGGCGAACTCGTCCTGCTGCGCCCGGGTAATCTGATATTGCTTGGCGACGTTCTCCGCGGTGTTGCCCATGTGATAGCCGTTGAAGGCGTCCCACAAGCCGTCCTTGATCATGGTGTCGACGAAATCCACCGAGCCCATTTTGACGCCGCCGCGCAGATACTGGGCGTGCGGGGCCATGCTCATCGACTCCTGCCCGCCGGCCACGACGATTGCCGAATCGCCGTTGAGCAGCGCCTGGTAGCCAAGCGCGACCGAGCGCAGGCCCGAGCCGCAGAGCTGATTGACACCCCAGGCCGGACTCTCGACCGGGATGCCGGCGGAGATCGACGCCTGGCGGGCCGGGTTCTGACCCTGCGCGGCCGTCAGGATCTGGCCCATGATGACTTCGGAGACGCGGCCCGGTTCGATACCGCCGCGCTTCAGAGCTTCCTTGATCGCGACGGCGCCGAGATCGTGAGCCGGCATGGTGGCAAACGCACCGTTGAAACTTCCGACCGGGGTGCGGGCGGCGGCGACGATGACGACATCGTCTGACATGGGCATCTCCTGGGGCTTGAGGTTCTTTTAAGATGTAGGCGGCGCCGAAAGGCGGGGCCAGTCTCCCTGTTATCCTGTTAACGGAGTTGAGGCATGTCAACGGCGCTGCAATGGAATTGTGCCGCCGCGCCATCACAACGGCGCGCCGCGCGCTCCGCAACAAGCGACGGGCCGCGAAGGGAAGTCAGGCGGACGTTCGCCGCCATTCTTTTGCACCCCTTCGCACACGCTCAGCAAAAATGCTGCGCAATATAAAAATGCCCCGAAATTAACCGTGGTGCACAAAACGGTAGCCGAACCCCTTTGAAAATGCTTAGTTTGTTGCGGATGCGTAGCGCATTGCCCTGCGGCATCGCCGCCGGGTTCCCTTCCCCTCGGTTGAGGCATGAGCCGCCATGGCGAAAACAGACACTCCGACCACCATCAAGAAATACGCCAACCGGCGGCTATATAATACCGGCACGAGCACCTATGTGACGCTGGAGGACCTGGCGGCGATGGTGAAGGAGGGCGAGGATTTTCTCGTCTATGACGCCAAGACCGGCGACGACATCACCCGCTCGGTGCTGGCGCAGATCATCTTCGAACAGGAGAACAAGGCGGGGCAGAACCTCCTGCCCACCACCTTCCTCCGCCAGCTCATCCGCTTCTATGGCGACAGCATGCAGATGGTGGTGCCGAAATATCTCGAACAGTCGATCGACACGCTGACGCGCGAGCAGGAAAAATTCCGCAAGCAATTGACCGACACCTTCAGCGGCACCCCCTTTGCCCCGCTTGAAGAGCATGTCCGCCGCAACATGGAATTGTTTCAGCAGACCTTCTCGATGTTCAAGCCGTTCGCGCCGTCGCGCGGCGGACAGGATGGCGGCGGCAAGGCGCCGGAGCCGGCGGCGGAAGGCGGCAATATCGACGATCTGCGCCGCCAAATGAAGGAAATGCAGGACCGGCTCGAGCGCATGTCGAAAGAGCCGAAGAAGGAAGAGTAGGCTCGACGGCCGCCGCAACGGATCGCGG
>Ga0134125_10008118_pt1 | contig 11842 bp, 9 predicted proteins | sample KB31751_FD_96464 | JGI IMG/M metagenome (GOLD analysis project Ga0134125, IMG submission 96464) | Terrestrial soil microbial communities with excess Nitrogen fertilizer from Kellogg Biological Station, Michigan, USA - KB3-175-1 | ecosystem: Environmental > Terrestrial > Soil > Unclassified ... | reverse complement strand
CTGGAGCCGGGAGCGAGGATCGAACTCGCGACCTCAAGATTACAAATCTAGCGCTCTACCAACTGAGCTATCCCGGCGTTATTCGTCATTTTAACTGATGCCTCTCTCCGCGCGTGATTCGAAGGCACGATTTACATTGTGTTGAAAACTATCTTGCGGAAGACCGCTCCCTCGCGGTCCGCGGCTCGGTAAACTAACTATCTGGACCGTTTCAATACGGTTACTCAATCTCTTCCACGCGTGCGCGGAATCCACCCTGGCTCAGCCTGACATCGACAGTGTCGCCGAGCCGGGCCTCGTCCGAGGACCGCAATAGTTTTCCATTCGCGTTTTGTACCAGCGCGTATCCGCGCCCCAAAACTGCCAACGGGCTGAGCTGCGTCAAGTGCGCGTTCAATTCTTCACATCGCGTTCGAGCCTTCCAAAGCCGCGCTTGCGCTAACCGTGCCAGGGCAGATTCCGCATTCTGCAGCCGGGAATGCGCCCGCGCGAAACGAACTCTCAAATCCAGCGAGTTCAAACGCATCCGCAGGCCTTCGAGACGTTCGCGCCTCGACCTCAACAATTGCCGTGAAAGTGCTTGGAGCCGGAAATCACAATCATCGACCTGCTGCGCTCGTTTTGCCAGCGCCCGGTGAACTACAATCTGGGCTCGCTGTACGCCGCGCTCCTGCAGTCGCTTGGACGCGATCAGTAGCTGATAACGAGCAGCTCGAACTCCGCGCTGTTCAGCCACGTTTAGCTGTTGCAACAAGCCTTCGCGCGTTGTAACCACCAACTCGGCTGCGGCCGATGGCGTAGGCGCTCGCAAATCAGCCACAAAATCGGCGATCGTGAAGTCGGTCTCATGTCCAATCGCCGAAATCACCGGAATCCGGCAGCCGGCAATGGCGCGGGCCACGGCCTCCTCATTAAAAGTCCAGAGGTCTTCCAGCGATCCGCCACCCCTCGCCACTATAATCACTTCGGCCCAATCGATTTCGCTGAAGTACGTGATCCCAGCGCAAACTTGCTCGATTGATCCCGCGCCCTGAACAAGCGTTGGGAAGAGGCGGATATGCAGGCCCGGAAACCGGCGCTCCAGAACATGCAGTATGTCCCGAATTACCGACCCGCTCGGTGAGGTGACTATGCCGATTCGTTTGGGTAGTTTCGGAAGCGGTTTTTTTCGCTCCTGCGCAAAAAATCCCTCGGTCTCCAGTTTGCGTTTCAACTGTTCAAAGGCTAGTTGAAGAGCGCCGGCACCCTGCGGCTCAAGCTGATCGATAATGAGCTGGTATTCGCCGCGCTGCTCGTAAACGTCTATGCTGCCGCGGGCCAATACGGCTAAGCCGTCCTGCGGGCGAAATTTCAGCCATCGCGCGGTCCCCTTAAACAACACACAGCGGATCTGGCCCGCACGATCCTTTAGCGAGAAGTACAAATGGCCGCTGGCAGCCACTTTACAGCCGGAAACTTCACCCGTCACCCAAATATTGCGGAATTCGCGCGAAAACAGGTCGCGAATTGCGCTATTCAACTCGCTGACCGCGAAAATATGCTTTTCCGGCTCGAATCGGAGCGCTAGTTGAGGATTTACGGAAGGGCCCGGCAAAATAGCGTTATTTCTTAAGCTTACAAAAAGTTTCTATAGGGCAAACGCTTGCTGCTTCATTAGACCATTCGATATCCTACGTCTTACCGCAAAAGTGACGCTTGATGCCGTTTGCGGGTCCACGTTCGCTCCATGGAGGATTTAGAGGCCTAATGACGCCAAAAGAAGTCTTTGAACTTGTCAAAAAGAATGAGGTGAAGGAGGTCGATCTTCGTTTCACCGATCTTCCAGGCCTCACGCAACATATTTCTTACCCGATCAACATGCTGCAGGAGGACTCGTTTGAGGACGGCTTCGGCATGGATGGATCGAGCATCCGGGGTTGGGCGGCCATCAATGAAAGCGACATGTTGATTATGCCGGATCCGACCACGGCATTTCTCGACCCGTTTAATGAAACGCGCACATTAGTGATGGTCGGCGACATTGTAGATCCGATTACCCGCCAGCACTATGATCGCGACCCGCGCTGGATCGCCAAGAAGGCTGAACTTTACCTGAAGAACAGCGGTGTTGCCGATACCGCGTTTTTCGGAGCCGAAGCCGAGTTTTTCATTTTCGACAACATCCGCTTCGATCAGAACCAACACAGCGGCTTCTACTTTATCGATGCTGAAGAAGGCCGCTGGAACTCGGGCCGCGTCGAAAACAATCTTGGATACCGTCCGCGCTACAAAGAAGGCTACTTCCCGGTGCCGCCGACCGATCACTATCAGGATCTGCGCAGCGAGATGGTGCAGACCATGATCGAGTGCGGTCTGAACATCGAATGTCATCACCATGAAGTCGCCACTGGCGGCCAGTGTGAGATCGATCAGCGCTTTGACACGCTGGTGAAATCGGCGGACAACATGATGCTGTACAAGTACATTGTCCGCAACGTCGCCTATCAATACGGCAAGACCGTTACCTTCATGCCGAAGCCGATCTTCGGCGACAACGGCAGCGGAATGCACACCCACCAGAGCCTTTGGAAAGATGGCAAGCCGCTGTTTGCCGGCGATGGCTACGCCGGCTTGAGCCAGATGGCGCTTTGGTACATTGGCGGCTTGTTGCGCCACGCTCGCGCGCTGTCGGCCATTATTGCGCCGACGACCAATAGCTACAAACGCCTTGTGCCCGGTTATGAAGCTCCGGTGAATCTTGCCTATTCCCGGCGAAATCGGTCGGCTGCGTGCCGCATTCCGATGTATTCCGCAAGTCCGAAGTCGAAGCGCGTTGAGTTCCGCCCGCCGGATCCGGCCTGCAACCCATATCTCGGTTTTGCGGCGATGATGATGGCCGGTCTGGATGGTGTCCTCAATAAAATTGACGCGGGCGAGGCTCTCGACAAAGATATCTACGATCTCTCTCCGGAAGAGATGAAAAAGGTTCCGTCCATGCCCGCGTCACTCGATGAAGCGCTCACCTGCCTTGAAGAAGATCACGCCTTCCTCACGAAGGGCGACGTCTTCAGCGAGGAGTTGATCGAAACCTTCATCGGATACAAGCGCAAGGCGGAATCCGACGCCGTCCGACTTCGTCCCCACCCGTACGAATTCGCTCTCTACTACGACATTTAGCCACTAAAGTTTCACCCGGGGTGCCGGCTTGTTAAGCTCCCCGGGTGAGTTGTGCCGGACACTCGTACTCTGGGTATAATCGAGGCGGTACAACTATCACATCAGGCGGCTTCCGCGTATAAAGCCGCCATAAGTCTATGTCATCCCTGCACGAATTGCCGTTCTCCACGCTGAGTGCAAACCTCCAAAAAGTATTGACTTCCCTTCGACCAGAAACCGCATCTCTTGCGGCGGAGGAGTTGGAGAAAGTGTTCGATAAAGACAGAGTCGAGCACTATCTCGCCGAATTTCAGGCGCGCCATCCTGGTTTTCTCGATCAATTCGATCTCTCGAAGCGTTCGGCGCTGAGATCGCTGATCTGCATTTTTTCCTGCAGCCGTTTCCTCTCGGAAGAATTGTTGCAACACCCGTCGTGGCTGCTTCAACTTTCTGATCTGGATCGTGTTGTGAAGGTAGCTGAATATTCCAAACGCCTGCACGAGTTTCTTCCCGCGGATGTGGAGCCGGCGTCGAGAGCGGTCCACCTTGCCACTTTTCGACGGCACGAAATTTTGCGGATTGTGCTGCGCGATGCGCTTGGGCAGGCGTCGCTAGCCCAAACCACCGAAGAGCTCTCGAACCTGGCGGATGCTATTTTGCAGGAATCGCTGCGTGATATTGTCGCGGAACTGACGCGCAAATATGGGTCACCGTCGGATGGCGGCGGCAGCGGAAGTGGTTCCGGATTTTCGGTTCTTGCTCTTGGTAAGCTTGGCGGCCGCGAACTCAATTATAGTTCCGATATCGATTTGATGTTTCTGTACCGTGACAATGGCGAGACGGCAGGGCCCAACATAATTACCAACCGCGAGTTCTACAAAAAGGCCGCTAACCGCTTTACCGATTTACTTTCCACCTACACGCCCGAGGGGTTGTGTTATCGCGTTGATTTGCGCCTCAGACCGGAGGGCGCTCTTGGTGAAATTTGCGTTTCTCTGGACGGGGCCAAGACATATTACGCGACCCGCGCTCGCGATTGGGAATTGCAGATGCTTATTAAAGCCCGGCCGGTGGCCGGGGAAATGGCGGTCGCGCGCGAGTTGTTGCAATCGGTGGAATCGTCCATCTACTCGACCACTACCGATTTTTCGGCGATTGAAACCATGTCCGTCACTCGCGAGCGTCTGGCGGATAAGCTTCAGTCCAAGCGTCTTCCCGGCAGGGAGCTGGATGTGAAATTGACGCGCGGCGGGATTCGCGACATTGAGTTTCTTGTTCAGTGCCTGCAACGTCTTCATGGCGGGCGCGACGAGTCGCTCCGCCAGGGCGGAACGGTTTTTGCATTGTCAAAGCTGTTGTATCGCGATCTGCTCTCTACAACCGAGCACGCGCGTTTGCTCAGCGCATACGAATTTTTGAGGCATCTTGAGCATCGGCTTCAATTTGACGAAGACCGGCAAACCCATGCGCTGCCGGCCGACCCAATTGAACTCGACCGTCTGGCAATGAGAATGCCGGAGGGCATTCGCCCCATCGGCCAGGCAAGGCCCGGTGTCGAGCTACTCCGTGTCTTGAACCGGCATCTTGAAAACGTGCAAGCGATTTACGCCCGCATTGTTCACGCGCAGCGGCCTTTGTCGTACGGTCCGCTGGCTTCGGCTGAGCCTCCTGAATTAACGGCCCTATCCGAGAGCATCTCCAATCGATCGCCGGGCGAGGAGGCTGCCGACATGTCTCACGATGGTTCCGATTTGCAAACGTTGTTGCGGGATATCGCCGATAGCGCGCCCTCATTTGCCGATTACATACGCTATCGAGGCTTTGTCAGCTCAGCGGCCGCGCTGCAGTCGGTCTGGGAAAAATTGGCGGCGGATACGCGGCTGGTTGCGAAAGTAAATGGAAGCCCGGCAGTTGCATCTTATCTAATGCAGATAGTGAATCTCAGCCCCTATCTCACAAACCAACTTCTTGCCGACATTACGCTAGTGGATGAAATCGGCGACGTGGCCGACCGGCCTAACCATCGCGCGGCTTTTGAAAGCCTCGTTTCTCCGTTGAACGACGTTACGGTGCTCCGCCATTTCTTTCGCCGCGAAATGTTCCGCATTCAAGTGGCTAGTGTCTGCATTCCGGAACCTGTTTTTCAAACATTGGACCGCACTTCCGCATTAGCCGAGTTCATGATCGCCAGGGCGTATCGCATTGCCCTCGAACGGTCGCTTGCCTACGCGCGCCGCGGGTCGTCGCCGGCAACCCCCTTTCTTGAACCAAAGGCAGAAATGATGGTAGTCGCGCTCGGGCGTCTTGGTATGCGCGAGTTCGATCTTGGCTCCGACGCCGATCTGTTATTCATTATTCCGAGTTCCGAATCGGAGCGGCTAAAATTTTGGACTCGTGTCGTTGAGCATCTCATCGAAATCCTCACCGCGTATACGGGTGACGGAGCTGTTCTTTCCATTGATACGCGTCTGCGCCCAAACGGTCGTGAAGGGATGCTGGTGCAAACCGAGTCGAAATATTCCGACTATTTTGCTAACCAGTCCGAAGCCTGGGAAGGCATTGCCTACATGAAAGCGCGCGCTGTTGCCGGCGATATTGAGCGCGCCACTAAATTTCTGACGGAACTTCAGGAGGCGGACTGGCGACGCTGGGGGCAGAGCGGACGATCGAAGCAAGACTTGAAGCAGATGCGCTTGCGGTTAGAGCGCGAACAAGGCGGTGCGAATCTTCTGAAAGCCGGCCGCGGCGGGTACTATGACGCCGATTTTGCACTCATGTATCTCCGACTGAAGGGCGCGGGGCTGTTCTTCAAAACCCTGAATACTCCTGAGCGAATCGACATTATCGAGAAGATGGGACACCTGGAGCGAAGCGATGCGGAGTTTCTTCAGCACGCCACAACGTTCTACCGCGCTTTGGATCATGGCATACGCATCTCATACGGGCAGGCGCAGGGTAAACTTCCCAAATCGCCGGCGGAACTCGATACTTTGACGCAGTTGGTGGACCGCTGGACCACAAAGTATCCACGAACCGGCACGATCGAAGAGGAGTTCAAGATGCTCCAAAATTCAATGCGCGACCTGTTCGATCGCCTCTTTACTTAGCTGCCTGGAATTCTTGCGCCCGGCGTTTTGCTTCCTGCCAAAGGTCCTCCATTTGCTGTAGACCGGCATCCTTGGTTTTCAGGCCCTTTTCAGATAGCTTGGCTTCGATATAGCCAAATCTCTCGCGAAACCGCTGGTTTGTCTTTCGTAACGCTTGCTCCGGATCGATATGGAGAAAACGGGCCAGGTTCACGAGCGTAAAGAACATGTCCCCGATTTCATGCTCAATATCTTCCTGGTTTGACGATTGCCGTGCCTCCGCGAGTTCCACCGCCTCCTCTCGCAGCTTGTCGATTACTCCGTGGATATCGGGCCATTCGAATCCTTCGCCTGCGGCTTTTTTCGATAGCTTGGACGCTTCCACCAGGGCGGGGAAGGAACGGAGCACGCTATCGAGCACAGACCGCTGTCCGTTGTGTGTACCCTTTTCCAACTGCTCTTGCGCCTTTATTTCATCCCATCTTCGTTTAACATCTTCCGCGGTTGCCGCTTCGGCATTGGCGAAAATGTGCGGGTGCCGTCGAATCAGCTTTGCGTTGATAGCTGTAAGGCAATCGGCGATGGAGAAATAGCCTGCCTCCGATGCCATTTGCGCAAGAAATACTGGCTGCAACAGCAGGTCGCCCAATTCATCGGCGAGCGCTGGCCAGTCCCGATGGTCAATAGCATCCATCACCTCGTAGGTCTCTTCGAGCAAGTAGGCTTTAATGGTGTCGAACGATTGCTTCAGGTCCCAAGGGCAACCGCCGGGCCCACGTAATCGCTGCATGATTGCGACCAATTCAGAAAACTGGCCGTCAAAATCGTCGCGTGTCGCCAACATCGCCTCAGGTTACCATCCGGCTTAGCTCGTTCGGTATGGCTGAATCGAGGTTCCAGCGCGATGCATGACCCTATAATTTAGGTACCGAATTGTTTTCCGGTTATGATCGTAATTTCCAAACTCTTTGAAGTTAATTTGGGAAAATCCATCCGCCAATGAATTCAGGATCAGACCGCGTTGAGGAGAAATCTCTCCCAGGAGACGCCGTCCTGCACGGGGCGAGCGGGCCGGGCGGGAATGTATCCTCTGGCGTAGTCCGTGATAGGGCCGATATCCACCGCGTTTTTTGGGAAAATCCAATGCCAGCCATTGTCGCGGCTGGCGATTCACTCGCCATTCTCGACGCCAATGAAAGCGTGCTTGGTCTATACGGCTACAGCCGCGAGCAAATCTGCCGGTTGAACCTGTTGGAGTTGTTCTCACCGGAAGAACAAAGGCGCCGCCAGGATCTCACGGCGGAATTACAGCGGCCGATGAACAATATCGGTCCCTTTGTTCATCATTCGGCTACAGGTCAGGAACTTGTCGTCAGCCTGGTTTCGTTCTCAGTCACGCTCGATGGAACCGACTGCCGGGTCGTCATGATTCTCGACGAGACCGGGCGCCACATGGCGGAAGAGGCGCTGCGTTCAAGCGAGGAGCGTTTTCGCGAATTATTCGAGAACGCCAATGATGTCATCTTTCTTCACGATTTAAAGGGCAAAGTGCTCGCGATAAATCGCGCGGGTGAATACCTTACCGGATATTCGAGATCGGAAGTTCTTGGCCACAATTTCGATAATCTGATTGCGCCGGAAGCCCGCCCCTTAATTCACGATTTCATTCGCGCCCATTTAGGTGGAAGCCCAACGCAGCACTTCGAACTGCCCATTGTCTCTAAATTCGGTAATCGCCGCTTCCTCGAAGTCAGCACCCGCATTTTGTACCGCCGCGGACAGGCGGTGGCTATTCAAGGTATCGGACGCGACATCACCGATCGGAAGCAGGCACAACAGCGCCTGGAGGAGAGTTCGCGTGAACTGCAGCGAAAGAACGAGGAACTCAGTCGCGCGCTCCAGTTAGCGCGAGAAGCTACTCAGCTCAAGGAGCAGTTTCTCGCAAACACCTCTCATGAACTGCGTACGCCAATGAACGGCATCATGGGAATGGTGAACCTGCTGCTCGAAACAAACCTTTCGCTCGATCAGCGGGAATATGCCGAGGCGGTAAATCAGTGTGCGACCGATCTATTAACCATCATTAACGACATTCTGGATGTTTCGCAGATTGAATCGGGCCGTATTCTGTTAAATGAAACTCCCATCGATATCCGCGACAGTCTGCAGGCTGTGGTCCGAATGCTACGCCTGCGCGCGGCCGCAAAAAACCTCGAGCTGACATGCGAAATCGATCCTATGTTGCCCGCGCCTATTTTGGGCGACAGCGTTCGCTTGCGCCAAGTCTTCACGAATCTAATCGCTAACGCTATCAAATTCACGTCGACGGGCGGCGTACATGTGCGCTTGATGTATTTGGCGGATGTCGCCCGGCTTCGCTGCGAGGTCGTCGATTCGGGAATCGGCGTTTCGGACGCTGTCCGCGAAAAGATTTTCGAGGCATTTGTTCAGGCGGATGGATCGACGCGCCGGCGCTTCGGAGGCACCGGCCTCGGACTCACGATCAGCAAACAGCTTGTTGAACTGATGGGTGGGCGTATTGGGACCTATAGTAACGACTCTGGCGTAGGATCAACATTCTGGTTTGAACTGCCGCTCAAAGAGGTGAAACAAGGGCCGGAGTTAGCTGCTTCGCGCCAATCCTGACGCTGTGCCTTTCCTCGCCGACATCTATTTCGCAGCAGTTGTTATGGGGTTGCTGTTGCTGTGCGCCGAATTCTGCTTCCCCGGTCTGGTTGTTCCGGCAGCAGCGGGATCAGTGCTAGCACTAGGAGGCGCATGGCGGCTTTTTCAGCTTGGCTATCCTTTTAATTCCATTCACGTATTAGTCGCGGCGCCTCTGCTGCTTCTAGTCTTCCTGGTTGTCTCAGTTCTGCTGCGAGTTGCCGCCCACGGACGCGCAAGTAAGCGTCATCTGGATCTGCCCAGCCGTTTTCTCCAATGACTCGAATTTTGGCGTTTTCATCTTAATGTAGTGCAAGCCAATTCGATTCGGAATGCGAGCTCTGAAGCCTTAACGTCCCCACTCTTTCCGATCTTTGCCCAATGTCCTCGGAAGTTTGCACCCTCGCGCTGCCCTTCCCACCCTTGTCGTGAATAAAAAGTGAACGCTGCCCCGATTTGCGCGGTCTTAGTTGATGTAATCAGCAACATGAATGTGGAGCTTGTGTCCAGAACAGCGGCAAATGAGTGGGGCAATTTGCTAGAACAGGAGGCCGCCGACCAGTCAAGAGCGGCATTCACGCTGCTGGTGGAACGCCAGTCAAAGTTCGTTTTCAATGTGGCCCATGCCGTTTTGCGGAATGTTGAGGATGCCGAAGATGTTGTGCAGGACACGTTTTTTAAGCTCTTTCGCACCGGCACCTGGAAGCATATAGACGACGAACGGCGGTACCTGGCTCGCGTCGCATGGCGACTGGCTATTGGCCGGGCGCCTTCAAAACGCATGACGCCGGAATACGGACTGAATGAAATCGTCTCTCAGAAGTGCAATCCCGAAGGGACATACCTGAAGGCGGAGCAGCATAGAACGATTCACCGGTTGATCGACGCCCTGCCGGAACGGTTACGAAGACCTCTGGCCCTTTCCTCGATTCAAGAAATGACGGCACCGGAGATAGCGGCGGTTATGGATTTGCCGGAAGGCACGGTGCGACGGCTTCTGATGGAAGCCCGAACGCTAATAAAGGAGAAGATGTCACGGATGGAGGTCCGCCACAATGCTTGAACCGCGAGACCCGTTAGACGAAGCGCTTGATGATGCCTTGAGAACTTACGGCAGAGCGCCCAAAAGCGATGGGCTTGAAGGACGGATTGTAGCGCAACTCGACAAACGGGCGCGGGGTGCGCGTTCGGCGAAATGGTTGACCGCGTCGATTGGTGCTGCCGCCGTGTTGGTAGCCTGCCTCTTCGCGGGGGCGGTCGGAAAGGAGGTGCTGGATGTTCCTACTCTTTCGTTGTGGCGCGGGCACTCGTGCCTGCCGTGTCGCGACTCATCGCGACACCATTTGGCCCAGTTATCCAAAGCTCGTGCTCCGAACATTGCCGGTGAACATCGACCACGCCGCACAAGGACGGTAAAGCCTAAATTATCCCGCTTCCCCGCGCCATCTCGAATGACCAGCGAGGAGCGAGCATTGATACGGTTGGTCGCCAGCGCTGCGAAAAATCCTTCACTGCGTTTGGATCCGATCGGTGGATCAATCAAGCCGATACGCATTACCGCAATTGATATTAAGCCGCTCGGATGGGGGCGGTAACAAAGGAGAAATGAAATGGTGCGATTGCTAATAGCTTTGGTATTGACTGGGCTTACGAGCATTCCAAGCCTGGCGCAAGCGGACGCGAAGAACGCTCCGTCGGCACAACCTGCTATAAACACGCGGAAGTTTTATCGTGTTAATTTTGTCGTGCAGGAACTGGAAAATGGACGGGTAATGAACAGTCGCTCGTACTCCACAGTCATGTCGGAAACGAAAGCAAGTTCCATCCGTGCCGGTGAGAAACTACCGATATCCACAACCAGTGGAGCCACCACTCAATGGCAACAGATCGATATCGGCGTTAGTGTAGATTGCCGTAAGTTGCAAGTTACCGGTAACGGTGTCTCTCTGGATGTGAAGGCGGAGATCAGCAGCATCATGGACAATCATGGGGCAAATAGCCCACCGCCTTCGCTGCCCATCCTTCGACAAAATCAATGGGAATCGAATGTTGTGCTGCCACTGAGGCAACCGACCGTCATATTTTCATCCGACGATCCGGCGTCGAAACGGACAATGCAACTGAAACTAACCGTTACGCCCATCTGAGGCGTGTGAGTCCGTCACCCGCGAGTGGCGCCCAAGCATGCGCCCCGCCGCGCGAATGCCACGATACTGCGCTTCCTCGAATATCGAAAATCCGCTCAAGTCGGAGTTGGCAAAAGAGAGTCCCCGTTTCCCTTTGATCCATTCGTGGCGCTCCTTGGATTGCAAGAAGCCCGGTATGGGCCGGGCCATGGCATGGCCAAGCCGCATCATGTCGATGCGGGAAACGCACTGCCGGATATCGGGATGCGCTTGTTCCAAGTCCTGCAGGATGATTTCTTTCCAGTCGTTCCATGAACGATCGAGAAGAATTTGGCGCGCCTGCGGCGGCTCATATTCGCCTAGCGACCAGTAGTAAGTCCAGACCGTGCGGTCGATGTGAGTGCGCAGTGACATGTGCGTGGCATCGACGTAGCCAAGCGACTTCGAATGAAACAGCACATTATCCCAGGCTAGCTCGGCTCCATTGTGTTCACGCGGCATTCGATCGAGTGTCAGATTCGCCGTGAACCAGGGAGAGTAGACGAAGTGCTCGGCCTTTGGAAATCCGTCGATCATATAGCCGGCGAGAAAAGTGGGTGCCGCAAAGATGATTGAGTCGGCTCTGTAGTTAATTTTCGGCGTGCGCACGAGCCAACCATTTCCAGAGCGTTCAATGCGGAATACCGGGCATGATGTGCGGACGTATTGATGGAGTTTCGCCAGAAGCTTTCGGACAATCCAACCGTTACCTTCCGGTGCGGTGATGGGGCCAATTTCTTCTTTCGGACGGGACGCGAAATAATGGATGCCGGCCCAAGCTGAGGTATCGCG
>Ga0134125_10008117_pt1 | contig 11843 bp, 10 predicted proteins | sample KB31751_FD_96464 | JGI IMG/M metagenome (GOLD analysis project Ga0134125, IMG submission 96464) | Terrestrial soil microbial communities with excess Nitrogen fertilizer from Kellogg Biological Station, Michigan, USA - KB3-175-1 | ecosystem: Environmental > Terrestrial > Soil > Unclassified ... | reverse complement strand
TGGACCAGTCTTTCGTACAGGACAATCTGTGCAGGTCAGCACGAGGGGTCCTCAGAGGCCTGCACGTCCAGCGCAAGCACGCTCAGGGAAAACTGATCCAGGTCATCGAAGGCGCGGTCTACGACGTGGCTGCCGACATCGACCCGCAGTCGCCCACCTTTGGCCGCTATGCCGCCATGGAACTCTCTGCGGAAAACCACCAACAGGTATGGATTCCGCCAGGCTACGCCCACGGATTCTGCGTGATCAGCGAGACTGCGATCCTCCATTACAAGTGCACGGATTTCTACGACCCGGCCGACGAAGGCGGTGTCGCATGGAACTGCCGCACGCTGGGTATCCCATGGCCGACCACGCAGCCGATTCTTTCGAAAAAGGATCGGTCGCACCCTACGCTGCGGGATCTCGCCCCTCACGCAGCCCCGGGCAGACGCCATGTGCCCTGACAAGCGGCGGCCAGTGACGAGTCGGCGTTCGCTGGACAACAGGCAGCGCGCACGGGCCACACGCGGCGAGAATCGGCGGCCTCGTCAGGGCTAAACTAGCCTCTTGACCAAAGCTCCCGCATCCATGACCACGCACGAAGAAATCCTCATCAACACCACCCCGTTCGAGACGCGCGTCGCACTGACGTCGCAGGGGGTCGTGCAGGAACTGCACATCGAACGAAGCATCCAGCGCGGATTCGTCGGCAACCTGTATCTGGGCCGAGTGGCGCGCGTGCTGCCTGGCATGCAAAGCGCATTCGTGGATATCGGCCTGGAACGGGCGGCATTCATCCATGTCGCCGATCTGCGGGAAAACCGCCATACCCGCGGCAGCGGCGAACACACGCCGGTCACGCCGATCGAGAAATTGCTGTTCGAAGGACAGCCGCTGCTGGTACAGGTGATCAAGGATCCGATCAACACCAAGGGCGCCCGCGTATCCACACACATCAGCATCGCCGGCCGCATGCTGGTGTATCTGCCGCACGAACCGCACATCGGCGTCTCACAGCGCATCGGCAGCGAAGCCGAGCGCGAGGCATTGCGTGACCGCGTGCAGGCGCTCAGACCCGACGGTGAACCCGGAGGCTTCATCGTGCGGACCCAGGCCGAGGACGCCAGCGACGAAGAACTGGTGGCCGATATCGGCTATCTGCGCACGCTCTGGAGCAACATCCAGGCGAGCGCCAAGCAAGCCGCCGTACCGTCCACCGTATACACGGACCTGACACTGTCGCAGCGGGTACTGCGTGACATGGTGACACCCGACATCCAGGCCATCCAGGTCGATTCGCGGGCCATGACTCATGAGCTCATAGAATGGGCCACGCACTACACGCCATCGGTAATGGACCGAATCGTCCACTACAGCGGCAACCGGCCACTGTTCGACACGGCCAACGTGGAAGAAGAAATCGCCCAGGCGCTGTCGCGGCGCGTGGAGCTCAAATCGGGCGGCTACTTGATCATCGATCAGACCGAGGCCCTGACCACCGTGGACGTCAATACGGGGGGCTATGTCGGCGGCCGAAGCTTTGACGACACGATTTTCAAGACGAACCTCGAGGCGGCAGTCGCGATCGCCCGCCAGCTAAGGCTGCGCAATCTGGGCGGCATCATCGTCCTCGATTTCATCGACATGGATGACGAAAACCACCAGGCCTCGGTCCTCGCGGAACTCAACAAGGCACTGTCCCATGATCGTACCCGCGTGACCGTGAGCGGCTTCAGTCAGCTGGGCCTGGTCGAAATGACGCGCAAACGAACCCGTGATTCACTGGCGCACCAGCTCTGCGAGCCCTGCCCTACCTGCCAGTCGCGTGGCACCGTGCGCACGCCGCGCACACTTTGCTATGAAATCCTGCGCGAGATTTTGCGCGAAGCGCGTCAGTTCGATCCCAAGGAATTCCGTATCGTGGCCTCCCAGGATGTGATCGACCTGTTTCTGGAAGAAGAGAGCCAGCACCTGGCGATGCTCGGCGACTTCGTGAAAAAGCCCATCTCGCTGACGGTCGAAGCCGGCTATACCCAGGAACAATACGATCTGGTGCTGCTCTGAAGCTCCGATGCTGCTCTGAAGCCCTGATGCTGCCCCGAAGCGCTTGCAGAGCCGGGACCTGTCGACTCCCCTCGCCTCTCCGCGGGCGTCCCATCCTGCGTCGCACAGAAACCCGGGCTTAGAAGTTGATCTTGTTTTCCCAGCTATTGTCGATGCCGCAGGCGTCGGGCTTCATCATGGCAGTCAGCATTTCGCGCACTCGATCGAGCTGCCCGGCGTGATAGCTGTAGGCCTTGACATTGATGGACCGGTTCTGCAGCAAAGTGAGCGTCAGCACCACGGCTTTATCCCAGCCGGCCGCGGGCGTCGGGCGATACACCACCCGCGCGTACGATGACTGGCGGGGATCCATCTCGAAGGTATAGGTCTGGTCACACACCGCTGCATGGCGGAACAGATTCTGTTGAACGGCCGGGAAATCGATCGGCAGGCGGCGGCGCTCGGTGACCTGATAGCGCGCGGACTCCAGCTCGTCGAGCGTCGGGCCGGCCGGCTGGCTGGCACAGGAACACAATACCGCCAGAGATGCCAGCGCAAGGATCGTCTTCATCGCGTACTCCGAAAAATCACTCTTCATCCTGAAACTGGAGACGGTACAGGGAGGCATACAAGCCGCCCCGAGCCAGCAATTCAGCGTGCCGGCCGGTCTCCACGATTCGGCCGGCATCCAGCACCACGATGCGATCGGCCTTCTGGACCGTACTCAGGCGATGCGCGATGACCAGTGTGGTCCGCCCCGCCATCAATCGTTCCAGCGAGGCCTGCACCTGCCGCTCGGCCTCATTGTCCAACGCCGAAGTCGCCTCATCCAGAATCAGGATCGGGGCGTCCTTGATGAGGGCGCGGGCAATGGCCAGACGCTGGCGTTGCCCCCCCGACAGCGAACGGGCATTGCTGCCGACCTGGGTGTCCAGGCCATCCGGGAGGCTGTCGACGAAATCCAGCAAGCTGGCCGCTTCCAGCGCCGCGCGGATGCGGTCCCGCGGGACGTCGCCCTGCGCCCCATACGCCACGTTCTCGGCAATGGTGCCTTCGAACATGACGACATCCTGACTGACCAGGGACAATTGCGACCGCAGACTGCGCAAGCGCAATTCACGCACGTCGATGTCGTCGATCAGGACCTGCCCCGACGTGGGATCGATGAAGCGCGGCAGCATGTTGACCAAGGTGGTCTTGCCGCTCCCCGAACGCCCCACCAGCGCGACAGTCTGACCCGCCTCCGCCACCAGGTCGACCGACTCCAGAGTATTGCGCGCCGCATCGGCAAAAGCGTGTGTCACCTCGTGGAACTCGACCCGTCCGCGCAGGCGCTCCTGGATTTCGCGGGTCCCGGTGTCGGATTCCGGTGGCTCGTCGACCAGCGCGAACACACTCTCAGCCGAGATCAGCATTCGCTGGGTGGAGCCCGCGATATTCGTCAGGCGCTTGAGAGGATCGAAGATCTGCCCCAACGCGGCCATGAAGGCGGCAAAGCTCCCCACGGTCAGGCCTTGGTGATTAGCCTGATAGAGCGCGACGGCCACGACGATGGCTACCGACAGCGCGACAAAGAACTGCGAGATGGGCGACATGGCCGAATCGGCGCTGGCGGCACGCATCGCGAAACGGCGCAGGCGTGCGTTGACGTAGCCAAAGCGTTCCCGCTCGCGCCCATAACCATCGAAGAGCTTGATGACCCGCTGACCCGAGATGCCCTCCGAGACGACACGGGTGAGTTCCGCATTCATGTTGATGGTGTCGCGATTGATGCGGCGCAACCGGCGCACGAAGTAGCGCCCCGTCAACACCGACAGCGGCAGCATGATGAGCACGATGAGCGTCAGTTGCCAGGACATGTACAGCAACACCGCCAGCAGCGCGACAACCGTCAGGGATTCCCGCACCAGCACGCGGATCACCTCGGTGGACAGCCCGCTCACATTGCCGGCATCGATCGTGAAGCGGTTCAAGAGGCGGCCGCGGTCCCGTGTGCGGAACGTTTCGTCCGACATGCCCAGCAAGCGCTCGAACATCTCCCGCCGCAACCCCAGCAGCATGTTGTTCGCCACCCAGGACATCAGATATGTCCCCCCGAAGGTGCACACGCCGCGCAGCAGCATGAGCGCCACCACCGCAAGAGGGATGGACCAGACATACGAAGGCTTCGCGCCCGTGAAACCCTCGTCCAGCAACGGCTTCATGATGACGGCCAGCAAAGGCTGCGTGGCCGAGGCAACGCTCAGCAGCACCAGCGCGAGCACACCGACTTTCCAGTCCTTTCCCAGCCTCCTGTAGATTTGCCGCCACAGCTCGAGCCGTACGGGGCGACTGTCCACTGGCGGGTCGGTAGGGGTCGTCAAGAACACACTCTCTTATATACTTGTGAATGTCGCATTTTAGCCTGCCGGCTCGACCGCCTGCCCGGCAATACCCATCGGAGCCGCAGATTGATCCGGACACCCAGCCAAGCCATCTATGTCCGTCTGCCCAATTGGGTAGGCGACGTCTGCATGAGCCTGCCGGGTCTGGACGCCCTGATCGCCACCGGGCAGCCCGTTGTCGCCTGCGCCCGCGAGTGGGCCCGGGACCTTCTGGCGGCCTATCCGCTGTCCGGATTCGTGCCCATGGGTGGCGGATGGCGCGCGGATCGCGCTGCTGTCCACGGCGCGCGCCGCGGGGCGCGCCACCGGCATGCCCGCGGTCTGCTGCTGCCCGACTCGCTCTCCAGCGCGCTGGTTTTCCGCTTTGCCGGACTGCCCTGCGCGGGTTACCGCGACGATGGGCGCAGCCCCCTGCTGCGCTGGCCCTGCACCAAGCCGCGCGAGCCGCTGCACGCGGTACAGTCCTGGTTTCACCTGACACGCTTTGCCCTGGCGCAGTGGCGGATGGCCCCGCCCGCTGCGGATCTCGGCCCCGACCTGAACTGGCACGCAGCCGCCACGCATGAGGCGCAGGCCGAACAGGCGCTGGCCCTGGCCGGCCTGACCACCGGGCGCTTCGCGCTGATCGCCCCGACCGCGACAGGCCTGCACCACGGCCGCGTGAAGGTATGGGGAGGCTTTGACAGTCTGGCGCGATCATTGCAAACTCACGGTTTTGCCGTGGCCATGGCGCCCCCCCCGGCTGAACGAGCCGCAGCTCAGGTGGCCGCACCGACGGCACAGTTGCTGGAGCCGCTCGGACTGGGCGCCTTTGCCGCGCTCACACGGCACGCCGCTGTAGTCATTTGCAACGATTCCGGTGTGTCTCATCTGGCCGCTGCGGCTGGCGCGCGCCAGATCACACTTTTCGGGGTCACATGCCCTAGCCGTACCGGCCCATGGTCCAATCGCGCACTGCGCCTGGGGCAAATGAACGCCTGGCCGCGCGAGCCGGAAGTCCTGGCGGCCGCTCTCGATCTTCTTCAAAATCCGCCCGCTGCATGAGCATCACCGAATTTCTCGCCAATCTGGTCATCCCGCTGAACCTGTCCATCACGCTGCTGGTGGTCGCCGCATTGCTGTTCGTCCTGCGTTGGCGCAAGATTGCGGGGTTCCTGGCCGCGGTGGCGGTCGCCTGGACCGTTTTCTGGTCGCTGCCGACCACGTCACTGTGGGCGGGCGGCATGCTGGAGCAACGCTATCCCCATAAGGCAGCGATGTCGTTGCCCGCCGAGCAGGCGATGGTGGTGCTGGGCGGCAATACGCTAGGCGGCCGACGCAACTGGTTCGAGCCCTACAACAGCAAGACGGCCATTCTGCGCACCGACACGGCAGCGCACCTCTACGATGCCGGCCGCGCGCCACTCATCATCGTCTCGGGGGCCGCGCAAGACGGTGGCCGCAGCGAAGCGACGGTCATGGCCTCGGCGCTGGAACGTGCCGGCGTGCCGGCCGGTGCCATCGTGCAGGAAAATCACAGCCTGACCACGCACCAGAATGCGGTCTACACGGCCCAGATCCTGCGCGCGCGCGGGATCCAGAAATTCCTGCTGGTGACGTCCGCGCTGCACATGCCACGCGCCATGGCGAGCTTCCAGCGACAGGGCCTGTCTCCCGTTGCGGCATCTTCGCCGCCGCAGATCGTCGTGCCCGACCAGCCGGACTTTTCATTCTGGCTACCGGATCTGCGCACGCTGAACGCCAGCCGGTCCATCGTGAAGGAATACTTGGGCATGCTGGTCTACTGGGTCCGGGGCTGGGCCTGAGGGCTCCTGGCTGGTGGGTCCGCCAAGCCGCCCCAAAACTGCGGACACTTCCGCGGATGGGCCATCAGGTTGCGGACCGGCTCGCCCGTTCGGCCAGAATCGCGCGGTACAGCTCCGTGAACTGACGGGCGACGTGGGGCCATGAATGCTGTTCCAGCACGCCCTGCGCCCCTAAGTGCAGGCGCTCCCGCAGTGCTGAATCGGCACGTAGCGCCTGGACGGACTGTGCCAGTTCATCGGCCTGCTCGGGATGCGAGAGCACGAGGGCGCTGATGCCCGGCTCCACGTACTGTGCAAAGCCGCACCAGGGCGCCGGGCTCAGGATCACGGGCAGTCCGAAAGACATGGCTTCCAGGGGCGCCATGCCAAAACTGTCGTTCAGGGTCGGATGCAGGAAGATGTCTGCCGCACGATAGTAAGGCTCCACCCGTGAAGTCTCCGCCACCAGGTGCACGCGCGCCGCAACAGCCTCGGGGGCGCGCGCCACGCACTCGCGTGCCGCCCGGTTCGTGCCCACGACCAGCAGATGCACGTCATCGGGCAACCGCTCCAGCGCGCGCAGTACGGTGGGCAGGCCCTTGCGCATGGGATTGCGAGCCACCATCAGGCAGAGCGTTGCCGAATCGGGCAGGCCCAATTCCGCCCTTAGATCATGCCGGATACCGCCATCGGCCGGCAGTGCCATCGCCACGCCGGGGGCGATGACGGGCCAGGACGCGGGATCGGCATCATACGCCTGGCCCAACTGGTGGGCAATGAGCTGGGAGACCGCCACGACACGGTGGCCGGGCCGAACGGCGATGCGGCGCGCTTCCAGTGCGAGATAGGTCCGCACGCGAGGGCTGAGGCATGAGAGCCAGCGCCGCAATGCCGGCATGGCGCGCACCCGCCAGCGATAGCGCACCGGCGTGACATGCACGACTTCCACATCGCCGCACCAGCCGTTCATATGAGAGTGAACGATGTCGAAGCGCCCGCGCGTGGCGCGGACCGCCCGCCGGGCGAAAAGCCACACCCGGATCCAGCTGGGCCAACGGCTGCCCACCGCAATCCGCTCATAGGGAAGCTGCAGGTCGCACGCCGGATCGTACTCCCGGGCAAAGACAGTGATGTGGTGACCGGCAGCGGCCAGTTCGCGCATGAGGGCCACCCCATAGGCTTCCGCACCCCCAAATCGCGAACCGAGACGGTCCACGACAAAGGCGATGGAAAGCGGACTCTCAGCCATGGTCCGCCACAGCCTCGGTGCGACGCCTGCGGCGGTCTTCGAGCGCCGTGAGGGTCTTCTGCAGAAAGCGCAGCAGGTGCGCGGAGCGTGCCACGAAGATGCGCGGCAGGCCCATGATGTCGTCGTCCGCCCGCACCAGGCCGCGCTCGGTGGTGGTGGCGTTGCTGTAGCCGGCCTCGCGCACCACCTGCCTCAAGGCAGGCGACTCCCCGCCATAGGGATAGCAGAACGACTCGACCGGCGCACCCAGGATCTGTTCCAGCGCCTGCCTGGAATCACGAATTTCGTTGGCTGCGAGCTCGGGCGACAACGTCGGCAGGAATGGATGATTGAGCGTGTGGGAACCCACCTCATGGCCCGCCTTGGACCATGCGCGCAATTCGTTCACGGACATCAGATCGGAATGCGGAACCCCTTCGCGATAGTCCCATACGTTGCCGCCTCCGAGCTGCCGCACCACGAAATAATTGGTGGCCGTGAAATCGACATCCGCCAGCACCGGCAGTGCGTTCTCCAGGACATTGCGATAGCCATCGTCGAAGGTGATGCCCACGACCTTGCCATGCCGCTCGCCCCGCACATAGGGCAAGAGCTCACGCATCGACAAGCCGCGATATCCCAGACGGCGCAACCAGGTCATCTGACTGCGGAATTTCGCCGGATGCACCGTCAAGCCCCTGTATGGCGTGCCTCTGGCTGCCGGCTCGCCGATCTGGTGATACATCAGAATAGGAATCATGCGCAAATTATAGGGGAGCATGGCGGGTGCGCCTATCTTCCCGCCGCAGCATCCCGCCCGCTGCGCCCGAGGGGTCAGGCCTTGCGACCCAACCAGAAGAGCTTCGCGTACCGGTAGAAGCTGCCCGTGGCCGCCATCCCAGCCAGAATCAGACCCTGCCAGCCATCCAGGAAACCCCGTCGCAATACATAATGGCGGACGAAGGTCCAGAACCCGTGACCGAAGGGACCCAGGACCGTCGTGCGGCGTCCCCGGGCATGGGCCTTCAACGCCGCATCGGTGGAGTAGCGATTGATCTTGTCGATGAAGAGTTCCAGACTGGCATAGGGGTAATGCAGCAGATGACCCCGAAGGGTCGCCACCCGGCCATCGAGATCCACGTGCTCATGCACGACATCGTCGGAAAACCGGCCCGACTCCCGGCGAAACAGCCGCAAGACATGATCGGGCCACCAGCCGCTGTGCCGCATCCAGCGGCCACAGAAGTTGGACAGCCGCGCCACCCGGTAGCCGTCAGCCGCGGGATCCGCCAGAACCCGCTGGATTTCCTCGGCCAGTTCGGGCGGCACGCGCTCGTCGGCATCCAGGGAAAGCACCCAGTCTCCTGTCGCCAGATCCAGCGCGCGGTTCTTCTGCAGGCCAAAGCCCGGCCATTCGGCATTCACCTCGACGCGAGCGCCCAAGGCGCGCGCCAGCTCGCGGGTCGCGTCCGTGCTACCCGAGTCCAGCACGATGATTTCATCGGCAAAGGCCACCGAATCCAGGCAATCCACGATATGCGCTGCCTCGTTTTTGGTGATGATGACGACGGACAGGCTCATGAGGCGTCTCCGAAGCCGCGCTGCCGCAGCCATTCCCGATACGCGGACTCCAGGTCCTCCGCCATGGTCGCGGGGCTGAAGCGTCCGCCCTCGCAGCAGAACGCCCGGCCCGCCGCTCCCATGCGCTCCCGCAAACCGGCGTCCAGAACGAACGTGTGGATCGCCTCACGCAGCCCCGATATGTCTCCCACCGGGACCAGCACGCCACTGCGCCCGGCGTCCACCATCTCCGGCACTCCTCCTACCCGGGTACCGACGACAGGAACTCCGCAGGCGCCCGCTTCGGCAAAGACCATGCCGGCAGCCTCCATGTGGGTGGCCAGCGCAAATACGTCAAAATCCGGCATGAGGCGCACCACGTCCGAACGTGCGCCCAGCAAATGCACGCGCGACTCCAGGCCATGGCTTGTGACGAGCGTCGAGATCTGTTCGAACCCGGGCGAGCCGCCGCCCACCAGGACCAGATGAACGGCCGGCAGATCCTGCAGCAGCGGCTCCATCGCCTCGATCAGATCGCGGTGCCCCTTTTCCGCTCGCATCACGGCGACGCATCCGACCACAATGTCGTCCGGCGCCAACCCCAGTTCCGCACGCAACGCCCCAGTCCGCACCGCGGCGCAATAGCCAGCCTGGATACAGGGATACACGACACGAACATGCGAAGGGTCCACACCCTTGGCCAACAACAGGCCGCGCACGAATTCGCTGCTGGTGCATACCCGATGTGGCACGCCGGTATAAGACAGCAGTGAACCCACGCGCTTGGCCAGATGCCGGGTCCGCACAATGAGCGGCGTGCCTGCCAGGCGTCCCGCCACGCCAGCCAGCAGCGTGTCGCGGCGGCTGTTCGTGTTGAGCACGTCAAAGCCGCCACGCCGCAGCAGCGACCGGAGGCGCACAACGCCACGGACGTAGTTGACGGGGCCATCCGTATACAGCGTGTGGACGGTGAACCCGGCATCCCTCAGCCGGTGCGCAAGCTGCGCATGCGGTTGGCAAACGGCTTCCAGATGATGTCCCCGGTCGCGCATGGCGCCCATCATGCGGAAAATGTACTGTTCCTGGCCTCCGAACCCCGTGGCCGCCTCGGTCTGCAGGATGCGCAGCGGTTTCATGGCCGCAAGCGCCGGTATTTAAAGCGAAAATGAAGATTGTGGGCCAGGCGCCGCACCTGGTCGAGCGCCTTGAACGATTCCCGGCGCAATCGGTCGCGCAACGGCATGGGAGCCGGCGCGTCGGCACCCGCGATGTCCGAGGCCGAATCGTTGTCATGCGTCACGCAATGGGGCCGAGCCTGGATGCTTTCCACGCCATGATCGTAGAAGCGGCACATCGCGTCATCGACCGGATAGATCCACGTCCGGCTGTAGTGCAGCAGGGCCCGCGCACCCTCCGGGCTGATCAGGTAGGCCACTGTCCTGTAGTGGGTCTTGAGTTTCTTGTACAGCTCGAACGGCCCGATGCGCCCCACGGCCAGCGCAGGATCGCGCCCCGGCTTGTCATTGTCGTGCAGCCACACAAGCGGCCACAGGGCTGCCATGTCGCGAGCCTGCGGAAGCAGCGCCGGAAAAGTGTCCAGCACAATGGCGTCGTCCTCGATCACCACCAACGGCTCGGTCTGCGCCGCACATTCTTCCCACAGAAGATAGTGGCTTGCGTAACACCCTAGCTGGGAAGGCTTCAAGTCCCGCTTCGGCCCCTTCACCCGGGCCCGGGCGACCGGATCATAGTGGCCGAACAGCGGATGAGGCGGTCGCGTCCGGCCGTCCACCGCCTCGAAAAAGGTATAGCCATCGATTCCGAGTCTGTCGAACTGCGCGGCAATCTGCTCGCGCCGGTCAGCGCGCGCCGCCAGATTGATGACGCGAATGGCGATGGGTTTCATCCGTAGAAGATCTCCACATTCTCGCGGGCCAGCCATTCGCGCGCGCCCGCGATCAGCGCCTCATCCATCCGTACGCGCCAGTCGTCACCCAGCCGCAGCAGGCAGGAATAACCGCTCTGCGCCATCCGCAGCTCCACTGGAACCCCTGAGTCCTGCGAACGCCAGGGGGTCAGCAATGACTGCAGCCGTTGCAGATCGGGCTGGGCAGGCATCTTCAAGCGCAGACTGCGCGCCCGCGTCTCGCGGATGCGCTGCAGGTCGTACAAGTCTTCAGCAGACACCCGCAGGCCCCCGGAATAATCATCATGGCTCACACGCCCCTGGATGACCAGCAACCGGTCTTCCTTCAAGCCGTGCCGATACCGCTCGTAGAGCTCGTTGAAAATGGCGACCTCGATCTGGGCGGAGCCATCGTCTAGCAGCGCATACAGCATCTTGCCGCGGCGAGTCATTTTCGGACGCACCGCGGCCAGCACGCCGGCGAGCCATTGCGTGCCCTTCGAGGGCGCCAGGCGCGACAGCGGCGTGGGCGCCACACGGCGGACTTCGTCGCGCCAGGCATCGAACAGATGACCACTGAAATAGAATCCCAGCGCAGTCTTTTCTTCCGTCAGCCGGGTTTCCAGATCCCAGGGCTCGACGCCGGCCAGTTCGCCCGCCACCAGCTCATCGGCATTGTCATCGAATAGCGAGGCCTGATTGGCGTCCCGGGCCGCCTGGTCGGCAGCCTCGATAGCGCTGCCCAGCGTTTCGAGCAGGGCGGCACGATTGGGCACCAGGCTGTCGAAGGCGCCCGCGCGGATGAGCGCCTCGACGGTGCGCCGGTTGACGGTGTGCCGATCCACACGCGCGCAAAAATCGAACAGGCTGGCATAGGGACCGCCGGCGGTTCGCGCCGCCACGATGGCATCCACGGCCGCATGGCCCGTGCCCTTCACGCCGCCCAGCCCGTAACG
>Ga0134125_10008116_pt1 | contig 11843 bp, 11 predicted proteins | sample KB31751_FD_96464 | JGI IMG/M metagenome (GOLD analysis project Ga0134125, IMG submission 96464) | Terrestrial soil microbial communities with excess Nitrogen fertilizer from Kellogg Biological Station, Michigan, USA - KB3-175-1 | ecosystem: Environmental > Terrestrial > Soil > Unclassified ... | reverse complement strand
GTCCCCGCCATTCGAGCGTAGCTCTCATGGCCTTCTCACCCCCGCTTCCGCGGGGGCAGGCTCTAAAATCGCTCCACTGGAGCGATTTTGCCTTCGGCACGGCTCGAAGCCCCGCAGGCGGGAGAGGAGTCCCGACTGTTGGGTCCGCGGATCAAGTCCGCGGATGACGACTGCGGGGTTGGCTTCAGCTTCGGGCGGCCGCGGGACGGCGGAGTTGCAGGACCGTGGCGATGACCACGCCGAGCGCGACGATGCCGATGATGACGCTGGCCAGCGCGTTGATGTCGGGCGAGACGCCGAGCTTCATCTTCGAGAAGATGACCATCGGCAGGGTGTTGGAATCGGGGCCGGCGACGAAGCTTGCGATCACCAGGTCGTCGAGCGACAGGGTGAAGCTCAGCAGCCACCCCGAGATCAGCGCCGGGGCAATGATCGGCAGCGTGATGTCGAAGAAGACGCGGGCCGGCGTCGCGCCGAGGTCCTGCGCAGCTTCCTCAAGGCTGATGTCGAGATCGGAGAGGCGCGACTGCACGACGACGGTCACATAGGCCATGCAGAACGTGGCGTGCGCGATGATGATGGTGAGCGTGCCGCGCCCGGCGGGCCAGCCGATCAGCTCCTGCAGGCCGACAAAGAGCAGCAACAGGCTCAACCCGGTGATGACGTCGGGCATCACCAGCGGCGCCGAGACCATGGCGCCGAGCAAGGTCTTGCCGCGGAAGCGGCGGAAGCGCGTGAGCGCCACGGCGCACAGTGTCCCCAGGATCAGCGCCAGCGTGGCGCTCGAGGCGGCGATCTGAAGAGATAAGAGGCCCGCGCCGAGCACCTGCTCGTTGGCAAAGAGCTCGCCGTACCAGCGCGTGGAAAAGCCACCCCAAACGGTCACCAGCTTGCTCGCATTGAACGAGAAGACGACGAGCGAGATGATCGGGGCGTAAAGGAAGATGAAGCCGAGCGTTGCAACGATCGGAATGAACGGTCCGCGCTTCATCGCCGCTCCACCACCGCGCTCTGCGCCCGCTGCAGGAACATCAGCGGCACGACCACGACGACCAGCATGGCGATGGCGACGGAGGCCGCCATCGGCCAGTCGCGATTGGAAAAGAACTCGTCCCACAGGACGCGGCCGATCATCAGCGTCGACGGACCGCCCAGAAGCTGCGGGATGACGTATTCGCCGATCGCCGGAATGAAGACGAGGAGCGAGCCGGCGACCATGCCCGGGATCGAGAGCGGCAGTGTGACGGAGAGGAAGGTGCGGAACGGCCGCGCCCCGAGATCGGCCGAGGCCTCGAGCAGCGCCTCGTCGAGTTTCACGAGGTTGGTATAAAGCGGCAGGATCATGAACGGCAGGTAGGTGTAAACGATGCCCAGATACACCGCGAAATCGGTATAGAGGATGGTGACCTGCGGCAGCCCGAACGCCTGCAGCAGGTTGTCGATGACGCCGTTGTTCTTGAGAAAGCCGATCCACGCATAGACGCGCAGCAGAAAGCTGCTCCAGAACGGCAGGATGACCAGCATCAGCAGGATATTGCGCCAGCGGTCGGACGACCGGGCGATGAAATAGGCGATCGGATAGCCGACGACGAGCGCCACGATCGTCGAGATCAGCGCGATCTTGAGCGAGCTCAGGAACGCCGCGAGATAGAGGCTGTCCTGCCCCAGATACATGAAGTTGGACAGGTGCAGCGTCAGTTGCACGTCGCCCTGGTCGTTGAGCGTCAGCAGCGGCAGGTAGGGCGGCTGCCCGACAACGCTTTGGCTGAACGAGATCTTGATGATGACGAGCAGCGGGATGAGGAAGAAGATCAGCAGCCACAGGAAAGGCGGCGCGATCACCACCCAACGGCCGCGCATCCCCGCGGTGCCCATGAGGTCGCGGATGAAGCCCCACGGCCGCCACGGAATGCGCGGCGCCGAGGCCTGCACCATGTCGGCGGTGGACTCGGTCACGAGACGAGCACCGAGCCGGCGTTGCCGCTCCAGCTCGCCCAGACCTGTTCGTCCCACGAGATGGCATCGGGATCGCCGCGCAGCGAATTGGCCTTGGTGACGCGCAGCCGCTTGCCGCTTTCGAGCACCACCTGGAACACCGTCATGTCGCCGAGATAGACCACGTCCTCGACCGTGCCATGAGTGACATTGGCGCCCTCGAACTCGGCGGCGGGCTTGTCGCGGCTGAGGGTGATCTTTTCCGGCCGGATGGCCCACCAGAGGATCTGGTCTGGGGCGCAGTCGACGCCGTGGCTGACATAGATGTCGGTGCCGGCTTCGGCCGAGCGGATGCGGACGTGATCGTCCTCGTCCTCGGTGACGACGCCCTCGAACATGTTGACCGAGCCGATGAAGCCGGCAACGAACCGCGAATTGGGAAATTCGTAAATGTCGGTGGGCTCGCCGATCATGGCGATCTCGCCCTGGTTCATCACGCCGATGCGGGTGGCGAGGCTCATCGCCTCTTCCTGGTCGTGCGTGACGACGATGAAGGTAACGCCGGTGGTCTCCTGGATCTTCACCAGCTCGTACTGCGTCTCTTCGCGCAGCTTCTTGTCGAGCGCGCCGAGCGGCTCGTCGAGCAGCAGCAGCTTGGGGCGCTTGGCGAGCGAGCGGGCCAGCGCCACGCGCTGCCGCTGGCCGCCCGAAAGCTGGCTCGGCCGGCGGGACTCGTAGCCCTCGAGCTTGACGAGCTTGAGCAGCTCCGCAACGCGCGCCTCGATCTCCGGCACCGCCAGCCGGTCGCGCTTGAGGCCGTAGGCGATGTTGTGCCAGACGTTCATGTGCGGGAACAGCGCATAGGACTGGAACATCATATTGACCGGCCGCTGGTAGGGCGGCACCCCGGCCATATCCTGACCATCGATCTCGATCGTGCCCGAGGTCAGGTCCTCGAAGCCCGCCAGCATGCGCAGCAGCGTCGACTTGCCCGAGCCGGAACCGCCGAGCAGGCAGAACAGCTCGCCCTTGTAGATGTCGAGCGAGACGTGGTTGACCGCCGCCACGTCGCCGAACTTCTTGGTCACGTCGCGGATGCGCACGAAGGGTTTTGCCTCCGGGTCGCGCCACGGCCGTGTGTCGGCGGCGAGTTGCGGTTTGTCGAGCACGGGGACGTCCTGAAGTTCGGTCGCGAGAAAAGGTCCGGGCGCCAACGCCCGGACCGCGGATGGGCGCGGGCTTTTACGAGCCGGTCTTGATGCGGGTCCAGGTGCGGGTCAACAGCCGCGTGAAGTCCTGCGAGTGGGTGAGCAGCGGATGCATCTTCGCCTGCAGGTCGGCCGGCAGGTAGATGTTGGGGTCGCCCGAAATGGTCTTGTCCACCAGCGGCGTCGCATCGGGCACCGGGTTGGCGTAGAACACCGTATTGGTGATGTCCGCCTCGGTCTTGGGCTCGAGGATGTAGTTGATGAACTTGTAGGCTGCATCCGGGTGCGGCGCGTCCTTGGGGATGGCCAGCATGTCGTATTCGGCGATGCCGCCTTCCTTCGGGATCTGGTACTGCACGTTGACGCCCTTGCCGGCCTGCGTGGCGCGATCCTTGGCGATGTAGATGTCGCCCGAATAGCCCATCACGAGGCATGCATCGCCGTTGGCGAGGTCGTCGATATAGCCCGAGGAATCGAACTTGCGGATATAGGGCTTGATGCCGTCCATGACCTTTTCGGCCTTGGCGAGATCGTCGGGCTTTTCCGAGTTCGGATCGATGCCGAGCGAGATCATCACCATGCCCAGGATCTCCTGCGGCGAGTCGAGGGTCTCGATGCCGCAATCGGCGAACTTCTTGGCCTCGTCCGGATTGAGGATCAAGGCGAAGCTGTCGGTCGGTGCGTTGGGGTCGCGCTTCTTGATGTCGTCGACATTGTAGCCGATGCCGATCGAGAAGCGCATGTAATTGACGGCAAATTTGTTGCCCGGATCGAAGGCTTCGGTGGCCTTCATGATCACCGGATCGACGTTCTTGAGGTTCGGGATCTTCGATTTGTCGAGCGGCAGGTAGATGCCGAGCGGAATCTGGTGCTGCAGGAAGTTGCCCGAGGGGACGACCACGTCGTAGCCGGTGTTGCCGGCGACGAGCTTGGCCTCCAGCATCTCGTTGCTGTCGTAGTTGGCCTCGACGACCTTGATACCCGTCTCCTTGGTGAAGTTGTCGAGCGTGTCGTCGGCGCGGTAGTCCGACCAGTTGTAGAGGTTGAGTACGTTGGCGTCCTGCGCGATGACCGCCGTGCTGCTCAGCAGCAGCGCGCCCAAGGCGATGGCGAGAGAAGTCTTCATGTCCGGTGTCTCCCTGTCGGACCCGCGTTCAGCGGGGTTTGGCGAAAAGCCGAGCCGCCACAACGATCACGTTGCAGCGGCTGGGGTAAGCAATGGCATGGTCGCGGCTGAAGGGCGGCGGCTGGGGCCGCGGCGCCGTCGGATCACGCAGATGGGCGGGTCGAGGTCGGTGAACTGCACCGCAAGGATAACGCACATGACCTGCGAACCGTCCCCCGGCGCCCGCGTTGAAATCGAGCGGACCCTAGAGCCAAAACCCCGGCCCGACAAGACTTTGGACAGGACGAATTTGTGTGACCCTTGACGGGTTCGCCGGGGCACCTTCTATAGGGGAAAACCGCCCAGGACGACGCCCAGCGTGACCCTTTCGCCTTTCCTCAAGCTCAGCCCCGACGTGACCGGGGCGCTCGCCGCCAATCGCCCGCTGGTGGCGCTCGAATCCACCATCATCACCCATGGCATGCCCTACCCGCAGAACCTCGAAATGGCGGGCAAGGTCGAGAGCATCATCCGCGAAGCCGGGGCCGTGCCGGCGACCGTCGCGATCATGGACGGGGCGTTCCGCGTTGGCCTCACCGCCGACGACCTGGAGCGCCTGGCCCGGACCGGCATGCAGGCCGCCAAGGCGTCGCGCCGCGACGTGGCGGCGCTGCTGAATTCCGGCGGCACCGCCGGCACGACGGTCGCCACCACGATGCAGGCGGCAGACATGGCGGGCATCCGGGTCTTTGCGACCGGCGGCATCGGCGGCGTGCACCGCGGCGCCGAGACCACGTTCGATATTTCGGCCGATCTGGAAGAGCTCGGCCGTACCCCGGTGGCGGTGGTCTGCGCCGGCGCCAAGGCGATCCTCGACATCCCCAAGACGCTGGAGGTGCTGGAGACCAAGGGCGTGCCGGTGATCGGCTACGGCACCGACGAGTTCCCGGCGTTCTGGACCCGCTCCTCCGGCTATCCGGTCGACCATCGGCTCGACACGCCCGAGGCGGTCGCGGCGCTGATCGAGACGCAGTTCAGCCTGGGCCTGGGCGGCGTGCTGGTGGGCAACCCGATCCGGGCCGAGGACGAACTCGACGCCGGCTTCATCGACGAGAATATCGGCAAGGCGATCGCCGACGCCGACCGCCAGGGCATCTCGCGCAAGGACCTGACGCCGTACCTGCTGCGGCGCATCTTCGAGCTGACCGGCGGCAAGAGCCTTGTGTCCAACATCGCGCTGGTCGAGAACAATGCCCGGGTGGCGGCGGCGATTGCCGTCGCGCTCGCGGACCGGGACAAGACATGAGCAGCGTCCTCGTCGTCGGCGACGTGATCACCGACATCATCGTGATGCCGGATGGCCCGATGGTGCGCGGCTCCGACCGCCGGGCGACCATCCGCTCGCGGCCGGGCGGCTCCGGCGCCAACCAGGCCGTGTGGTTCGGGGCGCTCGGGACCAAGGTCAAGTTCGTGTCGCGCGTCGCCGCCGCAGACCTCGACAACTATTCCGAGTACTTCCGCAGACGCAACGTCGAGCCGATATTGATCGGCGATGCCGGTGCGCCATCAGGCGTACTCATCGCCATCGTCGATGCCGACGGCGAGCGCAGCTTTCTCACCGACCGCGGCGCCAACCTCAATCTGTGCCCCGAGGACCTGCCACTCAGCCTGCTCGACGGCATCGACCTGCTGGTGGTGTCGGGGTACTCGTTTTTCACCCCCGGCCCGCGTGCCGCCGTAATGGCGCTGCTCAAGGCGGCCCGCGAGCGCGGCATCCGTACGGCGATCGATCCGGCCTCGGTGGGCTTCCTGCGGGAAGTCGGCGCTGAGCCCTTCCTCAAATGGACGGCCGGCACCGGCACGATCTTCGCCAATCTCGACGAGGCGCTGGAGCTCACCGGCTCGGTCGACCTCAACCTGCAGATGCAGACATTGGGCCGGTTCTATCCGCGCGTGGTGATCAAGCGCGGCGTCGGCGGCGCTGCGATCGGCGGCCGCAACGGGGTGCAGCACACCATGGCCGCGCCACAACGCGACGTGGTCGATACCACCGGCGCCGGCGATGCCTTTGCCGCCGCCTTCCTCACGGCCGAACTCAACGGCAGCCCGATCGAGGCCTGCCTCAAGGCGGGCGTCGATACGGGCTCCGAAGCCGTGACACGCATCGGCGGCCAGCCAGCCCCTATGGGCTGACGGTGAACCCCGCCTGCAGCGCCATCCGGACGAGGTTGCTGAAGCCGAGCCGGGCGTAGGTCAGCGGGTGGGCCTTGCCGGGGTCCTGCTCGGCCTCGCAGACGAACCAGCCGGAATAGCCGGCATCGTGCAGGATCTTGAGGATCGTCGGATAGTCGATGAAGCCGTCGCCCGGCACGGTGAAGACGCCGTCGAGCACCGCCTGCATGAAGCTCTCGTCGGTGGCGCGAGCCTTCTCGAGCAGGTCCTTGCGGGCGTCCTTGCAGTGGACGTGCACGACACGCTTGACGTTGCGCTCGAGGAGCGCGACCGGATCGCCGCCCGAAAACACCGAGTGGCCGGTGTCGTAGAGCAGCCCCACCGCCGGACCGGTCACCGCCATCAGCCGGTCCACCTCCGCATCGGTCTCGATGATGGTGCCCATGTGGTGGTGAAACGCCATACCGACGCCGAACTCGGCCATGCGCTCGGCCAGGCCGGTGAGGCGCTTGCCATAGCCGGTCCATTCGTCCTCGCTGAGCTTGGGGCGACGCGAGATCGGCGCGAACAGGTCCCCCTCGGCGCGCCGGGAGGTATCGGCATAGACCACGTGCGTGCAGCCGAGGTCCTTGAGCAGCGTCATGTGCGGCAGGATCGCCGCCCATTCGGCATCGATGTCGCGCTCGAGGATGCGGCCGTCGTACCAGCCCGAGGTCAGCACCAGGTTGTACTTCTTGAGCAGCGGCCCGAGCTCGGCCGAGGTCTTGGGGAACTGGAAGCTCATTTCAGTACCGGCGAACCCGGCCTGCCGCGTCTCCGACAGGATGGTGTCGAGCGAGGTGCCGGCACCGAGCGAGGGCAGATCGTCATTGACCCAGGTGATGGGGTTGATGGCGAGACGAACGGACATGAAAACTCCGAGAGAGGTTGGAAAGGGAACCGGCGGCTCAGGCATCCGCCGGCATGTCGAATTTCTGCGTATCGATCTGCTGCACGTTGCGCAGCTCCGCCTGGTCGCGCGACAGGCCGCCGAGCACCACCCGCGCCGCCATGCCGATATTGTGGATCATGTCGTCGATCTCGGCCTGGGTATGCGCCGGATTGGTGACGACCATCACCGAACGGTTGAGAATATCGAGCGAGCGCTGGCACATGTCCTTGGAGTAGGTGCGGCGGCACTCGGCATTGGCCGGCATGTTGTAGGGGTTCATCAGCGGATGCGCGGCCCCTGCCCCCATCAGCACCTGGTCCCACTCGGTGTAGTTGTGGCGACCGGTCTTGCCGGCGATGACGCTGGGGAAAATCTTGACGAAGCGCTCGGCATCGGCGGCGGTCGGCAGCGTATAGGTGACCTGCGTCGCACAATCGTCGTCGGGGCTGTGCATCGGCGCCGCCTTGAGGCCGAGATTGCCCAGCGATGCGGTGCCGCTCAGGATCTGCGCCTTCTCCTCGCGCATCGCGCCGATCAGGCCGTCGATGCGGTCGAGCTGCACGTTGAGCATGGCGCCCATCAGCTCGGACGGCCGCGCACCGTTGCCGGCAAAGGGTTTGTCGGCCTCGTTGCGGCCGTGCCAGTAGAAGTGGCACGGATCGATGGCGCAGCGCGCGCGCTCGGCGAGACTGTCGTCGTTGAGGGCCACGCCGCCGCCCTCGCCGCACGTCATGTTCTTGAAGTAATTGAAGCTGAAGCAGCCGGCATGGCCGATGGTGCCGAACTTGCGGCCCTCATAGCCGCCGCCGACACCCTGGCAGGCGTCCTCGATGACGAGGAGGTTGTGCCGGCGCGCGATCTCCATGATGGCGCCCATGTTGCAGGCGGCGCCCCACATGTGGACCGGCACCACGGCCCTGGTGCGCGGCCGGATGGCAGCTTCAACCGCCTTTGGATCGATGGTCAGCGACTCGTCGATGTCGACGATCACCGGGATGGCACCCACGGTCAGTACCGACGTCGCGGTCGCCATATAGGTGTGGGCCGGGATCAGCACCTCGTCGCCCGGCCCGAGGCCGAGCGCGATCATCGCCGCCACCAGCGCATTGCTGCCGCTCGCGGCGAGCGCGAAGTGCTTGATGCCCAGATACTGCGCATAGCGCTCCTCGAAGCGGTCGCATTCGTGGCCGACGCCGTAGCGGAAGAGCGCGCGGCTGTTGATGACACGCGTCAGGGCATCGATCTCTGCCTGGCCGACTTCATACATGATGCATCCTCCCTATTTCACCGCTCCCATGGTGAGGCCGCGCACGAGGTGGCGCTGCACGAGGAGCGCGAAGATCACGATCGGCAAGGCGCCGACGACGCCGGCCGCCGACATCGAGGCCCAGTCGGTGTCGATGCGGCCGATCAGCGTCGCGGTGCCGCGCGGCATGGTCATGGCCCGCGGCGTCGCCGTGAGCACCAGCGCGAACAGGAATTCGTTGAAGGTGACGATCACCGCGAAGATCGCCGTGGCCGCAAGCCCGGGCGCCGCGAGCGGCAGCACGATGCGGCGGAACGCGGTGAGGCGCGAATCGCCATCGACCATTGCGGCCTCTTCGAGATCGAGCGGGATCTCGCGGAAAAAGCTCTCCATCATCCACACGCAGAAAGTGATGTTGATGGCGGTGTAGGTGATGATCAGTCCGAGCCAGGTGTCGAGCAGGCTGAGCCGCAGCATCAAAAGGTAAATCGGGATCAGGATCACCACCGGCGGCACGATCCTGAGCGTCAGCAGCGCCAGCCCGATCCAGCGCTCGAGGCCGAAGCGCAGCCGGAAGCGCGCGATGGCGTAGGCCCCGAGCGAGCCGGCGGCGAGCGCCAGCGCCACCGAGATCGCCGTCACCCCGACCGAGTTGAGGAAGAAGTGGCCGAACTGCTTTTCCGAGAACAGATGCGTGTAGTTGTCGAAGCTGGGCGCATGCGGATAGAGCGTGCCGTCCTGCGTGATCTCGCGGTTGGGCTTCAGCGAGCTCGACACCATCCAGTAGATCGGCAACAGCACCACCACGAGGACGATGACCGTGACGATGGCGCGGGCGATGCGGGCGATCATGCTGCCTCCACCCGCTTGAGCAGGCGCACGGCGGCCAGCGCCAGTGCCAGGACGATCACGCCCATGGTGACGAACAGCGCGGCGGCGTAGCCGGTCTGCTGGAACTTGAAGGCGGTGTTGTAGCCGAAGATCGAGAGCAGCAGCGTCGACTGCCCCGGTCCGCCGCCGGTCAACACGAACACCTGGTCGAAGGTGCCAAACGCATCGATGGTGCGCAGCACGATGGCGACGGCGAGCACCGGCCTGAGCATCGGCAGCGTGTGGTCGATGAAGGTGCGCCAGGCGCCGGCACCATCGACGCGCGCCGCCTCGAACGGCTCGACCGGCAGCGACTGCAGGCCGGCGAGGATGATGAGAAAGAGCAGCGGCGTCCACTCCCAGACGTCGAGCGCAACGAGCCCGCTGAACGCCGTGAGCGGGTTGCCGAGGATCTGCACCGGCTGGCCGCCGAGCGCCTCCGAGAAGGCCGTGAGCATGCCGGCGTCGCTGGCGTAGATCAGCCGGAAGACGATGGCGACGACCACCGGCGTGATCACCATCGGGATGATCAGCACGGTGCGCAGCAAGCGGATGCCGCGGAACTCGCGCGCGCAGAACAGCGCCAGCAGCAGCCCGAGCACCGTCTCGATCGCGACCGAGAGCGTCACGAAGCTGACCGTGACCCAGAGGGAATTGAGGAATTCTGGATCGCTCCAAAGCTTGATGTAGTTGTCGAAGCCGACATCGCGCAGCGGCTTACCATAGCGGTAGAACGCCGTACTGGCGCGTAGTCCGTCATAGAGCGGATAGATCAGCACCGCCAAGACGATCAGTACCGCCGGCGCAAGCAGGAGGTAGGGCAGGGCTGCATCGAGCCCTGCCCCCTGGAGGCGCTCACGACGGATCGGGAGCGCGCTCGCGGTCATGCGTAGTAGCCGGCCTGCGTCAGATACGCGGTCACCGACTTGGCGGCGGCATCGAGCGCGTCGCCGCCGCCGGAGCCGGCCTGCAGCGCCTTGTTGAGCTCATTGCCGAGGAGCTCCTCGACTTTCGCCCAGTCGGGCATGCGCGGCCGCGGCAGCGCCCCGGCATCGAGCTGCTTGAGCGCGACGGGGATCAGGCGGTTGCCCGGATCCTTGACGGCAAAGCCGCTGCGGGTGACCGGAATGGAGCCGGCTTCGGCGAGCTTCGCCTGCGTGTCGGGGCTGGTGTACCACTTGAGGAAGTCGATCGAGTTCTGCTTGTTGGGCGCCGATTTCGGCACGCCGGCAATGAAGATACCGAGTTGCGCGATCGCCTTCTCCTGCTTCGGCACGACGCCGAAATCGAGCTTGCCCGGCACCTTGGTCTGCGCCGGATCGTCCGATTTGATGGCGTTGCCCGAATACTGGATGATCGCGCCGGCGTCGCCGCCGAGGATCGCTGCACCCTCCTGGTCGGAGTCGAACTCGACTACGCCCGGAGGCGCGTTCTGTTTCATCGTGCCGACGAAGAACTCGGCCGCGGCTTTGCCCTTCTCGTTGTTGAATGTAACGTTCCATTTGTCGTCGAAGAACTCGCCGCCGAACGACAGGAACACCGGATACCAGCTGGTGACGATCGGGTTGCCGGTGACGCCGCGGAACACCACCGGATACTTGATCTTGCCCGCGGCAACGCCGGCCTTGCCCTTGGTGATGACGTCGTCCCAGGTGGCCGGAGCGCCATCGGTGAAGACGTCGTTGCGGTAGGTCAGCGTCTGCAGGTCGCCCACGAACGGCACCGTGACCAGCGTCGGCGTGGCCGTCTCGAAGCCCTTTACCCGCGGGCCCTGGCGCGGCGGCCAGTAGCCCATGTCGATGAGCGGCCCGATCCAGTCGCTGTTGCTGCCGTCGATACCGGCCGCGCCGAGGTCTTCGAGGACGTCGGCGGCGCCGAACTGCGGCACCCACGGATCGTCGAGCAGATAGAGGTCGTATTGCCCGGCCTTGTTCTGCGCGTCGGCGAACCACTTCTCGAGCGTCACCCCATACTCGTCCTCGAGGAAGGTGATGTCGAAGCCCTGGCTCTTGGCGAGCGGGATGATCTTGTCCTTGAACGGCGTCAGGCCACCATCGGCGAATGCGCCGATGATCACCTTCTTGGCGTCGGCCGCTTTGGCCGGCACCGTTCCCCCCAGAGCAGCGGCAACGGCAAGTCCCGCACTGCCTTGCAGCAGCGTGCGGCGGCTCAACGAGCGCTGGAAGGGATTGTTATCAGTCATGACGTCTCTCCCTTGTTCGGTGCGCGATGCACCACTGTGTTCCCCGCCCGGTCGAAGAAGCAGGCATTGGCGGGGTCGAAGCGAAGGCCGATCGTCGAGCCGATCGGCGCGGTAAAGCCCTTGCGCGTGCGGACGGTCAGCCGCTCGCCATTGACCCGGACATCGACGAGCGT
>Ga0134125_10008115_pt1 | contig 11844 bp, 8 predicted proteins | sample KB31751_FD_96464 | JGI IMG/M metagenome (GOLD analysis project Ga0134125, IMG submission 96464) | Terrestrial soil microbial communities with excess Nitrogen fertilizer from Kellogg Biological Station, Michigan, USA - KB3-175-1 | ecosystem: Environmental > Terrestrial > Soil > Unclassified ... | reverse complement strand
CCCGTCTGGTCCGGCCCGGCCAGGTAGCCCGTCTGGTCCGGCCCGGCCAGGTAACCGGTCTGCTCCGGCCCGGCCTGCGGGGCATGGACGGCGGCGCTGGTCTGCCCGGTCTCGACATCCCGGTCGAGCAGTTCTGGCCGGGAGGGCGCGGCCCGGCCCGGCGCGGGCGCCACGGGCAGGCGGGGCTCGCGTGATCCCGGCTGCCCGCCCGTGACCTGGTCGTCGTGACCATGCGGGCCCCGCCGCAGGGCCTCGACCATCCGGGGCAGATCGGCGATGGGCAGGCGGAACGTGCCGGTGCAGGTGCCGCCCTGCCAGATGCTGAACACCGCCACCCCGGTGTCGGCGTACCAGCTCAGCCGCATGGTGCGGGATTCGCCTCTGACGTCGAAGAAGACCTCACCCAGCCGGGGCAGAGGCGCCGCGTCCGACGCTGACATGCTGCCCATGGTGAACCCCGACCCTTCGCTTTGTCCAGTTCTTGATCATGAAAACCCCACCCCTGGGGGGATAAGCACATTTCTGTGGCCGTAATTCTCCGGCCCGGCTGCGAAACCGCCCGCGGGGGTGGCATCATTGAGCGTCGGTTCGCAGAAGTGGCTGGCCGTTCGCCAGAACGGCTGGCGTCCACTCTGTCTGCAGCCTGACCGGCACCGTGATCCACCCCCCGATCTCATGTGGCGCTTAAGGCCGCTCCCGTAGTGGAGTTCGGCCGGGAACACGGCAGCCGGGTAGTGCGTTGGATGGAGAGACGGGGCAAAGCCGCAAGGGGCGCGAGCCCGCGTGCCCGGCAGGAAGCCGGGCCGGGAACACACAGCACAGCCTGAGGAGATCGATTCATGTCTGAGGTGCGTCGGCAGGTGGCACTGCCTCCCCGGCCGAACTGGGGCTGGCAGGATGCTGCCGCGTGCCGTGGCGAGGATGTCGTTCTCTTCTTCGGCCCCGACGGCGAGCGCCAGCCGGAGCGGGACATCCGTGAGCGCAAGGCCAAGGCCATCTGCGCCGCGTGCCCGGTCCGCGGGGAGTGCCTGACGTACGCGGTCTCCCGGCCCGAGAAGTACGGTACCTGGGGCGGGCTCAACGAGGACGAGCGCGCTTCGGAGCGGCGCCGCCGGATGCGCCGGGCCAACGCGGCCTGAGCCGCCGGTGGTGTGCCCGGCATGCCGCGCGCAGCACCACGAGGGATGCCCCGGTGGCACGTGGTGTGACTGCCAGCATCTACCGCCCCCGTCGGCGCCAGAACCCCGCCTGACCTGGGTGAGACAGGGCTGACCCGGCCCCGGCCGGGCCCGGTCGGCATGAAGTTGGTGGGACCGGGAACAATTACCGGATCTGTTGTGGTTCCCTGCTATTGCCCACCATCACAGTGAGGATGATGGATAACCCTGAGGTAACGGGATGGCGAGCCCCGCGGGTACGCGGGAGTGCTCCAGCTACGCTTGCGGGATGGGAGCCTTTCTGTGAAGTCAAGCGCGACCTGGCCGGCCACAGTCCAGACCACGCCTGATGGCAGTCATGATGGCAGTCAAGCACCCAACAAACTGGCCGAGCTGGCCGCCGCGGCGGCACGCGACCTGGCCGGCGCCCCGGCCCAGGACGTGATCGCCTGGGCGACGGAGACGTTCGGCGCCCGGGTGTGCATCACCTCATCGATGACGGACGCGGTCATCATCCACCTCGCCGCCTCCGTCAAGCCCGGCCTGGACGTCATCTTCCTCGACACCGGTTACCACTTTCCCGAGACGATCGGCACCAGGGACGCCGTGCAGACGATCTACCCGGTGAACCTCATCAGCGTCACCCCCTCCCGGACGGTGGCCGAGCAGGACGCCGAACTCGGGCCCCGGCTGTACGGGCGCAACCCCGACCTGTGCTGCTATCTGCGCAAGGTCGTGCCGCTGGAGCGGGCGCTCGACCCCTACGACGCCTGGATCACCGGTGTGCGGCGGCAGGAGACGGCCGCCCGCAGCGACACCCGGGTGGTCGAGTGGGACGCCCGGCGGGCCATGGTCAAGGTCAACCCGATCGCCGCCTGGACCCAGGAGCAGGTGGACTCCTACATCGAAGAGAATGGCGTGCTGGTCAACCCGCTCGTCGATGAGGGTTACCCGTCGATCGGCTGCGCGACCTGCACCATGCGGGTGGAGCCCGGCGCCGACCCGCGTAGCGGCCGCTGGGCGGGCACGGGCAAGACCGAGTGCGGCCTGCACACCTAAGGCTCAGGGCACTGGCACCGCATTCCACGCATGAGGTCCGCAACCAGGTTCCGCCGCTGGCCGGCTATGACGTCGCGGACGACCCGGCGCTACTGGAGGCGGCCGACCGGGAGGGCGCCGGCTGGGCCGCCGGTGAGCTGCACACACTAGGCCGCCTGGCGGGCTCCGCCGCGACCGGCGAGCAGGCCAGGCTGGCCAACGAGCATCCGCCGGTGCTGCGCAGCCACGACCGATGGGGCAACCGGATCGACGAGGTGGAATTCCACCCGGCCTGGCACGCGCTGATGAGCACCGCCGTCGGCCACGGCCTGCACGCGGCCCCCTGGTCCGATCAGCGGCCCGGCGCGCACACCGCCCGCGCCGCCAAGTTCTACGTCTGGGCGCAGGCCGAGCCCGGCCACGGCTGCCCGATCTCCATGACCTATGCGGTCGTCCCCGCGCTGCGGCACGCGCCGGCGCTGGCCGGGCGGTTCGAGCCGCTGCTCGCGGCCCGCAGCTACGACCCGGGCCTGCGCCCGCCGGAGACCAAGGCGGGCCTGCTCGCCGGGATGGCCATGACCGAGAAGCAGGGCGGGTCGGACGTGCGGGCGAACACCACCCGGGCCGAGCCCGCGCCCGGCGCCGGCCCCGGCGCCCACCTGCTCACCGGGCACAAATGGTTCTGCTCCGCCCCCATGTGCGACCTGTTCCTCACGCTCGCCTACGCACCCGACGGCCTGACCTGCTTCCTGCTCCCCCGCGTGCTGCCGGGCGGCGAGCGCAACGGCCTGCGTATCGAGCGGCTCAAGGACAAGCTCGGCAACCGGTCCAATGCCTCGGCCGAGATCGAGCTCGACGCCGCGCTGGCCTGGCAGGTCGGTGAGGCCGGCCGGGGCGTCGCCACGATCATCGAGATGGTGGGCGCGACCAGGCTCGACTGCGTGGTGGGCAGCGCCGCGGGCATGCGCCTGGCGACGGTCGCGGCGGTGCATCACGCCAGCCACCGCCAGGCGTTCGGCAAGGACCTGGTCGCGCACCCGCTGATGGGCAGCGTGCTGGCCGATCTCGCCCTGGAGTCGCAGGCGGCGACCGTGCTCGCGTTCCGGCTCGCCGGGGTCGCCGACCGCGCCGGGCGCGGCGACGAGGCGGAGCGCGCGCTGCTGCGGGTCGTTCTGCCCGCCGCCAAGTACTGGGTGTGCAAACGCACGTCCGCCCACGCGGCCGAGGCGCTCGAGTGCCTCGGCGGGAACGGGTACGTGGAGGAATCGCCGATGCCCCGGCTCTACCGGGAGGCGCCGCTGAACTCGATCTGGGAGGGGTCGGGCAACGTGACCGCGCTCGACGTGCTGCGCGCGCTCGCCCGCACCCCCGGCTGTGCCGATGCCCTGCTCGCCGAGCTGGATCTCGCGGCCGGCGGCGACCCGAGGCTGGACGCGGCGCTGGGCCGGCTGCGCCAGCTGCTGGCCGGGCTGGACGCGGCGACCAGCCTGGAGGCGCAGTACGGGGCCCGGCGGCTGGCCGGGCTGATCGCCGTCGTCATGCAGGCCGCGCTGCTGGTGCGGTACCTGCCGGGCCCGCTCGCCGACGCGTTCTGCGGCTCGCGGCTCGGTTCCGGCGCGGCCGGTGGCCCCGGTGCGCCGTTCGGCACCCTGCCGGACGGGCTCGACGTGGCAACGATCATTGACCGCGCCCGTGTCAGCGCCCGGGGATAGGGTCGGCTGATGCGTCTCTGGCCGGGAACTCCTTATCCGCTGGGCGCGACCTGGGATGGCGCCGGGACCAACTTCGCGCTGTTTTCCGAGGTCGCGGAGGGGGTGGAGCTCTGCCTGATGGACGACGGCGGCGAGAACCGGGTCGAGCTCACCGAGGTGGACGGGTTCGTGTGGCACGGCTACCTGCCCGACACCGGGCCCGGCCAGCGCTACGGCTACCGCGTCCACGGCCCGTACGAGCCCGCCAAGGGCCACCGCTGCAACCCGGCCAAGCTCCTGCTCGACCCGTACGGGAAGGCGCTGGACGGCCGGGTGCGCTGGCACGAAGCGCTGTTCGGGTATCGCTTCAGCGACCCGTCGCGGGTCAACAAGGCCGACAGCGCCCCGTACATGCCGACCAACGTGGTGATCAATCCCTTCTTCGACTGGGGCGACGACCGGCCGCCGCGCACGCCCTACCACGGGACCGTCATCTACGAGGCGCACGTCCGGGGCCTCACCCTGCTCCATCCCGACGTCCCGCCCGAGGAGCGCGGCACGTACGCCGGCCTGGCGCACCCGGCGGTGATCGAGCACCTGACGCGGCTCGGGGTGACCGCCGTGGAGCTGATGCCGGTCCACCAGTTCGTACCGGAGCACGAGCTGACCGAGCGCGGTCTCACCAACTACTGGGGCTACAACACGATCGCATTCCTCGCCCCGCACAACGGCTACTCCTCCGTCTCGGCGCCGGGCGGGCAGGTCGGCGAGTTCAAGGCGATGGTCAAGGCGCTGCACGAGGCGGGCATCGAGGTCATCCTGGACGTGGTCTACAACCACACCGCGGAGGGCGACCACCGGGGCCCGACGCTCTCGTTCCGCGGCATCGACAACGCCGCCTACTACCGGCTCTCCGACGAGGACAAGCGCTACTACGTCGACTACACCGGGTGCGGGAACAGCTTCAACGTCCGGTACCCGCACGCGCTCCAGCTCATCATGGACTCGCTGCGGTACTGGGTGCTGGAAGCGCACGTGGACGGGTTCCGGTTCGACCTCGCGTCGGCCCTGGCCCGGGAACTGCACGACGTGGACCGGCTGTCCGCCTTCTTCGACCTGGTCCAGCAGGATCCGGTGGTCTCGCAGGTCAAGCTCATCGCCGAGCCCTGGGACGTCGGCGAGGGCGGCTACCAGGTGGGTAACTTCCCGCCGTTGTGGAGTGAGTGGAACGGCAAGTACCGCGACAGCGTGCGTGACTTCTGGCGCGGGCAGCCCTCGACCCTGCCCGAGTTCGCCTCCCGGCTGTCCGGCTCGAGCGACCTGTACGAGACCGGCGGGCGCCGGCCGGTGGCCTCCATCAACTTCGTCACCTGCCACGACGGCTTCACCCTGGCCGACCTGGTCTCCTATGACCGCAAGCACAACAAGGCCAACGGCGAGGGCGGCGCCGACGGCACCGACGACAACCGGTCGTGGAACTGCGGGGCCGAGGGGCCGACCGCGGACCAGGCCGTGCGCGACCTGCGGGCGCGGCAGCAGCGCAACCTCCTCGCCACGCTCTTCTGCTCGCAGGGGGTGCCGATGCTGCTGGCCGGCGACGAGCTGGGCCGCACGCAGGGCGGCAACAACAACGCCTACTGCCAGGACAACGAGGTGTCCTGGGTGGACTGGAGCCTGGCCGACAGCCACGCGGACCTGCTGGAGTTCGCCCGCGAGCTGGCCGCCTTCCGACGCGAGCACCCGGTGTTCCGCCGCCGCCGTTTCTTCCGCGGCGGCGGCGGCGGCGACGGCCTGGCCGACATCGCCTGGCTGACCCCATCCGGCGGGGAGGTGGCCGACCAGGACTGGAAGACGCCCTACGCGCGCGCGATGATGGTTTTTCTCAACGGGGATGCCATCACCGAGCCCGGCCCGCGTGGCGAGCCCGTGCGCGACGACACCTTCCTGATCCTGCTCAGCGCCAACCAGGACCCGGTCACGTTCACGCTGCCCGGGCCGAGGCTCGGCCGCTGCTGGGCCGTCACGCTCGATACCGCGGCGGGCCAGGCGGCCGAGGGCAGCACGGCCGAGGGCGGCGCGGCCGAGCACCGGCCGGGCGGGCAGATCGTGCTGGCCGGGCACTCGATGATGGTGCTGCGCCGGACGGACCCCGCCCCGGCGGCCGAGGCGCCCGAGGCCGGTTAGTGTCCCAGGCCGTGCGGCAGATCTACCCGGAACCAGCCGACCTGGGCGATCGCGAGCTCGCCGCCCGGTACAGCTATCCGGACCAGGGCGGCAGCGCACCGTACTGGCTCCGCGCGAACATGGTGGCCAGCCTCGACGGCGCGGCCACCGTCGGCGGGCGCTCCGGCGGCCTGTCGGGCGGGGCCGACCAGCAGGTGTTCGCCATGCTGCGGGCCCTCGCCGACGTCATCCTGGTCGGCGCCGGAACGGCCCGGGTGGAGGGCTACCGTCCCGTCCGGCCGCGCCACGAGGGTGTGCGCTGGGCCTGGCTGCGCGCGGGCCGCACCCCTTCCCCGCCCATCGCCGTGGTCACCCGCAGGCTCGACCTCGACCTGGAGAGCCCGCTGGTGGCCGGGTCGCCGGATCACGCCCGGACCATCGTGATCACCACCGAGGCGGCACCGGCCGTACGGCGGGTACAGGTGGCGGCCACCGCGGATGTCATCGTGGCCGGCCGGGAAAGCGTGGATATCGTGGCCGCGGTCACCGCGCTGGCCGGCCGCGGGCACCGGCGCATCCTCACCGAGGGCGGCCCGTACCTGCTGAGCCAGATCATCGAGGCGGGCCTGCTGGACGACCTGTGCCTGACCCTCAGCCCGGTCCTGGCCGGGCCGGGGGCGGACCGGATCGTCGCCGACCTCGGCCCGCTGCGCGAGCCGGGCGGCATGGATGCCCGCCGGCTCAGCCTTGCGCACGTGCTGGCCGACGACGGGCACCTGCTCTGCCGGTACGTGCGGCCCGCCGGCGACCGGGGCGCGCCCTAATCCTGGCCCACCGCCGGGGCCCGGCCGGACAGGACCTCGCCCAGGTCGAAGCTCACCGGCTCCTCCAGCTGCTCATACGTGCAGGAACGGGGGTCGCGGTCCGGCCGCCAGCGCACGAACTGGGCGGTGTGCCGGAACCGCGGGCCCTCCATGTGGTCATAGCGGACCTCCACCACCCGTTCCGGCCGCAGCGGGGTGAAGGACAGGTCCTTGGCGGCGTTCCACCGGCTGTGCTCGGCCGCGCGCGGGGTCCGCGTCCCCGTCTCCTGATGCGCCCAGTTCCACGGATGCTCGTCGAACGTGGTGACCAGCGGCTGGAGCTCGGCGAACAGCTCGTGGCGGCGTTCCATCGGGAACGCGCCGATGACGCCGACGCTGGCCAGGTCCCCGCTGTCGCGGTACAGGCCGAGCAGGAGCGAACCGATCGCCTCCTCGCTGGACTTGTGCGTCCGGTAGCCGGCCACCACGCAATCGGCCGTCCGCTCGTGCTTGACTTTGAACATGACCCGCCGGTCCGGCTCGTAGATGCCCGCCAGCGGTTTGGCGACGATCCCGTCCAGGCCGGCTCCCTCGAATTGCCGGAGCCACCGCTGGGCCAGGGCGTGGTCGGTGGTCGCCGGGGTCAGGTGCAGGGGCGTGGTCACGCTGGCCAGCGCCTCTTCCAGCGCCGCCCGGCGCTGCTCGAACGGCCGCTCGGTGTAGTCGTCGTCGCCGAGGGCGAGCAGGTCGAACGCGATGAAGTGGGCCGGCGTCTTGCCGGCGAGCATGTTCACCCGGCTGGCCGCCGGGTGAATCCGCTGCAGCAAGGCCTCGAAGTCGAGCCTGCGGCCATCCTGGCCGGGAACCACGATCTCCCCGTCGATCACGCACCGGCGCGGGAACTGCTCGGCGACCGCGGCCACGAGCTCGGGGAAATACCGGGTCATCGGCCGCTCGTTGCGGCTGCCCAGCTCCACCTCGCCGCCGTCGGCGAAGACGATGGAGCGGAATCCGTCCCACTTCGGCTCGAAGCTGTACGGGCCGTCGGGAATCTGCTTGACCGGCTTGGCCAGCATCGGCGCTACCGGGGGGTTGACCGGAAGGTGCATCCCTCCATCTTCCACGCCCGCCATCGGATGGTTGCATGCTGGTCGGAAGATCGCCCTTACCTAGCGGGAGCACGCGATGGCGCTGCACAGGAAAGTCGACAAGCCGGACGACCCCGATGTGGACATCAACCCCCTCTACGTGCAGGAGGCCGGCCACGAGGTGCCAATGCACACGATGCCCAGCCGGGGCATGCTGCCCTCCACCGCGCTCCAGGTCGTGCGGGACGAGCTCACCCTGGACGGCAACCCCCGCCTCAACCTGGCCACGTTCGTGACCACCTGGATGGAGCCGCAGGCGGAGGTGCTCATCACCGAGTGCCTCGGCAAGAACATGATCGACAAGGACGAGTACCCGCAGACGGCGGAGCTCGAGTCGCGCTGCGTCAGCATCCTCGCCAACCTGTGGCACGCGCGCACCGGCTCGGAGGCGACCGGGTGCTCGACCACCGGCTCCAGCGAGGCCTGCATGCTCGGCGGGATGGCCCTGCTGTGGCGCTGGCTCGCGCGCGGCAACACCGGGCAGCCCAACCTGGTGATGGGCGCGAACGTGCAGGTGTGCTGGGATAAGTTCTGCCGCTACTGGCGGATCGAGCCGCGCAAGGTGCCGCTCGAGCCGGGCCGGCTCCACCTGACCGGGCCCGAGGCCGTGGCCCGGTGCGATGAGAACACCATCGGCGTGGTCGCGATCCTGGGCTCGACGCTCGACGGCAGCTACGAGCCGGTGGCCGGGATCAGCCACGAACTCGACAACCTCGCCGCCGGCGGCGGCCCGGATGTGCCCATCCACGTGGACGCCGCATCCGGCGGGTTCATCGCCCCGTTCCTGCACCCGGAGCTCGTCTGGGACTTCCGGGTGCCGCGGGTGGCCTCGATCAACGCCTCCGGGCACAAGTACGGCCTGGTATATCCCGGCGTCGGCTGGGTGGTGTGGCGCGACTCCCAGGCCCTGCCGGAAGACCTGGTGTTCAAGGTCAACTATCTCGGCGGCCAGCTGCCCACGTTCGCGCTGAACTTCTCCCGCTCCGGCGCCCAGGTGGCCGCGCAGTACTACAACTTCCTGCGGCTGGGCTTCGAGGGCTACCGGCGGGTCCAGCAGGCGTGTCAGGACGTCGCGCTGCACCTGTCGTCCGAGATCGCCGGGATGGGGCAATTCGAGCTGCTCACCGACGGCAGCGAGCTGCCCGTGTTCACCTTCCAGCTGGCCGCCGACCAGGCCGGTTACAGCGTGTTCGACCTGTCGGAGCGGCTGCGCACGCGCGGCTGGCTGGTGCCCGCCTACACCCTCCCGGACAACCTGACCGGCACCGCGGTGATGCGGATCGTGGTCCGCAACGGATTCAGCCGCGACCTGGCCGACGTGTTCCTGGCCGACCTGTTGCGCGATTCCCGGGCGCTGGCCGCGCATCCGCGGGCGCATACGCCGCTCGCGCCGGAGCCGTTCCGGCAGGGGTTCGCGCACTGAGCGGGCGGCGCCCCCACCGCCGGGGCGGTCCCACCCGCCGCCGGGACTGCCAGGCGCCGGTCAGGCACAGCGCCATGACGGCCAGCAGGGCGACGAGCCTGATCAGCGGCACCAGCAGGCGCTGCTCGACGGGCAGGAGCCCGAAGAACACCGCGGGCAGCGGTCCGGGCATGCCCGGCATGGAGTAGAGGGTGCCCGCGCCCAGCCGGGCCAGGACCGGCCAGTCGAGCCGGGACGCCGGGAACAGGGCGAGCAGGCAGAACACCATCGCGTCGTACCAGGGCCGCTGGAAGGGCCACACGAGCAGCCAGGCCAGGCTGAGCGCCAGCGCGGGCCGGATGGCGGGCCAGCCGGGCGCGCCGTCCGGCAGCCGGCGCAGCAGGAGCCACCCGGCGGCTACCAGCAGGAGCACGGCCACCAGCAGCAGATCGGGCGGCCGGGCCAGCCCGAACGGGCGCGAGAACAGCTGGTAGAAGTTGTCGCTGGTGGCGCCGGCGTCCCGGTAGAAGAGCACGGCGACCGCGGGCGGGCCGAACCACAGGTACGACGGGACCAGCACGGCCAGCGCGCCGGCGCCCGCGGCCAGCACGGTACGCACCGACCGGCGGGCGGCGAGCGCGATCCCCAGGCCGAAGAGGATGAACGTGATCTTTATGTCGGCCGCCATCCCGACCAGGGCGCCCGCCGCCAGCCCGGCCCGCACGCTGGGCCGGCCGGCCGCCTCCCCCCGGCCGGCCAGGGACGGGCTGACCAGGGCCAGGGCCAGGAAGCCCACGGCCGCCGCGACCGTGTCCACGTGCCCGGCGGCGACCAGCCCCCACAGCAGCAGCGGGTTGAGCGACCAGAGCATGTGCGCCCGCACCCGGCCCGCCGGGTCGGCGCGCAGCAGCCGGTCCAGGGCCAGCACCACCAGGGCGAAGGCCAGCGCGTTCCACACCTTCAGCCAGAACGTGATCCTCGCCGCCGATGTCCCGCCGAGAATGGCCGCCGTGCCCTGCTCGATCGTCGCCAGCGGCCCGTAGAGCGAATGCTTGGTCTCCCAGGGGATGGGGGCGGCCGCGCCGACCGGGTCGCCGCTCAGCCGGAGCTGCTCGGGGGTCATGACGTACGGGTCGTGGCCGATCGCCACCATCCGCCCGTAGGCGGCGTAGTCGAGCGTGTCGGTGGACCCGGCGGGCGGGAGCACCGCCAGCACGCTGGCGGCGGCCAGCGCCGCCACCACCAGCATCTTGACCGGTGGCCGCCACCCCCGGCGGGCCGCCACCAGGCCGGCCGCCACGCCGCCCGCGCCGGCCAGCGCCGCCAGCCACAGCGCGACGGTGACCAGCCACGCGGTGGAATGAAGGGAGAACCACCACGGCGGCCCGAGGCCGGACCGGGGCAGGCTCACCACTGCCTTGCTCGGTCCGGCCGCCGAGACCACGATCATGATCAGCAGCGAGGACCCGATGCAGGCCAGCGCCGCGCGGCCCAGGCGCCTGCCCCCGGTCCCGGGCGGCGCGGTGTCAGCCGGCGCGCCGCCGACCGGCTGAGTGCCGGCCGCTCCGGTGCCGGCCGCTCCCGTGCCACCTGCTCTGGTGCCAGCCGCTCCGGTACCTACGGACCGGGCGGCGGCAGGGGGCGGCCCTCCCGCTGCCCGGGGCCCGGCCGTGGCCGCGGCTTGCTCGCTAATGGGTCACGCTCCGGCTCGCCCGCCCGCCCCCCGGCACACCGGACCGCGGATGGGCATGACTCGATCACCGACGGGATGGGTCACCGCTCCGAGCAGCCGCCAGGTACGGCTTCCGGCGAGGATCACCCGCCGGGCTAACTCATGATCGGGAACGTCCCGCGGCCGGGACGGAGTTCCGCCGGGCGCCTTCCGCCGGGCAAAAAGTCCGGCAGAAATGGGTCATGAAACCCGCAAGAGGCACGGCAAAGCCAGCCGGGCACCAAAAAAGGCACCCAGGCTGGTAAAGAAAGGGGCCGACTGTTACCAAACCGGCGCCCGGTAAACGACGGCCGCCAGCGCGCCAAAGATCATGCCGGTGACAAAGGCGGCCGCCGCCTCAGGCGTGCTTCCGGAGCCTCTCCAGCGCCTCGGCGAGGATCGCAGCCCCGTCCGTGTCGCTGCGCCGCTCCTTCACATAGGCCAGGTGGGTCTTGTAGGGCTCGCTGCGCGGGGGCCCGGGCGGGTTGGCCTGGTCACGCCCGGCCGGGAACCCGCACCGGGGGCAGTCCCAGGTCTCCGGCACCGCCGCGTCGCTCGCGAAACTCGGCCGGGTTTCATGATTGTTCGAACACCAGAAGGCGACCCGCACCCGCGGTGCCGACTCGCCTCTTTCCGCCTCGCCCATGGGACCCGCGCCGACGCGGCTTCCCCTGATGGCGTTGCCACTACTCACAGACCACCCCTTGCCCTCTCCGCTGCCCTGTGGCCCT
>Ga0134125_10008113_pt1 | contig 11846 bp, 9 predicted proteins | sample KB31751_FD_96464 | JGI IMG/M metagenome (GOLD analysis project Ga0134125, IMG submission 96464) | Terrestrial soil microbial communities with excess Nitrogen fertilizer from Kellogg Biological Station, Michigan, USA - KB3-175-1 | ecosystem: Environmental > Terrestrial > Soil > Unclassified ... | reverse complement strand
TTCGATGAGGGCGAGCTGGCGCGCGAGCGCACGGTGGTGTTGCAGGAGATCGGCCAAGCCGAGGATACGCCCGACGACATCATCTTCGATCACTTCCAGGCCCGCGCCTTTCCCGACCAGGCCCTCGGCCGGCCGGTGCTGGGCACGGCCGAGATCGTCGGCAGCCTGTCGCGCGAGGCGATCCGCGGCTACATGCGCGAGCACTACAGCGGCGAGCGGCTGAGCCTGTGCGCGGCCGGCAAGGTCGATCACGACCGCCTCGTCACGCTGGCGGCCGAGGCCTTCGTCGACCTGCCGCGCGCGGGCGCGGCGCCGACCGACAGCGCCCGCTATGTCGGCGGCGATTTCCGCGAGGTGCGCGATCTCGAGCAGGTGCATCTCGTGCTCGGCTTTCCCGGCGTCGGCTATGTCGATCCCGATTACTACGCCGCGACCGTCTATTCGACGCTGCTGGGCGGCGGCATGTCGTCGCGGCTGTTCCAGGAGATCCGCGAGAAGCGCGGTCTGGTCTACAGCATCCACAGCTTCACCTCGTCCTATGTCGATGGCGGCCTGTTCGGCATCTATGCCGGCACCGGCGAGGCCGAGGTGGCCGAGCTGGTCCCGCTGGTGTGCGACGAGGTGGTGAAGGCGGCCGACACCATCCAGGTCGAGGAAGTGCGGCGCGCCCGCGCCCAGCTCAAGGCCGGCATCCTGATGGCACGCGAGGGGCCGAGCGCGCGCTGCGAGCAGCTCGCGCAACAACTGCTGGTCTATGGCCGGCCGCTGCCGATGGAGGAGATCATCGCCCGCGTCGAAGCCGTCGGTGTCGAGCAGGTCGCCGCCGTTGCCCGTCGCCTGCGCGCCGGCCCGCTCACCATTGCCGCCCTCGGCCCGGTCGACCGGATCGAGCCCTACGACGCCATCGCGGCGCGCCTGAGCTGATCATCGGGAGCAAATGGGCCGAGCCAGCGCCGCTAGTACACGTCCACTCTGTGGCTTGACGCAGGGCCGCTCAACAGAGTCCCCTCTCCCCTTGTGGGAGAGGGAAAGGGTGAGGGGTTTGGCGCCGGCAGGCGCCGATGAACCAGTGGAAACAGCGAGATCTCACCGCGCTGCCGCGCGAGTCCCCTCACCCTGTCCCTCTCCCACAAGGGGAGAGGGGACTCTGTATGAAGGCCTTGCGTCAGATCGACGTGTCGCCGCCCCGGCGCGCCCGCCATGATCCGCTTCAGCCTCTCGCGCTTCCATGTCCCCAGCGGCAATCGGCTCGAGGGCACGCGCCTTTATATGCGGCCGCCGCGCGGGCGCGATTGGCGGGCCTGGGCGGAGCTGCGGGAGAAGAGCCGGGCGTTTCTCACTCCGTGGGAACCGACCTGGTCCGTCGATGCGCTGTCGCGGGCGGCCTTCCGCCGCCGGCTGCGCCAGACCGCGCTCGAATGGCACGAAGACGGCGGCTACGGCTTCCTCATCTTCCGGCGCGACGACGATGCCCTGCTGGGCGGTGTCAACCTCAGCAACATCCGCCGCGGCGTCGCCCAGTCCGCCAACCTCGGCTACTGGATCGGCGAGGCCCATGCGCGCCACGGCTATATGACCGAGGCGCTGCAGGCGCTGGTGCTGTTCGTCTTCGACCGCCTCGGCCTGCATCGCGTCGAGGCCGCCTGCCTGCCCCACAACGCCGCCAGCCGCGGCCTGCTGGCGAAGATCGGCTTCCGCGAGGAGGGCTATGCCCGCCAGTACCTGCGCATCAACGGCAGCTGGCAGGATCATGTGCTCTATGCACTTTTGCGCGGCGACCTGCGCAATGGTGCAGGCGGGTGAGTGGTTGACCCGCGGAGTCCGATTGTAGAAGATCGCCGCGGATAAAAAGGTCGCCAGAGAACAAATGAGCGACTGAACGACAGGGTCAGGAAACGCGATGCCGATCGCCATCCAGGAAGGCTACGTTCCGTTCCGCGGCTATCAGACTTGGTACCGGGTAACCGGCAATCTGCGGGCGAAGAAGCCGCCGGTGGTCATCCTGCATGGCGGACCCGGCGCCGCCCACGACTACACCGACACCTTCAAGCTGCTGGCGAATGGCGGGCGCGCCGTCATCCAGTACGATCAGCTCGGCTGCGGCCGGTCTACCCATCTGCGCGACAAGGGCGCCGATTTCTGGACCCCCCGGCTGTTCCTGGACGAGCTGGAGAACCTGGTGAAGCAACTCGGCATCGCCGCCGGCTACCATGTGGTCGGGCAGTCCTGGGGCGGCATGCTCGGGGCCGAGCATGGGATCACCCGGCCCAAGGGGCTGCGCGCCCTGGTCATCGCGGACTCGCCGCCCTCCATGGAGCTGTGGGTACAGGAGGCCAACCGCCTGCGCGCGGCGCTGCCGCCGGAGGTGCAGGCGACGCTGCTCCGCCACGAGAAGGACGGCACCACGAGTTCGGCGGAATACAATACCGCCGTCCAGGTGTTCTATGACCGCCATCTCTGCCGCGTGAAGCCCATGCCGGAGGAGATGACGCGCAGCTTCGCGCAGATCGCAGCCGATCCGACGGTCTATCACACCATGAACGGGCCCAGCGAATTCCACGTCATCGGCACGCTCAAGGGCTGGAACATCATCGAGCAGCTGCCGCGCATCAACGTGCCGGTGCTGCTGATCTCCGGCCGCCACGACGAGGCGACGCCGGCGGTGGTGGAGCCCTTCGCCGACGGTATCAAGGGTGCGCGCTGGGAGATCTTCGAGAACTCCGCCCACGTGCCGCACATCGAGGAGACCGAGCGCTGCATGCAGGTGATCGGCGACTTCCTCGCCGCGCACGACAAGGGCGCGCGGCGGAGCGCAAAGCCATCCAAATCAAGCAGGGAGAAGAGGAGACGCAAATGAGTTCAATGAAAGCGAGACTGGCGGGCCTGGCGATCGTCGGCGCGCTCGGTGCCTACCTTTGCACGCCGGCGGCGGCCGACCTCGATCCGGCCCACAAGGGCGGGACGATGCGGCTGCTGGCGGTCGGCGCCGGCGGCACCATCGATCCGCACGTCAACTACACGCTGCAATATTGGCAGCTCTATCAGTCGATCTATGACGGCCTCGTCACCTTCAAGCATGCCGACGGCGTCGACGGCTTCACCATCGTTCCCGATCTGGCGGAGGAACTGCCGACGCCGGCCGACGACGGCAAGAGCTACACCTTCAAGGTGCGCAAGGGCATCAAGTTCTCGAACGGCAACGAGCTGACCGTGAAGGACGTGGTCGCCTCCCTCCAGCGCATCTTCAAGGTGAAGAGCCCGACCGCCGGCGGCTTCTACGCCGTCATCGTCGGCGCCGACAAGTGCCTGGCGACGCCGGAGACCTGCACGCTCGAAGGCGGCGTCTCCGCCGACGAGGCGGCCAACACCGTCACCATCCACTTGACCCAGCCGGATCCAGAGATCTTCCAGAAGCTGGCGGTGCCGCATGCCGTCATCGTGCCGGCGGATTCACCGACGACCGACGTGGGAACCCAACCGCTGCCGGGCACCGGCGCCTACACGATCGCCGCCTACGATCCGAACAAGCAGCTGAAGATCGTGCGCAACCCGCACTTCAAGGAATGGAGCGCCGACGCCCAGCCCGATGGCTACCCCGACGAGATCGACTATGATTTCGGCCTCACCGACGAAGCCGAGATCAACGCGATCGAGAACGGCGAGGCCGACTGGACGCTTGATCCGCCGCCGCCCGACCGCCTCGTCGAGATCGGCACGAAGTTCAAGGACCAGGTGCATGTCAACACGCTGACGGCCTGGTGGTACGCGCCGCTCAACGTCAACATCCCGCCCTTCAACAACCTGAAGGCGCGGCAGGCGCTGAACTACGCCGTCGACCGCGACGCCATGGTCAACCTGTTCGGCGGCCCGGTGCTGGCCGCGCCGGTCTGCCAGGTGTTGCCGCCGGGCTTCCCGGGCAACGAGCCGTTCTGCACCTATACGAAGGATCCCGGCGAGACCTGGTCGGCGCCGGACCTGGATAAGGCCAAGCAGCTGGTCGACGAGTCCGGCACCAAGGGCCAGGACGTCACCGTCATCGTGCAGGACAACGCCGTCGACAAGAGCGTCGGCACTTATCTTCAGAGCGTGCTGAACGATCTCGGCTACAAGGCCAGCGTGAAGGCGATCTCGTCGAACATCCAGTTCACCTACATCCAGAACACCAACAACAACGTGCAGATCAGCGTCAGCCAGTGGTACCAGGACTATCCGGCGGCGTCGGACTTCCTGAACATCCTGTTCGGCTGCGATTCCTTCCATCCCGGCTCCGATTCCTCCGTCAACATCTCCGGCTTCTGCGACAAGGACGGCGTCGACGCCCAGATGAAGAAGGCGCTGGCGCTGGCGGTCACCGATCAGGCAGGCGCCAACAAGATGTGGGCGCAGATCGACAAGGCGACCATGGAACAGGCGCCGGCGGTGCCGCTGTTCACGCCCAAGCATGTGGACTTCCTGTCCAAGCGCGTCGGCAACTTCAAGTTCAACGCGCAGTACTACTGGGTCGTCACGCAGTCCTGGGTGAAGTGACCTTCATGCAAATCGGTGCAGGGGCGACCCCACGTGGTCGCCCCTCGCCGGTACGGCGGCGCGAGGGCGGCCACGCGGGGCCGCCCCTACGCTACCTTGCGATAACGCTCATCCGGCATGACTGACCAGGCCGCTTCGCCCGCGAATCTCGCCGACGACCCGTCGGCCGCGGCGGCGCGTCCCGGCCGCGGCCCCTGGGCCACGGCGCTGCGCAAGCTCAGGGGCGACCGGGCCGCCATGGCGGCCCTCTTGGTTTTCCTGCTCGTCGTCGCGCTCTGCCTGCTGGCGCCGTTCTACGCGAAGTATGTCGCCCACAGTGATCCGTTCCGCTCCAATCTGAGCGGCAAGATCATGGTCGGCGGGAAGCGCGTGCCGGTGATGGAGACCTCGACCGAGGGCCTCGGCCTCGGCTTCACGCCGATCGCGCCGACCTGGGATTTTCGCGCCTATTTTCTCGGCGCCGACGGCCAGGGCCGCGACGTCGCGGCGCGGCTGCTCTATGGCGGGCGGAATTCGCTGGTCATCGCCGGCGTGTCGACGGTGATGTGCCTGGTGCTGGCGGCCATCGTCGGCCTCGTCGCCGGCTTCTTCGGCGGCGTCGTCGATTGGGTGCTGTCGCGGCTGCTCGACGTGCTCTGGGCGTTTCCGGTCTATCTGCTGGCGATCTCGCTGTCGATCGTGCTGATCAGCCACGGCATCGACATCGGCCCCATTTCGATCAACGCCGGCAGCCTCTCGCTGCCCATCTTCATCATCGGCATCATCTACGTGCCTTACGTGGCGCGCCCGATCCGCGGCCAGGTGCTGGCGCTGACGCAGAGCGAGTTCGTGCTGGCGGCCATCGGCCTCGGCGTGCCCAACCATCGCATCCTCTTCCGCGACATCCTGCCCAACGTGATGACCACGCTGATCGTGTTCGTGCCGCTGATGATGGCGATCAACATGCTCACGGAATCGGCGCTGTCGTTCCTGTCGATCGGCGTGCAGCCGCCCGACGCCAGTTGGGGCACCATCATCCAGGACGGCCAGGAGCTGCTCTATACCCGTCCGATCGTGGCGCTGGCGCCCGGCATCGCCATCGTCATCACGGTGCTCGCCCTCAACATCCTCGGCGACGGCGTGCGCGACGCCCTCGATCCGCGCTCGAAGCTGCGCATCCGGAGCGCCTGATGCTCGGCGCCATCGTCAAGCGGCTGGGCCAGATGCTGTTCGTCATGTTCGGCATCAGCGTCCTGGTGTTCCTGATCTTCTTCGCCACCCCCGGCGCCGACCCGGCCGCCCGCATCGCCGGCCGCAACGCGTCGCCAGAGACGCTGGCCGCCGTGCGCAAGGACTTCGGCTTCGACCGGCCGCTGCCCGTGCAGTACGGGCTGCTGATGGAGCGGCTCTTCATCACCCAGGACCTCACCTCGTTCGTCAACCGCGGCTGGAAGGTGGTGCCGGCGGTGATCGACGTGGCGCCGGTGACGCTGTCGCTGGTGGTGGGGGCGGCGATCCTGTGGGTGATCGGCGGCGTCGTCATCGGGCTGGTCGCGGCGGCGACCCGCGGCAGCGTGCTCGATCGAACGCTGATGATACTCGGCCTGATCGGCGTCTCCATGCCCGTCTATTGGCTGGGCGAGGTGATGAATTTGCTCACCCAGGCGCGCCTGCACGACACCTGGCTGTTCGCCTGGGTGCCGCCGCTCGGCTACAAGCCGCTGACCGCCGATCCCGTCGGCTGGTTCCTCACCCTCGTCATTCCCTGGATCACCCTGGCCACGCTCTATATGGGGCTCTACGGGCGCGTTCTTCGGGCCAATCTGGTCGAGGCCGGGCAGGAGGACTACATCCGCACCGCCCGTGCCAAGGGCCTGAGCGAGACGCGCATCCTCGTCCGCCACGCCCTGCGCACCTCGCTGATCACGATCGTTACCCTGTTCGGCCTCGATTTCGGCGCCCTGGTCGGCGGCGCCGCGCTGCTGACCGAGGTGGTGTTCGGTCTCCAGGGCATCGGCAAGCTCACCTTCGACTCGCTGCGGAATTTCGACCTGCCGGTCATCATGGCGACGGTGATGTACGCCTCGTTCTTCGTCGTCGTGGCGAATGCCCTGGTCGACCTGCTCTACGTCGTGCTCGATCCGCGCATCCGGAAGGCGTAGGCATGCTCAAAGTCCGCGGTCTGAAAGTATCGTTTCGCAGCGAGCACGGATTGGTGCGCGCCGTCGACGACGTCTCCTTCGACGTCGGCGAGCGCGAGATCCTCGGCGTGGTCGGCGAATCCGGTTCGGGCAAGACCATTTCGCTCCTCACCGTCATGGGCCTGATCAACGATCCCAACGCCGTGATCGAAGGCTCGATCGTCTACAAGGGGCGGGAGCTGCTGGGTCTGCCGCAGCGCGAGCTGCGTCACGTCCGCGGCAAGGAGATCGCGATGATCTTCCAGGACCCGATGACGGCGCTGACGCCGGTCTACACCATCGGCTGGCAGATCGCCGAGCAGGTGCTCACCCACAACGCCGTCTCCAAGCGCACTGCCCGCGAACGCGCGGTCGAGCTGCTGACCGCCGTCGGCATTCCCAATCCGGAGGTCTCCGTCGATCGCTATCCGCACCAGCTCTCGGGCGGCATGCGCCAGCGCGCCGTCATCGCCATGGCGCTGTCCTGCAATCCCTCGCTGCTGATTGCCGACGAACCCACGACTGCGCTCGACGTCACCGTGCAGGCGCAGATCCTCGAGCTGATCCAGAAGCTGCGCCGCGATTTCGGCTCCGCCATCGTGCTGATCACCCACGACATGGGCGTGGTGGCGGAGGTCGCCGATCGCGTGCAAGTGATGTATGCCGGCCGCATCGTCGAGCGCGCCGCCAAGCGCGACATCTTCAAGGGCCCGCGCCATCCCTACACCTGGGGCCTGCTCGATTCGATTCCGCCGCTCGACGGGCCACGGCCGCATCGCCTCAAATCGATCGCCGGCATGCCGCCCTCGCTGCTGGCCCTGCCGAAGGGCTGCGCCTTCGGGCCGCGCTGCCGCTATCGCTTCGAGAAATGCGGCGAGCCGCCGCGACTGGCCGGCAGCGGCGGCCATGATTCCGCCTGCTTCCTGTCGCCGGAGTCGCGGGCCGCCGCCTGGGCGGGGCGCCTGCTCGACGACAAGGCCGTGTCATGACCGCCGCGACAGCGGCGCCGCTGCTGGAGGCGGTCGGCCTCAGCAAGAACTTCACCATCGGCGGGCGGCTGTCGCCCGGCGGCCTGAAGACCGTGCGCGCGGTCGACAACGTCTCGCTGCAGGTCTGGCCCGGCGAGACCGTCGGGCTGGTCGGCGAATCCGGCTGCGGTAAGTCGACCCTCGGCCGCTGCCTGGTCCGTCTCTACGACGTCACCTCCGGGGAACTCCGCTTCAAGGGCGAGGACATCTCGCATTACGGCCGGCGCCAGCTGCGGCCCATCCGCGAAGAGATGCAGATGGTGTTCCAGGATCCCTACGCCTCGCTCAATCCGCGCCGCCGCGTCGGCGACCTCATCGCCGAGCCCTTGCGCGTCCATGGCCGCCGCACGCGTGCCGAGATCGACGCCCGCGTGCGCGAGCTGATGGGCTTGGTCGGCCTCTCCGCCGACCAGCTCCAGCGCTTCCCCCACGAATTCTCCGGCGGCCAGCGCCAGCGCATCGGCATCGCCCGCGCCCTCGCCCTCGAGCCGCACCTGATCGTCGCGGACGAGCCGGTGTCGGCGCTCGACGTCTCGATCCAGGCCCAGATCGTCAACCTGCTCGCCGACCTGCAGGACCGTCTCGGACTCACTTATGTGATCATCGCCCACGACCTCAGCGTGATCCGCCAGGTCTCGGACCGCACCGCCGTCATGTATCTGGGCTCGATCGTCGAACTCGGCCCGACCGACGAGGTCTACCGCGCCCCCGCCCACCCCTACACGCAGGCCCTCATATCGGCGGTGCCCGTGCCCGACGTCGACCGCGCCGCCCGCCAGCGCATCGTGCTCACCGGCGACGTCCCCAGCCCGATCGATCCGCCGGCCGGCTGCCGCTTCCACCCGCGCTGCCGCTTCGCCCAGGACCGCTGCCGCCGCGAGCGCCCGGCCCTGCGCGAGATCGCCCCCGCCCGCACCGTCGCCTGCCACTTCCCGCTGCTGGAGATCGAGCACGCACACCGACCGAATCCCCTCTCCCGCGGAGCGGGAGAGGGTTAGGGTGAGGGCATGTGACTCGATGTCCGCCGAATCGGAATGTGTTTCTCGAAATAAGGGTCAAAGACCGAGCCGCGGACCCTCACCCTAACCCTCTCCCGCTGCGCGCGTGCGCAGTTCCAGTCCTAATACACCTCGGCATAGCGCCGGCACTGCTCGACCGGATCGAGATTGCCGACCAGCGTGATCTCGGCGCGCTTGTGGCGGATATAGGCGTCCAGCAGCACGTCGCCGAACCACTCCTTCGCAGCCGCCGTCGCGGCCAGCTTGTCGAGCGCCTCGCCGAGCGAATGCGGCAGCGCGCCGCCTTCCGCCGGCAGCGCCAGCTCGCGGCGGATGCCGTCGATGCCGGCCCAGATCACCGCGCCCAGCGCCAGGTAGGGGCTGGCGGTGGCGTCGCAGACGCGGAACTCGAAATTGAACTGGTCGGCCGGATCGACGCCGGCACGCGCGAAGATCGGGCAGATGCGGATGGCGGCCTCGCGGTCCTGCTGCGCCAGGTTGGCCCGCGTCGGCGCCCAGCGATTGGGTGTCAGCCGGATGTACGAGATCACGCTCGGCGCCGTCACCGCACAGATGGCCGGCAGGTGATGCTGCACGCCGGCGACGAACTGCGCCGCCATGCGCGAGAGCCCGAACGGGCCGGCGGGATCATAGGTCGCCGCGCGGCCCTCCGCATCGCGAAAGCTGATATGGATATGCACGCCGCTGCCCACACCCTCCGGCCGCAGCATCGGCGTGAAGGTGGCGCGCTGGCCGAACCGGCCGGCGGTGGCGCGCGCCAGCTCGCGGATGATGATGGCGCGCTCGGCGGCCGCGATGTCGAAGGCGGGCTCGCAGGTGATCTCGTACTGGCCCGGCGCATACTCCGCGAGGATCGACTCCGTGCGGATGCCGGCGGCGGCGAGGGCGTGCACCAGCGTGCCGGCGAACTGTCCCTGGCGGCGGAAGGCGTCGAACGTGTAGCCGTTGTGGAATTCGCCGATGGCGCCGGTATAGACGAACTCCTGCTCGAACGCGCAGTAGGCGTGGACGCCGGCGGCCGCCTTCAACGCCTGCACCGCGCGGCCGAGAAAACTGCGCAGGCAGCAGGCCCAGGGCGTGCCGTCGGTGTTCACGATATCCGCCAGCAGGAAATGCTCAGAGCCGGCGTCACTCCCGAAATCGACCTTCACCTCCGTCTCTGGCAGCGGCCGCATGAGGATGTCGCCGAGGCCGGCGAACGGCGTATCCAGGATCGGGCCGAACGCCGTGATCATCACGTTGGTCGGCGTCCAGCCGATGCCGCGCGCGACATGTTCCGCCAGGTGAACGGCCGGCACGGCCTTGCCGCGGACGCGGCCGGAGATATCGCTGATGCCGATCAGGGCAAGCGGTTCCCGGTGCATGCAATCGTCTCCCCCTGCCGCGCGCTGCCTTCATCGTCGCAGCTGTGAGGGACGACTTTAGTCAGCATCTCCCCAATTGTCATGCCGGCGAAAGCCGGCATCCATAGTCACGGGCCTATGTCTATGGATTCCGGCTTTCGCCGGAATGACAGCAGTAGAAGCGGAGATAGCGATGTCACCTGCCGCGGGAGTGGGCAGGGAGCCTCAGGCGTGGCCGGCTTCGCCGGACAGCTGGCTGAAGTCGATGCCGATCTTGCCGATGGCGCGTTCCCACTTGTGGTCGAGGTCGGCGTCGAACACCAGGGCTTCGTCCGACGACACCGAGAGCCAGCCATTGGCCTGGATCTCCGCGTCGAGCTGGCCCGGACCCCAGCCGGCATAGCCGAGCGCCAGCAGGCTCTTCCGTGGGCCGCCGCCGGCCGCCATCTCCTTGAGGATGTCGAGGGTGGCCGTCAGCGCCACCTGGTCGTCGACCCTGAGCGAACCCGATTGCAGATAGTCGGAGGAGTGCAGCACAAAGCCGCGCCCCTGTTCCACCGGGCCGCCGAAATGGATGCGGATCTCGTCGCTGCGCTTGTTGGGGCCGATGTTCAGCTGCTGCAGCAGGTCGTCGAAGGTGATCGAGCCGACGCGACGGTTGACGACCAGCCCCATGGCGCCGTCGGCGCTGTGGGCGCACATGTAGATCACGGAGCGGGCAAAGCGCGGATCGCGCATCTGCGGCATGGCGACCAGCAGTTGGCCGGTCAGGTAGAGATTGTCGGTTTCGTCGGTCTGCTTGGGCATGAATTTGAGCTGGTGATTCCGCTGGTCGAAGGCAAGGTGCGCTCACCGAACGCAACCGATTATACACTTTTTTGTGTGCTTATGGGGCGCGCAATTGTCGCGCCGGATACCTATAATAGACGCGATGAGTCAACATCTTACTAAAGTCGCGCGGTGGCGCCGGGCGGGCGCCGCCGCGGCATTCGTTCTGGTTGCGTGCGGCGGTGCGCAGGCCGCCGATCCCGGCGCTTCCGAATGGGTGCGCGCAGATGAGAGCGCCGTCCGCCTGGTCTCCGCCACTGCCGCCGTCGGCACGGCGGCGGAGTTGCGCGGCGGCCTCGAATTCGCGCTGCAGCCGGGCTGGAAGACGTACTGGCGGTCGCCGGGCGACGCCGGGTTCCCCGTCACCGTGGATTGGGCGGGCTCGCGCAACGTCGCCGCGGCGGACATCAGGTGGCCGGTGCCGCACCGCTTCTCGCTCTTCGGCCTGGATACCTTCGGCTACAAGGACCAGGTCGTGCTGCCGATCGCCGTGCGGCCGCAGACGCCGGGCCAGCCGGTCCTCCTCAATGCCAAGGTCAGCTATCTCGTCTGCGCCGAGATCTGCATTCCCCATGACACGCAGCTGCAGCTGGACTTGCCGGCGGGCCCCGCCGCGCCGACCGACAACGCACAGCTGATCAACCGCTTCCTGGCGCAGGTGCCCGGCGACGGCGCGGGGCAGGGGCTCGCGCTCGAGCGCGTGGCGCTTGCGGGAACGGCGGAGCATCCGCAACTCGTGGTGGTTGCGTCGTCCGCGATCATCCCGTTCGACAAGCCCGACGTGATCGTCGAAGCGCCGAGCGGCCTCTACTTCTCGGCACCGGCGGTGACTGTTTCCGACGGCGGCATGCGGGCGACGTTCCAGCTCCCGATCGCCGTCGACTCCGCGGCGCCGCCGCTCAAGGACGCGGCGCTGACTCTCACGCTCGTCGACGGCGTACG
>Ga0134125_10008111_pt1 | contig 11846 bp, 12 predicted proteins | sample KB31751_FD_96464 | JGI IMG/M metagenome (GOLD analysis project Ga0134125, IMG submission 96464) | Terrestrial soil microbial communities with excess Nitrogen fertilizer from Kellogg Biological Station, Michigan, USA - KB3-175-1 | ecosystem: Environmental > Terrestrial > Soil > Unclassified ... | reverse complement strand
TGGTAGGTGACCTCGGTGTCATCGATCTGCGTCTGAAAGCCGTGAGCGACGTACGGAGGCAGGAACAGGGTCCGGTGGTCGTCGGCGTTCAACTCCACCATCACGTGGGCACCGTAGGTCAGCGAGTCGGGGCGGACGTCGGCGGCGACGGCGACGATGGCACCGCGGGTGCAGCGGAGCAGCCTGGCCTCGGCGTGGGGCGGCATCCGGCGGTACAGACCGCGCACGGTGCCACGCGTGTAGTTGAAGAAGATATTCGTCTGTGCGATGTCAAAGTCCAGCCCGTGATCGGCGAAGTCGCGGGCGCAGTACGAACGTGAGGAAAACCCGCGATGGTCGCGGTCGAGTTCGAAGTCGATGATTGTCACCCCGGCGACTTTGGTGGGCGTGTACTTCACTGACCGCTCCTTCTCCTGCACCGGGCCTTCATCAACACCTGTCCGCTCACGGGATGGCCTACGCGTATCCGGCGGACAGCGGGCGTGTCATCACGGTTGGGATCACGCCGTATCGGGGCCCGAGCGACTTGCCCGAGGCGGCCGCGAGGCGGGGCAGTGAGCCCATGACGCTGGGCGGCACGTTGGCGCCGGCAAGGTTGATGGCCGGCAACGCTGACACGGCGCTGTTGGCGGCCGGAATGACGCTGGTCCAGCTCGCCGGCACCGACAACGGCCCCAACGAGGCCGCGCTGCCCAGGCTGCCGAAGACGCCGGACCCGAGTGAACCGAGTGCACCAGCGCCTGAGCTGGCCGCGGTGGCAGCCCCCGACGCTGCGGCCATAGCCCCATCGCCGACGGCTTTCGTCAGGCCCTGTGCGGTTTGGGCCATGCCGAGGATGGAGGACATCCCATATAACGGTGTCGCTGCCGCCGAGAACGCGCTGGGAATGGCGCCCGGTATACCCGACGCGAGGCCCGTCATGAGCGACGAATTGGCCGCGTCGGTTGCGCCGGCTGCGGCGCCTCCAGCGGCGCCGACGACACCGGTAGTCCCGCCGACATCGGTGACCGTGTCGCTCGCGACTGTCATCGGCGAGGACAGCTGATTCAGTGTGTTGGGGACCTTGGACACCACGTTGGCCAGGTTCGCCTGCTCGGTTTCCGAGGTGGCCCGCCCAACTGCGGCCGCCTGCTGGGTCACCCCGCTCTCGTTGGTCACGTTCGGCGCCGGGCTGAACGGTGTCACCTCGCACGCGGCCGCCGAGCCCGCGGCGTACGCATACATCGCCGCGGCGTCCTGCGCCCACATCTCGCCATACTCGGCTTCGGTGGCCGCGATCGCCGCGGTGTTCTGCCCGAGGAAGTTGGTCGCGACCAGCGTCGCGAGCTGGGTCCGGTTGGCGGCGACCGCCGGCGGCGGGACGGTCATCGCGAAGGCGGCCTCGTAAACCTCCACGGCGAGTCTGGCTTGCCCCGCCGACTCCTCGGCTCGCGCCGCGGCCCCGGCCGTCCACGCCATATATGGGGCGTAGGCGGAGGCCATGGTCAGCGAAGAGGGGCCCATCCAGCGTCCGGTGGTCAACCCGGCGATCACCGTCCGGTAGCAACTCGCCGCGGCCTGCAGTTCGGCGGCCAAGGCATCCCAGGCCACTCCCGCGGCCATCAGCGAGAAGGGCCCGGGGCCGGCGTACATCCGCGTGGAGTTGATCTCCGGGGGAAGCGCTCCGAAATCGATCACTTCAGGCCCGCCCCGTCTCGAATGGCGCCGAGACCAGCGTTGCGGCCGGAGCGCCCGGTGCATTCTCTGAGATCAACACAACGGCAAAAGACATACTCAAAGTATGGAAATGGCCATCAGACAAACTAAGAGGCATTGGTCCCCGCCTAGAGGCATTTGGTCCTTCCTCGCAGAGGCCGTTGGTCCTCGGGGCCGGCGAGGACGCGCGCACCGCGGTCATGTCCCCTCTCGCCACGCGGCCCAAGTAAGGCGTGGTGAGAGGGGACATGTGCTTCTCCTTTAGGCGGTACGGACGGTCGAGACGGTCTAATACCCGATACAAACTGACCATCGCACAATAGCGTACAAAACATACTTTTAGTTTCACAACACCGTGTGATGTAGACCTCAAGTATTTGCACGAGCGTCAACCGGGACAGCCGTATGACTGCTAACCTCGGGAGTGGGTAATCCGTCTTGAGCGGCACGTGCGCGTGTTCGCTCGCAATCCCTGAAGAACCCGAAGAACCGAGGTATGTGTGCCCTGCTTGAGCAAGGCGTCTTTCGACATAGGGGCGGCCGGCACGGCCCGCGCAGTCAGCTTCGGCAACGCGGCTTGCACCACAACTCCCGCCGCGGGGGAGCTGAGCTCACGATTGCGATGACGACACACTCGACTGATGGACGCGCGGACACGACCCGGCAACAGATTCTGCGGGCCGCGGCGCATCAGTTCGCCCGACGCCCCTACCACGATGTCGGTCTCGACGACATCCTCGCCGAGGCCGAACTGACCAAGGGTGCGATGTACTTCCACTTCAAGTCGAAGCACGCGCTGGCGGTCGCCATCATCGACAGCAAGGTCGAGGCCGGCGCGGTCGGCGTGCGGGACCTGATGTCGCGCGGGCTCTCGGGCCTCGAGACACTCATCGACTTCTCGTATCTGATCGCCATCCAGGACATCAAGACGGACCTCGTCAGATCGGGCATGAACCTGATGGAGTCGATCGGCCTGACGGACGGCGTCCAGGACAGGTTGTTCGACCGATGGATCAACGGCTTGGCCGCAATCGCGGAGCAAGCCAAGGCCGAGGGCGACATCAATGAGCAGTGCGACCCGCAGGACATCGGTCGCATGATGGTCTCGCTGCACATGGGACTGCGAAAGACCAGCAATCTGGACGACCCGGAGCGGTTCCTGCTCGACTTGGAGAAGTGCTGGTCCTTGCTGCTCACCGGGATTCTGCAACCGGACCGCGCCGACTATTTCCGCCAATTCCTCAGGCGGCGTGCGGCGCTCGCCGCCAACACCAGTTCAGACGATGTCGACTCGCAGTAACAGCGAAGGCAGGCGAGCTGTACATCCGATGAGACTCGGGAGGTGCAGCGGCAATGTCGCGCCAGGTTCGGTCTGAAGCCACTCGGCGAAAAATTTTCGACGCCGCGATCGAAGTGTTCGGCGAGGTCGGGTACGCGGCCGCTGGATGGAGCACGATCATCGAGCGGACGGGAATGACCAAAGGCGCCCTCTATCACCACTTTGACTCCAAAGAATCGTTGGCCTCGAACATCATCGAAGAAGGGTCCGACACGCTGCTGGGCGCCTATCGAAACGTCTGCAAAGCGTCATCGCCGGGGCTGGAGAACGTCGTGCACGGCTCATTCACGCTCATCGACGTGTTGGGCTCAGACAAAATGGCCCGGGCGGCCGCGCAATTGGCCACTGCGTTAAGCGGATTCAACGAGGCCGCTTCCCGCTTCTACGCCAACTTGGTACTGGAGACCGCTCAGGAGGCGCGTCGCGCAGTCAAGGAAGGAGACCTCCGCAGCGACATCGACGCCGACGTGCTCAGCGCGTCGATCGTCGGCACCATATCCGGGACCCGGTTGATAGCGACCGCGATATCCAGCCACGGCAGAATCGGGGACGTCATCGGCGACCCCTTCGCGCGGTTGCATCAGATATGGGAGCTCCTGCTGCCCGGCATCGCCTCGGAAGCGTCGCTGCCCTACTTCCAGCAATTTCTTCGGCGCGAAGTGATGCGCCATACCGCGGCGGCCAACGTTCACCGCGACGACGCCGGCGGGGCGTCGGAAACCGATTAGCGTTCGGTGAGAGCCGTCGCTTGATGGCGATCCGGTCCGGGTAATCGGCGCCGGCGGGATCTCGAACAAGTGGTGTGCGATAGCTTTTCGCGGTCGCCACAACGGCGTTTCCGTTATTGGGGTTGAAGCGCTTTCAACAATGCATACTGTTGCGGTGATGTTCCGGAAATCTTTCGGCCGAGCAATTGCACTGGCCGGTGTCGTCGGTTTCTTGGTGATCAGTGCTCCGGCATCATGGGGTGCGCCCGCCGACCCGACCGCCCCGACGGACTCGACGACGGCGACGACGACTGCGGCGACGACGCTGTCGATGACCGACCTTGGATCCGCCCCCACTTTGGAGTTCTGGGGCCTGACCAGCAACCAGCAGTTGAGCCTTCCGGTACTGCACGGGCTGACTCCGACGGCGCTGAACGTGACCGCCGAACTACCGATCAATCTTCGGTCCGGGTTAATCACCGTAACCCAGGGCGAACGCACGATCGCGAGGCTGAACCTGCCCACCGGTGATCAGGTGCCGCTCGTCATCCCCTTGGCCGGAGCGGACGTGACCGACAACTGGCTGACGGTGACGCTGCATGCGTACCTGGTGCCGTTGGACGGATATTGCCTGTATCAGGAGAGCCCGCTGCGTCTGACCAACGGGTCGGTCAGCTACACCGGGGTCGAACTGCCGCCCACCACCGTCGCCCACTTCCTACCGCCGGTGCTGCGGAAGTTGACGATATATCTGCCGCAATCGCCGTCGACAGCCGAGTCGGACAACGCAATTCAACTGGCCACCTCCGCGGCCGCGCACTATGGCAAACAGGCCCCCGAGATCGTGGTGGTCGCGCTGCAGGAAGGACAGACGGCGCCACCGGCGCCGCCGCAACCGCTGGAACGCCAGGTCGTCATCAAGGAGGGACCGGATAACGGCCTTTCCCTGCAGGGCTCCTCGGGTGTGCCGTGGCTGTTGATCTCCGGACCCCTCAACCGAACTGACGAATCAGACACGGCTCTGTTGTTCAGCGACCTGTCGGAGCTGGCCCTGTCATCCAAGGCCACGGTGGAATCACCCAAGCCCAAAGTCCAACTACCGGGCGACACCGCCACGCTGCGGGAGCTGGGGCAGTCATTCGCCAACTCGACTTCCCTGCAACCGCGGGTGTCGATCGGGCTGGACCAGACCCGGTTTGGCAGATCCGTCCACGCGGTGCGGGTGCACCTGCAAGGTTCTTACACCCCGACTCCGGGCAATATCGGTGGCCGGATCGCCGTGACAATCGGTCCGGAGACCGTCGACCACTGGCCAACCGACGGCAGTGGAAACATCGACCGCTGGGTCGACGTGCCGGATCGGCTGCTGCAGCGCTACACCAACCTTGATTTGGTACTCGACGTCGCGAGCAACGTCGGGCATTGCGGAGATTTCTACACCGCTGGCCCCGGGAACCAGCTGCTCACGTTGAACATCAACGGCGACAGCGTTGTTTCGAGCAGCCCCGCCGGCCCGCCGGTGCCGGACGGTTTCCAATCGGTCCCGCAGACACTGATGCCCCGCGTCCAGGTGGGCATCGCGGAGCGCTCGTTGGTTGACACTATGCGCGGGCTCGACATCATGGTAGGCCTGCAACGAATGAGCTCGATCCCGATCAGTACCAGTGTCACGAGTGTGAAACAAGCCATCGATTCGTCCGATCCCGCATTGGTGATTGCCGCCGACGGGTGGAACAACTCCGACGTCGCGCTTCCGGTGTCGGCGGGGCCCAGCGGCCCGATCACCGTCAACGCCGTCGGGCCCGGCGACAAGCCAGCCAAGCTCACGCTGGACCCGGTGCTGCGGTTCGCCTCTCTTCAAACGGTTTTCAACCGCGGCCGGTCACTGCTGATCGCGACGTCCAATGGAGCACCCGGACAGCTTGATGAGCTGATCAGGTGGCTCAAGAGCGACGACAACAAGCACTGGCAAAGACTCAAAGGCGTTGCGGCAGTGTCGGTGCCCGGACAAGACCCGGTGACCGTCGATCATCCGCCGTTGGCCGCCGGCACGGTCGGCGCGGGATCCGGAAGCCATTCGGACCTCGACTGGCTGTGGTGGTTCGGCGCAGGTTGGGTCGCTGTGGCCATCGTCGGTGCAGGGGTGATCGTATGGCGCGTCAGGCGCGAATCATGGCGGCGCCGATAGAGTTCGACACTTGTGGCGTGAGTCAAAGATATTGCGTAGGTGGCGGCGCAAGCAGCTTTCAGAGCCCGCTAGACGGAGCCTGCTAGTGCGCTTCCTCCCAGAGCTGCTCGGTCAGATCCTGGAACGCGGCAAGGGCGAACTGATCATCGACCCGCCTCACCGCGGACTTGCTCATCATCGCGCGCACCACCGAACCGTCTTTGTGTGCCAGTTCGACGACCATGTTCGCGAGAGCGTGTACGGTCGCCAGCAATGATTCCGACGCCGGGGCCTGATGGAAGATCTGTTCGAATCGCAGCGACAGGGCCTCGTCCGGCTCGTAGCCCATCATGTCGGCAAATGCGGTGTTGGCAAACAAGATACTGCCGTCGTCCCCGATAGCCAGCACCGGAACCGGAATTCGTTCCAGCACCACCAGCGCGGGCAGCTCCTTTAAGGTCGTCATCGGCGATTGGCTCTGTTGCCGGTTCTGGCGTCGGTCCACAGCCCGATTATGGTCCATGGCAGAGAATATGTTGGAGGCTTCGCCCGACGGATTTGGCGGTGTCGTTGAACTCGCTTGATCCGCAACCGAATTGTCCGGGATTCTGACTGCCGGTTCAGTCCCCGGCCTCCGCTGCCGTGAGGGCGTGCGAGGAGCCGGCATAGCCGGCCTCACGTCGTCGGTGTGGCGGCGTCGCAGAACCCGCTGACCAGGATGTCGACGCGGGCGGAGTGATGGTTCGGGCGTAACCGCGCGCTGCGGTCGAGGGTGACCAGGCCGTGCAGGGCAGCCCACACCACCTCGGTCAGCGTGTCGGGGTCCCGCGGGCCCGCGACCATGTCCACCGCCGCGCGCAGTTCGGCGAACCCCGCCGTCAGCTCGGCCGGGGTTTCCGCGGCGGCGAACGGCAGCGTTGTGGCGCGGGTGAACATCGCGTCGAACAGTGCGGGATTGTCACGGGCAAACCCGATGAAGGCATGGGCGACCCGCGCCAGGGCGTCCCGGCCGTCGGTGGCGCCCCCGCGCGCGGCGCGGAGCGCGTCCGCGAGTTCGCCGAATCCCTCCCGGGCGACCGAGGCGGCGATGTCCTCCATGCCCGAGAAGTGTTTGTAGAGCACCGGTTGGCTGTATTCGATCTCGGCGGACAGCCGACGGGTGGTGACGGCGTCCCAACCTTCTTCCTCGGCCAGCTTGCGCGCGGTCGCGGTGATCAGCCGGCGACGAGCAGCCCGTTCGCGTGCCCGGCGGTCTTCGATGGCCATTCGACAATGCTAGCGTCGATACAGAAAATAGCATCGCTATTGACACACCGACGCGCGGGGGTTAGCGTTGCTAACACCTGCCGTCGACGAGGAGTGCGCATCATGATCGCCACGTTGTTCGCGGTCATCGCGGTGCTGGGCACCGCGGTGGTCTATGGCACCGACGTGTTCTGTGCGCTGGTGCAGCGGCCCGCGTTGGCCCGTATCGACGAGGGGGCCCTGCTCGCGGTGATGGGCAACATGCACCGCTACGGAGACCGCCGGATGCCGGTGCCCGGGGTGCTCGGCTTGGCGGCCGCGGCGATCAGCGCGGTATTCGCCGCGGCGTCAGGTCGGTGGGCGCAGGCCGGCGCGGCCGGTGCCTCCGTCGTCCTGCTGCTGGTGTGGCTGCTGGTTTACCTGCGAGTGAGCGCGCCGATCAATCGCCAACTCGTTGCCGGAGTCGACCGACCCGAGGTACCAACCAATGCTCGAGCGCTGCAACGTAATTGGGACAAGGTGATCACGATCAGGGCCGCCTTGCAGGGCCTGGCGGTCGCAGGATTGTGCCTGGCTCTGCTGATCTGAACCGGAAGGGATGTAGGGACAATGACGATAGGCAAGAACGTCGGGCGTCTGCTGATGCGCGGGGCTCCGCTCCTGAACGCGCCGGTCGCGGCAATAGCGGCCTCGCCGCGCCTGGGCGCACGCGTCGGGCGCAGCATCACGCTCGTCAGCTACACGGGTCGGCGTTCGGGGCGGACGTTTTCGATTCCGGTGGTCTACCGCCGCCGCGGCGAGGATATCGAGATCGCCGCGAATATGCCCGACGCCAAGACGTGGTGGCGCAACTTCGTCGGCGACGGCGCTCCGGTGACGCTGACCCTCGACGGCGCGGAACGGGCCGGGCACGCCATCGCTGACCGGGACGCCAACGGGCGCGTCACCGTTCGCGTTCGCCTCGCCAGCAGCTAGTCGACCTGGTAGCGGGGGAAGACGCCGGTCGGCGCCGGCAACGCCGTGCCGGGTGCCAACCGTGTGCCGATGGCGTCAAAGCCGCGCTGTGCGGACGTTTGACCGAGCAGATCCAGTAGCTTGCCCGCCGAATCGGGCATCACCGGCTGAATCAACAGCGCCGCAATGCGAACCGCTTCGCACGTCGTGTAAAGCACCGTCGCGAAGCGCTTCTGATCCGCCTCCGACTCGCTCTTACGCAGGACCCACGGCTGTTGCGCCGAGAAGTACCTGTTGGCCTCGCCGAGCATGAGCCAGATCGCTTCCAGCGCCAAGTGCATCGCCTGCGACTCGAAACCGGCGCGGACGCGATCCAATAAACCGTCGGCCGTCGTCAGCAGGTCGGTGTCAGCGGCGGTGAAGTCACCGGGTTCGGGCAGCACCCCGCCCAGGTTCTTGGCGATCATCGACAGCGACCGTTGGGCCAGGTTGCCCAGCTCGTTGGCCAGATCGGTGTTGATCCGGGTGACGATGGCCTCTTCGCTGAAGCTGCCGTCCTGACCGAACGGAACTTCCCGCAACAGGAAATAACGCACCTGATCCACCCCGAACTCCTCGATCAGGGTGACCGGGTCGACGACGTTGCCGACCGACTTGCTCATCTTCTCGCCGCGGTTGAGCAGAAACCCGTGCGCGAAAACCCTTCGCGGCAGCTCGATTCCGGCCGACATCAAAAACGCCGGCCAGTACACGGTGTGAAACCGGATGATGTCCTTGCCGATCATGTGTAGGTCGGCCGGCCAATAGCGGCGGAAAATCTCCGACTCGGTGTCCGGGTAGCCGACGCCGGTCAGGTAGTTGGTCAGCGCGTCGACCCAGACGTACATCACGTGATCGGGATGCTCGGGCACGTGCACGCCCCAGTCGAACGAGGTGCGCGAGATGGACAGATCACGCAGGCCGCCGGAGACGAAGCTGACGACCTCGTTGCGTCGCACCTCGGGCGCGATGAAGTCCGGGTTCGCCTCGTAGTGGGCCAGCAACTTGTCGGTGTACGCCGAGAGCCGGAAGAAGTAGGTCTGCTCCTCGGTCCAGGTCACTGGGGCGCCGGTCTCGGTGGCCAGCCGGGTCCCGTCATCGAGGAGTCTGGTTTCCGATTCGACGAAGAACCGTTCGTCGCGCACCGAATACCAGCCCGAGTAGATGTCCAGGTAGATGTCGCCCGCCGCCGCCATCCGCCGCCAGATCTCCTTGGATGCCTCGTGGTGGTCGCGGTCGGTGGTGCGGATGAAGCGGTCGAAGGAGATGTTCAACCGCTCCTGCAGGCGCTGGAACACATCGGAGTTGCGCCGGGCCAGCTCGGCCGTACCGATGCCCTCGGCCGCCGCTGTCTCGACCATCTTGAGGCCGTGCTCGTCCGTGCCGGTCAAAAACCGCACATCGAACCCGTCGAGCCGCTTGAACCGGGCGATCGCGTCGGTGGCGATGTATTCGTACGCGTGCCCGATGTGCGGATCGCCATTGGGGTAGGTGATTGCGGTGGTGACGTAATACGGTCTCATCGCAGTTCACCCTATTGTGTGCGCGTGGGTTCCAAACGCCAGCCGCCTCCGCCTCCCGAGCCGTTGAGCCCGCTCGTCGACGCGCACACCCACCTCGATGCGTGTGGCGCTACCGACCCCGAGGGAGTGCGGGCCATCGTCGACCGTGCCGCGGCGGTCGGGGTGGGCGCCGTCGTCACCATCGCCGACGATCTCGGCTCGGCCCGCTGGGTCACCCGCGCCGCCGAGTGGGACCCGCGGGTTTATGCCGCGACGGCATTGCACCCCACCCGCGCCGACGCGCTCACCGATGCCGCCCGCGCCGAAATCGAGCAACTGGTGGCCCACCCCCGGGTGGTGGCGGTCGGCGAGACCGGCATGGACATGTACTGGCCCGGGCGGCTGGACGGCTGCGCCGAGCCGGCGGTGCAGCGGGAGGCCTTCGCCTGGCACATCGACCTGGCGAAGCGGTCGGGGAAACCGCTGATGATCCACAATCGGGAGGCCGACGCCGAGGTGCTCGACCTGCTGGCGGCCGAGGGCGCCCCGGACGTCGTGATCTTCCACTGCTTTTCCTCGGACGCCACCATGGCGCGGCGCTGCGTGGACGCCGGATGGCTGCTGAGTCTTTCCGGCACGGTCAGCTTTCGCAACGCGCGCGCCCTGCGCGAGGCCGTCCCGTTGATACCGCCGGAGCAGCTGCTGGTGGAAACCGATGCGCCATTTTTGACGCCGCATCCTTATCGGGGGAGGGCGAATGAGCCCTATTGCCTTCCTTATACTGTTCGGGCGATCGCCGAACTGGTGGATCGTCGCCCGGAAGAGCTGGCTCAGGTCACGACGAGCAATGCCCGACGGGTGTATGGATTGGCCGCTCAGTGAGGCGACGGACCGCGCGAGTCTTGTGATATCGCCGCGTCAGAGTTGCCCAATAGTGGCCAGTTCGTTACCGTCTTGTGATCGAACGGTATGGGCCTACGGGCCCTTAATTTGTGACCTGCTGCTGAATGAGTGGTCGTTGAGGGTTGGGTAGCGCGCGTTGAGTGTATTGACAAAACTTCATCAGAATCCTTCGCCGATGTTGCGTCTCGTGGTCGGAGGGCTGCTGGTAGTCCTGGCATTCGCGGGTGGATATGCGATCTCGGTGTGCAAGACGGTGACGTTGACCGTCGACGGCGTCGCCATGCAGGTGACCACCATGAAATCCCGTGTCATCGACGTCGTCGAGGAGAACGGCTTCGTCATCGACGACCGCGACGACCTCTATCCCGCCGCCGATGTCGCGGTGCACGACGCGGGCAAGATCGTGTTGCGGCGCAGCCGCCCGTTGCAGATCTCGCTGGACGGCCACGACACCAAGCAGGTGTGGACCACGGCGTCCACCGTGGACGAGGCGCTGGCCCAGCTGGCGATGACCGACACCGCCCCGGCCGCGGCCAACCGCGGCAGCCGCGTTCCGCTGGCCGGGATGGCGCTGCCCGTCGTCAGCGCCAAGACGGTCCGCATCAACGACGGCGGCGCCGTCCGCACGGTGCGTCTGGCCGCCCCGAATGTCGCCGGCTTGCTGAGCGCCGCCGGCGCGCCACTGCTCGAGAGCGACCAGGTGGTGCCCGCCGCGACGATGCCGATCGCCGACGGAATGGAACTCCAGGTGACCCGTAACCGGATCCAGCAGGTCACCGAGCGGATCCCGTTGTCGCCCAACGCGCGTCGGATCGAAGATCCCGAGATGAACATGAGCCGCCAGGTGGTCGAGGATCCGGGTAGCCCGGGCACGCAGGATGTCACCTTCTCGGTGGCGACCGTCAACGGAGTCGAGACCGGCCGGCTGCCGATCGCCAACACGGTGATCACGCCCGCCCGTGAATCGGTGGTCCGCGTCGGCACCAAGCCCGGCACCGATGTGCCCGCGATCAGCGACGGCTCCATCTGGGATGCAATCGCGGGCTGCGAGGCCGGCGGAAACTGGGCGATCAACACCGGTAACGGGTATTACGGTGGTGTGCAGTTCGATCAGGGCACGTGGGAGCGCAACGGCGGGTTGCGGTTCGCCTCCCGCGCCGACCTCGCCACCCGCGAGGAGCAGATCACCGTCGCCGAGGTGACCCGAGAGCGCCAGGGTTGGGGCGCGTGGCCAGTGTGCAGCGGAAGAGCTGGTGCACGCTGACCATCCGGCTACTCGGGCGTACCGAGATCAG
>Ga0134125_10008110_pt1 | contig 11847 bp, 9 predicted proteins | sample KB31751_FD_96464 | JGI IMG/M metagenome (GOLD analysis project Ga0134125, IMG submission 96464) | Terrestrial soil microbial communities with excess Nitrogen fertilizer from Kellogg Biological Station, Michigan, USA - KB3-175-1 | ecosystem: Environmental > Terrestrial > Soil > Unclassified ... | reverse complement strand
CTTCCAGGCGCGGTAGGCGTCGTCCTGCCAATGCTGGATCGCGCAGCCGCCGCAGACGCCGAAATGCGGGCAAAACGGCGTGATCCGCTCCGGACTGGGCATGTCGATCGCAAGCAGCCGCCGCCGGTCGGGATGGCCGTGAACTTCCTCGACCTCGACCGTCTCGCCGCCGAGCGCATACGGCACATAGATCGCCTCGAGGCCACCGAGCGCGACGCCGTCGCCGCGATGGCCGACATGATCGATGACGAGCTTTTCAACCACGTCGTGCGCCCAGGAAGAACTCGCTGTTGCCGTCGCCGCCCTTGATCGCCGACGGGAACACCTTGATGCCGGTGCAGCCCAGCGACGCTGCGAATGCCGCGATGTCGTCGCAGACCTGTTGGTGCACGGCGTCATCGCGGATGATACCGCCCTTGCCATGTTTTCCCGGCGCCTCGAATTGCGGCTTGATCAGCGCGAGCAGGTGCATCGGCGCCGCGGCGAGCGACAGCGCGACCGGCAGCACGATCTTCAACGAAATGAAGCTGACGTCGATGACGACGATGTCGGGACGGGCGGCCAGCCGCTTGCCTTCGTATGTTCGGATGTCGGTCGCTTCCATCGAGACGATCTTCGGATGGCCGTGCAGCGAGGGATGGAGCTGGCCGTGCCCGACATCGACCGCAAACACCATGGCCGCGCCGTTGGCGAGCAGCACTTCGGTAAAGCCGCCGGTGGAGGCGCCGACGTCGAGGCAGATATGGTCCTCGACGTCGATCGGGTATTGCTCCAGCGCATCGGCAAGCTTGACCCCGCCGCGGGAGACATAGGGGTGCGCCGGCTCGGCCTGCAGCACGGCGTCGGCGGGAACGACTTCGGAGGGTTTTACGATCGGCCTGTCGTTGGCGACGACGCAGCCGGCCTCGATTGCGGCGCGTGCTCGTGCCCGGCTCTCGAACAGTCCGCGCTCGACCAGCAGAAGATCGATGCGTTTGCGGGGAGAGGGCATGTGGTGCTCATGGTTTCGGTCAGTTGCGCCGTTCCGCCGCCATGCGTACGCAAACTTCAAACGCGGTCAAGTCGTGCCAGATATCGGCTGGTTTTGCACGCGGCAGCACCAGCGGCGCGCCATAAAGCTCGATCGCATGGATCATCATCAGATTGTCACCGTGGCCGAAATCTTCAACCGTCAGCCCGTCGGAATCGATCAGGCGGCCATCGCGCGCCTCGACCGTCGTGAAGTTGCGGACACGGTCGGCATAGATGGAGGGATCGTTGGAGTAGCCGAGGCATAACTTGCCGCGGGCCGCCATGTAGCCGAGCTCGTACACGGTTCCGGCATCGGCGCCGGGCCCGCGAAACGGCGTCAGGTTGGCGATGATGGCGTCGCAGGCGTCCATCATTGCCTCATTGGCCTTGAAAATCTGCAGCGAAGCGCCGGCGGCACCGCGTTCGATCGTGTTGTCGAGGGGATAGCGCCCGGCCACGCCGTGCCGCGCGCAAATATCGGCCTTGCGCCGGCCCATCTCGACGGCATCCGGCAGGAACACGTCAGGACCTGCCAGGTAGATGTTCATCGCTCAGCTCGGGGATTGCGCTCCCTCTCCCGCTCTTGCGGGGGAGGTTGGGGGTGGCGCCGCGAGTCACACTGTTCGAGTGGAGAGAATTTCCCCCACCCGCATTGCATCTATCGATGCAATGCGACCTCCCCCGCAAAGAGCGGGAGAGGTGGAGAACCTCAGGCGAGCTTGACGGTCTCGGTCTTGAAGTCCTTGCCCAGCGCCTCGAACACCTTCTTGACGATGCTCTTGGCGTCGAGGCCGGCGCGGGCGTACATCGCCGCCGGCGTATCGTGGTCGAGGAACATGTCGGGCAGGATCATCGAGCGGAATTTCAGCATGCCGCTGTCGAGCATGCCCTGGTCGGAAACGAACTGCATCACATGCGAGCCGAAGCCGCCGACCGAGCCTTCCTCGATGGTGATGAGGATCTCGTGGTCGCGGGCGAGCTTGAGGATCATGTCCTCGTCGAGCGGCTTCATGAAGCGGGCATCCGCGACGGTGGCGGAGAGGCCGAGAGCGGCAAGCTCGTCGGCCGCCTTCTCGCATTCGGCAAGGCGCGTGCCGAAGGACAACAGGGCGACGTTCTTGCCCTCGCGGACGATGCGGCCCTTGCCGATCGGCAGGGGGACGCCGACCTCGGGCATTTCCACGCCGCGGCCTTCGCCGCGCGGATAGCGCAGCGCGCTCGGGCGGTCGTTGATTGCGACCTGGGTGGCGACCATGTTCACGAGCTCGGCTTCGTCCGACGCCGCCATGATCACGAAGTTCGGCAGACAGCCGAGATAGGCGTTGTCGAAGGAGCCGGCATGGGTGGCGCCGTCGGCGCCGACGAGACCGGCGCGGTCGATCGCGAAACGAACCGGCAGGCTCTGGATCGCGACGTCATGCACCACCTGGTCGTAACCGCGCTGCAGGAACGTCGAGTAGATCGCGCAGAACGGCTTGTAGCCCTCGCTCGCAAGGCCGGCCGCAAACGTCACGGCGTGCTGCTCGGCGATGCCGACGTCGAAGGTGCGGGCCGGGAACGCCTTGTTGAAGATGTCGATGCCGGTGCCCGACGGCATCGCCGCGGTGATGCCGACGATTTTGTCGTCCTTTTCGGCTTCCTTGACGAGGCTCTGGCCGAACACGTTCTGGTAGGCCGGGGCGTTCGGCTTGGACTTGGCCTGGGTGCCGGTGGCGACGTCGAACTTGACGACTGCGTGATATTTGTCGGCGGACGCTTCCGCCGGGCCGTAGCCCTTGCCTTTTTGCGTGACGACATGGACCAGGATCGGGCCGGTCTCCATGTCGCGCACGTTCTTCAGCACGGGCAGGAGGTGGTCGAGGTTATGGCCGTCGATCGGGCCGACATAATAGAAGCCGAGCTCTTCGAACAGCGTGCCGCCGTCCATCATGAAGCCGCGCGAATATTCCTCGACACGGTTGGCGCGGTTGGCGAGGATCTTCGGCAGGCGCTTGTTGATCTGCTTTGCAGCCTCGCGCAGCGTGCGGTAGGTCTTGCCGGAGTAGAGGCGGGACAGGTAGGCGCTCATCGCGCCGACCGGCGGCGCGATCGACATGTCGTTGTCGTTGAGGATCACGATCAGGCGCGAGCTCATCGCACCGGCATTGTTCATGGCCTCATAGGCCATGCCGGCGGACATCGCGCCGTCGCCGATCACGGCAATGACGTTGTTCTTGCCGCCGGAGAGGTCGCGCGCCACCGCCATGCCGAGGCCGGCGGAGATCGAGGTCGAGGAATGCGCGGCGCCGAACGGATCGTAGTCACTCTCGGTGCGCTTGGTGAAGCCGGAGAGACCGCCGCCGGTGCGCAGCGTGCGGATCCGATCACGGCGGCCGGTGAGGATCTTGTGAGGATAGGCCTGATGGCCGACGTCCCAGATCAGGCGGTCGCGCGGGGTGTCGAAAACGTAGTGGATGGCGGTGGTGAGCTCCACGACGCCAAGCCCGGCGCCGAAATGGCCGCCGGTGACGGATACGGCGTCGATTGTCTCCTGGCGAAGCTCGTCGGCAACCTGCCGGACCTGGTCGATCTTGAGCCGGCGCAAATCCTCCGGCGTCTTGATGGTGTCGAGAAGCGGGGTTTTACTGTATGAGGTCACGGCATGGTTCCAGTGTTGCGGGCCGGAACCTTTGCTCCGACGCGAGATGGGTTTTGCTCAGGTTCGGGCAACGACAGCCTTTGTCCCTTCGGTTAGTCGTGCGGATCGAAGCTTGGTTTCAAACCTTTAGTGGCGCTCCTGATCGACCGGCGTGATGTCTGTCACATTCGCGGCGTATCCCCGTCCACGCGCCTTTTGTAAGCTTTCTCAAGCGCTTAGCGCTGTCGAAATATGGCGCCGGCTGCCCCCAAAACGCCCATAGTCCGGCAACCATTACACCAAAGCGACCGCCAAAGCCAACCCGCGCAGCCGGGGGAGGGCCATGTGACGCTGATTGGCCTTAACCGCCTGCACGGGCGGTAGGTTCCCGGCCGCCCATTTCAGCGGCACCCGGACGGTAGATGGGAACGGACTCGATCTCTTTCCAGCCTTTTTCGCGCGCCGTCGCATCGCCCGTTGCGATCGCGAGCGCGGCTTGCGGCTGCGCGATGCGCTCGTGCAGGGGAACCGGGCCGCAGACGATCATGAAGAACTCGTAGGCGTGCGGTACCTGGTTCGCCATCACGAACTGGAAATGCACGCGAAAGAACTGCCAGCGAAACCGGTTGTAGTTTTCGGGCAGGATCATCTCGCGGAAGCGTATCGGCACGATGGTCGGGTTGCACCGCGCGGGCCCGGCATTGATGCCGTGGCTTGCGATCGGATCGAGGTCGAAGAAGTTCATCACGTCCTTGCGCGCCTGGCATTCGATCCAGTCGATCGAGGGTTCGACCGCGAGCTCGTGCAGATGCTCGCGGAAATCGGAGGCCGCCTTGTGGAAGCCGACGATCGGGTAGTTGCCGCCGAGCGTCAGCAGCACGATGCGCGGGCCATGCTTGCCGAGCGACGGATCGAGCTTCAGGGCACGCGCCAGGATTTCCGTGCCGAGAAACGATCCCGAACTGTGCCCGACCAGCACGATCTCCTCGGCTTCGCCGGCCTGCGCGACGTCGCAGACATGCTGCGCGAAGCGGTCGAGCCGCTGGTCCCATTCGGGGCGCTCGCGGTGCGAGAACTCCCAGGTCCAGATCGTGTCGCACATGAGATAGAGCAGGTAGGTGCGCTTTTCCGTGTATTTCAGAACGGTCCAGAGCAGGCCGAAGAACAGGACGGCCGACGCAAGGATGGCGAATGGCGAGGGGACGCCGGCTGCATCGAGTCCTCGGCGCATGAGGGCTGCGACGACGGCGAGGCAGGCGGCCTCGAACCAGAACAGGATATGCGGATAGGTGATGAAGGTCAGGAACCGCCAGTTTGCCTTCATGAAGCGGAAGACGGTGCCGTGGATGATCAGACGGAAATAGATCCAGATCGTGTAGCTGACGATGTGCCAGATCGGCAGCGTGAGATCGCGCTGGATGAAATCCTCAAAGCGCAGGAAGTCGTAGGTGGTGCGCGTCTCCCATTCGTCTGCCTTGGTCTCGATGGTCCAGGACGCGATCTCGCTTTCGGTGATGTTCTCCGGGCGGCCGATCTTGGCCTTCAGATGATAGAGCTTCTCGAACTTGCGGAGCTCGGTGCGGAACATGCGGTAGTACTGCGCGAGCCCGCGCGGATCATATCCCTGCACATAGATGACGTGGCGGTTTTGAACGCGCACTTGGAGCAAAGTCCCCGGCGGCTATCCTAAAGGGGGGACTATAGCAGGCGATCCCTCGCGCCAAGAGCTATTTCTGTCAATATTCTCAGAAAGTTAAGGGCGAGACTTACTGTACGTCGAGAGGAGCGACGCCGGCTGCCGCGCCCGACGCATCGGTCGTGATCTTCTCGACTCGCGCTTCCGCCTGCCGCAGCAATTCCTCGCATCGGCGCTTGAGCGCCTCGCCGCGCTCGTAGATGACGACCGATTCTTCCAGCGGCACCTTGCCGTCCTCGAGCCGCTTCACGATCGTTTCCAATTCCTCGATCGCGCGCTCGAAGGAGAGCTTCTTCACATCCACCAGAGTGTTCTCGGCCATGCTGATTTCCCTAAATCCTACGCTAACCAAGGCGCCAGCTGCCCCGAAGTAAAGACTGCACTGCGGACGCAATGTGGCACGTTCAAGGTTTTGACGTGATGCCCATCAACGCGGTGACGTGCGCGGCAACCGATTCCTTCAGGCCCTGCAGGTCATAGCCGCCTTCCAGTACCGAGACAACTCGGCCGCCCGCGGACCGGTCGGCGACATCCATCAGCTTCCTCGTCACCCAGCCGAAATCCTCGGCCTTGAGATTGATGGAGGCGAGCGGATCGCGGTGATGCGCATCGAAGCCGGCCGAGATAATGATGAGCTCGGGCGCGAACTTGGCGAGTTGCGGCAGGATCCCGCTTTCGAAGGCGATGCGGAATTGCGCGCTGCCGTCCTCGGCCGCAAGCGGCGCGTTGACGATGTTGTCGTGCTCGCCGCGCTCGCCACGCGCGCCGGTGCCCGGAAACAGCGGCATCTGGTGGGTCGAGCAATACATCACGGTCTTGTCGGCCCAGAAGATGTCCTGCGTGCCGTTGCCGTGATGCACGTCGAAATCGATCACCGCGGCGCGCTCGATGCCGTATTTGCGCTGCGCATGGCGCGCGGCGATCGCGGCATTGTCGAAGAAGCAGAAGCCCATCGGCGTCGATTTCTCGGCATGATGGCCGGGCGGGCGCACGGCGACGAAGGCGTTGGGGTGCTTGCCGGACATGACCGCATCGGTCGCCGCCACCGCGCCGCCGACGCCGCGCATCACGGCTTCCCATGTGCCTGGCGACATCGAGGTGTCGCCGTCGATATAGACGAGGCCGCTCGTCGGCGCGACGTGGCGCAGTTCGGTGATGTAGTGCTCGCCATGGCAGAGCGCGACGGAATCGAGATCGCCTTCGGGCGCCTCGGCGCGCGTCAGCGCCTTGAAGCGATCCTCACCGAGCACTTCGGCGACCGCGCGCAGGCGATCGGGACGCTCGGGATGGCCGGGCGGCGTCAGATGATTGAGGCAGGCCGGATGGCTCAAGAGAAGTGTGGACATGAAGTATCCTGGTGCGCGGAAGCCGTGCCAACGACAAGCGCGTAATCTAGCGCGTGATCCGGAAAAGTGGGAACCGGTTTTCCTAAGAGATCATGCGTCAACAAATAGAGGGTTGTGGGGCAATCGGAAAGGGGCCCGCGGATTCTGTTCACCTCTCCCCAGCGGGGAGAGGTCGGCGCGAAGCGCCGGGTGAGGGGCCGCTACTTTCACGAGGGACCGAAACCCCTCACCCGATTTGCTGGCGCAAATCGACCTCTCCCGATGGGAGAGGTGAAGCGAGCCTGTCGCACCGGTGTGCTCTCAATTCGTCCGCGTGATCCGGATGGGCGGCGCGGGTGCGATGGGGCTGTTGGCCTGAAAATAGGCGAACAGGGCCTCGTCGTCGTAGACCCCGGTCTGCTTCGGCCCGTCGACCCTGAACGCGGTGAAGCCGTCGCCGCCGAGCGCGAGGTAATTGTTGATGGTGACGCGATAGTCCTTGGCGGGCTCGATCGGCATGGCGCCGAGTTTCATCGAGGGCGCATCGACGCGCTCGCCGAACGGCTTCGTTCCGTTCCAGACATAGCTGAAGCCTTTCGAGACCTGGAGGATGCGCGGCCGCTTTTCATCCGTCCATTGCTGCTCCAGCGCCGCCCTGATCTGCGCGCCCGTGAGCGTGAGCGTGATGAGCTGGTTGCGGAACGGCTGGCTCGCAAACACATCGGCGTAGCTCACCGTCCCGTTGCCTTTTCTCTCGATGTCGGTGCGGATGCCGCCGGGGTTGGTCATGGCGATCACGGCGCCGCCCTTGTCCTCGGCGCGCGTCGCCGCAAGCTGCGCGTCCGCCACGATGTCGCCGAGCACGCTCTCGCCCGTCAGGTTGGGCACGCGCGACAGCGTTGCCGTGACCGAGCCGGCGCGGCGGTTGGCGATGGGGGCTGCGACCTTGTCGTAGGCTTCCAGCAGCGCGGCCTGTGCGGGGTCGCTCGCGATCGAAGTGCGGACGATGACATTGTCGGCCCTGGCGCTGATCACGTCGCGCGTCAAGCGATCGAGCTTGACGTCGATCGCGGTGACCAGCGTGCCGTATTTGTCGCCCGAGGTGACCAGCCTGCCGTCGATGTTGCAGACATAGGCCTGATGGGTGTGGCCGCTGACCACGATGTCGATCGCGCGATCGAATTTCTTCACGATGTCGACGATTGGGCCGGAAATGCCGGGACACTCGTTATAATCGCCGGTCGGCTGGCCGCCTTCGTGGATCAGCACGACGATGGCTTCCACGCCCTTGGCTTTCAATTCCGGCACGAGTGCATTCACGGTCTCCGCCTCGTCACGAAATTCGAGCCCGGCCGCGCTTGCGGGCGAGATGAGACCCGGCGTGCCCATCAAGGTGAGCCCGATGAAGGCGACGGGAATCCCGTCAAAGCTCTTGATCTCGTAGGGAGGAAACAGCGTCTTGCCGCTGTCCTTCACCACGGTGGACGCCGCGAGATAGTGGAATTTCGCGCCGGGGAAGCGGTGCGGTCCGAGGCAATTGTCGACGGGATGGCAGCCGCCGTTCTGCATCCGCAGCAGCTCGTCCTTGCCCTCGTCGAATTCATGGTTGCCGACGGAAGCGATCTCGAGGCCCATCATCGACATCGCCTCGATGGTCGGCTCGTCATGGAACATCGCCGACAGGAACGGGCTCGCGCAGATGAGGTCGCCGGCCGCGACGAACACGTTGTTGGCATGGCCTGTGCGAAGCTCTCTCACCAGCGTCGCCATGTGCTCGGCGCCGCCGGCCGGCACGAAGATCTTCTTCGCCTTGTCGTTGGGATCGGAAATCCGGATGCCGCCGGGCGGCGGGCGCAGATAGCCGTGGAAATCGTTGATGGCGAGAATGCGCAGCTCCACGGGCGCGGCGGTTTGCGCCGAAGCGGGCGCGGTCAACAGCGCGAGCGCGGCAAGTGCGAGGTAAGGCAGGTTTCGCATGCCGCTATTATAAGGTTCCCGCACGACGGTTTCACGGCATTTGCTGCCGCTGAATCACGCGGCCCGCGTCGCCGTCGATCTGGCAGAGAGCCGTCAGTTCACCTTGGGGGCCGGAGCGGCCGTAGAGGCGGGGGATGCCGCAGGCGCTGCCGAGGCGACAGGCGTTGCGGGGGCCGCAGGCGCCACAGAGGCGACCGGCGTCGCGGGAGCCGCCGGAGAGGCGGGCGCATCGGGGAGCGTCGGATCCGGATCGAACCCGAACAGGCCCACCAGATACTTGTAGTAACCCGGCATCTTCTCTTTCAGGGTCGCCCGGGTGTTGGGCTCGTGGGTCGAGTCCTTGCCCGACAGGAAGATGCTGGCGGTGACCGCGAAGAACTCCTTGTGGTTCACCGCGGCATAGACGTTCTTGCCGAACAGCTCCTTGCCCTTGGCCTCGGCATAAAAGCCGATGACGCCCTTGTTGTCGTAGCCATTGGGCAGCAGCCGCGCGTGATAGGCATGCATGAACTCGTGCAGCAGCACCGGGTCGTCCGCATACTGCATCAGGTTCGGGCGCAGCATGATGACGCCGCGTCCGGAATCAGCCGCGAGCGCCAGCAGGTCCGGATTGGTCCATTCGTGTTTGGCCTGATCCCAGGTGGTGATGCCGAGCGAGGTGCGGTTGCGGCGGGTCGGTGCCAGGGGACCGTAGCAGGCGGCGCCGGCGCCTTGATCGAGGCAGTCCATTTCGCTGGCGACGATCGGCACCGAGTGGAAGAAATCGATGACGCGCGGGCTCAGGCGCACATTCTCGACCACGTCGAGCTGCTTGCGCAGGTTTCCGGAGATCGCCCCGAAATCGGTGCGGTCGGCGAAGTCGGAGAGGTCGAACATGAAGCCGTGGTATTTCTCGAAGTCCGCCTCCGTCACCGGACGCGGTGCGTTGGAGCCCGCATCGACCGACAGCACACGCGGGCCTGCCGCCATGGCCGAGCCAAGCGTGACCGCCAGGATCACCGGGACGAGCGAAATTCTGCGCATGAAAGGGTCCTCCTGCCGCCTTGAGATGGGCGACCATACGCCAGGCGGATTGCTGCGCCGTTAGCCCGACGCACCCGATTGTGTGATTATGGTTATGAACGCCTTAACCAAGCGCCGGCGCCTCCCGGCTATGCCCGCGTCCATTCGCGGACGACGCGATGTACCTCGCCGAGGTGCTCGCGCATCTGCTCCAGCGCAAAGCCGAGCGCGAAGAAGCGTTCGGCCGTGTCGCTCGGCGTGCCCCGGATCAGCCCGTCGCGTCGCACGGCGTCGAACGCCTCGGAATGGGCAGCGAAGGCCTGCTCGACGTCCTGCAGCGGCGGCGGTGCCGTGCGCGCGCGCAACGCGGCGCCGCTGGCGCGCAGGAAAGCGCCGACGGGCGGCGCAATCTTCCGGAGCGGCGGCGTCAGGCGCGCCTGCACCGGTTCCGGCAGCTCGCAGCCGACAGCGCGGCCGAGGATGACGATGTCGTGGCGCAGCCGCAGGAGCGTGCGCAACAGCGGTCCGGTGTCGGGCCCGGAGGTGAGACGCGCCGTGCGCTCATGCTCGGCCTCGGCGCCGGTGGCGTTGAGCTTGGTGAGAAAGGCCGCGATCTCCGCATTGATCCGGCGGATATCGGGCCGATCGCCGCCGCAATGGTGCTCCAGCAGTTGCGACAGGGCTTCGGCCACCAGCTCCAGCGTGTCGGCGGCGGCGTCGGTCGTCAGCGCATGCGCGCGCGACGGAAACACCAGGAAGGAGACGACGAAGCCGACCATGCCGCCCACGGTGACCTCGAGCACGCGGTCCATGGCGGAGGCGATCGGACTCACATGCTGCATGCTCGGCACCAGCAGCACGATGATCGCGGTGATCGGCAGCACGTTGAAATTGGCCTTGAAGGCCGCGATGAAGGCGAGCGGGGCGATCGCCAGCGCCAGCACGGCGAACAGCGCCCATTCGCTGTCATGGGGAATGAGGATCGCGAGCGCGCCGCCATAGGCGACGCCGGCGAGCGTCCCCATCAGGTAGTCGCTCGCCACCTTGATCGAGCGGCCGAGGCTCATCTGCGTGACGATCAGCGAGGTCAACACCGCCCATAGCGGCAGCTTCAGGTGCAACACCTGCGCCAGTGCGAGCGACGACAGCGCCGACACCGTAACCCGCAGCGCGAGGATGAGCTGCATCCGGTAGCGGTGTGCCAGCGCGCGGGCGCGGGTAATGGAAGACGCGATGCGCTTGGCGATGGGAGGCATCCGGCGACTATAGCAGCGGATGACGCCGTCGTGCCATAGAAGCCCGCGAGACAGTTTGACGGCCGGATATTCCTCTCATCCGATCCGGGGCATTGTACGGGGGCGCGCCTCCCGCATCTGTGCCGCCAGACGGATGCCGGCGTTCGGTGCGCCGAAACCCTTGTATCCACGCCGCTCCACGATCTCGAAGAAAAAGCGTTCCTCGAAGGCGTGGGTATAGACCTGGAAAAACTCGCCTGCGTCGTCGCGATCGTAAAGAATCCCGTTTTCCTTCATCGACCCGAGCAGGCCGGGGTCCAGTTCGTACCGGCTGTCGATGTCGTCATAATAGTTGGCAGGAATATCCAGAAAAGTGGCGCCTCGCGCGCGCATGGCAGATACGGCCGTGAAGATATCTTCGCAGGCGAACGCGATATGCTGAACGCCGGCTCCAAAGAACTCCGAGAGGAAGCGTGACGACATCGTCTGGGTTGCCGTCGAGGCGTTGAGCACGAGCCGGAGCGAGCCGTCGCGGTTCTGCAGAACCTGGCTCTTCACCAGCCCCAGCGGGTCGGCGATTTCCAGTTGCGGCGCTCGCTGCACGTCGAACAGCCCGGCATAGAACTGTTCCCACGACAGCATTTCCTCGAACCGCATCGATTGCGAGATGTGATCGACGCGATCGAGAAAACCGGGGCGCTGTTCACTCGCGACCGCGACGAAGTCGACGTCCCAGTTGGGCGATTGCGGCTCGAGAAAGTACAGGAGACTTCCTCCCACGCCGCGAATCGCGGGGATGGTCATTTCGCCGGGCCCGACCGGCTGTCGGAAGGTGGTCGCCTGAAGGACGTCGGCCCGGCTCATCATGGTCGTGACATCGTCGACCTCACATGCGATCGCACATACGCCCGAGCCGTGCGTCACGTAATGCGATCGGGCAAAACTGTTCTCGGAACTGTTGATGAGAAGGTTGATGTCGCCCTG
>Ga0134125_10008108_pt1 | contig 11849 bp, 14 predicted proteins | sample KB31751_FD_96464 | JGI IMG/M metagenome (GOLD analysis project Ga0134125, IMG submission 96464) | Terrestrial soil microbial communities with excess Nitrogen fertilizer from Kellogg Biological Station, Michigan, USA - KB3-175-1 | ecosystem: Environmental > Terrestrial > Soil > Unclassified ... | reverse complement strand
TGCTCGCCGGCGCGCCCGAGCTCATGGTGCTCGACGACCTCTCCAGCAGCCTCGACGCCGCGACCGAGCAGCGGCTCTGGGACGGGCTCGCGGGCGCGGGCGCGGCGTGCCTCGCCGCCTCGCACCGCCGCGCAGCGCTGCGGCGCGCGACCCAGGTCCTCGTGATGGCGGGCGGCCGCATCGTCGCCCGCGGCGGCTTCGACCAGCTGCTGCGCGACAACCCCGCCTTCGCGCGCATCTGGGACAAGCCTGCCTGGGTCGATGACGCGTAGGGCGCGCGCTTGCCCGCTGGCGACGCAAACCAAGGTCCGCTCCGGGTCGCTCCTTGCCGTCAGCGTGCCGCCAACGAGCGGACCTCCGAGACATCGAAAGGCTCGCCGCGAGTGGCCCTCACTACAGCCTCGATTGCGGCGGCGACGAGTTTTGGGTTCTCCAGCGCCAGCGAGTGGCCATTCTTCTCGGCGACGACGTGGACGCCTTGCCGCGACAGGGCGGCGAGCCGGTCCTGTGCGGCGCCCCAGCCGTCCTGCCACGCCGCCCCTTGGACCGACCGGCCGGCGCTCAGCGCGATCAGAGGACGGTCGCCTAACGATCCCGGCTTCGCCGGCTCCACGTCTCGCGGTGTCGCACGGGTTGCGGCCCGGAGCTCGTCCAGCGCTGCTTCGAAATGGCTCCGCAGCCCCAGGACATGTCGCATCCCGGCTTTGGTGATCTGGTCGAGCCCCTTTGCAGCAAGGATCGCCGGTTCAGCCTCGGCGAGGATCTCTCCGCGCTCGGCCCGGTCCGCTTCCTGTCGAAGCTCGGCTTCGTGCACCGGCAACATGCGGCGCATCGTTGGAAAGTATTTCGCCTCGTCGGCGGTATCGAGGAAGACAACCCCGGCGACCTTGGCCGCGAAGCGCCGGCAATAAGCCAGCACCAAAAGGCCTCCGAACGATCCGCCGACCAGCACGAACGGTGGCCGCTCGCCGGCCGAACGAAGCAGCGCGTCGAGGTCGCCCGCCATGCCATCGAAGGTCTTTGCGGCGGGCGCCGGATCGCTCCAGCCTAGACCGGCCCGGTCATAGGACAGGGCGTGCGTGAACCGCGCGACACGAGCGAGCACCGGCCAATCCTGAACCGACGAGCCCCCTCCGCCGCCTGACTCCACGATCACCGCCGGCGCGCCCTCGCCGGCGCGCCGCAGGTGCAGCCGTCTGCCGCCGATGTCGATCATCTCGCCAGGCGCATCCACGGCGTCAGTGTCGCCGGAGCCTCGGCCGATTGCTAGGCGACGCAAGTCTGCGAGTGAGGCGGGCGCGCCTGGAACGGACATCCGCCCGAAACCAAAGGGTGCGAGGCCGCCACAGCAATTGGCTTGGCCGTGATAGGGGCGGTCGCCTGATGAATTTGATCGCATTGCCCACGTCGCCAAGGCTCGAGGCGCGCATCGCCGGCTTGCTCTACGAGCTTTCGCCGTCGAAGCCGGCGTTTTGCGCGCTCGCGCAGGCCGGACGTTAGCTGTTGCGCTTGCGAGCGCGGCGGCCGAGGGCATGGGACGGGACGATGGACGAGACCGAAGAGCTGATCCGGCTTTGCGTGCGCGCGCTCGCCGCGCAGATGATCGCCGCGCCCGGGATCGAGTTGCACATGACGCGCAGCTGCGTCCTGGCCCTGACCGACGAGCCGCTGGCCGACCACAACCGGCTGATTCTGGGCGCCGACCCCGACGTCGAGGATTTTCTCGTACGAGCGGTGACGCGGGCGAAGGAACGCGGCCGGCCGCTCAGCGCCGTGATGAGCCCCGGCTTGGCGCAGCGCCTCGCGCCGCTCGCGACGCCTCTGGGGCTCGAACCCGCCGGCTCTGCGCCGCTCATGGTGCTGCGTCCGCATGTTTCCGTTCAGCCGAGCCGCCGCCGCATGAAGATCGCGCGCGCGCTCGGCCCGGAGCTGACGAGAATCGCTGGGGACCTGATCGCCGCCGCCTTCGACGCGCCGCGTGACGTCATCGCCCGCTCAATCGAAGTGGGCATGACCCCGACGGCGGGCGTGGAAACCTATGTCGCCTGGGGCGACGAAGGGCCCATGTGCACGATGTCCGTGACTACGACGGGCGATACGGCGGGTATTACGCTCATGGCCACGCCGCCCGAGCACCAGCACAAAGGCATGGGCCGAGCGCTGCTGAGCCAGGTGATCGCCGACTATCGGCGCCGGGGGGTCCAACGCTTCCACCTGGGCGCCACGGCAGCCGGTCGGCCGCTCTACGCAAGCCTCGGCTTCGAACTGGTGGCGGACCTCCCCGTCTGGATATTGGAACGGCCGACGCCGCGGGCCGCTGACGCGACCGACCTCCGCTCAGGGGCGGCGCCAGCGTGAGCCGGACACGCGCTTGGCCGAATGTCTAAGGACAGGTCGTGCGGCCGTTGAGGCAGAGGCTCTCGGTCCAGCCGGTCCCTTCCTTGATGCGGACCTTGGCGAACTGGCCCCAGCAGTCCAGGAAGACGAGGTTCTCCTGGTCGCCCGACGTCCATTTGGCGACCATCGGGCTCTTCTCGTCGTGGTCGCTCCAGAGCGGGAAGCCGTTGATCAGCCCGTAGGCGCCCACCACGCTGCGGTGCAGCCAGCCCTTGCCGCGGAACAGCGTCTGCTCGACGTCGCCGACCTCGAACGCGCGGTCGATCAGAAACCAGTCGCCCGACTGGCCGACGATGTGCGCCTCGATGTCGTCGTCGTTCGCCTTTGGCGACACCGCCAGCGTCGCGATCACCTTGCCGCCGGGCGTCGCGCGCACGTTGGTCGGCCCCGGCTGCTTGTCGATCACGTCGACATTGAGGTCGCAGGCGTGCAGGGCCTGGGCCTCGGCGTCGCCGGCCAGGCAGACGAGCGCGCTCAGCGCGGCGAGCATGGCTTTCATCGCTGATCCCCCCGGCTGAGCTTGTTCCATGCGACCGCATCAATCAAGCGGGGGGAACTGGTGAGGATCCGGCCCGCCCTGGGAAGGACGCCAGATTCGCGCACAGGATGCGGCCCTCGCTCGGGGAGGGCCTGCCGTGAGCTACGATCCCGAGCCGCTGACGCGGCAGATTCCCACTCTGCCTCCCGGGCGCCAGCTGGCCTGGATGGTGACGATGCTGGCGCGACGGCGAGGGCGCCGGCCAGCGCGGCCTCTACACCGACCCCGCCTATTTCCGAGGCGCCGCCGCTTTGCCTCTGGCGCGCGGCTGGGCCATAGGCCACGCGGATGTGGTGGCTGCTGCTCGCGGCGGGACTTTGGGCCGGGGTGCAGAACGCGCTGGCGGGCGGCGGCTCGTTCGTGACGCTGCCGGCGCTGATCCTCTCCGGCATCGACGCGCGCGCAGCCAACATCACCTCGACCATCGCCCTCTTCCCGGGCCAGGTGACGACCGGCCTGGCCGGCCGCCGGCTGGTCTCGGGCGCCGAGCGGCTGTCGTTCCGGGCGCTGTTCGCGGTCAGCCTGGCTGGCGGCGTGGTCGGCGCGATCCTGCTGCTCGCGACCCCGGCGAGCTTCTTCGCGCGCCTTTTGCCTTGGCTGGTGCTGGCGGCGACGGCGATCTTCGCCTGGGGCAGCTTCCTGCGCCGCCCCGCCGCCGAGCCGAAGCCGATGAGCCGGTCGGCGGCGGCGGCCGCGCAGTTCCTGATCGCCATCTACGGCGGCTACTTCGGCGGCGGCATAGGCTTCTTGATGCTGGCGGCGCTGACCATCGCCGGCCTGCCGGTGCGCGCGGCCGGCGCGACCAAGAACGTGCTGGCCGGCGTCATGAACGGCGCGGCCGTCGTCATCTTCGCCTTCTCGCGCGACGTGCACTGGCTCGCGGCCGTCGTGCTCGGCGCCGGCGCGATCGTCGGCGGCCTGGTCGGCGCGGCGCTGCTGCGGCGGGTCAACGAGACGGCGCTGCGCGTCGGCGTCGTCGTGCTGGGACTGGCGCTGTTCGCGGGGCTGCTGTGGCGGGGAGCGTGAGCCCTACCGCCGCTTCGCGGTGTTCAGCTGGACGGCGGCTTGCACCAGCCGCTTCAGGGCGGCCGCGTCGATCGGGTCGCCTTGGCGAAAGTCGATGGCGCGGCGGACATTGCCGTCCAGGCTGGAATTGAAGAGTCCGGCCGGATCCGGCAGCGACGCGCCCCTGGCGAAGGTCAGCTTCACCACCTCCTTGTAGGTCTCGCCGGTGGTGATGATGCCGGCGTGCGACCACACCGGGGTGCGGCCCCACTTCACTTCCTCGACCACCTCAGGATCGGCCTCGCGGATCACCGCACGCAGCCGCGCCAGGCAGTCGCCGCGCCAGTCGGCCAGCCGCTCGATCGTGGCGTCGATGAACGCCGTGGCGGCCGGCCCGGAAAGCGGTGGCGCGGTCTTGGGGCGCTCGGTCACGGCTGCGCCCCCGCAGCCTGCGCGCCGGCGGCCTTTGCCCGGCGACCGCTGGTCCAGCGCGCCGCGTAGGGCAGCGCGAACAGGTAGAGGCCGGTGAAAAGCAGCGCGAAGAGCGGGATCAGCGCGAGCAGGTAGAGCCAGAACGTCGGCTGGCGGACCGCGAGGCCCCAGATCACCACCGTGTTCACGGCCACGCCGGCCGTGAAGCAGATCGAGAGCCAGCGATGGACCTGGCGGATGAGATGGCTCATTGGGCTGGCGTCCTCTCGGCGCGTGGACCTCGGTTGCGTCCTGCGCGCCTGTGATAGCGTCCGCCTCGCGCCGCCGCTTCTCCAAAACTGAGATTCTCCGGGCGCCGGACCGGATTGGCGCAGCTCCGCGCGCGGGGCGGCGAGTCCCTCTACATGCAGGACACGCCCTACGCACGTTCGCCGTCCTCTCGAGACGGCGGGGACGGCGGCGGTCTCAGGCGTTCACCCGATTGCCGCCCCCGGGGTTGGCGAGGCTCTCTCCCGGGGCGACACGCGACAGCGATCGGGAGAGCCATCATGACGACGGGCGCGGCCGGCGAGCGACGCTTCCTCTCGCAGGAGGAGCTCGCCGTGGTGGGGACGAGCCACTATCCGCAGCTGGCCGAGCTCGACGCCGGGCAGCTGCGCGAGATGCGGGGGCGGCTGCGCGACCTGCGCGACAAGGCCCGCACCGTCGCCCACCACAAGCGTCGCGAGGCCCGGGGCAAGGGGCCGCCGCGCGCCGTCGCCGCGTCGGGGACCAGCGAGCACGCCAGCCGCCGCAAGCAGATCTTCAGCCAGGCGCTGAAGCGCACGAACCACCAGCTGGAGCGCATCCAGCACGCCGAGGCGCGGGCGCGCACCGTCGGCGGCTACCAGAAGGCGCTGGCGCTGCTGCGGCGCGCCAAGCGCCCCGCGCGCCCCGCCGCCGGGCGGCACGCCAACCCCGGCATGCGCTCCAACCCCAGCCTGCGCCGCGCGATGATCCTCGATCCTGCGATGGTCGGCCGCGTCTCGCAGGCCGGCAAGGCGGCGCAAGCGCGGCGGGACGCCTGAGCGATGGCCTACAAGTCGATCCTCGTGCACGTGGGGGATGATCCCGCCTGCGAGTCGCGACTGGCGCTGGCGATCGACCTGGCGCGGCGCGGCGAGGGCCGCGTCATCGGCGTCGGCGGCGAGTTCTTGTATGCCGGGATGGGCGCGGCCGGCGGCTACATGGACGCGCGCACCATCCAGATGCTGCTGGAGTCGGCGCAGCGGGCGCTGGACCGCGCCGAGGCGAAGTTCATGGCGGTGGCCGGCGACGTGCCGGCGGTCTGGCGCAGCCGGCTGGAGCGGGCCGAGGCGCTGATGGCCGACGAGGCGCGCGGCGCCGACCTGATCGTCGCCAGCCAGCACGCCGGCGGCGGCAAGGACGCGACGCCGATCGACCCGGGCGAGCTGATCATGGCGAGCGGACTGCCGGTGCTGGTGGCGCCGCCCGGCGCGGCCGGCCTCTCGGCGCGCCGGATCCTGGTGGGCTGGAAGAACACCCTCCAGGCGCGCAGCGCGCTCGGCGTCGCGCTGCCGCTGCTGAAGGCGGCCGAGGCGGTCGAGGTGGTTCGCGTCACCGGCGGCGACGAGCCGCTGGCCGCGGCCGAACTGGAGGACGTCGTGGAGCGGCTGCAGCTGCACGGCGTCAAGGCGTCGGGCGACGCGCTGGACCGCGGCCGCGGTCCGGTCGCCCAGGCCCTCCTCGCCCGCGCCGGCGAAGCGGGCGCCGACCTGATCGTGATCGGCGCCTACGGGCAGCCGCGGCTGCGACAATGGGTGTTCGGCGGCGTGACGCGCGACCTGCTCGCGCAATCGACGCTGCCGGTGCTCTACGCACGCTGACCATGAGGGCTGCAAGGACCGGCGAGGCTGCAAGGTGAAGATGGGACGAGCTCTCCTGGGCGCCGCGCTGGGCGCCGCGATCCTGCTGGCGGCGCCGGGCGTCGAGGCGCGGACCTGCGGGCCCGGCCTGCACGCGACCCCCACCGGCCGCTGCGTGCCGATGCGGATGAACGCCGGGCGCGGTCACTTCCGGGTCGGCCGCTTCTACCCAGGGCGCGGCTGGTGGGACGGGCGCCGGTTCCGGCGACACCGCAGACACTGGGGACACGGCTGGCCCGCCTGACGGCAGGCCAGTTGGGGGGACACGGCTGGCCCGCCTGACGGCAGGCCAGTTGGGGGGACACGGCTGGCCCGCCTGACGGCCGATCGACAGGCTGGCCGTCGCGCCGCAACCTCGCGCTCAAGGGTTGATACGGCCTTCCGCCTGCGCGAGGCGCTGGCGCGCAAGGGCGTCTCGCTGACCCACACCGAGAGCCTGGAGCTGATCGCCCGCGGCGAGCCTCGCCGCGGCCGTCCGCAAAGGCGGGCGGGAAAAGGTCCGCCCCTTGCTGCGCACGCCCGGCGTGCCCGACGAGGCCTGCCGGGCAAAGGGCCCGGGCTGGGCGCTGACGTTCGAGTGAGTGAGTGGGCGGGCCGGTGGCGATCCTTCGCCCCTTGCTTGCGGGAGAAGAACGCTGAGTGACAGCTGCCAGGCACGCTGGTATCCAGCCCCGCTTCGATCTTCGGGAGGCTTGTTCCGTGTTGGATTGCTGGAACAGCACGCGCATCCGCTAGGCGGGCGCCGCTAGCTTCGCTCAGCTGACCGACCTTCGCCGCTGCGCCTGACGCAAGCGGCCGGAACTCCCCCATGCACGCCATCCGCCTTCGCGCGCCCATCGCGGCGCGCCTCACCGCGTCGGCGATCGCCACCTATCGGGCGCGCTGCCGCAAAGAGATCGCGCCGCCCGGGCCGGGCGCGCGGTCACCTTCCCTTCAATCCCAACCCAGGGAGCGTCATGACCAACATCATGCGGTTCGTCCGTGAGCGCGGCCCAGCGCACGCGCGCGGCCCTCGGCCAGAACCTCTTCGCCGCCGCCAGCTCGGCGCGCACGCTGGCGGCGCACGCCGGCGTGGCGCCGGGCGCCCGCGTCTATGACCTCGGCGCCGGGACCGGGCTGATCACCGCCGCCCTCGTCGAGGCCAGCGCACGCGTGATCGCCGTCGAGCGCGACGCGAACCTCGCGCGCAAGCTGCGCCAGCGCTTCGCCGGCGAGCCGCGCGTCGTCGTGCTCGAGGCCGACCTCGACGATGTCCGCTTCCGCGCGCCGTTCGCGGTGGTGGCGAGCCCGCCGTTCGGACGCACCGCGGCGCTGCTGCGGCGGCTGACCGGCGAGACGCCCGCGCCCGAAGCCGCTGCGCTGGTGCTGCAGCGCGAGGCGGCGCGCAAGTGGGCCGGCCGGCCGCGGCCGACCGCCGTCTCGCTGGCCACCGCCCCGTGGTTCGAGACGAGCGTCGCCGAGCCGTTCCGGCGGCGCGACTTCGTGCCGGCGCCGGCGGTGGACGTGGCGGTGCTGAGCCTGGTGCGGCGCCCCCGCCCCGACCTCGACGATGCGCTGCGCGGCGCCTGGACCGGGTTCGTGCGCCACGCGTTCGGGCGCGGCCGGGCCGACGCGCGCGGCGCCTTCCGCGGCCTCCTCAGCCACCTGCAGTGGCGAAGGCTGAGCGCCGGCCTCGGCCTGCCGTCCGACGCCCGCCTCGCCGAGCTCGCCTACGAGGACTGGCTGGCGATCTTCCACTTCGCGCTCGCCTGCACGCCGCTCGCCAAGCAGCGACGGGCGGGCGTCGCGTGAGTTAGCCCCTGCCCGCTGCGCGTTGGGCGAGGCCTAGGCTACGGCGTCGAGGCGGTCACCGTCAGGCTGGCGTGCGCGAGGGCGGCGTGGCTGAGCGCCGCCTGGGTCTGCCGGGCCGTGCCGTGCGCGAGGTTGGTTTTCGGCGTCGGCATCGCCCAGACGGTGATCTCGTAGTGGTGGACGCCGGTCCCGGCCGGCGGACAGGGGCCGCCGTAGGCCGCCGCGCCGAAGTCGGTGCGCAGCGCCCGGGCCGGCGGCGGCGGCGCCGCGCCCTGCGCCAGCGAGGTGGCGGTCGGCGGCAGGTCGACGATCAGCCAGTGCGTCCAGTCGTTGGGCGGCACGTTGTGGTCGATCATGCTGATCGCGAAGCTCTTGGTCTGCGCCGGCGCGCCGCTCCAGCTGAGCTGCGGCGAGAGGTTGCGCCCGCCGCAGCGCGGATAGACGTGCAGCGCCGGCATCCGGGCGCCGTCCTTCACGTCGCGGCTGGTCAGCGTCATCGCCGCGGCAGCGGTTGCCAGCGCGGCGATGCCGATGGCGATGAGGGCGGCGCGCATGCGGCCTCCTTGCTCCCCTGCGCTTTAACGGCTGTCGACGCGGACCGATCCGACGCCGGAGACGTGCTGGTCGACCCGGCCGGTGACGCGGGCTGCCTCGACGCTGCCGACGCCCGACACGCGCGCGTCGAGCGAATCGGCGACGCCGCGGAAGACGATGCTGCCGGTTCCCGACACGTCGGCGCTGAGGCTGGGCGCATGGCCGCCGGCGATCACGACGTGGCCGACCCCGGAGACGTCGGCGGTGACCGGCCCGTCGACGCTGGCGGTCTTCAGGCTGCCCGCGCCGCTGAGCTGCGCGCGGAGCGGGCCGGCGATCGGGCCGGTGGAAAGGCCGCCCGTGCCGGAGATGCCGATATCGGCGCTGCCGGCGGCGCGCACGGCGATCGAGCCGGCGCCGGAGAGGCGCGCGACGAAGCGGCCCTGCACCGGGCCGACCGACAGCCGCCCGGCGCCTGAGAGGCTGACGTCGGCGCTCTTCGATGCGCCGGTGCGGACATCGCCCACGCCTGAGACGTTGGCGCCCAGCGGGCCGGCGACATTGGCGACCGTCCAGTCGCCGCAACCGGAGGCGTCGAGCGCCAGGCCAAACGAGCGCGCGACGACGCCATGCACGGCGCCGTCGCTGGCGATCGCCGCGTCCATCGGCACGCGCGCCAGCACCTGTGGCATCTGCGCGATCCCGAAGTCGCCGCGGCCGAACACCGAGACGCGCAGGTTCTGGCCAGAGCCATGGCAGCGGGTCAGGAACGACAGCAGGCGCCCGTCGATCACCACGTCGCCGCCGACGCGTCGCACGACGAGCGGCAGCCGCGCATTCGGGCGCCAGACCTGGACGGCGATGTCGCTGCGCGGTTCAGGGACCACCGCGATGCTCATGGCCGCATGCCGGATGATCAGCCGCGGCGCAGCCGCCGCCGGCGCGGGCAGCGCCGAGGCGGCGGCGAGCGCGGCTGCGCCGAGCGCCGCGGCGAAGGCGAGCGCCGCCCTCACGAGCCGATCCTCACGTCGCCGGAGCCGGCGACCGCCTTGTGCACGGCGCCGGTGACGCGCAGCACGCGCACGTCGCCGGAGCCCATCACCGAGGCGTTCAGCGAGTCGGCGACCCCTTTCAGCGCGATGTCGCCGGAGCCGGCGATCGAGGCCAGCATGGCGCTGGCGTGACCGCCGGCCGCCCGCACGTGGCCGGAGCCTGCGATGCGCGCCTTGAAGGCGCCGCGCACCGAGGCGACGTCGATGTCGCCGGCGCCGACGTTCATGGCGTCGACCGGGCCGGCGATGTCGCGCGTGGCGATGTCGCCGGAGCCGGCCACCCGCAGCTCCGCAGCGCCGGCCGTGCCGGTGCGCACCGAGCCCGAGCCGGCGACGTTGACCGTCAGCTTGCCGCGCACGTTGCCGGCCTCCCACTCGCCGCAGCCGGCGTTGGCGAGCTCCAGCGAGGCCGAGCGGCCGACCTGGCCGAACACGGCGCCGCCGGCGGAGACCCGCGCGTCCATCGGCGTGTGGACGAGGATCCGCGGCATCTCGGCGGGACCCACCTCGCCGAGGCCGGCGACGCGGACGGCGGGCGCCGCCACCGTGCCGCGGCAGCCGCGAAGGCGCCGGGGGGCGATGCCGCCGTCGATGTAGGTGCGGCCGAGAAAGCTCCAGACCTTCAGCGGCAGCCGCGCGTTGGCCTTCAGGATCTCGACCTTGATGTCGCTGCGCGGCTCGGGCGAGACGACCACGCGGGCGACCGCGTGATTGATCTCCACCGACGGCGCGGCCGCCGCGGCCCCCGCCAGGGCCACGCCGCCTGCCGCGGCCAGGGCCCCCGTAAACCAGCGCATGCCCGCTCGTTCCTTCCCTCGTCGCTGCCCAGAAACTAGCCGCGCCGCAGCCGAATGGCAGCTTAATTCGCGGTCATGGCAGGCGAGGAGAAGCTACCCGGCAGCCCGCTCGGCCGCGCCGTCGCGTCATCCGGCTTGCGTAGCGGAGCTTTGCGGCGGCCGTGCAATCGCCTGCTCCAGCGCCGCGTACAGCTTGGCCACTTCGATTGGCTTGGCGACGAAGCCGTCCATCCCCGCCTCGCGGTAGGCGGCGAGCTGGTGGCTCATGGCGTCGGCGGTGAGCGCGATGATCGGGGTGCGGGGGCGGCCCTGGGCGCGCTCGGCCGCCCGGATGCGCCGCGCGGCCTCGAGCCCGTCGAGCACCGGCATCTGCACGTCCATAGGGCGCGCTCGGCGAATTTGCGACGGGTGACGTTCTGGAGCGCGAAGATCGCCTGAGTGAGCTCTCCGGCCTCGTCGAGATCGAAATCGACGGCCGACTGGGCCCAGATCTCGCGGCCATCCGCGCGCCTGACGCGGTATTCGGAGTGGTGGTTGCGGCCGCTCGCCGCCGCCTCCATGACTTCGCGGGTGACCCGTTCGACATCGTCCTCGTGGACGCCGCAGAACGGATTGGCCTCCATCGCCTCGAACTCGATGGGGTCGAGGAAGCTCTCGGCGCCGTGCCGGGTGATCGTGCGCTCCGCGTAGTCGACCTCGAAGACATGCACGTCGGCGATGGCGGTGGCGATCTGCAGCCGCCGCTGGACGGCGCGCGAGCGCTCCAGCGCTTCCTGCAACGGGGTCAGGTCGAGCACGAAGACGAGGAGGCCGGCGACAGACCCGTCCGGCGCGCGCCAGGGCGACGCCTCGCAACGGAGGCATACGCGCCGGCCGTTGGCAAGCCTCGTCCAGACCGCGTCGGCGCGCATCAGCTCCCCGGCCAGCGCCCGCCGCAGCCCCTCGCCGAAGTTGCTCTCGGCGTCCGCGAAAACCTCGAACAGAGGCTTGCCGACGGTCGGCGCGTCGCCGAGCTCCAGCTCGCGCACCCAGGCGGGGCTGTGGCGGATGATCCGCAGGCTGGCATCGGTCATCGCGATCGCCACCGGCGCGACGTCGATCAGCGACTCGGCGCTGGCCGCCGACACGGCCTCGGCCTTGCGTCCCATCTGGCGCCCTCCCCTGACGCTCCAATCGGGCTGACGCCCGCATAAGCGGCCAAGGTTAACGAATGGGTGCGCGGCCGCCCGGTTGCGGCAACCTGTGCGGGCCGCCCAGGCGCCCGACGTTTGGAGGCCCCCGAGATCAGAAGCTGCGAAACGCTGGAGCGGGTAGACGGGATCGAACCGACATCCTCAGCTTGGAAGGCTGCTGCACTACCATTGTGCTATACCCGCGC